>Ga0209016_1000120_pt1 | contig 114495 bp, 102 predicted proteins | sample EPASupsiteSAE305_FD_187265 | JGI IMG/M metagenome (GOLD analysis project Ga0209016, IMG submission 187265) | Bioremediated contaminated groundwater microbial communities from EPA Superfund site, New Mexico - SAE3-05 (SPAdes) (version 2) | ecosystem: Environmental > Aquatic > Deep subsurface >...
GGCGGACTCCAATGGAAACACTTGAGGATGGAGTTAAATTTTGGCAGGATAAAAACTTGAATCAAATCTGACCTGACAGGCACCAGTAAAAAACTGGTAACTGTCAGATCAAGTCGTAACTACTACAGTTCAGGGTTGAGGTGTTCTGTTCCTTCGGCCCAAAACGGACAAACTGGGTCAGGCCGTCAGCTCTCCTTGAAACGTGGAACACTCTCTCCGGTTCTGCCGATCTGGCAAGTGAGCGGCCTGCCTTCTTTTCGGTGGGTCAAATGTCCTCCGCAACAGAAACAATCCAGGAGTCGGCAGATGCCTTGTTCCTCGTTTTCAGTACTGCTCCTGATAGTGGCTTTAATGTTCGTTGCCGAGGCAGACGCGGCCACGAGTGCCTTTAATCTGGATGAGGCAAAACAAAGATGCCGCACACAACACACCCAGTCAAAAAACCTCTATAGGAATACCTATCATTGGGGGTACAGCGTTGAAGAAATGCAGGCAACGTTTGCGCAAATCTACACTGCAAAAAACAGACTCCCCGATCATGCTGAGTACAATGAGGAGAAAAAAAGTTTCTTTCTGTATTACCCCACTGCTAAATCAGCAAAACCCTTTATTGCCACCGCAAATTTTATCAAAAGTGTGACCCTGCACATAGAAACAGTCATCGAAAAAGGCTATGCCAGTTACGTATTTTTTCCAGACATGGGGCACGCCCATCTCTATTTTCCCTTGGATTATTGGCAGAAAGAATATGCGTTTTTCGACGATTCTTTTTACGACTCCGCTGAATTTTATGAAAAAGTGCTTGCCGATGAACACATGAGGCCCCTGTACCACCTCAGCGAACAACTCCAAATGATTGATGGTAAAGGACAGGTCGTCAACGATGATATTCTTCGCCATAAATATCGGCATCGCAATTTCTTTGCGAAAAATAATGGCACTGCAGAATACGAGATCCTCACGGCTCCAGATGAAAAAAGCTACAATACCGTGAGCAGTTTAAAAGAATACATGAACTGGAGTGCTGGTTTTGTCGTGAGCGCGAATGCACTCGGCTGCTTTCCATATCACGACAAAGACGGAACAACCCGATATTTCGATATCAGCATCTTCGATCCCGGTTGCGATCCAGCTCTCCATACATTGGATTGTTCCTCGGAACAGTGAGCATCCAACATCGATATAAATGCAGCGGCCCATTTGCAATAACTGCGCATGTGGCAAACCGGCTTGCGAGCCGCAGCAGGTAAGGCAGCGTTGCCGCGCCCGAGGAAAGAAACCGACCTACTGCCAAAGATGCACCAAGACATGTTCCCCATGCACACAAAGGAGGCTAACCCATGGAGTGGAAGAAAATAATTATCGCCATCGATGACTCGACCCGATCATTCAATGCGGTTGAGTATGTGGGCAGCCTCCTTGGACACCGCGAGGATGTGGTGCTCTGTTTGCTGCATATCTATCCGGAACCGCCGCCAGACTATTACCGGTCCGGGGCTTCCCTGGATGACTACAAAAAGGAACAGGAGCAGAAGGCCAGGAGGCTATTTGACCGGGCGGAAGCCATCCTCTCGCGGCATGGGGTTGCCGCCTCCGTCATCACCTCCAGGTGCTTGATGGCCGACCATAAATCGATCAGCGCCGCGATTCTCGACATGCAGGTACGGGAACACTTCGGCACAATCGTGGTCGGCAAAAGGGGCATCCCCAAGGCGGAGGAATTCCTCTTTGGTTCCATCTCCAATGCCCTGGTGCATACCGGCAAAGATATTGCCGTCTGGGTGATCGGCTAATGGCCAAGTATACCGAAATCAGCTCACTCCCCGACGCTATCGCCCGCAACGTCAAAGAACACCGGGTCACCCGAAGTCTGCGGCGAGCACCCCGGGTCTACACCGACACCACCGATTTCACTTCGATTGATTATGGCGACATCATCCAGGTGGAAAACCGGTATTTCCTGATTACCGCCTACACCAAGGAAGGACGGTTCGGCGTTGACGATCAGGTCAAGCAGTGGGTTCCCAAGGTGGAGGATCTGGCCTCGGGGGTGCCGTATATTGTCAAACTGGTCTTCCACGAGACCTTTGATATCCACCTCGGGCAATTTACCATTCCCTGCTACCGGAGCCCCGAAAAAGAGGCGCGTGTCCTCGAACTGGTGCAGGGACGGCCGCATTTCATGCAAGGCGAAGTCTTTCTGGATACCGCCGGCAACCTGGTCCGGGTTATAACCCCGGTCAACGGTAACCGCCTCGACAAGGTAATCCAACGCAGCGAACGAGCGCATGAGGCCTATTTTTTCGAAGAATTGCCGGACATTCTGGCGCGTTTTCTCGACGCCATGCAGGCAATCAACTTTCTCCATGCGCATGGATTCCGCCATGGCGATATCCGGCGCGATCATGTTTTTGTGGATCGGTATACCGGCGTGTTTCACTGGATTGACTTTGACTATGATTTCTATCTGCCCGAGAAACCCTTTGCCCTTGATCTGCTTGAACTCGGCAACATCCTGATCTATCTCACCGGCAAAGGCGACTACAACCCAAGGGAACTCCTCGCTGATCCGAAACTGGGCGACACGGTGCTTCAAACCATCACCCCTGCTGATTTTTCTTTGATTGCCCAGAACAGAATCGTCAACCTGCGAAAAATCTTCCCCTATATTCCTGAAAAACTGAACAATATTCTTCTACATTTCTCTCTCGGCACCGAAGTGTTCTATGAAACGGTGGAGGAGATACACCACGATCTCGGTGACGCGCTCCAAGAGTTGTCGCGGTAAAGGAAGAAGCTGCAACCCGGCAGAGAACACCCGGCAGGAGATGCGAGCTCTTCGCCGCGCAGCTCCTGTCAACACCCACCACAACCGGATGACCCCACGGGCACCTCAGCAGACCTCCCCCAACTTTTCAGAGACGGCGTTCGAGCACCGCCGCCAGGAGGTAGAGGGCGATCGCGGCGAGAACAACCATCCGGAAACCGGCGTGCAGGGCGAGGATGGTGGCCACGATAGCGCTGATCACCGAAAACAGGCCATTCACCCCCCAGGCAAGAGGCACGAAGTCGGGACGGCTCTGTCCCAGGCGCATGAGACCGAGGGGAAAAGGCATGCCCATCCAGAAGGCCAGCCCGCCAATCAGCAGAATACTGACCAGGATGCGCAAGGGGACCGGCCAGGCAGCCCCGCCCGCAAAGATCAGCGGCAGTATCCAGAGATAGAGAACGGCAACAAGGCCAATGGCCGTGACGGCCACCGCTACCGGACGATCGCGCAGCCCGGCCAGGCGAAATGATGCTGTGTGCGCGGCAAGCTGGTGGGCCCAACCGCTGCCGCACCCGGCAAAAAAGAGGAAGGACGGCACAATCACCGCCATGGCGAGCAGTGGGTGCCGGAGAAAGAGAATCCATTGCTGGATAAAGACGATTTCGAGAAAGAGAAAGGCCAAACCCAGCGCCGCGAAGTACAGCCCCCTGGCCATATTGCCTTCCAAACCGTGACCGTTCCGGCGCGGTGACCGCGAAAAAAGGTGCAGCGGCCAGACGATCGCCAGCAGGCTGACGACCAGGGCGACGGCCAGGGACATCCACAGCAGCAGGTACTCCCACTCCAGCAAAGAGGCTGTGCCGGAAGCCCGCTGGGTCCACAGGGGAGCAAAGGAGGACCAGCGGAAAAAATGGCTGAACCAGGGGCGATCATCGGTCGCCGGGAGCAGATTGAAGCCCTGGAGCTGCCGGTACGGCTGCCCCTGCCAGATCTCGACGGCCGCTTCGTACAGATACGGACGATCAATGACATTGATCCGGTTGACCTCAGCGGCGGCGATGTCCGGCAGCCAGTCGAGGTCAAAGGCCCGGGTGCGGCAGAAGTCACGGGCCGCACGCAATTGCCGCGCGGACAACGGCGACCGGGAGGCAGCGATGGTGACGGTGTTCCAGGTGCGGACGATAACGACATGACGGGCGGGTTCGATGCCATGGCCGAGCTGTTGCAGGGCCGCGGCAATGGTTGCCGTCATTTTCACCGCGCCGCGGGGTGGCAGTTCAAGCGGCAGGGTGATGGCCAGCAATCCGTGCGGCGCCAGCCGGGCTAAGGCGAGATGCAGGCCCTCGACGGTGTACAGGTAACTGGCTTCCAGGGCGTGACCACCCGCAGAGGGCGGCGCGGCCGAGCCAAGGGGGGAAATCTGGATGAGATTGTAGGAGGAAGCGGTGGCCGCAGCCAGAAAGCCCCGGACGTCGCCGTAATGGAGCCGGACCTTTTCGTGAGTAAGGAGGGGCCCGGAAAAAGAGCCCAAGGAATCCACAACCCCGGTGAGCTCGCGGTGCGGCTCGACCGCATCGATCAGCACGGCGCCCTCGATCAACGCATGCCAGATATCGCCCCCGCCCCCCGTGCCCACCACCAAAACACGCGGCCGATCCATCATGACATACGGCAGGGCCATCGGGGTCCAGCGCAGAAATTCGAAGGCTGCCGGCCCGTCAGAACCGCGCAAAATGACGCCAGCGGGGTGGCCGTCATGGAAGAGCGCCACTTGGTCGGGCGGGGAAGCGGGCGCCAGCAGGCTCAACCCCGGTGCGAACCGGAACGGAATGGCGGCTGAGGTCAGGGCGGCAAAGGCACCGGCCGGCGATCGTTTTTCCTCGACGATCTCGACCCCGGGAATGTGCAAGGTCTGGGACAGGCCTTTGTACGGTGACATGACTGGAGCAAGCCATTGACCCGGCCACAGACCAATCACGAGGGCGGCGGCGGCCAGCCCCATCCATTGCACCCGCGTGGTGGGGTTTTCGCGCATGAGCACCGCAGCGGCTAGAGCCGTCAGGGCAAGTACCCGCATACCGTCCTGCGGCGGCAAGACAAACAGCAGGGCCATGATCAGCAAGGCGCCGCACGCCGCCCCGCACAGATCGGCCCGGTAGATTCTTGCCACCAATCCGGTCTGCCAGCGCATGGTCAGGCCGATGCACAGGCCTGCACAGAAAAACGGGGCGGTGACGAGGACGAAGACGGCGGCCAGACGTACCAATTGGTCGCCCTTCCAGATCACCTCAGGCGGATTAAATCCGAGCCGGCCGGCCAGCGAGGTGACGACCGGCAAGATGCAGGCAAACAGCAGCGCACTCAGGAAAAACGAACGATGAAAGCAGGGGAGCAGGCGATGCTGGGTCAGAGCCAGCACGGTACCCGAGACGCCGAATCCCAGAAGCGCCATGCTGATGATCAGGTGGGCAAAATGATCCCAATACATGATCGCAAAAAAACGCAGCAACAGCAGTTCATAGCCGAACGCGGCGCCGGACATCAACGTCACGGCCAGCAGAGCTCTGCGCTCACTCCCCGGCATCAACGGTCTGCTCACTCACGTTTGCCGGTGAGCGGCACGAACTGCACCGGCAGCACCTGGCGCATCGAGATCTCACCCTGCCTGTTTTTTTCCACCAGCATCAGATGCTGCACGGCAAAAGGCGTGCCCACCGGAATCACCAGCCGTCCTCCCGGCTTCAACTGCCGCACTAGAGGCGGCGGAATGGTAGAGGCGGCGGCCGTGACCACAATAGCGTCAAACGGCGCCTCGTCCTCCAGTCCGTAATAGCCGTCGCCCTCGTGGATGGTGATGTTGGCGTAGCCGAGGCGGGCAATCCGTTCGCGGCAGCTTTGCGCCAGTTCCGGAATAATTTCGATCGAATGGACTTCTTTGACCAGATGCGACAGCACCGCCGCCTGATAGCCCGAACCGGCACCCACCTCCAGGACTTTAGCGTCCCTGGAGACGGCCAGCAAATCGGTCATCAGCGCAACGATGTAGGGCTGCGAGATGGTCTGCCCGTAGCCGATCGGCAACGGCGCGTTGACATAGGCCGCCGCCCGTTCATCCTCCGGCACGAACTCATGCCGGGGCACTTCGCCCATGACCCGCATGATTTCCTGACCGAGCTGGCCCCGTCCAATGTATGCGGACGTCACCGTCACATCCAGCTCGATCTCCTTGACCATTCGTTGCCGCGCCTTTCGCATCGCGTCCTCCTCGCCCTGAGCGGCCAGCGTTTCATGGCCGGCCAGGGCTAGATTGATCAGCATGAACAGAAAAAATCGCCGGTTCATCGGCCACCTCCGGTTTTTTCCTTGCAACCCGAAAGCCCCCTGGTTTGCCTGGGGCCATCCGGACCACGAAGCCCCCTCCGGTTCGCAAAGGCAATACCCGGTCACCATTGAGTGGGACCGAGATGCCTGATCTCTTTTTAAATAAGAATCAAGACAGGATCAGTCAAATACAGTGAGGAGAGAGCACTTCTTTTCGCGGGGTGGGCCAATCGGTTCGGGCTGGGTTTGGGCATGGGGAGGATATACGATGGGGAGGAGGAGCGTGCAGGGCACGCTTTCTGCAAACGATCTTGTCAATCAGGTGCGGGTGTGATAGGACTGGGGCCGCACTGTCCGCCAAATCCGGTGGATAGGCTATCCTGTAACTCCATTCCGCGACTGCAACCTTACAGACGCTGGCCCAAGGAATACCATGTTCGATCTCAGCACCTTAGCCCTTTTCAGCTCCGCCTCGATCCTCTTGGCCCTGGCACCGGGGCCGGACAATATTTTTGTATTGACCCAGTCGGCAATCAAGGGAAAGCTGGTGGGAATCGTGGTGACGCTAGGGCTGTGCACCGGCCTGATCGTCCACACCAGCGCCGTGGCCCTCGGCGTGGCCGCCATTTTCCAGGCCTCGGCCCTGGCCTTCAACCTGCTGAAATTTGCGGGGGCAGCCTATCTGCTCTACCTTGCCTGGGGAGCGTTTCGAGCCGGAGCGAACACGCTGCCGGATGAAGCCAGCCGGGAGGACGGATTAGGCCGTTTCTACCTGCGCGGCATCATCATGAATGTCACCAACCCCAAAGTCTCGATCTTTTTCCTTGCCTTCCTGCCGCAGTTCACCAAACCGGAACACGGCAATCTGCCGCTGCAGCTCGTTGTGCTGGGCGGGATCTTCATCCTCTCCACCCTGCTGGTCTTCGGTGCGATCAGCCTGCTGGCCGGGGTGCTCGGTCAACAGCTCCGCCGCTCCGAACGGGCGCAGAAAATCCTCAACAGGACGGCTGGGGCCATCTTTGCCGGGCTGGCCCTGAAACTGGCCACGGCCAGCCGCTAACTCCAGCTCGCTGTGCAGATGAACGCTGCACTATTCCGCGACATTTCGACCAATGGGGAGAAATCCGGAGATTCCTCCTCACAAAAATAAGGACTGCGCCTTGCTCAAAGCCAAAGAGGCAGCCTGGCCTGCGTGGGTAAGGAACCCCCTCTCTACCGCCGCTTTTCCTGGTGGTAGATCTGCTCGCGTTGAGCGGCGATAGCCTCGTCGGTCAGGTAGTCGTCAAAGTTGATCATCTTGTCAATCCAGCCCTTGTGGCCGATCTCGATGATCCGGTTGGCCACCGTGGCCACGCATTCGTGGTCGTGAGAGGCCATGAGAATCACTTCGGGAAAGGCGATCAGGCCGTTGTTGAGCGAGGTGATCGATTCGAGGTCCAAATGGTTGGTCGGTTCATCAAGGATCAACACATTGGCCCCGGTCAGCATCATTCTCGCCAACATGCAGCGCACCCGCTCGCCGCCCGATAACACGTTAGTCTTCTTCAGCACCTCATCGCCGGAAAAAAGCATCCGCCCGAGAAAGCCGCGGGAAAAGCTCTCGCCCTCGCTCGGCGGAATGAACTGGCGGAACCACTCGATCAGAGTCTGAGTGTTGTTAAAAAACGCACTGTTTTCCTTGGGAAAATAGGCGGTGGTGATTGTCTGGCCCCAACGGTAGCTGCCCCCATCCGGTTCCAGCTCGCCCATCAAAATCTGAAACAAAGTGGTCTTGGCCAGGCTGTAGGTGCCGGCAAAAGCGACCTTCTCGCCCTTGTTGACCGAAAAGGTGAGATTCTTCAGCACCTCAACACCCTCAACGGTCTTGCAAAGGCCATCAACCTCCAAAATAACGTTACCGCAGGGCCGCTCCGGCTTGAAGGCGATCCAGGGATATTTGCGCGACGAAACCGGCATATCCTCGACATTGATCTTATCCAGCAGTTTCTTGCGCGAAGTGGCCTGTTTGGCCTTGGAGGCGTTGGAGGAGAAGCGCTGAATGAACTCTTTCAATTCCGCCACTTTGGCCGCGGTCTTCTTATTCTCGTTTTGTTTCTGCTGCAGGGTCAGCTGGCTGGCCTGATACCAAAAATCGTAGTTGCCGACATAGACCCGAATCTGGCCGAAATCGATATCCGCCATGTGGGTGCAGACCTGGTTGAGGAAATGCCGGTCATGGGAGACAATTATCACCGTGTTGGGGAAGCGGATGAGAAACTCCTCCAGCCAGGCGATGGATTTCACATCCAGGTTGTTGGTCGGCTCATCGAGCAGGAGGATATCCGGATTGCCGAATAGGGCCTGAGCCAGCAGCACCCGCACCTTGTCGCCGCCCTCCAGTTCCTTCATCTTGAGACTGCCCATCTCTTCGGAAATGCCCAAACCGCTCAGCAGGACAAAGGCTTCGGACTCGGCCTCGTAGCCATTCATCTCGCCGAACTCAACCTCGAGATCGCCGCAGCGCATGCCGTCCGCCTCGGTGAGTTCGGCCTTGGCATAGAGGGTCTCGCGCTCCAGCTTGACATCATAGAGCCGCTTGTGGCCACGGATCACGGTGTCGAGCACCGTCTCCTCGTCGTAGACGAACTGGTCCTGCTGGAGCACGGCGATCCGCTCCTTGGGATCGATCGACACCTCGCCCTTATCTGGCTCCTTCTGCCCGGCGAGAATGCGGAGAAAGGTCGACTTGCCTGCGCCGTTGGCCCCGATGAGGCCGTAGCAGTTGCCGTGGGTGAACTTGATATTGACATCTTTAAAGATGACGCGCTTGCCATAGGAAAGCGCGATATTGGTTGCCTGGAGCATGTGGTTCACTTCCTGTAAAAAAGAGACGGTCACGAAGACAAAAAACGTGACTTGTTTCGGAATACGCCGGGGATGGCCGCAGGAAAAAGGACGGCACGAAAAAAGAGGAAAAAATTTACCCTGAAATGAAGCGGAAATGAAGCGGAAAATGCGGTTTTGTCGATTTTTCTAACCTGCCGACCGGAGAAGGAACATCTTTCGACAAGTCCGTGCCCTGCCTCGCCAGTGTTCAACCGGCTGAAACCAGCTGGGCCGGGTAACGGTTGCGGACCGAATTGATCAGGGTGAAAGCTTCGTGGGCACGAATCTCCTCCAGGGAGATTATCCGTTCGGTCACCTGCCCGCTCGCCAGCAGGTGCTGGCGGCAAGTGCCGGCCAGCAGGCCGCAGCGCACCGGTGGCGTGTATTCCCGGCCATCAATCGAAATCACGACATTGGCAATGGTGGTTTCGGTAATCTCGCCGCGCCGATTATAGAGCAGGACCTCATCGACTTCACTGCCAAAATCGGTGCGCAGCCGCTCATACACCGTACGGTTGGTGGTTTTGTGATAGAGAAAAACATCCCGCTCATCTACGGGATGGGGGGCCAGCGCCACCCGGACCGGCCGTTGCGTTGCTGCGGGCATGAATGGAACCGTCTCGAGCCGCAGCTGACCCTGACGGTCAAGGAGCAGCCGAACCCGCTGGCGGACCCCCTGGTACTCGGACACCGCAGCAGCCAGTGTTGCCCTAACTTCCGCTATCATGCAGGGATAGGAGAAATAATCGGCCGATCCGGCCAGACGGCGCAAATGCTCGGCAAGATAGACATAGCCCTCTTCCGGTGTCCACAGCAGGGTTTCAAGCAAGGAAAATTCGGGCCGCCGACTTCGGCAAACCAGACTCTTGATCCGAGTTTCCTCCCACTCAGCCTCAGCGGTGGAATCGGCAGTGATGCCGCCACCCACCCCGTATTCGGCCAACCCGCGCTGACGGTCGATCAAGAGGGTGCGGATGGCGACATTGAATTGGGCCCGCCCATCGGGCAGCATAAAGCCAAGAGTGCCGGTATAGATGCGCCGGGGTGCGGTTTCCAGTTCCCGGATGATGGCCATGGTGCGGGCTTTGGGTGCACCGGTGATGGAGGCCGGTGGAAACAGGGCAGCAAAAGTGTCGGCCATTGAGGCTCCGGTCCGGGCCGACACCGTGGAAACCATCTGCCAGAGAGTGGGATACCTCTGCACCGCAAACAGATGTTCGACCCGCACCGAACCCGGTCGGGCGATCCGGGCCAGGTCGTTGCGGACCATATCGACAATCATCACGTTTTCGGCCTGATCTTTGCAACTGGTGCGCAAACGCTCGCCCTGCCGCGCATCCTCATCGCTGGTCAAGGCCCGGCCGATAGTACCTTTCATCGGGATCGATGCGATCACCTCCCCCTCGCGCCGAAAAAAAAGCTCCGGCGACAACGACAGGATTGCCCACTCCGGGGTTTGGACAAAACCGCCATATTGCGGTTCGTGAGCAGCGGTTAGCCCGGTGAACAGCTCCCAGGCGTCGCCGGCAAAAGGTGCGCGGAGCCGATAGGTGTAGTTGACCTGATAGGTATCTCCGGCGGTGATGTACTGCTGCACGCGGGCAATGGCCTGATGGTAGGCCGCCTCCTCGACCGTGGCTTGCCAGGCCAGATCAGGTGGCGACATGGCCGGTTCGGGCAGGATGATGGGAACGGGCGGGGGGTAGAGGCCAAAACGGAGCAGCGGAAATCGACTGTCTGCCTGCACCTGGAGCGCGGCATCGAAGGCCGGGGCCGCTTCATACGCGACAAAGCCGGCCGCGGCCCATCCTTGGTGCGTCACCAGCCATTCGACCTCATCCAGACATTCCATTACTTCCGCTCTCTTGCAGGTGCTGATCACCCGGTGTGGCTGGGAAAAATAGAGCCAACGGCCGGTGCAATCATCACGCAGGCAGACCCGGTCTGCCCTCGCTGCTTGACCTGGACCGCTCTGCCCTGTCCTTGTCGCAGAAACTTTCATCACCACCCCTCACCACATCAAACCTGCACCCACTTTCCAACCCTCACCACAACGACCAGAGCCAGGAGTTCATCTTGTACACTTTTAATCGTCAAATCAATGTAACAATTGACAAGCCGGCTGAACTTGCCACCAGTCCCCTTCTCTCCCGCCGCCCCCGCGATTGCGCTTGCTCACCTTACAAAATTTCAGTATGTGTTGCCCACCCCCCTTGTTACCGGCGATCAGAACAACGTATACCATTTCCCGGATGTGAGCCCCATGCCGAAAACACGAAAAGCCAATGAACACAATGCGATGGTCACCGGCCGGATCGAGAGCGGTTTGCAAATCAAAGGCCGTCTCTGGATCGAAAGCGAGGGCGAGACCTACCTTTCCTGGGGCCGGATCGTGCTCCTGGAACGGATCGGCGAGTACGGTTCGGTTTCCGCCGCCGCTAAATCCATGCAGATGAGTTTCAGCCACGCCTGGCACCTGGTCGAAAACATGAATGCCCTTGCACCGCAACCGCTGGTCGAAAAACAGGCCGGCGGCCGCAAGGGCGGTGGCGCTTGGCTGACCGAAGCCGGCAAACAGACCATCGCCGATTTTTGGCAACTGGTGGGCCGGTTCCAGGATTGGATTGATCAGGAAACCTTCTGACTTTTTTCTCTGGGACTCGCCAACATCATCGCCCCTTTACATCGTCGCGATGTAATCCTTCACCATGCAGACCCAAGTGGAACGAGGGGCTTCGCAATTTGCCGTAAATGTGGTAATTTGCCGGTCATCATCCTTTATCCACTTTCAATGCTGTTGCCTATCGATGAGTCAGGACAATTTGGAAAGGAACAGACCAGTGAAAGCAATGGATGCCGTTTCTCCTCGAATTGATGATGGCGAATTTTCAGAAGACGGCCCCTGCCTTGACACCATTCAACTGGCCCGGCTGGAGCAGTCCTTCCGCCATTGGATCGATGCCACTCCCCGGCGCGACGTTCGTCTTTCCCGACGCCGCATCCTACTGATTTTTCTCCTCATCCGCTACACCGGGGCCAAGCTCAACGAAATCCTCAGCCTCAACCCGTTCATCGATATCAAGGCGCAGATGGTCTGCATCCACGATCTGGATGCGGCCGGACCCTGCGTTCGAAAAATATCCATCGCGGAAGCGCTGAGCATGGAGATTCGGGAAACCCTGGCAGATCCCGATTTCAGCAAGTCCCTAGCCAATGGCTTCTCCGTCGACCCTGCCTTTGTCCGCCGAAAATTCTATGAGCGCGCAGCAGCCTGCGGCCTGCCCAAACACCTGGGCGGCCCGGAAATGATCCGCCGGGCGCGGGCAGTGGAACTGGTGCGCGGCAACATGCCCCTGCCGGCGGTGCAAAAACTGCTTGGCCATGCAACCCCCAACCTGACCACGGCCCATGTCACCTTTTCGGATGAGGAACTGCACCAGGTGACCAAACTGTTCATTGAACGGGAATCGTCGCGGAAAACGAGCGCCAGAAACGCATTTTTCGGCAAGATCGTAACTATAGAGCGCGGCGACGTCCAGGCCCGGATCACCCTGGTCAACCTTGGCGGCCACCGGGTATCCTCGATCATCACCAGCGAAAGTTTGGATCGGCTGGGGTTGCAGCCAGGACGGCTGGTCACGGCAGAGGTCAAGGCGCCGTGGATTATGCTCCAGCGCGGACAAACGCGCTCCGCATGCAGCGCCGACAACCGTTTTCAGGGAGAAATCATCCGGATCAACAGGGGAAAGGTGAGTTCGGAATATGTCGTCCGCATTGACGACGGCACGGAATTATGCACTCTCATTTCCACCAGCACCGGCAAAGCGCTTGCTCTCAAAACGGGCGAGAGTGTTTGGGTGCTGTTCAACGGTTTTGCGGTTATTCTACATGCCGATGACTGATTTCGATTTCTCTCGCGATACGGCACAGAAGAACAATGCGCATGCCTCTATTTCTTACGAACCGTCTCGCTGGAAAAAGCCATAGTGCATCTCGATTACCACGTTGGTGAGTGCGCACGGTATATGAAAATCAACATCTCCCAACTCATTGCCCCTTGGCTTTTTCTTAGTCGGCGAGGCTAACCAGGATTTCGTACTCCGCGTCTGGGTAAGGGTTGATTATCTGACAATCGCCCACGATGTCGTCACTCGAAAACATAACCGCAGCTTGGACTTTGGCCTAGCACCAAGCCTTTGCCACCAGGCTGTCTATCAAAAAACAACCGCGTTCCGAGGGGGGCCAGAACGCGGTGTCGGGATACTGCGCCGGGTGAGAAAAAAGTATATTAATACTTTGTGTTAATCTGTCCACGTCAACAGATTGCGCCCTGACTCCGGTGGCATCTCCGTGGTCCCTTTTTCTTGATATAGGCAACATAGTCATCCTTGATATTGAGATTCTGATACCAGCCCGTGTCGCTAAACTCGATAAGTTTCACCCTGACGTGATCCAGTAATTCGATGATCCGCTTGCCGTTGTTGTTCAAAACGAATTCCGCCTTTCCGGCAATGGATTTCCGGTAAACGGCGTACAAGGGTTCATGCCGTTCCCCTTTTTTAATGGGCATGACAATATCAGCATCCCTGGTCAGGTTGATCATGTTTTGGATAAGCCGGAGATTCATCTCGGGGATATCACAGGCGGTGATAAAATTTACCTCATTGCTCGACGCCATGAGGCAGGAATAAATGCCCATCAACGGGCCTCGGTTTTTTTCAACATCGGCCACAACTGCACGTTTGAGGAAGGCGTATTTTCCCGGATCATTGGCGCCGATAATCACCTCGTCGAAATGACACTCCAGTTGTTTGACGATATGAGCGATCATGGGTTGACCGTTCACCGCCAGCAGACTCTTATCAACGCCCATCCTTGAGCTTTTTCCTCCCGCTAAAATAATGGCGGTGGCTTGCTCGCGAATGATCCAGCCGTTCTTGCTGAGCAATACTCTCTCAGGGGAGAAATTCCAGTTCATGCTGTGAAAATCAATCACCTTGTTGGCGTACTGCACCACCTCGGCGCAACTTTCTTTCACCTGCTTTTCATCTCGGTTCTTAATCACCAGAAACAATCCCGGCTCGACAACTTTTCGGATGGAATTGGATTCGCACACCGCGAACGCATTCTCTGGAATGAGGTCTACCAGGGCATTCAACCCCTTCTCCAGCCGATCGTACCTCACTTTTAGAAAATACACCTTGTGCGCACCCGCCCTCAGCATGCGAGAGGTATCTTTGTCAGTATCGGACCGGGTTTCCTCGCTGATTTCATAATCTCCTTTCAGAGAGGAACAGATGCCGCAGCCTTCGCCCCCCCTGGGGCAACTGCCTCGATCAGGGTCTATGGTGACCACCTTGACCCCATAAAGCGGCCGTTCTTTTGCATACTTTTCAATGAGCCGGCAGGCAAATTCGGTTTTTCCTGTATTTCTTCCGGTGGAACCCAAAACGATGAATCGCGCCTTTTTGATCATGGGCCAGTTTCCCCCTTACAGGTTGTTTACATAACGTTTTTTAACGAATCATCTTGAATACGATCAGCCCGGATTCTCATTTAACGAATTGAAACTATCCTCTTTAAAAGGTTGCACATGGATGAGCGGTTGATACCAACCGTTTTCAAACAGTGCCCTAGGCATGCATCGGTAAATATCCTTTTTCAATGGCCAACAGATCGAGAAAAAGCAACTTCACGTGTTCCAGCATGGGATTACGGTCGAGCCTGGCCGTCGCTGCGCGTTGATCAAAAGTTTTCAGGTAGCTCTTGCATTGCTCGCAATGATAAATTTTGTATCCCTTGAACTCCTCGAACACGAAATAGCCGAGCTGACTGTATTCCTCGTTGCCGCAATAACCGCACCCCATACGCTTGAAGGGCCATTGCCAGTTGCAGCACAGACAGTGCAGATACCTCCTGCCGTGTTCATTATCATCAAGGATGGCAAAATCAGGATAATTGCCGCAGACCGGGCAGGTGGATTTTTCGTTGGTGACCAGTTGCTGAAGTTCGTCGGCATAGCGTTCGGCAGCCAGCCGCCAGAAAGGGCTCATAGCCCAGTGCAACAGTTGCAGCAGCGATTCACCGTCAACCCCTTCCCGTTCCGCCCACTGCTGCAGACTGTTTTCCAGTTGCTTTAAGGGCGCTGACCAGGGCATGGCTGCAAGGGCATCGATAACTGAGGGTTGGTGCAGGGATAAGACCAAGGGATTTTCCGGAGAACTTGCTCGTAGAAGCTCTATGATCGTCCGGAAGTTAGCCTGCAAGCGCTCGGTATCGACGTCTACATACGCAAGGGACGTGAGGGAGCTGTCGCGGGTCAAGAAACGAATTGCCTGAAGGGCATCGGCGGGTTTTGTGAAATTGAGATCGCGTAACCGGTTGACCTCAGCATTGAGGAAGGTATCAACGTTCCGGTAATACTCGATCATTTCCGAATGAGGTGCTAAGGTTTGGTGTTCAGTGGGCACAGAATGCTCCTTGCAAAGTAGCGATCTCAAGATCGTCAATGAAACACAGGGGGAGAGGAACCGGCACGCCGGTTCCCCTTTCGGTTGTGCCATGGTCCAGTCTGGTCAGTTCAGGCCGGGGATTTACTGTTCTCCTTTTTCTTACCCAAATACACCTCTTCGTACCATTGGCGGTGGTTTTCGATCATGTATTCCTCCGATATATCGCCCAAGATCATCGCCCTGGCTGTTTCGTTGGTCAGGGGATTGAGCGCCGCCAGATAAATATGGCCGATAGCCCCGACCGTACCGATTACCATGAAGGTTACGTGGACCGGATAGACCCACAATGGGGTAATGCCCGGGGCAAGCCACATGAACAGGCCGGAGACGATCAGCACAGCGCCGGAGATGATCTGAATCAGGGAGTTGATCTTCTCACCACCATTATAAAAGCCCTGCGGCGGCAATTCCCTTTTCATCCCCACAAATTTATACGGAAAGGTCAGAAGAAATAACGCATCGTTTTCAGTAAAGGTGAAACACTCCTTCAACCAGGAGAGTATTTCCGATGGCCGGACAATCAGGGAAATAAAGATAGAACTCATTAAAAAGACCGCCGCTATCCGATGCACCACCATTGCCCCGACCAGCCCGCCGAACAGCGGTTCCAACCAGTCCAGCGCGGACCCCGTTACCATGAAGCCCGTAATCGCCAGAACGATAAAGCTGATGGCGTACATCCAATGGGTAACCCGCACCAACGCGCTGAAGCGCATGATCATTTTCTTATTACTCATGGCCTTGCCCTCCTCCCTCTTCTATTTTCGAGCTCGGTTTCTGCTTGAACGCATTGCGTCGCGAGAAAATGAAGGCCGCTGCTGTGGCCGCAAGGCTCGCCCCAATGAGGAGTTTGCCGGCGGGTTGCACGACCTCTTTCCAGAAGACCAGGCTGAACGAAATTTTCGGGTCGATTGGCAGGCCGTAGTTGGCAGGGCTGTCAGGAAGAACATAAATCACTCCTAAACCACCCAGTTCTGTCTTGCCGTAAATCTGCGCTTTCGGATACCTGCCCTTGGCCTGGGTCAAGCGCTCATCGGCCAGTTTGGCCATTTCGTCCCAGGTGCCGTAGACGATGGCCTGAGGCACACAGGTCTTGGCGCAGGAAGGGGTCAGCCCGTTGGTGATCCGGTCGTAGCAGAAGGTGCATTTCCGCATTTTTTTGGCTTCATGGTCCACTTTCGGGATATCGAAAGGACAGGCCTTAACGCAGTAGCCGCAGCCGACGCATTTTTCCTCGATCCGCCGGATCGTACCGTTCTCCATCTGAACCAGAGCGCCGTTTGGACACACCCTGACGCAAGCGGCATCGCCACAGTGCAGGCATGTGGTCTTCCTAAAATGCCACTCAAACCCGGTTTGTTTTTTCTCCTCGTAAAATTTGATCATCGTCCACCGGTTGGGGGACAGATCGCTATGGGATTGATAGCTGCCGGTGAACGTGCCGATTTCCCCTTCCAGCTGGTTCCATCGTTTACAGGCTACCTGGCAGCCTCTGCAGGCTGTGCATCGGGTGATATCGATCAATCTCGCCATTCTGCTCATACCGTCACCCTCCTGATATCGACAAGAAATGCTTTATATTCAGGGATCGCGGTGTTGGCATCGCCGACATGGGGCGTTAGATGGTTGGCAATTTCTCCCTTGACCAGTCCCTGATAGCCGAAATGCCAGGTCAGACCCACCTGGTGCACTTTTTTGCCGTGAATACTGAAGACGCGCGCCCTAGGAGTCACCATGGCCACCGCTTTCGCCGATCCTCGAGCCGAGATGAGCTCGACCACCTCACCATTCTTGATCCCTTTTTCGGCCGCCAGTTCCTCGCTTATTTCGACAAAGGATGAAGGCATCAATTCGGCCAGCCACGGCATGTTGCGGCTATAGGCACCGGTGTGGAATTGCTCGCAGACCCGCCAGGTTGAGCAGATGATCGGGTACTTGGCCGAATCCCCCTTTACTTTGCCGCCTTCCTTGCCGATGAAGGCCGCAGGATTGTTCTGCCGCTTGTTGAGCACATTGAGTGTTGGGCTTTCCACCGGCTCATAATGCTCAGGGAAAGGCCCTTCGTTGAGGCCTTTGATGGCAAACAGCCGTCCCTCCCGCTCGGTCTGCATGATAAAGGGTTTATCCCCCAGAGGATCAGTCGGCTTGACGGTGCCGATAAAGTCAGGAACATCGTACCCGGTCCATTTCTGGGCCGTCTCATCCCACCAGATGTAGGCGCGTTCCTTTGACCACGGCTTGCCGGATGGATCAGCTGAAGCGCGATTGTAGATAATTCGCCGGTTGGCAGGCCAGGAAAATCCCCAACCGGGATGCGCCCCCCATCCGCCCGGATCATCAAGCACCCTGCTCCGGGTGCGGTTGCCTAGTTCCTCAGTGTACATTCCCGAATAGATCCAGTTGCCGCAACTGGTGCTGCCGTCATCTTTGAGGACGGCAAAGCCGGGCACCTGTTTACCGGTCGCCACGTCCTTGCCGTTAATTTCCCGCATCACCGCATCAATAAAAGGGACTTGACCGATCAACGGATCCGGGTAATTCCAGGTCATTGACTTGATCGGCAGATCTTGCGGTTTGGTACTCGTTGCGTAGAGAGCTTTAACTCGCTTAACCAAGCGATCAATGATGTACGACTCCTGGCGGACATTGCCTGGCCCATCGACAGCCTTCCAGCGGTATTGAATCAAGCGGCCGCTGTGGGTGAGCGTTCCCTCTTTTTCCAAAAAGGTGGTTACCGGCAGCAGGAAGACTTCGGTGTTGATCTTTTTGGGATCAGCACCTGGGCGTTTCCAGAATGTGCTGGTTTCATTCTCAAACGGATCGCAGCAGACGAGCCAATCGAGATTTTCCATAGCCTTGGATTCCATGTTCGAGTTCGGACCAGAAACCACCGGATTCTGCCCCCAGACAAACAATCCCTTGATGCCGGTGTTGGCATGCAGGTCCTCGAACATGGAGATATGGCTATAATTTTTTCCCTTCTTGGCTTTGGGCAGAAAATCGTAGGCAAATTGATTTTGTGGAGTTGCGGCATCGCCATACCAGGCTTTCATTAGACTGGCGACAAATTTGGGCCGGTTGCTCCAGTAGGATGGGGCCGCCGGAGTCGTCGCGTTGTAGTCGGCCAAGGTCGGCCATTCGGTGGTCGGCGCTGGCAAGTAGCCCGGCAGCAAATGGAACAGCAGGGCCATGTCGGTGGAACCCTGCACATTGGAATGGCCGCGCAGCGCATTGACACCACCGCCCGGCAGCCCCATATTACCGAGCAGCAACTGGAGCATGGCCATGCACCGCACATTCTGGGACCCCGAAGTATATTGGGTCTGGCCCATGGCATACAAGATCGATCCGGCTTTGCCGACCTGCCCGGTCGAGGAGTACAGTTTATACACCTCGACGAGTTTGTCCGGCGGCGCCCCGGTGGTCTGCACCACCATATCGATGGTGTAGCGGGAATAGTGCTTCTTCATGAGCTGGAAGACGCAGCGCGGGTGCTGCAAGGTCACATCCTTGACGACCTTGCCGTCGGCATCCTTTTCATAATCCCAGTTAGCCTTGCCGTAACTTCTTTTTTCTTCGTTGAAATTGTCAAACAACCCGGTGTTTTCGTCGAAGGAGTATCCTTCTTTAATGACTGAGGCGGCATTGGTGTAACTGATTACATAATCCTTATGATATTGCTCATTTTCGAAGATGTAGTTGAACATGCCGCCCCAGAAGGCGATATTGGACCCGCTGCGGATCGGGCAGTACAGATCGGCCCGTGCGGCGGTTCTGGTGAATCGTGGATCGACGCAGATAATTTTCGCCCCCCGCTTCTCTCGTGCCTGCTGTAACCAGGCAAATGAGACTGGATGATTTTCCGCCGCGTTGCTGCCGCAAATCAGGGCAACATCGGTATTTTTGAAATCCGTCCAGTGATTTGTCATTGCTCCTCTACCAAAGGTGGCGCCCAGACCGGCGACCGTGGAGCTGTGTCAGATTCTTGCCTGGTGCTCCAGATACGTCACCCCCAGGCCGCGCATGAATTTGGCTATGAGGTAGAGATCCTCATTGTTGAGAACCGAAGCGCCAAGACTGCCGATGGCTTCAGTCCGGTTCACGGTTACCCCGTCTTCTTCGCTAATGAACGATTTGTCTCTTGTCTGTTTGACGCGCGAGCCGATCTGGCTGATCGTCCAGTTCCAGGATTTGACCTCCCATCTGTCCGAGCCCGGAGCCCGGTACATGGGTTGGGTGATTCGCTGGTCGTTGTGGTGGGTTTGTTCGACCGCCGCACCTTTCGAGCAGTTCGATCCGCGATTGCTCGGGTTGTCCGGGTCCCCCTCACACTGGATCAGCTTGCCATCAATCACCTGGGCGATAACACCGCATCCTCCTGAACAAAAACAGCAAATCGAACGATACTCCATTGCCTTCGCAGTTCGAAGACTGGTCGCGGCTGCCGAAGCCTCGGACAGGTCAAATCCAAGGTTGCCCGCAATCGCTGCCGTAGTGCTGGCACCAGCCAGCTTGAAAAGATTTCTTCTTGACAGTCTCATAGTGCTTGGCTCTCCTTTTGGTTTGAGTTGATTGCCGTTCCTGGAAACATTCATGAGCAATGCCCAGGATTGTTTTCACAAAAAAGCTCTTTTCAACGCGGTCCAACAAGTCGATCTGCAATCAGAAGCGATATGATACCTATAGAAAAATATGCACCCCGCCGGGCTGTTCTCTTCTGAGAATTTTCATTTCATCATGTTATTTTGATAAGTTATGCACAATGATCATCAAGTGTTTATTTGGTCTTGAAGTGGTGGGTATTGTTTGGGAAAGGCAGAACCTATTCCCTGTTGGTGAATTTGAGTATTGAAATTGGGGCAGGACGAATTGCACATCTTTGAGGAAACGTTGCAAACCGTATGTGGCTGTTTTTTTGGAAACGAATGAATGGAAGCGAGCCAAAGAGGCCGCCTTGGACAACGCGCCCATACTTGCGTTGTTGAACCCGTTTGGGAAGGAGAGGGATGCTGTTGTTCGCAGAGTTGTTGTTTGTTTCTCCACTCCAGCACCTTAGAAAAGGGGGACTGAGCATGTGCTCAGTTTTTTAAATTGTTACATAATATGCTTAATCCATTCCTTTTAGCGGCGTCAACATAAATGTAGATTGAGCATGAAGAATTAAAGAGGTAAGGAACCATTGGCAAAATTAATGGCTTGCTAAACAAACCGTTCAAAACGGTTCCCGTAATAAATCAACCGTACATTGAGTAAATACATGAAGATTCGTCCACTCACCCTGGATCAGTTTCCCAAGGTTGCCGCGTTGTTGCAGCAGGCCTTCCCTCGCAGCCGCTATGAAGTCAACCTGTTTGATGCGCTCCATAAAAAAGAAAGGGCGCTGCACGAGTGGGTATGCCTGCATCGCGATACAGTCACCGCCTACATCGCTTTTTCCAACGCGTATGACGGTACAAAAATCTGCGGCCTGCACCTGGCGCCGCTGGCCGTCAAACCGCAGATGCAGCATCAAGGGATCGGCTCCGAATTGCTCCGTTTTGCCCTGCGGCAAGAGGTCATCCGGGGAAGCACTCTTTTTGTTCTGGGCAACCCCGCCTATTATCGGAGATTTGGTTTTGAGCGCTGCGCCTTGCCGCTCTGTCCCTTTGACAAAGGCAATACCCATTTCCTCAGCCTCCGGAATACCGCACCCCATCAGTATATCGTGGGCTATGAACCGGAGTTCAAAGCGAAGAAATAACTTATACCCTCTGTACCACCGCCTTAGTCCATCTCCCTTTTCTCCCCTCGTCGCGATTTCATCGATAATTCGGATCGCAGGTCACAAGGAGAAATTTTCTTTGTTTTTTCTTGGGATTCTTTATAGACAGTAACCAGTTAGTTGAGGCAGGCGAACCTCTGCGGCAAGTCGAACAATGAGGCCACCGGTCGTGTGCCAAGCCGGACCAGCAACGATTGGCCCGCTTCGTCTCCCTTGTTCCGCTTCTCAATGCACCCGGAAACCCTGTGAACAAAAAATATCTGCTCATCATTCCAGTGGTGGCCCTCGGCCTCTTTGCCGGCTACCGCTACCTGACCAGGGAAACGCCGATCAAAGTGTCGGTGCAAACGGTTGACAGCGGCACGGTGGAGGCCACAGTGGCCAATACCCGCGCCGGCACGGTCACGGCTCGGCACCGCGCCAATCTCACCCCTGCCGCTGGCGGCCAGATCGCTTCCCTTAACGTGCGCAAGGCCGATACGGTCAAGGCCGGACAAGTTTTACTGACCCTGTGGAACAAGGACATGCAGGCTGAACTGCAACTGGCCAAAAGCGAAGCTATAGCGGCCGAGGCCACGGTTCGGGAGGCGTGCTTGATGGCCGATCTGGCCCAGCGACAGGCCGGACGCCAGTCTGATCTCCGCCAGAGCCGAGCCACCTCGGAATCCAAGTACGACGAGGCCGTAGCCGCCGCGCAAGCGAAAAAAGCTGCCTGCGCGGCTGCCACGGCACGGCTGGCGGTCAGCAAGGCCAAGGTGGATGCGGCCAGCGCCACGATCGAGCGGACCATTCTTATCGCCCCCTTTGACGGCATTGTGGCCGAGGTCAACGGCGAGGTCGGCGAATACATCACCCCCTCCCCTCCAGGAATCGCCACCCTGCCTGCGGTAGACCTGATCAACATGGACTCGCTCTATGTGGCCGCACCCATTGACGAGATCGATGCAGCCCAAATCCGGCCAGGTATGGCGGTGCGCATCAGCCTCGACGCCTTTCCCAAGCAGAGCTTCAAAGGCACGGTGCACAGCATCTCACCCTATGTGCTGGAGGTGGCCAAACAGGCCCGCACAGTGGAAATCGAGGCTGATTTTCTGGAAGGGATCACCAGTGGCACCCTGCTGGCCGGATACAGCGCCGATGTCGAAATCATCCTCGACACCCGGTCCGAGGTGCTGCGGATTCCAACGGAAGCGCTGTTAAACGACGGGGCCGTGTATGTGTTACCGGCAAACAAGAACCGGTTGGAACGCCGTCCGGTAACAACCGGGCTTGCCAACTGGAAATTCACCGAGGTCAGTGCTGGTTTACAGCAGGGGGACACAGTGGTGACCTCCATCGACCGGCAAGGCCTAGCCGACGGCGTCCTGGTCGAAGTCGAAAAAACAGCGATCCCGGCGGCGAAGAAATGATCGAGCTGCGCGAGGTCAGCCGGATTTTCACCGTGGGCGGCCAGGAAGTGCGGGCCATGGACCGGATCTCCCTGACCATCGAACCGGGCGAATATCTGTCGATCATGGGACCATCGGGCTCAGGCAAGTCGACCCTGCTCAACACTCTTGGCCTGCTCGACACCCCCGATAGCGGCGTCTATCTCCTCGAAGGCCAGGATGTCACCAGCCTGAACGACAGCCAGCTGGCTACTACCCGCAGCCGCACCATCGGCTTCATCTTCCAGTTTTTCCATCTGATCCCCCGTTTAACCGCCCAGCAGAACATCGAACTGCCCCTGCTGCTGGCGGGTGTTTCACGCCGGGAACGCAACGAGCGGAGCAGTCCCCTGATCGAGGCCTTCGGCCTGGCCGACCGGCGGCAGCATAGGCCGGACGAACTCTCCGGCGGCCAGCGGCAGCGGGTGGCCATTGCCCGAGCGGTGATCAACCGGCCGAAAGTGCTGCTGGCCGATGAACCCACCGGCAACCTGGACCGGCATTCCGGGGCCGAGATCATCGAGCTGATGGAAAGCCTGAACCGGGATGGCCTCACCCTGGTGGTGGTCACCCATGACCCGGAGATCGGAGAACGGGCCAACCGGCATATCCGGGTGGTGGATGGCCGCATTGCCTCCGATACCCGCCGGCACTGACCCCATGCGGCCGTTTGACACCATCGGCTTTGCCGTGACGAGCCTGGGCAGCAACCGGGTGCGCACCCTGCTGATGCTGCTGGCGATGTCCATCGGAGTGGCGGCGGTGGTCCTGCTCACCGGCATCGGTAACGGAGCGCGGCTCTATATCGTCGACCAGTTCTCCTCGCTCGGCACCAACCTGGTGATTGTCATCCCCGGCCGGGCCGAAACCGCCTCCAACACCCCGGCAACACTCATCGGCGAGACACCCCGCGACCTGACCCTCGACGACGCCAAAGCCCTGGAAAGAGGCGATGCGGTCCGGCGATTGACGCCGATCAACATCGGCGAGATGAACATCGCCTGGCGCGGCAAGGAACGGCAAGTGCCTCTGGTCGGCTCCACCGCCCCCATCCTCGAAATTCACCATCTCACCATGGACCGCGGCACTTTCCTGCCTGAAGAGGACATGGAGATCGCCCGGCCGGTCTGCGTCATCGGGGCCAAGGTCTACCGCGAACTGTTTGGCCAGCAAAACGCCCTGGGCGAGCTGGTGCGGCTCGGCGGCTTCCGTTGCCGGGTAATTGGCATTCTCGGCTCCGAGGGCCGCTCGCTCGGTCTCGATACCGAGGAACTGGTGATTGTGCCGGTGGCCTTTGCCCAGATGTTGCTCAATACCGAAGGGTTGTTCCGCATTTTGGTCGAAGCCAAGGATCTGGGGGCCATCAACCGGCTTAAAAAACATATCACCACCACCATTGCCAAGCGGCACTACGGGGAAGAAGACGTGACCATCATCACTCAGGATTCGGTGCTGGCCACCTTTGACAAGATCCTCAAGGTACTAACCCTGACTGTGGCCGGGATTGCCGGCATCAGTCTGGTGGTGGCGGGCATTCTGATCATGAACGTTATGCTCATGGCCGTGGCCCAGCGCACCGCCGAGATCGGCCTATGCAAGGCCCTGGGTGCGGGGCAGCTGCAGATCATGGCTCTTTTGGTCACCGAGGCCCTGCTGCTCTCCTCCATCGGCGGGCTGATTGGCCTGGCGCTGGGTTTCGCCGGTTCTTGGCTGGCTGTCCAGTTCTACCCGACCCTGCAGACCACGCCGCCCCCCTGGGCCATTGCCGCAGCTCTCGGCACCGCCCTGGGCACCGGTTTCGTCTTTTCGCTGCTCCCAGCCCGCCGAGCGGCACGGCTCGACCCGATCCAGGCCCTGGCCCGGCACTGACCAGCAGTGCTGGACCAAATTTGCCAGCCGCAACGAACGAACAAAAAAAGCTTGCGCACAAGCTAACACGGCCGCCGGAACCAACACGTTCAAAGAAGCCCATGGACATCCTCGACCAGGTTCAATTCATCACCACCTCCATCCGCGCCAAAAGGCTGCACTCCTTTCTGACCGGCCTGGGGATCGCGGTCGGCATTGCCGCAGTCATCCTGCTCACCTCCATGGGCGAGGGCTTGCAGCGCTTTGTCCTGGCCGAGTTCACCCAGTTCGGCACCAACCTCATTGCCATCAATCCGGGCAAGGTGTCCACCATGGGCACCTCCCTGGGAGTGATCGGTTCGGAACGGCTCCTGACCCTGGAGGATGCAGGGGCCCTGCGCCAGTTGCCGGGAATCGAGGCAGCGGTGCCCATGGTGCAGGGCAACGTCGAGGTCAAGGCCGGCAACCGGACCCGGCGGATCACCCTCTACGGCGTCGGGCCGGAGATGGACCGGGCCTTCCGCATGCGAGTGCAGAGCGGCCGTTTCCTGCCGCCGGACGATGCCCGCACTGCCCGCCCCTTTGTGGTGCTTGGCCACAAGGTGCGCGAGGAATTGTTTCCCGGCCGCAATCCGCTGGGCGAGCGCATCCAGATTGGCAACCAGCCGACTAGAGTGATCGGAGTGATGGAATCCAAAGGCCAAATTCTTGGCTTTGACATGGATGACACAGTCTATATCCCGGCGGTGCGCGCCTTAGACCTGTTCAACCGCGACGGGCTGATGGAAATCGATGTGCTGTATCGGGAAGGGGCCGAAGCTGGGGAGATGGTGGCGGCGATCAAACGGCTCTTGCTGACGCGCCACGGTCAGGAGGACTTCACCATCACCACCCAGCAGCAGATGCTCGATGTGCTGGGTTCGGTGCTGGGGATGCTCACGGTGGCGGTGGGGGCTTTGGGCGGAATTTCGTTGCTGGTGGGAAGCGTGGGAATTTTCACGGTTATGACCATTGCCGTGCGCGAACGGACCGGCGAGATCGGCCTCTTGCGGGCCATCGGCGCGACGCAGGCCCAGATTCTGCTCATTTTTCTCTTTGAGGGCACCCTGCTAGCGGCCCTGGGCGGGGCCGCCGGACTGTTAGCGGGTATGGTCTGCGCCACCCTGATACACACCTTTGTCCCGTTGCTGCCGGTGCATACTCCCTGGAGCTTTGTGATTTTGGCTGAAGTGCTCGCTCTCCTGATCGGCATCCTCGCCTCAATCCTGCCCGCCCGCCAAGCAGCCCTGCTCGATCCGCTCGAGGCTCTACGCTCAGAATGACACCTCCGCGGGACAGAAACAGTGCCGGAAATTCGGCCAAGCCGTTAGATACCGTCTTTGTGACCAACAGATTTCTTGATCAACACAATTGAGAAGTGCTCTGCGTATCCCTTCAGTATTCTTTTTTAGATTTTTCCTCGCGCTTGATTTGCTTTGCGGCGCGTTTTTCCTTTAACGATTTCGTGGATTCTTTTTTAGCGTTAGCCTGTTTGATATTTTTTTCTTTTGCCATGTTGTTCAGTTCCCCAGGTAGTTGTCTTTGCGGTGTTTCGCAGGATGCCGCCTCACCTGATTGTCTGGCGCCTTCCGTTACTCGTTACCTGAACCAACCCTGCTTACTTTGAAAAAGGCCGGTTGGGTCTCCGCGGACCGGAAAAACCGCCTGCTTGCACATTCTTTTTGCGCTTAGGCTTCGCCACCCGATTGAAATCGTTGACAAACAGCTCATCTTCGGCCCACTCGGTCGGTATGGGGTGGCCGATAAAGGCTTCAATGGCCTCCAGAGAGAGGACGCCCTTCTCATCGGCTAGAGAAATAGCCTTTCCCTCGGCTCCTGCCCGAGCAGTACGGCCGATGCGGTGGACATAATCCTCACTGTCTTCCGGAAGATCATAATTGATCACATGGGAAACCCCTTCGATATGCAGCCCCCTGGAGGCCACATCGGTGGCAATGAGAACCGGCAACTTTCCTTCCTTGAAGTCCCGCATGATTCGCAACCGTTTTTCCTGGGCGACATCGCCGGAAATCAGGCGGCAGGGATAGTCGTTGGCCACCATGCGCGCTTGCAAATACTCGCCCTCGCGTTTGGTGTTAACAAAAATCATGGTCCGCTTCATAGCGTCGCGGCGCAACAGCCCGAGCAACAAGGGAAACTTTTCCTTGCTGGAGACGTGGAACAGCACCTCCTCGATATTGTCGGCGGTCAGATGATCACCGCTGACCGTAACCTTCTCGGGCATGTTCATGAACTCGTAGGCCAGTTCCATCACCCGCTGATTGAGGGTGGCGGAAAACATAAGGTTCTGGCGCTGACCATAAGGCGGCAGACAGCGGAGGATGTACCGCAGGTCGCCGATAAACCCCATGTCGAACATGCGGTCGGCCTCGTCGATCACCAGCATTTCAACCGCCTTGAGGCTGCACACCTTTTGCTTGAGGTAATCGATCAGCCGTCCCGGCGTGCAAATGACAATGTCGACGCCACCCCGCAACGCCTCGCGCTGCTTGTTGTAATCAACCCCGCCATAAACGGCCAGGATAGAAAACCCGCAGTGTTTTCCCAACAGTTGCGCATCCTGTTCTATTTGAACAACCAGCTCCCTGGTTGGGGCCATAATCAGAGCACGCGGTTTTTTGCCATCAGCTTCGTTTTTCAGCAGACGGTCAAACAGGGTGATCAGAAAGGCAGCGGTCTTGCCGGTGCCGGTCTGGCCTCGACCAGCCACATCCTTGCCGGCAAGGGTTAAAGGAAGGGTTCGTTCCTGGATGGGGGTACATTCGGTAAATCCCGCATCCGCAATACCACTACCGAGGGATTCCGGCAGAGTCAGCTCTTCAAATCGCATTCGTGTTCCTTGTTATCAATTAAATAATTATTTGTAATTCTGCGGTTATTATATACATCAACATCGGACATGGCAATGCTAACCTTCCCGCGCCGGTCCAGATGGCGGGGAATACACGATGGTCAACCCAGCCAGGACTCAGCCAAATCAAGAAAAAAGATACGTGCAGGTGAAAAGAATGGTGCAAAATATCCGGGTAATTTCTTCAGCAAGACGAACCTTTAGAAGCTCGGTCAGTTGATTCGATAACTGAGCACCACGGTTTCGCGAGAGGGGATGAATTGGCGATAGGCGGTCTTGGATTTTTCCAGCATGATCTTCGAAGCCTTCACCGAGTCGCTCTCCTTGTATTTATCGGAGAGGTAAATGATTTCGCTGATACCGGCCTGAATAATGACCTTAGTGCATTCGTTGCACGGAAAAAGAGCCACATAAAGGCGGCATTCCCGCAGGTCAAAGGTTATGGAGTTAAGAACGGCATTCAGTTCGGCATGGCAGACATAGGGATATTTGGTATCAAGATAGTTGCCCTCTCGCGCCCATGGCAACTCGTCGTCCGAACAGCGCCACGGAAACCCGTTGTAGCCGACGCCGACGATCTTGTTCTGCTTATTGGCGACGCACGCCCCCACCTGAGTGTTGGGATCCTTAGAGCGGTGGCCGGAAAGAATGGCCACCGCCATGAAGTATTCGTCCCAAGAGAGATAGTCAGCTCTTTTAGTGGTCATGGCATCTCGTCGGAGGCTGCCTGCTCCTGTTGTGCCTTGAATTGCCGCCGCCGTTGCCGCCAGTCGGGGGCCGTGCCAGCCGCCTTTTCAACAAATTTTCTGATGACTTCAAAATAGAGCGGCCCGGCCATGGCGATGAGTGAGTTATGATCGGCACCTGGCACGATCTGGAATTCCTTGCTCTTGGCCCCGCTTTCCGCCTGCAGGGTCTCCGCTTGCCACAGCGGAATCAACTGGTCGTACTGACCATGGAGGATAAAAGTGGGTTTGGTAAACTGGGCAATCTTACTACTATTGTTGAAGGTCTGTTCCTCTCCGATGCCCATTTTCGCCAGATCCACGCCAAGTACCTTGGCCAGAGGCAGGGTCTTGGCAAATCCGGATTCGATAATCAGGCCGCAGATCGCCTCACTGTGATTGACCGCCACGTCAATGGCGCTGGCGCTGCCAAGGGATCGCCCCATGACGAACAAGGCTCCGGTGTAGCCGTGATCGCGAAGCCAGTCTTTCAATGCGAGAAAAACGGTGTTGCTGTCCGGTAGCAGAGTGCTGGTCAGGGGCGTACCGGTGCTCCAGCCGTAGCCGCGGTATTCAACCACTAGGAAATTGAGCCCTTCACGGATGTACATCGGGCCGATCTCATCGTAATCAGGGATGATTTCGCCGTTGCCGTGAAAAAAAATCAGGGTGGGCGAGGTGACGGCATGGCTATGCAGGCGGCAGCCGATGGTAACGCCATCCGTCACCTGGATGTCAATATCTACCGCACCCGCTGGAGGGGTATTTCTGGACACCTGAATGGGACGGAAAAGAAGCTGCGTAATTTCTGGTTGATCCATGTGAGTGAGCGTTGAAAGTGGTTGATTTATAGTTGATTGTTCCGCCCTGGAGCCGGCGAATCCCGTTAACAGGAGCACTAGGCACAACAGACCCAGATAAAACCGGATACACCGCAAACGCCGACGTTGCCGGGCAAAGCTCACCTCGAGTGCCGATAACCGCGAACTGGACGCGACGCTACGGAGCAACCGCATCAGGCTATCGGCAGACTTTTTAAAGCGGGATTGATTCAGTCGTTGGGCACACACCTTGGTTTGGACCCTCTTTTCCCTGGAAAAGCGATCCGGCTGCTCATCAACGGGTGTTCAATGAGTGTTTCTACCGCGATGATAAGCCATAAGCCGATTTTTGCATCGGTTCCAGCTCATTACCCCAACTTTTCTTATTTGTCAAAATGTCGTTATGATGACAAAGAGAACGGGAGCCTGCAAACTATTTCCGTATCAAGAAACCAGCAGCAGGAGCATACAATACAAGACCTCTTCTCCGAGTCAGAATACGCGTTTTCCTTTTTTCAGCTCGCAATACACCTTTGCACGAGTCGACAATTCAAAGCGCACAGCTTGCATTTCCTTAAAAATGTATTTACTTTACTAATTTGAAGCAGAAGAGTTTACCCGAGGCTTACCAAGGAACTGCGGTTCAACAGCCAAACAAACAGATGATGAAACGGATGCATCAATTCCTTGCCTGTCTCATAGTCCTGTTCGTATTCGTTCATGGCCCGGCGGCATCTGAAACCGAAACGATGAAGAATAGGCTGTTAACGCAGAGACCAGTCTCCATAAGCGCTCACGGTCAACCGCCATCCAGCCGAACAGTGAGGGCCGGCAAACCAGCGGCTCCAAATAAAAAAAACGGCCGCATCGATCAAGACACAAGGCAAAATTCCAGCGAATTCGTCCGCCTGGCGCAGATGATTGCTAACAATGCCTTTGTGTTCAATGTGTTCAACGATTTTGGAACAAACGCCTTTGACCCGGACATCATCGACCGCATTCTTGTCACCCGGGAAACACGATGGGCCTTTGGCCGGATCGACACCGGCAGCCTTCTCAACCCACCCTTCACTGAACCTGGACCTTCCCGGAGCACCATCGGCATTAGGCCCTTGAATTTCAACCTCGACGCTTTCAATCCGTTTTTTGGGAATTTTTTCAGACCAAGGCTTCGAGGGCGGTTTATCCCGACCGCTGAAGACCTAGAGTCCTTCAGCGGGATCACTGGAATCAACCCAACGCCTTTCTTTGTAACGGGTTTTCCGCATCAAGGCACGGAAGACAGCGGGACCGATTTCACGGTTGGTGCCCACCATGCCCCTCTTGCCTACAGCTACGCCATGGATAAAACAACGTTGGTCAAAGCCGGTTTTGCTTGGATACACGATCTCAGCGACACAACCGGCATGTCGCGTGCTCTCGAAGATCCTGGAGCTGAAAACTCAGGGGGCAATAGACTGTCTGGGGTCAATCTCAATGTGGGGGCAAAGTACAAGGCGGTAACGCTCACCGGGGGATATATCCGCCCCCTTGACAGCTCTATTGCCGCTGAACTCGCTCTAGAAGGGAAAGAGAGCGACCCCATGGCCTGGAACAGCGAACTTGCCTATTCCACAGAACTGCTGCGCCGGGAGACGACCTTGGCTGTGGGCTACCAGAGGTCGTCGGACGCCCTGCAATACTACCTGCCTGAAGAGCGTTACAGTACCAGAGCTTCCATGAACCTTTCCAACTCAACGACCTTCAGCCTTGAATATTATCAGGACAAGGAAGATGCCGCCAAAAACGGCGAGGAAAGCGGGTACGGCTTCACCACCAGAATTGGGTATGATTTTTAATCTGGTGATGCGCTAAAGCAAAAGCGTGCTGTGCGCACAATCCCCTTAGGACGCTTTACGATATGGTCACTCGACCCGCACAGCCCACGCCAAATCCGCCGTGCACTCGGCAAGGCGTCGGGTCAGCTCTTTTTGAATGGCGGCCGATGCAGCGTGATCAATCACTTCCTCACCAACGTAGGCCATCACCTCCAAGGGACGAGCTGGTCCGGATTCTTGCTGAATGCCGATGTCAGCGCAAATTTCAACGCCGGGATATTGGCTATCGAGATAGTCAACAATAATCTGCCCTCTAACATCGGCAAGGTTATCAGCGCTCTGAGAAACATCATACCCCTCTTCCTGAAACAGATTGCCAGCCATGATACAGTCCGCCACAACAATTCGCGTTATCGCCACCTTTCCTCTCCTCTTGCATCGTTATTGATCCCGCAGCATTCCTTCCGCCCTGGAATGTGCTCTATACCATAGAGCACCCTGACGGCCAAGCAGGAAGGCCAAGAAAGTACGTCCTTAACAGTGCGACCGGGCTGGACCCGGGACCTGTTTGTCTTGCCCCGGAGAAGAAGTGCATTCCTTTTCCTGACGACCTCGCGCGGATGGAGCTCCCCCTTTTCCCCTAGGCGGGAGGCTGGAGATGTTTTATAATTTCAGTGCTAATGGGAGAAGATGCCCGCAGGCCTATTTCCTGGCCCTGTCCTTTATCGGGGCCGAAACTTGTAATGTGATCACCTTTTAACCGGCATTCCTAAACGGCGGTGAACTGAAGCAAACAATCGGAGTATTATCAGTATATTCACTCATACATTCATCCCTGACACCAATGATTGTTTTTCTGAACCAATGAGGACGTTATGAAATTTTTAATGACAGTAACCACCATTGTGGCCGCCCTGTTTACCTTGAGCCTGAACGAGGCCAAAGCCGGAGTATCGATCAGTGTGGGAGAACCGGGTTTTTACGGCCGTATCGACATCGGCAATTATCCCCCGCCGCGTTTGATCTACGGCGAACCGGTCATCGTTCGGCCGGTAAGAACCTGGTATCCACCGATTTATCTTCGGGTACCTCCCGGTCATATCAAACATTGGTACAAACACTGCGACGCCTACGGCGCCTGTGGCCGTCCGGTCTATTTCATCGAAGACGACTGGTACCGAGATGTCTATGTACCTCGGTATCGCGAATATAATCGCCGGGTGATTGTGCCAGCTGGTCCACCGGTTATCCATAATCCAACGTATTACGAGTACCGTAAATATGACCACAAACCGCCCCGAAAAGTCTATATCCGGGAGGAGTATTACAGGGACGACGACCACCGCCGGTACAAGGACAAGGATCGCAGACACAGAGACGATGATCATCGGGGCCACAGATAAGGTGTCCGGGTGACCGGAATCAGTTGAGTATAATCCGGGCGGCGGTTCTCTTTACACCCGTTCTCAAGAACTAGCCGCAAGAGGAACACAGTAGTCCGGCATTCCGATGCCTCAATTCCGCGGCACCCTGATCAAAAAAAGGAACAAGGAAAACAAGCATGCAACGATGCGCGGTTGCTCTGATTACTGTTTTGCCGTTTATCCTTGTTGTGCTCCTTGCCCAGCCCGCCGCCGCCAAAGACACCATCACCTGGATGGAAGTCAGCATGCCTCCCTACTTCATTCAGGAGGGACCGGAAAAACAACAGGGATACGGTGATGTTGTCAGCGCTATTTTGCAAGAACAACTGCCCGATTATGAGCATCTTGAGGTAGTCACCAACGTGACTCGCCATTTCCACAAGTTCAAACAAGGGGAAAAGGTGTGCAGCGTCGGGCTCTACAAAACACCGGAGCGGGAAGCATTCATGCATTTTTCTATCCCCAGTTTCCTCACCTTGCCGCCGGTGCTGATTACCACAAAGGATAAACTTGACGAATTCGGTGGCCGCTCAAGCATTAAGCTCGACGATATCCTGCGCAACAAAAAATTCATCATCGGCCTGAGTAAGGATCGGTCCTATGGCGTACAAATCGACCAAATTCTCGAACAGCACAAAAACAGGGAGAATTTAATCGTCTATGCCGGCCAGGAACTGTCGGCCAACTATTTCAAGATGTTGCTGATGAACCGGCTCGACGGACTGATCGGCCTGCCGGACGAGGCCATGTATCATGCAGAAAAAATGGGGCTGAGGGACCAGTTGGCTACCCTGATCATTGAGGAAAATCAACAAGGGTTTACAGGCTGGCTTTGTGCCGTGGGGTGTTCGAAAAACGAATGGGGACGGGCCGTGATCGATAAAATCAACGCCATCCTTCTGGAGCAACGCCCGACCAACCGGTATCGCGGTGCCTATGAGCGCTGGCTTGATGCCAACAGTCTGGCGCGCTATCGGGCCGTCTATCAGGAAATCTTTCTCTCAACCACCGCACCGGACAGCTGACGCCGGGGAAGGATCCTGCGGGAACAGACGGCAGGACTGCTTGCCCCCTGCCCTATTTGCCCTTCCGTTTGGCAATTTTTTTCGAATATTGCTTCTTGTACAGGCGCCGGGCCTCGGCCAGCCGTTTTTCACTTTTTTCAATTAACAATTCCTGGGCCGATCGTTTCTCCTCCTTCGATTCCGGTTGCCGCCGGGTATAGGAACCGTCGGGCTGCATATCCCAAACACCGCGCCGGTCAGTAAGCTGCAGGTTGAGTATTTCGCGCAGCTGGGACTGCAACACCGAAGATTCCACCGGCGCGATCACCTCCACTCTCCGTTCGAGATTGCGCTTCATCAAATCGGCCGAGCCAATGAAGTACTGTTCCTGACCATTATTTTTGAAATAATAGATGCGCGCATGCTCAAGGAATCGGCCCACCAGGGAAACCACCCTGATGTTCTCGGACAGTCCCGGTATGCCGGGCCGCAGCAGACAACTATCGCGAATGATCAGATCCACCTTGACCCCGGCCTGCGAGGCTTGATACAGGGCGGCGATCACATCCATATCGGTGAGGGCGTTGCTTTTCAACTGTATCAGCCCCTGATTGCCCTTACCCTGCTGCTCGATCTCCCGCTTGATATTCTCCAGCAGTGTTTTTTTCAGAATCCGCGGCGAAGGCAGCAGTTTTTTATAGTGCCGCGCCGGCGCATACCCCAAGGTGAGGAAATTGAAGAACTCGGTGAGATCATTGCCAATGTCGGCATCGCAGGTCAACAGGCCAAGATCGCTGTAGGCCCTCGCCGTTCCCGCGTGGTAGTTCCCAGTGCCGATATGGGCGTAGCGTTTGAGACCGTTATAATCGCGCCGGACCACAAAAATGACCTTGGAATGGGTCTTGAGACCGACCACGCCGTAGGTGACATGGATGCCCGCCTCTTCCAAATAGGTGGCCCAGTGGATGTTGGCTGATTCGTCAAAGCGGGCCATCAATTCCACCACCACCGCGACCTGCTTGCCGTTGCGGGCCGCATCAAGCAAATACTGGATAATCTGGGAGTTGGCCGAGGTCCGGTAGAGGGTCATCTTGATCACCAGCACTTTGGGGTCGGTACTGGCTTCCTTGAGAAACCGCTCCACCGAGGAGCTGAAGGACTCGTAGGGGTGCTGGAGCAGAAAGGGCCCTTCCTCCCGGATCAGGTGGAAAATATTGGGGAAATCCCCGGAAAGCTTATAGTGATCGAGTGGCTGATGCGGCGCAAAATGCAGATCGGGTCGGTCGATGGCGACAATCTCCATCAGATCGCGCTTGGCCATGATGCCGTCAACGGTGAACACATCCTTGCGGGAATCGATGCCGAGCTCCGAGGCAAGCATGCCGCGATGCTGCCGGGTCATGGTACTATCCACCTCAAGCCGGACGATTTCAGCAAATTTCCGGTCCTGGAGCGCGGTTTCGATCATCGACAACAAATCGACCGCCTGATCCGGCCAGTTCTCGGTTATGGCGTTGCGGGTCACCCGGAACAGTTCACAACTCTCGATGATCATGCCGGGAAAGATGATTTCCAGGTTATTGGCAATCACATCCTCAAATAAAACATAGAGAAGCTTGCCCGGTTCGACCCGGATGAATCGCGGTATACCGGTTCCGGTGGTCGGAACCTTGATCCGGTTGAGATAGATATGCTCACTGTCGCTGTGGCGGTTGGCCACCAGGAGGTTGAGTGAAAGGTTGGAGATGAAGGGGAAAGGGTGAGCGGGGTCCATGCCCTGCGGGGTGAGCAGGGGATAGATGTTGTCGCGGAAGTAGCTGGCCATTTTCTGGCGCTGCGCCTCGTCAAGCGCCTTGTACTTGACAATGCGGATATTCTTCTTGGCCAGCAGCACCAGCAGCTCACGTTCCAGTTCCTGCTGCTTTTCCAGGATATCCCGCACGATCTCATAGCTTTCATCGATCTGCTGCTGCGGTGTCCTCCCATCGATGGACAGCAGTTTCAACTCTGCGCCGACCTGTTGTTTGAGACCACCTATCCGTTTCATGAAAAATTCATCGAGGTTGGAGCCAATGACCGAGAGAAAAAAGACCCGCTCCAGCAGGGGATTGCGCACATCCTTGCTTTCGTTGAATACCCGCCGGTTGAATTCCAGCCAAGATAATTCGCGGTTGAGGTACCACTCGGGGGAGGAGAGATCAAAGACCTTTTCCAGCTTCTCGTGACTTCCGCCCTTCTCTTCCATATCCTTCTTGGCCGCATCGGCCTTCAATTCCATACCGCCCATCGCCCACACCTTCGAGAAAGGAATTTTTATTTTTATTTTAATTCAACGTACTGCACTTCAAAACAAAAAAGGTAGTAATTTTTTGGCGTTCCAGGCCAGGCATGAAAAATGGTTGTGGCACGTTATCGTTGCCCTCTTTATTGCCTAACGACCTGCACAAAACGTGAGGAGGTGTGTAATGCTGAACAATAGACGGAATTCTTGTTGAGCGAGCGAGCAAGGAATGGCGGGCAAAACCGCGCATTAGAGGAAAAAGAACGCCACGAATACTATGCGGCAGACTGATGGTGCTCCGGGGAAGTCACTGGTCACTTCCCCGTCGGCAGAAGAGATTTACATCGCGGACAAGGAAGTAACTGTCCACTCAAGGAGGGCGCCTGGAAAGAATCCCGAGCCGAGCACGCCGAGCACGCAAATTCCAAGCGCGGCGAGCATGCCTGGGGAAAACACCAGCGCGGCGGCGGTCTGTTGGGCTTCATCCATGTACATATAACGGACAACCCGCAGATAGAAATAGGCGGAAATGGCGCTAAAGAGGACCGCTCCGACCACGGTCAGGGTATAACCGGCACTGAAGGCAGCCTTAAGCAGATAAAATTTGCCGATGAATCCGCCGGTGGGCGGGATGCCGGTGAGGGAGAAAAGGAAGACCAGCATCAAAGCCGCAGCCAGGGGATGGCGCGTGGCCAATCCCTTGCAGTCATCCAACGATTCGTTGGGCTGACCAGGCTCGGCCAACAGCATCAGGATGGCAAAGGCCCCTAAGTTCATGAACAAATAAATGAACAGATAGGTCATGGTGGCGGCCATGCCCTCGGGGGTGCCGGCCAGGATTCCGAGCAAAGCGTAACCGGCGTGGGCGATGGACGAATAGGCCAGCATCCGCTTGAGGCTGCGCTGGCACAACGCGGTGATGTTGCCCACCGCCATGGTCAAAAGCGCGAGCACCGCCAGCACTGGTCCCCAGTGGTCGTGGAGTTGGGGCAGACCAAAAAACAGAACGCGGCCGAAGATGGCAAACCCCGCCGCCTTGGGCCCGGCGGACATAAGGGCGGTGACGATGGTCGGCGCGCCTTCGTAAACATCCGGAGTCCACAGGTGAAAGGGCGCCACTGCCACCTTGAAACAGAGCCCCGCCAGCAACAGGCCAAGGGCGGCAAGCAGAGCTGGATTGGCACTCAGTTGCGCGGAGCCGACTAAGGCAGCGATCCGAGTAATTTCGGTGGTGCCGGTCAAGCCGTAGAGCAGCGACATGCCAAACAAAAGCAACGCCGAGGCAAACATGCCCATAAGGAAATATTTGACCGCAGCCTCACTGGTCCGGCTTTCCCGCTTATGCAACCCCACCAGGACATAGACCGGTAGGGCCATCAACTCCAGTCCCAGGTACAAAACCATCAGGTCGCCGGCCGAGGCCATCATCAACATGCCAACCAGGGAAAAGAGCATCAGGCTATAAAATTCGCCTTGGCGCAGTCCGATGACGCGGCAAAAAGACTCGCTCATCAGGGCGGTCAGGATGACGACCCCAAGGCAGATGGTCTTGAACACCATGGCATAGCCGTCGGTGAGGAACATGCCACCAAAGGACACCGTCGGTTGCGAACCCAGGATCATGGCCAGGGCTGTGAGACAGCCGACCACGGTCAGCCAGGGCAGCAGTTGCCGCTGGCGGGGCATGAACAGATCAAAACCGATCAGCAGCACACCGATGCCGATCAGCAGCAATTCCGGAAGGATGGGTTCAACGGCCGTCCAGCTGACAGCCACAGTATCAATCATGATCGCTCCTTTCTCAAGATCACGGAAATAATAAACAGGGGGTCAAGGATGCGGCAGGCCGCTCACCACCGGCCCAGCCAGCCCGACGCCATGGACCTGATCAAGCAGATGCCCCACGGAAACATGGAGGAAGCCGAGCAAGGCGTTGGGGTAGAGACCGATCCAGAATATGAGCAGCACCATGGGCGCAAGCGTCAGAATTTCACGCAGATTCAACTCGGCCAGGCCATGCATCTTCTCGTTGATCTCGTTGAAAAAGATGCGCTGATAGAGCCAGAGCATGTACCAAGCCCCCAGAATCAGGCCAGAAGAGGCGATGACTGCCGCCCAGGGCTGGCGCTCGAAGCCGCCCAGCAGGATGAGAAATTCACCGATAAAGCCATTGGTACCGGGCAGCCCCACCGCCGCCAGGGTAAAGAGGAGGAAAAAGCCGGCAAAGATCGGCATGGTCGAGGCCAGCCCGCCGTAGGCCGCGATCTCACGGGTGTGGGTACGCTCGTAGATCATGCCGATGGCAAGGAACAGCGCGCCAGTGACCACGCCGTGATTGATCATCTGCAAAATGCCGCCCTCGAGCCCGCGCTGATTAAGGGCAAAGAGTCCCAGGGTGACAAAGCCCATGTGACTGACCGAGCTGTAGGCGATCAACCGCTTGAGATCGGTCTGGGCGAGGCAGATAACCGCTCCGTAGACAATGGCGATCACCGAGAGGATAATCATGGGCAGCATCATCTGCTGGGTAGCATCGGGCAGGATGGGCAGGGAGAAGCGGAGAAAACCGTAGGCCCCCATCTTGATCAGCACCCCGGCGAGGATAACCGAACCGGCGGCCGGAGCCTCGGTATGGGCGTCCGGCAGCCAGGTATGCACCGGCCACATCGGCACCTTGACCGCGAAGGCGGCGAAAAAAGCCCAGAAAAGAATAAGTTGCAACTTGAGCGAATAGGGCTGCCCGGCCAGTTTGAGGATATCAAAGGTCTGGCCTCCATTCTGATAGAGCAGGATGATACCCACCAACATCAAGAGGCTGCCGGCCAGGGTGTAGAGAAAAAATTTGACGGTGGCATAGATCCGGCTCGGACCGCCCCAGATGCCGATGATCAAAAACATCGGAATCAGCATGGCTTCCCAAAAAATATAGAAGAGAAAAAAATCGGTGGCACAGAAGACCCCCATCATTGCCCCTTCGAGCAGCAGCAGGGCAATGAAAAATTCCTGCACCTTAGTGGTGATAGCCTCCCAGGAGACGAGAACCGAGAGCACAATAATCAGAGCGGTGAGCAGGAGAAAGAGCACGCTGATACCGTCGATTCCCAAGCTGTAGTTGATGTTCAGGGTGGTAATCCAGGGGTGCGTTTCCCGGAACTGCATGACATAGGTGCTTTTATCAAACAGCAGCACGATCGGCAGACAGAGAAGCAACTCAACCAGGCTGACGAGCAAGGCCATGATCTTGATGGTCGCGGTCTGCTGCCTGGGAACGATCAGCAGCGAGAGGCCGCCGAGGACCGGAAAAAAAATCAGGGTGCTGAGGAGAGGTATCGACATGGATGACGCTTCCAAGGTTATGTTTCGAGTTATAGACCTATCAATAGGACGACAATGAGCGCCAAGGCGCCGCCGCCCATCCAGGCGAGGTAGTGCGACACCTGCCCGTCCTGAACCCTTCGTACTTTTTCCGAAAATCCACCGATAGCCCGGGGCAGGCCATTCACCACCCCTTCAATGCAGGCCACATCAATAATGCGCAGGATCACCCCGCGACTGAACGCCAGAGTCGGTTTGACGATAAGGGCGCTGTAGAGTTCATCGATATAGTATTTGTTGAGCAGCACACGGTGACAGAAGGCCAGCCGTTCGCTCACCATCGCGGGCAGATGCGTCTTGACCCGGTACATATAATAGGCCAGGCCGATACCGCAGATCCCGGCTAGGATTGAACTGCCCATGAGCAACACCTCCACCGATCCGGAAACATGCACATGAGGATGCCCGAGTACCGGCGTCAGGAATTGGGCCCAAAGGTTGTCGCCGCCGAGGATGGCCGGTACCCCGAACCAACCGGCACCAACAGCCCCGATTGCCAGCAGGATCAGCGGCACGGTGACCACTGCCGGTGATTCCTGAAGATGGTCCCGCTGATGGTCGGTGCCGCGAAATTCGCCATGAAAAATGAGAAAGAAGAGGCGAAAGGAATAAAAAGCAGTCATGAAGGCCACCAGGATGCCGATGGCCCAGGCAAATTTGCCGGCTGCCAGATCGGTGTTGAAGGCCATTAGCAGGATCTCGTCCTTACTGAAAAAAGCGGCCAGACCGGGGACGCCGGCGATGGACAGCGAAGCCAGCAGAAAGGTCCAGTAGGTGATCGGCATTTTGTGCTTGAGGCCGCCCATGGAACGGACATCCTGTTCGTGGTGCATGCCGAGGATCACCGAGCCGCAGCCGAGAAACAACAGGGCCTTGAAATAGGCGTGGGTAAACAGGTGGAAAACACCAGCGGAATAGGCGCCAACGCCGCAGCCGATGAACATGTAAGCCAACTGGCTGACCGTGGAATAGGCCACCACCCGCTTGATGTCGGTCTGGACGAGGGCAATGGTGGCGGCGAACAGGGCGGTGACCGCGCCCAGGACGGTGATCAGGTTGAGGGTGAAAGGGGAGAGCGCAAAGATCGGATTACAGCGGGCAACCAAAAAAACACCGGCAGTCACCATGGTAGCGGCATGGATCAGGGCACTGACCGGGGTCGGCCCCTCCATGGCATCGGGCAACCAGACGTGGAGCGGAATCTGGGCCGATTTGCCGATTGCCCCGCAGAACAGCAACAGGGCAATAACCGTGGCCAGATTGATTGGATTGCCGAACAGAGAGAGTGTCTGGCCATCCAGTGCGGCGACATGATTGAACACTTCCTGATAATGGAGGCTACCGAATTGGGTAAAAATGAGAAAAAGGCCGAGGATAAACCCGAAATCGCCAAAGCGGTTGACGATGAAGGCCTTTTTGCCGGCATCGGCGGCTGATCGTTTTTCGTAATAAAAACCGATCAGCAGGTAGGACGAAAGCCCGACTGCTTCCCAGCCGAAAAACAACTGAAGGAAATTATTGCCCAGAACCAGCATGAGCATCGAAAAGGTAAAGAGGCTCAGATAGGCAAAAAAACGGTAATAGCCATCCTCACCCTTCATGTAGCCCACCGAATAAATGTGGACGAGCGTGCTGACACTGGTGACCACAATCAGCATCACCACGGTCAATTGATCAACGAGAAAGCCCACCGAGACTTTCAGGCTGCCTGACTCGATCCAGGTATAGATGTCCTGATTGACGATCTCGCCGGAGCTGACCCGGAAAAAGGCGGCGAGGCTACAGGCAAAGGAAAGCAGAACCGTGACGATCGGCAGCCAGTGCGCCCGTGCCCCCCAACGCTTCCCCAGAAGCAGGGTCAGGACAAAGGAGGCCAGCGGCAGCAGCGGGATAGCGAGCAAAGAAGCCGGCATAACAGTCATCCTTTCAGTTGGTTGATGGTATCGACATGCACGGTACGCCTGCTCCGATAGAGAGCAATAGCGATCCCCAGCCCGATAGCGGCCTCGGCTGCGGCCACGGTGATAATGAAAAAGGTGAAGGTCTGGCCGCGCACACTGTCAAGAAAATGGCTTAACGCCACCAAATTGAGGTTAACGCCGTTGAGCATCAATTCGGTGGAGAGAAACATGATAATTACATTGCGCCGGGTGAGAAAGCCGCAGACGCCGATACAAAACAGAATGGCAGCCAGGGCCATGTACCAGGAAAGAGGGATCACAGCGCTACCTCCTTGTGCTCGGGTTGGGCAGAGGTTTGCCGGTTGCCTGCGTCCACGGCTTCGGAATGTCCGCCCTCTTCCCTTCGCGCTAGGACCAAGCCGCCGATCAGGGCCACCAACAGAATCAGGCCGGCGATCTCAAAGGGCAGCAGATAGGTAGAATACATCTCCTGCCCCAGGGCCTTGGTATGGGTCACCTCCTGGATGGCGCGAACCGTCCAAACTCCCTTTTCCCCTAACGTGAAAGCGGGAATCACATACACCAGGGACAGAGCCAGGCCAGCGGCGATGCCCCTGCCCAGCCAGGGATTCGGGACAAAGGCGTCGAGATGCAGTTCCTCGCGCAGGCTGACCAAAAAAAGGACGAAGAGATAGAGCACCAGGATAGCCCCGGCGTAAACGATGATCTGCACCGCCGCCAGAAACTCGGCGTTGAGGGTCAGGTACAAGCCGGCCATGTGGAAGAAGAGCACCAGCACCATAAGCACACAGTGGACCGGGTTGCGCAGACTGATGGCCAGAATGCCGCTGGCGATAATCATCAGCGCGCAGTAACCGAAAAAAAACTGAAGAAACATCGATCGCCCCCCTTGTCAGGATTGTTCAGGCGCATGGTGCTGTCGCCACTTTCTGCCCACCACCTGCTGCTCGCCGCTCCATTCGGGCGAGACGGGCAGCCGTTTGGGGGCGGGTAAATCATGTTCAGGCAGGCCGCGCGGCCGCCAGAAGGGATTGACGTATTGATCGACCGGGTGATCCATCTGGGCGGCGAACCGGTCCCAGTTGGCCAGCAGTTGCTCCATGGTGAAATAGAGCGACGGACGATCATAGGAGCTGTATTCATACACTTCGGTAAGCACAATGGCGTTGACCGGACAGACCTCTTCGCAGTAGCCGCAGTAGATACAACGCAGGGCTTCGATCCGATAGCAGTCGATAAAACGTCGGCTGCCGGGTTCCTTGTCTTTGTGCGAGCGAATCCGGATGCAGCGTGACGGGCAGGCCATGGCGCACCGCATGCAGCCGATACACTTGCTTCTGCCGGTTTCGGGATCGCGCACTAAGGCGTGCTGGCCGCGAAACCCGACCCGAATCTGCGGTTTTTCATCCGGGTATTGACGGGTGATCGGTTTGGAGAAGAGCCGTTTCAGGGTCAGGGCCATCCCCTGCACGATCTCTGCCTGGAACAGGGTCGCCAAGAGACCGCGTTTTGGTTTGTATTGAATCTGCATAATTTTTAAGTTTCTCTCCCCTCTCCTAGCTGATGATGGCCTTGAGGCAGGCGGTGAGGACGATATTTGCCAGCGCCACGGGAATGAGCAGTTTCCAGCCCAGATCCATCAGCTGATCATAGCGGTAGCGCGGCAGTGTGGCTCGAATCCAGATGAAGATAAACATAAACAAATAAACCTTGAGCACGAACCACAGCGGCGGAAAAAAAGGCACCGGGAAAGGGCCGTTCCAGCCCCCAAGAAAACAGACCGTGCCAATGGAGGCCATGACCATCATGCCGATGTATTCGGCCATGAAAAAGATAGCGTAGCGCATGCCGCTGTACTCGGTGGCGTAACCGGAAACCAGTTCGGTCTCCGCCTCGGGCAGGTCGAAAGGCACCCGGTTGGTCTCGGCCAGCATACTGATGAAAAAAACAAAAAAACCGATGCACTGGGGCAGGAGGTACATGCCGAGAATGGAATCGCCCTGGGCCTCGACGATTTGACTCAAGTTAAGCGAGCCGGACAAGAGCATCACTCCGACCAGACTGAGCCCCATGCTAATCTCATAGCTGATCACCTGGGCCATGGAGCGCAGGCCTCCGAGGAAACTGTATTTCGAGTTCGAGGCCCATCCGGCCAGAACCACTCCGTAACTGGCCAGCGAACTCATGGCAAAGATGAACAGCAGGCCGATGTTGATATCGGCCAGAACCCAACCCTTGGCAAAGGGCAGTACCGCCAGCGAGGTCATCATCGCCACCAAACAGATGATTGGCGCGGCGAGAAAGGTTGGCCGGTCGGCGTTGGTCGGGATGATGTCTTCCTTGAAAAAGGATTTGACGCCATCGGCAATGGGCTGGAGCAACCCGTGCCAACCCACCCGCATCGGCCCCAGGCGGACCTGCATGTGACCGATGATCTTGCGCTCGAAATAGGTCGCGTAAGCCACATGGAGCATGACCACGGCAAAAAGGATGATGATCCACACAAGCATGAGAAGGATGTCCATACGATTCCTCGGTGTGCAAACAGGCCGGTTACCTGAAAAGAAGTTACCGGTCGGATTCGCCCAGAACCACGTCCAGGCTGCCGATATTGGCGATCAGATCGGCGATCAACTCGCCCTTGGCTATCGCTGCCAAGGCCCCGATATGAATGAAGGAGGGGGAGCGGATGTGCATCCGATAGGGTCGATTGTTGCCATCGGAAACGAAATAGAATCCGAGTTCGCCCTTGGGCACCTCGGTGGCCACATAGACGTCACCGGTCAGATAGGGATTGCGGTCGCGGACCAGCCGAATGAGGCCAGTGCCGTAGGCGTTGGTGCCGGCTTCGATCCGCGCAGGAACCTTATTGGGCATGACCAGGTCCGGGGCGTCCGGGCCGATGATCGGGCCGGGCGGCAGTTGATCGATGCACTGCTGGATGATGCGCACCGACTGGTGCATCTCCTCCATGCGGCAGCGGTAGCGGGCATAAATGTCGCCGTCGCTGCCTAGGGGCACCTCGAACTCGACCTGATTATATGCGTCGTAGGGCTGATGTTTACGGATGTCATAATCGACGCCGGAGCCACGCAAACATGCTCCAGTGAGGCCAAGGGCCAGGGCTTCCTCGCCGCTGAGTTTGCCAACGCCGACCGTCCGTTTGAGCCAGATACGGTTGGTGTCGATCAGGGTCTCATATTCCTCGACCTTGGAGGGAAAGATATCAAGGAACCGCTGCAACTCATCAATGAAATACGCGGTGACATCCTGGCGTACCCCGCCGATTCTCGGGTAGGAGAAGGTTAACCGCGCCCCGCACAGTTCCTCGAACAGATCAAGCAGGATCTCGCGCTCGCGGAAGCAGTACAAAAAAACAGTCATCGCACCGATATCCAGGGCATGGGTGGCCAGCCACAGCAGATGCGAACAGAGGCGTGACATCTCGCACACCACGGTCCGGATGTACTGAGCCCGTAGCGGTACCGAGATGCCGAGCAGTTTCTCCACCGCCAGGCAGTAACCAACATTATTGGCCATGGCCGCGATGTAGTCGAGCCGGTCGGTGAGAATCAGGGCTTGGGCATAGGTGCGGTTTTCCGCCAGTTTTTCAAAGCCGCGATGGAGATATCCGACCTGGGGCGTGCACTCGATAATAGTTTCGCCGTCCAGTTCAAGATCGACCCGGAGGACGCCGTGGGTGGCCGGATGTTGTGGCCCCATCCTCAGGGAATAGCGTTCGCCTTCACCGTCGGCCACCGGAACTTCAAGAGTCTGTTTGATCGGCGAGGTCATTCGTCCTCCTCCTGATTCTGGATCGCTTGCCCATGGGCATGTCCTTCCGGATCGAAACCGAAGGTGTCGAGTTGCTTGATTTTGTCCAACAGCTCGGTCATGCCGGCCCACTCTTCCTTGCCTTTGAGCGGATAGTCTTTACGAAGGGGATGCCCCACCCAGTCCTCGGGCAGGAGGACCCGTTGCAAATTGGGGTGGCCATTGAAGCGGATGCCCATCAGATCATAGGTTTCCCGCTCCAGCCAGTCAGCCCCGACCCAGAGGCCAACCACTGAATCGATGGCAGGGTCCTTCTCACCCACCTCGGCCCGGATCCTGATTTCGTGGCGCAAAGGGATGGAATAGAGGTTGTACACCACCTCGAACCGTGACAATCCGGCATCTTTGCGCCTAACATTATCCACTCCGCACAGCGAGCGCAGATGATTCATCTGCAAATCATCGCTATCGCGCAGCCAGCGCAACATATCGACAATCCGGCCCGGCCGGACAATTACCGCCGTCTGTCCCTGATTCGAATAGCTCTGCAGGATCTCGCTGGGAAACTCGGCCCGCAGCCGGTCGGCTATCGCCATTGACTCCATCGGAACTGCTCCTTGCGTATCTTTTCCTGTAATTGAAGAAAGCCTTCCATCAGGGCTTCGGGCCGGGGCGGGCAGCCGGGAACATAGACATCGACAGGGATAATCTGATCGACTCCCTGGGTAACCGCGTAGGTTTCAAAGACGCCACCACTGCAGGCACAACTGCCCATGGCCATAACGTAGCGGGGTTCGGGCATCTGGTCGTAGACCCGCCGCAGCACCGGCGCCATCTTCTTGCTTAAGGTGCCGGCCACTATCATGCAGTCGGCTTGGCGGGGACTGGCGCGAAAAAGGATGCCGAACCGGTCGAGATCGTTAGTCGAGGCCCCGGCATCCATCATCTCAATAGCACAGCAGGCCAGACCAAAGGTAACCGGCCAGATCGAGCCGGCCCGGCCCCAGTTGACCAATTTGTTGAGTGGCCCCAAAATAGCGTTGGCGCCGGGAATATACCGCACCCCCTCTTCCAGTTTAACCATGGATGGATCGCTTATTTCTCCCACTGCAGGACCCCCTTTTTCCAAGCATAGACGTAGCCGACCAGAAGCAACGCGATGAACAGCAGCATCTCCACCAGGGCAAAAAGGCCCAGACGGTCATAACTCACCGCCCAGGGGTAGAGATAGATGGCTTCAACGTCGAAGATCACAAAAAGGATGGCAATCAGGTAGAACTTCACCGAAAACCGCATCCGCGGCGCTTCGGTCGGCTCATTGCCCGATTCGTAGGCAATCAATTTTTCCGGGTAAGGCCGGCTCAATCGAAAAAACCGCCCCAGGAAAAGGGTCAGCACTCCAAAGAGCAGGCCGAAAACCAGGAGCAGAAGAATGCCGAGATATTCCCTAGGGATGGCGTCCATGATCTTTTCTCCGCTCAGCGCCGGTTCTGCAACAACTGCTCGGCAAAGGCTTGCCGCGTCGCCTGCGAGGCCTCGGCCGGGGTGGTGAAGCTCAAGCAGCCGGTGGTGCATTTGGTGACACAGGCCGGTTCCAGGCCCTCATCAATGCGGTCCATGCACAGGTCGCACTTGCCAACCTTACCGGTTTCCGGATTCCACTGGGGTACGGTCCAGGGACAGGCGGTGATGCAGGCCTTGCACCCGACGCAGGATTTCTTGTCGACATAGACAATACCATCCTTGTCCCGCCGGCGCATGGCCCCGGTGGGACAGGCGTCGACACACCAGGCCTTCTCGCAATGAAAGCAGGAGAGGTAGACGAAATCAATGCGCGGCAACGGAACTTCGGTCGAGGTCACCTCGATCATTCGGCAATAGAACGCACCGGAGCCACTGTTGTTCTTCTCCTTGCAGTGGACCTCGCAGGCCCGGCAACCGATGCAGTCGGCAACGTTTTGAGTGACGATATATTTGCTCATAATGATTCTCCTGCGCTTAGACCGGGGTAACGGTAACAAAACTTTCCGCGAGATTGAGACCGCCGCCGGCCTTGTCCCATTCCTTGAGTTTGCCCTGCATGAACATCTGATCGGCGAGCCCATGGCCGAAGGATCGTTTCTTGGCAGGTACATCGGTGCCGAAACCATGGAGCATGAACACCGCCTCGGGATGAATCAGGTCGGTGACATAGGCGGCAATTGTGCCCTGTTCGTCCCCGGCGGTCACCCGCACCTGGTCGCCGTCCTTGATACCGAGTTTTTTGGCGGCCGCGGTATTGATCCACAGTTTGTTGACATCCAGCAGATCGCAGAGGATCGGGTTGTTGTGGTGCATGCCGTGGGCCTGGTAGCCGTTGCGGCCAAACAGCAAACGGAAACTGCCCTCAGGCGGCCCTTCGGGGGCAACATAGGGGGGCAGCGAAGGCACGCTCATGGCCTCCCATTTCTGGTTGACCAGCTCGATCTTGCCTGATTCGGTGCCAAATTTAAGTGCATCGCGATCAAACCAGATGGCCTTGTCACTCAATTTGACAAAGCCTTTGGCCTCGAAATCACTCACCGACAGCCCGGTGTCCTGCAACTGGTACTGCCAGATATCCTCAATGGAATTGAAGGGGAAACAGTCGCCCTTGCCCATCCGTTTGGCCAGCTCGATATAGATCTCCCAGCCAGCCTTGGTGTTGTTCAGGGGTTTGACGCACTGTTGCCGCCGGCCAAATCCGGGCTTGAGCCCCTTTTCGGTGCGCAGGATGGAATCGCGTTCCAGGAAGGTGTTTTCCGGCAGGATGACATCGGCAAACCAGGCGGTTTCGCTGAAGTTGACGTCCACGGCCACAATCAGGTCGAGCTTGTCGAGGATCCGGCGCTGCTCCTTAGTGTCGGGCATGGCGATGAAGGGGTTGTGGCGATGGACGAAATAGGCCTTGACCGGATAGGGAACACCGGAGTCAATCGCCTCGTACGCGGTTTGCAGCATGCCCGCGCCCTTGTCCCACTGGGGATAACGGCTGCCGCAACCATCGGCCCGCTCCTCGTTTACCGCCGGGACCAGGGCGGCCAGACTCTTGAGTCCGGACTTGCCGGCGTCCTTGGGCCCCTTGGGATAAAAAAGGCCGCCGGGTTGCTCGATACTCCCCATGAGGGCATTGAGGATGTGGATCATCCGGGAGGCATGAAAGGAATCGCGGTACCGGGCCAGCATCCAGCCAGGGTGGATAATCACTTTGGGCCGGTCCTCGTTCAACTCCCGGCAGAAGGTCTCGATTTCGGAGGCGGCGATTCCAGTTTCTCCGGCGGCCCACTCCGGGGTGTAGGGGGTGAGAAAAGCCTTGAACTCGGCAAGTCCATTGACATATTTTTCAACAAAATCGGCGTCATAATAATTATTCGCCACGATACAGTGGGCCATGCCAAGCAAGAGGGCATAATCGGTGCCCGGCTTGATCTGCCAGTAGCGACTGGCCTTGCCTGCGGTGACTGAGGCGCGGGGATCGATGTAGGTAACACGAGCGCCGTTCTTAATTCCCTTGAGGAAGCTTTTGACCTCCTTCACCTTCAGCGACTCGGTGATGTTACGACCGAACAGGACGATGTGGCGCGCATTCTCATAATCGTAGGCAAAATCCTTGCGCCCCAGACCATACACCGACTTGGAAGCGTGATGGACATTGCGGCCGCACGTACAATCATGATTGATGTAGTTGGGTGATCCCAGGGCCTTGACAAAAGCCTGGCGCAGATCGGCAAAAGGACCGCCCCGGTCGGAAAACATGATGGCACGACCACCATGTTCAGCAATGATGGGCTTGAGGCGGGTGGTTATGTAGTCGAAGGCCTCATCCCAGGAGGCTTCCCGCCACTCCCCCTCACCACGCTCCCCTCTTCGGAGCAATGGAGCGGTGGGCCGTTGCCTGTCGAGGCGTTGGGCAAAAGCGGCACCACCTTTGGCACAGAGGCTGCGGCCCATGCCTCCATCATGGCTGTTCCCCTCGATCCAAATGGGTTTGCCGTTTTCCACCTGCACGGTCACCGGACAGCGGACGGCACACATCCCGCAAATGCTGTATCTCGTCTCTTTCATTGTCTTTTCCTTTTCTTGGATACTGCCTCAGCCTGTCGAAATCTTTGCTCGACGGCCCCACAATTTTGTAAACTCAATTGATACAACCTTGCCTGCAGCTAATAACTGCTGCACAGAGCACCCCTGTCCCCAGCAAATATATTTCAAAAAAATAATTCACAACCGTAATTTTCTTCTGGAAAATCAATGCATTGAACTATAAAAACGTCTAAGCATCAAAATTATTTATAAAAAACCATCACTGTACAAAACAAAACTTAAAAGTAGTTATTATATCTACAAAATCAGAGCTTAAAAAGAAAATCTATTTTGCATCATCAATTGTTAAATTTCACTGATTATCACTTAACGCTATGAATTTTTTACCATTTTTACCAGTCGCCGCCAACTTCCTGCTAAAAATACAAAGCTGAAAATTTAGGCCACACACGACTAACTTCTGCGAGCTGGAAGCGTATGGTGCATTTTCCCCGCAGTCTCACTTCGTTCACTACCCAATAAGAAGTTGGCTTTTCTAGCCAACTCTTCATTTGATTGTCCGTATAAAATGTTCAATATTTTTATTTTAGAGTTCCCTAAATTTTATTGACAGTCATAAAAATTTATCGTAATTAGCCCTCCTGTTAGACACGCCTAATAAATAATTTTTTGGTCAAAACTGATCATACACTCCAAATACAGGCTTTCAAAAAAGACGAAGACAATGATTGAGAGATTAGCAATGCAATGGGTTTGCGATCAAAAGAGAAAACAACCGCACCAGGAAGCATCTTTTCCCCTCGCTCTGGCCGGAGAAGGTGAAAAGGTGAAGATTGTCTGGTTTCGCGGCGAATGTATGCTTCAGGAACGTTTACTCAGCATGGGCATTCATATAGGTGACGAACTTGTCGTAATCCAACGGCAACCGGGTGGGGCCCTCCTCATCGAAAAATCAGGAAACCGGTACGCTCTTGGGGGCGGAATGGCCCATAAAATTAACGTGATCAGGTGTTAAACATGGAACAAACTTTAGCTGACATACCCGTGGGGGAGAAAGGCCTCGTCCTTGGCTTTGCCAAAGGCACCCAAAAATTTCGCCACAAATTTTTGGCCATGGGCCTGCTCAAGGGAACTGAATTTTTGGTGGCACGGGTGGCGCCCATGGGTGACCCCGTGGAAATCAAGATCCGGGATTACAGTCTCAGCCTGAGAAAAAACGAGGCCAAGGTCGTGCTGGTTGGGAGGATAAATCAATGAAACAGCAGGTCATAGGGGTTGTTGGCAACCCAAACTGCGGCAAGACCACCCTGTTCAACTGCCTGACCGGCGCCAAGCAACGGGTTGGCAACTGGCCCGGAGTGACCGTTGATCGGAAAACCGGATCGTACCAATTTGAAGGCAGCACGGTACAGGTAATCGACACCCCCGGCATCTATTCTCTGAACGCCTCTTCGCTTGATGAACAGATTACCAGGGATTTTGTTCTTTCCCGGGAGGCGCATCTCATCGTCAACATTGTTGACGCCTCCAACATCGAGCGCAACCTCTATCTCACCAGCCAGTTGCTGGAAATGGGGGCGCCGCTGATCATCGCCCTCAACATGATGGATATGGCGGCAGAGCGGCAACTTGAAATCGATGCGCAAGGTCTGGCGCTGCGCTTAGGCTGCCCGGTGCTCCCCTTGACCGCCGCAAAAAAAAGAGGCGTAGAGGAACTGAAAGCAGCAATCCACGCTGCCGCCGATGGAGCGGCCCAGGTCACGGCCAAGATTGTATATCCGGCGTCAATCCAAAAGGCCAGAGAACTTTTGGCTCACGAAATCGATGAGATCTGCGCCATCAGGAAAATCGATCCCCGCTGGCTGTCCCTCAAGCTCCTAGAAGGAGACGCTCAGGCAAGGAACCCCATTGTGCTCAGCCAGACGCTCAAGAACCTCGTGGGCAACCTGCAAGAACAGATCGAACAGGAGGAAGACGAAGAGGTTGATATTGTCATAGCCTCGGCCCGCTACAGCTTTGTTTCCTGGCTGACCCAGGATCTTGTTAAAAAACAGGGGCAGGTTACTTCGACTGTTTCCGATCGTATCGACAGGGTAGTGCTCAGCCGGATTTACGGCATTCCCGTCTTCCTGCTGGCCATGTATCTGATGTTCATGTTCACCATCAATCTGGGCGGGGCCTTTATCGATTTCTTCGATCAACTGGCCGGCACCATCTTTGTTGACGGCTTCACCCAGGTGTTGGCCGGATTGCACACCCCTCAATGGCTGATTGCCCTGCTTGCCACCGGCATCGGCGGCGGCGTTCAGACCATGGCCACCTTTATTCCGCCGATCGGCTTCATGTTTCTGTTCCTCTCGTTTCTCGAAGATTCCGGATACATGGCCCGGGCCGCCTTTGTCATGGACCGGTTCATGCGCTTCATCGGACTGCCGGGAAAGGCCTTTGTGCCGATGCTGGTCGGATTCGGCTGCAACGTACCGGCAATCATGGCCACCCGCACTCTGGAGAACGAACGTGACCGCACCCTAACCATCATGATGAACCCCTTCATGTCCTGCGGAGCGCGCCTGCCGGTCTACGCCCTCTTTGCCGCCGCCTTCTTTCCTACCAATGGCCAAAACCTAGTTTTTCTCCTCTATCTGATCGGCATCGGCTTTGCCGTGCTGACCGGTCTGATTCTGAAAAACACCCTGCTCAAAGGCGAGATCACACCCTTTGTCATGGAGATGCCTCCCTACCATCTGCCCACAGTGCGATCGGTGCTGCTTCGTGCCTATGATCGCCTCAAAACGTTTCTTTTCAGAGCCGGCAAAGTTTTGATTCCGGTAATCATGGTTCTTTCCGTTCTCAACACCCTGGGAACCGATGGCAGTTTCGGCAACGAGGATACTGACAAGTCGGCCCTGGCCGCCGTCAGCAAAATTATTACTCCTGTCCTCAAACCGTTGGGCGTCACCGAGGAAAACTGGCCAGCCACGGTGGGCATTTTTACCGGCATCTTTGCCAAGGAAGCCGTTGTCGGCACCCTGGACGCCCTGTATGCGGGCATGGATGAACAGGCTGCTTCGGCAGAAAATTCAGAAAACCAGCCTATTGACTTCTGGCAAGCGATCAAGGACGCTTTTGCCACGATTCCAGAAAACCTGGTGGCCATGATTGACACCTTCACCGACCCCCTCGGTCTGTCCATCGGTGATGTCAGCAACACGACCGCCGCTGCTGAGGAACAAGAGGTTGCCGTCGCCACCTTCGGGTCGATGGTGCAACTGTTCGGCAGCCAAAGCGCGGCCTTCGCCTACCTTCTTTTCATATTGCTCTACTTCCCTTGCAGTGCGGCCATCGCCGCCGTCTATCGGGAAACCAATCTCGTCTGGACCGCCTTTGCCGGCTTTTGGACTACCTTTCTCGCGTATATGGCCTCCACCCTTTTTTATCAGGCGGCAAATTTCGCCGCCCATCCAAGGTATTCCCTCACGGTCATTGCCGCTGATCTCAGTGCCTTGACCGCTATCGTGCTCATCATGCGATGGATGAGCCGCGGTGAAAGGCTGTCCTCCTGTGCAACGCCATGCGCGACGCAAGTGGTTTCAGCACTGGCCGGCAAACAATAGGGAGATGCACATGGATCTCATTCAACTGAAAAGCTACCTGCGCGGCCGAAAAATAACCCCCATTCAGGACGTGGCCTTCCATTTTCAAACCGATATCGAAACGGTCCGTCCGATGCTGACCATCTGGATCAACAAGGGCAAACTCCGCAAGAGCACTGACATCGCCCGAGCTTGTAAAGGCTGCTGCACCTGCGACCTTGCCGCGATCGAAATTTACGAATGGATCGACTAGTCATTTTTGGGTTGCAGCCATGCCTGCGATCCATTATCAATCGATCACAATTTATTACTAATTATTAAATAATAACACAGCTGATCAAAGGAACAGGATAATGACAAAAAAATTAAACAGGAACCTTGCTCTGACGGTTGCAGGCGTGTTGTGCCTACTGAACACAATTCCCGCCCAGGCGGCAGCACCTTCGAAATCCGATATCGAGCTACTCAAACAGCAGGTGCAGCAGTTGCTGCAGCAAAACCAGCAGTTGAACCAGCGGATTTCCGACATGGAGAAGAATGTTGAGGCCCAGCCCGTTGCCAGTAAAGCGATGATTGAGGAAGAGGTTGCCCGGCAGGTCAAGGAGAAAAGCAGCGGCCCCGGCATCAACGAATATGTCAGCCTGAGCGGCTCCATTGAAGGTGATTACAAACTAGGCAAAGATTTCCAGGGCGACCATTCCAGTGAATTCGTCCTCGATACCGTCGATCTGATCCTGGATGTCAAGGTGACCGACTGGGCCACCGGTAAAATCGTGGTCGAATACGATGGCACGAACGATAGCGAGGATCTGTATCTTGACGAGGCCCACATCACTCTGGGCAAGACCGAGACTTTCCCCTTCTTCCTGACCGGCGGTAAGATCTATGCGCCCTTCGGCGATTTCTCGACCAACATGATCCAGGATCCGTTGACGCAAACCGTGGGCGAAATCAATTCTAAGGGTGTGGTCGTCGGCTTTGAACAGAACGGGGTCAAGGCCGCTGTGTTCAGCTATAACGGCATGAACGAGGGCAACGATCCGGCCAACGATGACAATGACAGCATCAACGGTTTTGGTGCGTCGCTCACCTACAGTTATCAACAGGAGGCCATGGGATTCAACGCCGGTATGGCCTGGGTCAACAACATCGGCGACTCCAACACCATCACCGACTACCTCGAAAGCGCTGATGGCAAGGCCTCCGTGCACTCCATAGCCGATCAAATTTCCGGCCTCAGCCTCAATCTTGGTGGCAACTACAAAGCCTTTTCTCTGACGACCGAATACCTAACCGCACTCGACAGCTTTACCTTCGACGAGCTGCTCTATGGCGCCGAAGGAGCGGAACCCGGCGCCTGGAACAGCGAACTAGCCTACACCACCGCAATCATGGACAAAGCGACCGTCTTTGCTGTCGGCTATCAGAAATCCTGGGAGGCTGTTGCCCTGGAACTGCCCGAGCAGCGCTATATCGCCGCTGCCTCAATGGTAATTTTCGACGGCACCACCCTTACCTTCGAATACTATTTCGACAAAGATTATTCCGTCGACGACGGCGGGACCGACAACAATGGCTATGGGTTCACCACCAGGTTGACGTACGAATTCTAAGCCACCGTCATGCCCTCCAGAAAAAAGGGCTTTTTCTGGAGTTTTTTTCACTATAAGCATTAGGAAATTCTAACTTTATCCAGAGAGACGTACCATGAAGCCTTTGCCCCCCACCCGCAGATTACTGCAACCAAGAAAAATATGGGAAATCGAAGGATGTTACAAATGCGCTTTGATCGGCACCTGCCTGACCAGCGGCGAACTCCGCAAGCTCGCCCGGGAAAGAATCTATGCCGCTGAACCGGGAATGGACGCTTACCAGCTCCACGGCCATTTCATCCAACTCTCCGGCCAAACAAACGCTTCGAGTCAGGCCTTGCATACCTATGTGGAAAAGAAATATCGGTCGCTGGTGAAAAAGTACCGCTACGTTTTCACTGATGATGCAATAAAGGAACTATGGGACGAGGATGTCCGTGAAGGACGGGTGGATAGTGCCTGGTGGGCCGTCATGACCCATCCCCTTGCTTCGCAAGATCTCATTGGCCGCCTGTATGGATATATCCACATGCTGAGCCATGACTGCACCAGCAATTACCACAAGGATCGGACCCTGATCAATAACCTGCACACCAAGACAGCAATGCTTGAAGAGGTGCTGGCATCGGAGCGGCAATTTTTTCGGCAAGAAAAACGGCAGATGCAGCGTGAAATCGTTGCCTTGCAACAGGAAGTGAGTAAAAAAAGTTCCATAATCCCGAAGGAAGGCGCGCTGTGGCCGGAAGCGCCGCTACCCGTTGAACGGGTAGCCCACCTTGATCGGATGCGGCGTCAAGAACGCCAAATGATTGCCGATCTGCGCCAGGACAACAATGCCCTCACCGGCCGAATCGACCAGATCATCGAAAAGCTCGACGCAACAGAAAAGCTGCTCGCGACAGCCATGGAACAGATTAGAGATATGGAAGAACTCCGCCAACGGCAGGAACTGCACGAAGCTGAGCAAAGAAAAAAAATCGTAGCTCTTGAAGCACTGCTGCTCCAAGAAGGAACACAAAAAAACCCGTGCCTGACCTGTTCCGAACGGAACACCGGCGATTGTCCGGGACCGAATCTCTGTGGCAAAACCGTGCTCTATGTGGGCGGTTTACACAAGCTTGTGCCCCATTACCGGCAACTGGTGGAACAGCACGGTGGCCGCTTTATTCATCACGATGGCGGCAAGGAAGCTTCGCGTAACCTTCTGCCCAAAATGCTGCTCACCGCCGATGCCGTGTTCTGCCCCGTTGACTGTGTCAGTCATGATGCCTGCAATTGCGTCAAAAAAATGTGCAAACGCCATCAAAAACCCTTTATTCTCATGCGCAGCTCCGGCCTGTCCTCCCTTGCAAAAGGTCTTAGCGACATCGTCCAGTAAAAGACTTGCATTTTTCGTCCAACCTTTTACCTTCAGTCAAGTAATCTCCCGACTTTCCGTGGATTAACCTGACTGAAATCGCGTTGCGGCGCTCGATTGTGGTCTGCTGTCCAAAAAAAGGAGACCTCCTGACCTATTCCTCTTCCGTGAACTGGATGGTGACTGCCAGCCAAAGATCGAGGCAGAAATCAAACCCCGAACGAGGTTCAAGCTCACAACCTTTTCAGGCTTTTTCAGTATAAGAAATTTCTTTCTGTGGAGACGATATGAACAGGATGGCGCGTTGGTTCAGCACCTCGATCCTTTTCACCAAGCGAGGTTGCCGTTTGTTTTCTCGAGCAGCACTGTTGTTGTGGGGTATGCTGGCGGTGTTCGTTCCCGCCACGGTGACCTATGGTTTTGATTTCTCAGAGGATACATGGGCTCTTCTCGGGGGCTACGGGCAGAGCATACCCGACTGGGGACAGACCACCGAACGGGTGGAAACTATCGACCTTATTCCCCGCTACAATCACCTGACCATCGATTCGTTGGGATCGGGCTGGTTCAAAGGATTTCATTCAACCCTCATCGAGTTGCCGGTACATTTTGTTACCAGCCCGGATGTTTCGGCCATGGTCGGGCTCAATTTGCTCGCCTGTTACACCTTCACCGCCAGCGAACAATGGCGGCCGTATATTTTTGGCGGCGGCGGGCCGGTGTACAGCCTCGCCGACATCCCCGGCATGGGGGCAAGGTGGAATGGCAACTATCAGTTTGCCCTCGGAGTGGAACATCCAATCAATCCGAGCCAGGCCCTGCTGCTTGAAGTCCGGTATCACCACATCTCCAATGCCGGGACCGAGGAACCGAATGATCCGCTGAATTCCATCAAACTGCTTGTCGGTTGTACCTTTTAGCTCTTTCCAGGCAATTCTGTACGATATGGGGAAAACGGAGGAGGCCGAGGATCACTTGACCAATGGGCTCGAAGCAACTCCCGCCCCGCTGTTACGCCAGCAGGTTGGATCGGAGGCGAGATAGTCGCCGGTCAGCTGATAAGCCGCGCCCCGACAGCCGTAGCATTCGCTGCTTTTTTCGCAACTGCCGCACGGCCCCTTGATCATTTCCCGGTAATTCTTCAGATTCCTGACCACCTCGCTGTTTTTGAGAATATCGGCCAACTGCTGGTTGCGGATGTTGGCCAGCGGAATGGTGACGCCCACACAGGGCATGACATCGCCATTGGCGGTGACCACGCAGGAAACCTGGTGCCGCATGCACCGGTTGCCCACCAAAGGTGGCTGTGGTTCCCAGACCCGGCCGAAACATTCACGGTCCATGGCGGAGAGTTGAAGGAAGAGTTCACGGAGTTCCGCCGCTTCGACACCAAGCCAGGTGTTTTCCAGGGCATTGGCCTGGGGGGTGAGTATCTCAAAATAGGGCTCGATATTTTGGATCCGCAACCACTGCCATAGGGCGGGCAATTCTTTTAGGTTCTGTCGGCAGATGATGGTGCTGGCGGCGAGAAACAAATCATCCGAGGGATACCCCGCCCGGCGGAGATGCTCCAATGCCTGACCGATAATGGCGAAGGCCCCCTTTTTCCCGGCCAGCCGATCCTGGACGCTCGCATCGCGGGAGTTCATCTTGACCACCACCCGCGCCTTTTCCTCGGCCAACACCCCGGCCAGTTCTTCAGTCACACCAGTGCCGTTGGTGAATATCTCGATTTGCAGGCCCAGGCTGCCGAGATAGCGGAGCATTTCCACCAGGTGCGGATAAATGGAGGGCTCACCGCCAAGGATGATAATCTTTCGAGCCCCCAGTTCCTTGGCCTGGAGGATGACATCCTTAATCTCCGCCGAAGAGAGTTCGCCCACGCCGGCGGTTCGGTCAGCGAGATAGCAGTAGGCGCAACGAAAATTGCAGGCCCGGCTGAACTCGATTTCCATGGACAATAGCCTGCCGGCCGCTGCGGCCTCGCGAATCTCTTCCTCGCTGAATTCCAAATTGTAGAGCTGCATCCGGTCAATACCCCGCAAGATCTTCGAAGGTGTTGATCCGTTCCCAGCGCTGCACCTCCCGTTGATAGCGGCCTTCCCAGCCGCCCTTGCGCATAATCCGCCAGTAATGCAGCTTGAGAAAGGGCTTGAAGGCAAAACGCCAGATCGAGGTCCAGACCCGCCCCTGCTTGCGGGCCGGAGCAGGCGGGTTCCACCAGCCGAGCACCACCTGGCGTTGCAACCAGAACTGGTACTGCAACTGTGCGGCACTCAGATAGTTGGTCCGAACATTGGCCCAGAGGCCGCTATATTTTTTATAGTCCTCCTGATTGTCGATCAACCCTTGTTCAAGGAGATTCTGCCGCATCCCGGTCTTGGGATAAGGGGTGAGGATCTGGCAGTAGGAGGCGTCGGCGCCGATGCTGACAAAAAATTCATAATTTTCCCGGATCGAGTCCGCATCGTCCTCGGGAAACCCGAAGATAAGGCCACCAATCACCATCATTCCGTACTTGTGGCAGTTTTCAATCGCCTTTCGTGAAGCGGCCACGATGTCGCCTTTGCCGGCGGCGCTCAAATTCTTTTTCGAGCCGTTTTCAATACCGAGGAAAACGGAGCGGAACCCCGCCTGAGCCATCTTCGCCACCATGGGTTCGTTGGTGGCCATGGAGATGCAGTCTGCCTGCACCACCAGATTAAGCCCTTGGTACTTGCGGGCAATAATGGCGTCGCAGAGTTCCATCACCCGGCCGGGATTGAGTACCATGTTGTCGTCGGTGATGAAAACCCACTTGGTCTTGCGCTGGTAATAGATATCGTCCAGGTCCGCCAGCACCCGGCTGATCGGGTAGGTGCGGAAGGTCCGGCCATACATGTGCTTCATGCTGCAAAAATTACAGGAGCGGGTGCAACCCCGGGAGGTTTCCATCAACTCGATCTTGGAATAGATGATGTGGTAGCCCCAGGTCAGGCGGCGCTGGTCGCGGATAGGCAACTTGAGCGAGCTCAAGTCAAGGTTTTCGCCCCGAGGATTGTGCACAAACTCCCCGTTCAGGCGGTAGGAAAGCGACGGAATCTGGGTGATGTCGTCGCGGCCGGCCAGGGCATTGACCAGGCGGCGGCAGCACTCCTCGCCCTCGCCTCGAATGATGAAGTCAATCCATTGGGATTCGGGCGCCGCCGCGATCTCTTCCGCCATCAGGGTGGCATGATAACCGCCGATGACGATTTTGACCTGCGGCCGGATCTCCTTGAGCAGATGGGCGATCTTGATGCAGGTGTCGTACTGCCAGGCCATGGCCGAAAGCCCGATCAGGTCCGGCTGGATCCGGCTCACCGCCTTGGTGAGGTATTTTTTGATCGAGCGGCGCTTGCGGATCAGATCGATCAGAAAGACCTGGTGATCGTCGTCGATGTTGCCGCCAACCGTGGCGATGCCGTGATTGGGCATGTGCACCGCGGTTTCATGGATAATGATCGGCACCACGTCCGGCATGGATATGAGCAGAACCTTCATTGTTCGGTCTCCGGCGGAATAATTGGGTGGTGCGAGGGGGATCCGGCCTGCGGCACGTTCTCCGGCTGGCACCGTTCCAGGGCACGACGAACCTGGGCCTCGAGCTCAGCCAGGCTGGGATAGCGATCGCCGGGGATCATCTGATCGACCAGACGCACGCTGATTACATTGGGGCGGCGGCTGGCGAACACGAAGCGCCCAGGGGTGAACAATCGATCGGTGTTGCGCAGGCAGACAACTGCCACCGGTGCGCGGCATTGGCGGGCAATTTTGAGGGCTCCCTGATTGAGCGCGCCGATGCTGCTGTTGCGGCTCCTGGTCCCTTCCGGAAAGACAAAAAGATTGCCGCCGCCGGCGAGATAGCATTCCATGGTTTCCATCTGCGCCAGCATCAGCCGCGCGAACCGGCCCGTGGCCGAGGCCGGCAGATAGCCGGCAGTGCGAATCACCCAGCCGAAGATGGGCAGGGTGAAAAAAACCGGTTTGACCACGGTTTTGGAGCGGTGCAGGAGGGCAATCAACAGCAGCGGATCCAGGTAGGATAGGTGATTGCAGACGATCACCGAGGACCGGAGCGCACCGATGCGCTCGTCGACAACCCAATGCTGCCGGGGGGCAAGGATTCGCAGGAGCGCGAAGAACCCACGGTAAAAGGCCTGATTGTAGCGCTGGAACGCGTCTTCTTTAGAGGAGGAGAAAAGCGCGGCAACGAGGTACAGAGGGGAAAAAAAGACGAGAAAACCCAAGGTGAAGTAGAGCCAGCAGGTCAGGGTGACCCCTATATCGAGCAACCTGTCCGCACCCCCGCCCTGCACAGCCTAGACCGCCTCGTGCCCGTTTTTGACCAGCAGGCAGGTGTTGACCCCGCCGAAGGCGAAATTCTGGACCGAGGCGATTTTCGTCTTGGCCGCAATCACTCCCGGGGTATGGCGGATCATACCGCAACGGGGATCCACCTCCTCCAGGTTGAGGGTGGGGGCCAGGAACCCGTCAGCCATCATATAGAGGGTCATGATCAACTCGATCACTCCGCAGGTCCCCATGGTATGGCCGGTATAGCTTTTCAGGCCGGTGACATGGGGCCCGGTGCCGTAGACCGCCTCGATGGCCTGGGATTCGATGATGTCCCCCATCTTGGTGGCCGTGGCATGGGCACAGATGTAGTCCACCGCTTCCGGATTGATGGCTGCATCCGCCAGGGCAAGCCGCAGGGTGGCGGTGATGCCTTGAAGATTGGGCAGAATCAGATCGCCGCCATTGTTGTTGCAGGCAAAGCCGATGACCTCGGCCAGGATCGGGGCGCCCCGTTTCTTGGCGGCCTCGTATTCCTCGAGCAGGACGGCACCGCCGCCCTCGCCGACAACCAAGCCGTCGCGTTTCTTGTCAAAAGGCCGGGGGGTGCATTCGGGCCGGTCGTTATAGCCGACCGAGCAGGCCAGCAGATTGTCGAACACTGCCACCGTGGTGGTGTCGTACTCGTCGGCGCCGCCGCAGAGCATGGCGTCCTGCATGCCGTACTTGACCATCTCGTAGCCGAAACCGATAGCCTGACTGCTGGTGGTGCAGGCGGTGGAGGAGGCGATCACCCGGCCGGTGATGCCGAACATCCGGGTGATGTTGACGGCGGTGGTGTGTACCATGGAGCGGAGATAATCGACCGCGCCGATGGAGGAAAATTCCGTTTCCAGGTTTTGGAAAAAGGTCTTGTAGATCTCGCGCTGCACTGTGGGGCTGCCGTGGGTGGACCCAAAGGCCACCCCGAGCCGTCCCGAGCTGATAAACTCCGGGGAAAGACCGGATTCTGCCAGCACATCCCCCGCCACCTGACAGGCGTAATAGGCCACCGGCCCCATGGTCTTGCGCTGCGAGCGGGTGAATTCGTAGGCAATGGGGTAATCGACGGTGCCGAACACCCGGGAGTGGATGTGGCCGGTCAAGAGGCCGTCATCGCGCAGGGGTTTGACCCCTGATCGGCCCTGCTGCAGGCTGTCAACGATGTTCATCTTACCGTACCCGATGGGGGTGATGGCGGAACAGGCAGTGATGACGACGCGGCGCTTCATCGGCTTTGCGGGCGGGCTACTGGGTGCGGCCCTGTTGAATCGTTTCCAGGTAATCGAGGATATCGTTGATCGTCCTGATTTCCATGGCCTTCTCCTTCTCCTCCCTGGTCAAGGGGAAGCCGAGAATGCGCTCGATTTTACCGAGCAGTTCAATGGCATCAATACTGTCAAAGCCGTGGTCGTCGCGGAGGTTGTCGTCCAGGCCCGGTTGCTGGAATTCAAAATCCTGAACAAGGATAGTCAGAATTTTTTCTTGCAGGTCATCTCTGGTCATGGCAGGTCATTGTGGGAACAGGTCGTATGAGCTGAAATTTCTGAAAAGTCGAGATACTACCCTTAAATCCCGCAAAAGGAAAAGGGAAATATCGGCGCATGAACAGCTGCAAGAATCACTGCCCCTGCGGATTTTGCTTGTTGGCCTTCTGGCCCGAAGGATACAGAAAGCGGTCGAAATGGTACCATTCAAAGGGATGGGCACGCAGGGCTCCTGCCAACAAATCGGCATAGTGCTGGGCAGCCTCGGCAAGGACCGCTTGTCTTTCCGATCTACCAGCAGACTTGATCCAGATCGGCGCGGAAAAGGTGAACTGGTAGCGGTTATTCCCGGTGCGAAAGGCAAAAAAAACAAAGATCGGGCTGCCGGAAACCAGGGCCAAGACAAAGGGAGCCTCAGGGACAAAGGCAACCCCGTCAAGGAAGGTAACAGGAATGCGGCGCTGATCCGCCCGCCAGACTCTATCCCCGGTCATGGACACCAACCCGCCGCCTTGCAGCACCCGGACGCCCTCGACCGCGGCAAAGGGCGAGGCCATGCCCTGCTCCACGCCGACGATGGTGACCCCGGCCCGTTGCAGTTCCTCCTTCTGGGTCCGCTCCACCCCTTCCTTCTCCTTGATGCCCATATAAAGGAGCAGCCGCTGGTCCTGGCGATGCCGCATCAACAGACGCGCGGCCATCTCCCAGTTCCCCAGGTGGGACATGAGCAGGATGGCCCCGCCCTGGTCGAGCCTGGAGTCCAGACCGGCCTCCCCCTGGCAGGCAAACTCCGGCATCCGACCCTGGTTGCCGAGAAAACGATCAAAATGGATGGTGGTGAAGTTCTGATACTGCCGGAAAGTGCACCAGAGATGATAGCCGTTGCTCCGTTCGGGAAAAAGAGCGGCGTAGAGGCGGCGGCTTTCCTGGACCTTGGGGGAAAAGAGGAAATACCCGGTGGCGATGATCCGGGCGGCCACGGCAAAGACCCAGGGGCCGAACAGGCGGGCCGCCCGCACCAGAATGGCGTGGTAATCGATGGTCATTGCCGGCGATCCCGCCGGAAAAGGCGCGAGCAGATCAGCCGGCAAAAGGTGGCCGAATTGCGGAGGAAATCGCGCCAGGGGCGGAAGTGGCTCACCCGGACCCCCTTGGGCTGGTAGACGACCGAGATTGGCACCTCGACAATGGCGAGGCCGCGCTGTCGGGCCCGCACCAGCACCTCGACTTCAAACTGGTACCTGCGGGCCAGGACGCCAAGCACCAGGGTTTCGGGCAGAGGATAGAGACGAAATCCGGATTGGGAATCCCCAATCCACGGACCGCCGGAAACCCAGACCCAAAAGTTGGAAAAGTGGCGGCCAAACCGGCTGGTCCAGGGAACCGTGTGTTTGGCCATGCCCTGGCGGTTACCCACCACCAGCAGCCGTCCGCCTTGCCGGGCTGCGGCCAGCAGGGCCTGGCCGTCCGCCGGGTCATGCTGGCCGTCGGCGTCGAGGGTCAAGGCATAGTCACAGGTTGGTGCGGCGGCGGCAAAGCCGGTCAGCAGGGCCGCGCCCTTGCCCCGGTTGACCGGATGGCGGAGGACCGTGATTCCTTCCAACCCTTGCAGTACCTGCGGGGTCTCATCCGTGGAGCCGTCGTCGACCACGAAAATCGGCAAACCCAATGGCCGGGCCCGTTCGATCACTGAACCCACCTGCGGACCGTGGTTGTAGACCGGGATGATCAGGGCCGCGCGCATCTCAAGCCTCCCTCGGCAAAAGCCAGGGACCAGGTGCCCGGCCCCATATGCACCCCGGAGGTCAGGGAAAGAGGAACCAGCAGGATTTCCGCCCGAGGCAGAAGGGCTTGCAGTTGAGGCTGGACCACCTCGGATACCCACTGCTGATTATCGGAATACTGCAACAGGAGCACGGCGTTCGCCGGAACAGCGATTTCGGCACCCGCTTTTTCCAAGGCAAAGGTGAGTTGGCTCTCCCGGTCGCGAACCAGGCCCATCCTGCGGACTCCTTCCCTGGTGGGACTGATGACCGGTTTGAGATGCAGCAGGTCGCCGAAGAAGCCATTGGCCCGGGAGACCCGGCCACCGGCGGCCAGATAACGCAGAGTGTCAATGAAGATGTATTCCCGGCAGTGGTCGACAAGGTGGCGGGCATAGGCCCGGACTGCCTCCGCATCCCCGGTGCGCGCAGCTAGGCGGCTGGTGAGCAAGGCAATGACCGCGAGCCTTCCCGAGGCAGCCCCGGTGTCGATGACCTCCAAGCGATCATTGGCATCCTGTTGTCGCTGCCAGGCGAGTGCGGTCGCATAATTGCCGGTAAAAGCCGAACCGACACAGAGATATAAGGTCCTGCCGAACTGCTCGCAGACAGACGCATACAGCCGATGCCGTTCGCTGAGCGAGGCCTGGGCCGTTGTCACCTTGTGGCCCTGGCGCATCAGTCCATAGACCGCGGCCGGTTCGCACAGGCTTTCCGGGCGGGCGCTGTCGCCGGTGATGATAAAACTGTCCAACAGGGTGATCGCATGCCGCCGGGCCAGATCACGGGGCAGGGACCCGGCGGCGTCAGTCATGATGTGCAGGCAGCACGACGCACCATTACCAGACGGGCGGCTCTCCGAACTCGCCGCCAGCGGTTCGTCCGACCAGCTGACCACCTCGCCCAGACTGGCGAATCGTGTCCGTAATGCAATGGGATCAGCGGTGTGGATGTGGATTTTCACCCGCCCCTGATCAGGAAGCATCACTACGCTCTCGCCCAGCAAGGTCAAGGCTTTTCGGTCCAGCGCCCTGCCTTCGGCCGGTTGGAGGATGGCGTCGATGCAATGGGCCTGGGTGGCGGCCGGGCGAAAGCCGGCGACAACCGACAGTCTCCCCGGAAATTGGGACAAGAGTGGCATCCCTGCCTGGGTGCATCCCGTAATCGTGCGGAGAAATCCATCAAAAAACAGATACATCCCCAAAGCACCGGAATCAACGACGCCAGCCGACTGAAGATCGGGCAGTGTCTGGGCCGTGTTGAGAACAGTCTGCCGCAGGGCTGCAAGAATGGTCTCGCAGGAAGCGGCGGTGGGTGGTGAATAGAGAGGCAGGATCTCGGCCAGACTGTCGAACAGGTCGAGCATGGTGCCTCCCTGGGGAGCGGCCACCGCCCTCCAGGCCCTATCTCGACCAGCGGCCGACCTTTCCGGCAATTGCTCCACGTTTTGGGCCAGAAGCAATTCGCTGAAAAAAGCGGCGGCAATGTTGCCGGAGTTGCCGGTAGCAGAGCGGACTATCTGCACCGCCACGCTCTCCCTTTCCGAGCCGCAGCAACGTAGAGGGCCCAGGCTGATACGCAGATTGGCGCCGGTATCGCCGTCGGCCACGGGAAAAACATTGATCCGGTCGAGGAGATCGGCCCAGGCGCTCAGACAGGCATAGCCTTCGGCAAACCCTGCTTCCAGAATGCTCATAATTGAAACAGGCGGAGAATGGCCGCGCGGTCAAATTTGCCATTGGCCTTGACCGGCAGGTGGTCAATGATCTTGATCGCGCGCGGCAGGGCATAGGGTTCGAAGCGGCTAGCCAGGACTGCCCGCAGCGCCTTGATGTCCACGAATTGTCCTTCCACCAGGGCGACGACGCGGTGCTCGCGGCCGCCTGCATCCGTCAAAGCCAGAACCACGCAGTCGCTGACCCCGGGCTGTTCTCTGATCACCACCCGGATTTCCTCCAGGTCAACGCGCTTGCCGGCCACCTTGGTAATCGAATCGGCTCGGCCCCTGAGTTGGAAACCGGCTGGAGCGCATGGGTCCACCCGGTCGCCGGTGACAAAGAAACCAGCGGCATCCCGAGGCAGCCCTGGAGAAAGATAGGGTGAACGAATGTGGAGTTGCTGATCAACCAGTGTCCACTCAACAGTCGGGTATGGGGTGAATCCCGCCTCGCCCCGGCACTGCTTGCGCAGAGCGATCCCGCCGGTTTCGGTGGAGCCGTAGATCTCGACGATGCCCGCCTCGTTGTGTCGGCAAAACTCGGTGTTGTCCTCGATATCGAGCATGCCCGCCGAAGAAAAGGCCAGACGCAGCGAAGCACCCAGAGTCCCTCGGCCCCGCAAGGCGCGGTAATGGACCGGAACACTGACGAGGATGGTGGCTTTGTGCTCTTGAACGGTGCGGACGATCTCGTCGGGAAAGGCGGGGGTTTGCGGCAGAATGGCCGCTCCGGAAACCAGCGGCAGCACCACCGAATAAAGCAGGCCGTAGATGTGATTCGGGGAAATGGTCGCCACAATGGCGTCCTGGTTCGAGACGCTGAAATGATGCGCCAGGAAAAAGGCTTCGGCGAAAATATTGTTGCCTGTTTTGGGCCAGATCCGTGGCGCGCCGGTGGAACCGCCGGTATAGAGCCGGAGCAGCTCTTCCCCCGGTGAGGCCGGAAAAAGATGCAGGTCCGGACCGGTTTGGCCCTGGTGGGCCTGGATGATCTCGAACCCTGCGGGCAAACTCGCAGCGCTGGATGCATCGGCAAGCACGGTTGTGCAACCGGTTGCCTGGCGTATTCCTTCAAAGGCCTGGACAGAGAAGGCATAGGGCAGGAGCAGCACCGGCCCTCCGGCCAGCGAGGCCAGCAGGGACGCGGCGATGATTGCCCGGTCTTCCGTTGCCAGACAGATTACTCCCCGCTCTTCCCAGCCTCCGCATGCCGCTCGCAGCCAGGAGGCCATGCCATACACTTCGCCGACGGTTGCACCGCCGCGAATAAAAGCCTGTTCCGGGTCAAGGGGTGCGTTCAGCAGGGCGGCAATGGCTGCCTCTGAACCTGACGCAGGACTCGTTGCCGTCATCGTTCTGTCGGCCCTTTGCCAAAGGTCTGCCGGCTCAGTTCCCGGTTGCGCGGCTTGAAGGTGTTGTCCGCCATCTCCTTGCGCACCACCTGCTGGAAGAGCTTGGCCATCTTGATGTTCTGCGATTCGTCCCGGTAAAAGGTGCTCCAGGCGTACTCAAGCAGTTCCTGCAACCGTTCCGGCGTTATGTGCTTGGGCTGATACACCACCCGGTCCGCTGAATACTCATCCCAGTTGGTGGAAAGGATGCGGTTTTGTTGCTGTAGCTCCTCATACGCCTTGGTGTGGGGAAAGGGGGTCAGGACGGTAAATTCGGCCAGATCGAGTTCGATCTCCAAGAGGAAGTCGATCAGCCGCTTGATCGAATCCTCGGTATGGTCGTCGAGTCCGAGCAGAATGGTTCCTTCCACCCCAATGCCATGGTCGTGGTAGCGCTTAATCCGCTCCCGGATATAGTCGGAAGTGTCGAACACCGCCTGATAAACATACCAGGCCCCGGCCTGGGCCGCGAGATCCAGGACCTCCGGCTTGTCTTCAATGGGGTGGGAGCACCATTTCTTCTTCAACGGGATCATCTCCCGGAACAGGTCCATTTCCCAGGCCGTGTTCTGGGCCAGCGAGTTGTCGACGATGAATAGGCGGTTGTTGTCAATGGCCGCCATTTCGGCGATGGCCTTGTCAATGGGCCGCGGCCGGAATTCCTTGCCTCCGAGGTAGGCGACCGCGCAGGGGTAGCAGTGGAAGCGGCAGCCGCGCGAGGCGTGGACCAGATCGACCATCTGCACGCCCTTGTGGTTATAGAGTGAGCGATTGAGGATATCGCGCCGGGCCGGGCCCACCAAGGCGATATCCGGCCGGTCGTCGAGGAAATCGTAGCAGGGTTTGAGCGCACCCTGACGGAAATCGGCAAAGACCCGCTCCATTCGCCCCTCGGCCTCACCGAGGAAGACTGCATCGGCGTGCTTCATAGTCTCCTCGGCATGGAGCATGGTGGCGATGCCGCCGAATAGGACCTTGATTCCCTTTTTGCGGTAGGTATCGGCAATCTCCCAGCCCCGTTGCACCTGCACGGTCAGCATCATCGAGATGCCGACAAAATCGACCGGGTCATCAAAATCGATGATTTCCAGGTTTTCATCGATAAAGTCCACCTCGACGTCATCGGGCAGGGTGGCGGCAAAGACGACCGGGCCGTGCGGCGGCAGGTGGAATTCGGTCTGGCGGGCCAGCTTCGGCCACTTGGGATAGATCAGTCGGAATTTCATTGTTGATTCATGGGGAAGCAGGCAAGGACTCGGCGCTGAGCAGGCGCAGGTTGAGAGTGTAGCCGGTAGGTCCGGACCCGGTCAGTTCAAGGGTGCGGGGCAAGGTCGCTGGTCCCGCTGCCTCGCAGGATCGGGCCTCAATGGTGCGAATTCTCAACAGTTCACGACGGGGTTCGGCCGGCAGGCAGCCGTCGGTGCGCAACCGTGCCTGTTCGCTGTAGGTATGCAGCCGCCAGCAGCCATCATTTTGGGGCAGGATATCGGTCACCATCTGGCCGGCGTTGTAGCGGCAGACCGGAGTGCCGTCGGCGAAGGTACCATATTGGGCCAGCCCCAACGGCGGTTGAAAAAGGGTCCGGATATCGCGCATCAGCCCGCTCGCGAATTCCTGGTTGTCAAAGGGAGCAACAGCCCGGAGCACCTCAAGATTCCCCGCCTCGGATGAACGGGCCTCGAACAGGGTCAACCCCTCCACGGTCATCAGGGCGCAGGTGATCTCCTGGCCGTTGAGCACCAGCACACCGAGGGCATGGCCGCTGGCACCGTCGGCCAGGCGAAAGGCAATCGAATGGACCAGCTGCCATCGTCCTTGGGGAAACAGGGCCGCACAGCGCTGCAGGGCTGTGGTTGCACCGGGGGTGCGCTCCAGTTTCGGCAGCGGTTCCCGCGCACCTAGAGCGCAGGCGCTGAGCAGACTGGCAAGAATCAGGCTGAGGAGCAGCGGCTGCATCATGGTTTGGTAAAGGTTTCCACCGGGATGGCCCGGTTGAGCACGGCATTGGTGAAGGTCAGCCGGGTAAAATTGTCGGGTCCTTCAAAGATGGTCACCCGCTCCATCACCCCGTGTTCCGGCCCTAATTGAAGCTCGATGCGGCTGATCACGGCCTGCACCCCCTGTTCCTTGGGGATGAGCACCACCGTGCGCTCGCCGGTTCGAGTCACGTGGAACAGGGGATTGGCGGTGAAGCGGCCGTCGAGCCAGCTGCCGATATCCTGCAGGACGATCCGCATCGCATCCACTCCGGCGCTGTTATCCGGCTCGAAGCGGCCATCGCGTTCGATCAGTTTTTGCATCCGGCCCTCATGCAGCAGCAGAACGGAGTGCACAGGGCTCCGGTACTCCCACCGCAGGGACTGGGGGGCTTGAAAAGAAAAGACACCGCGCGAGACCAACGGCCGGACGAGGATTTTCAAGTTTTTCTCCTGGGTAAACTCGGCCTGGACGGAATGCAGGGCCGCAGGCTGATCGTCCGCCGGGTTGCCGCCGGCCAGAGCCGGCCACAGGAACAGGCAGGCCAGCAGGGAAAGAAGGACGCGGCAGCTCACAGCATGCCGCCGTTGACCGAAAGCACCTGCCCGGTCATGTAGGAGGCGGCATCCGAACAGAGGAAGGCCACCACGCCGGCCACCTCGTGCGGCTGGCCGATACGGGCCATGGGGATCAGGCCCTTTATGTATTCCTTGGGCGCCTTTTCAATCATGTCGGTCTCGATCAGCCCCGGCGCCACTACGTTGACGCGAATCCCCAGACGGGCCACTTCCATGGCCACCGTTTTGCTGGCGGCATTAAGCCCTGCCTTGGCCGCGGCATAATTGGCCTGCCCCCGATTGGGCATCAGGGAAGCAGCCGAGGAGATGGAAACAATCGATCCCCGTCGCTGGCGCACCATCCGCTCCAGCACCGGCCGCGTCATGTTGTAGAAGCCGTGCAGACTGGTTTCGATCACCCGGTGCCAGTTTTCCGGGGGCATCATCATGAACAGCCCGTCGGCAATGGTGCCGGCATTGTTGATCAGGATGTCGATGGAGCCCAACCGGTCGCCGATCTCCTGCACCCGCGCTTCCACCGCTTCCCGGTCGCGGACATCGAACTGGCTGATCTCGCCGCTGCCGCCGGCCGCCACCACCTGGGCCAGGGTCTGCTCGGCGCCGTCCCGGTTGCGCATGAAATTGATGACCAGATGGCAACCGGTTCTGGCCAGTTCCGTGCAGACAGCCCTGCCGATGCCGCCGCTGCCGCCGGTGACGATCGCCACCTGTTGGGTCTGTTCCGTTGTCATGTTCGTTCCTCAGGCCTGATAGAGTTGCAGGACCACCTCGGCGACGAGTTGGTCTTTGTGGTGCAATTGGCTGGTTACTTCGCGAAATTTATCAAAAACAAGGGTATTTTCCGCCCTCGCCCTGAGAACGCTGCCCAATGGCAGGTGGTCGATGAAAAACTTTGCCCGTTTGACCGCCACCAGCCAGCCCATCTGCTCGGAGTCCAGGCCCTGGGTCCGGATTCGGTTCCAGCCGTTGCATATCCCGGCAGTCTGAGCGGCCAGTTCGATCAAAATCAGCGGCGGAACGCCTTGTCCGTCGGCCAGGGGCCAAGTTGCCGCAACCGTGCTCAGGGTCACTGCATGCAGGTCGTCCACTTCCAGGACTTCACCAATCAGCAACATGGCCCCCCGATGCGGCAGCAGATCCTCAACGGTCAGGCCCGAGCCTTCAATGGCGTTCATGGGACAGATTGTCCTTCATGAGAAACGATGCGGTCCAAAGGGGATTCACCCGGCTGCAACAAGCAAAAAACCATTCTTTTTCGATAGTTCTACGGACTAGTGTTAATGACAAAAATAAAAAAAAGACTATACTAGCCTTTTTTTCTTTCCTTGCATTATTTTTCAGCAACAGGCGGTCTTCTTCGTCAGGGAAGGCGATAGGCGCATGGCTTGAAGGGTGAACAACACATGAACGAACTGATCGAAGAACTGAAAGGAAAACTCATTGACCTGCTGAACTTGACCGATGTCACACCGGAACAATTCGATGCTGACGCCCGGCTGGTTGGCGGCGAGCTCGGGATTGACTCCATTGATGTCCTCGAAATGGTCGTTATGGTCGAAAAAGACTACGGTGTGGTGATTAACAGCCAGGAGGTCGGCGAGAAGGTCTTCGCTTCCCTGACTTCCCTGGCCGATTTTATCCGGACCAACGCGCCGGGCAAGGCTGTTTGATTCCAGGAGCCGTGTACATAGCCGCTGCGGGCATTGTCAGCCCTCTCGGCAAGGGGCTTGCCGCCACGGAAGCGGCACTGCGGGACAATAGATCAGGTATCGGCCCCCTGGAAGTTTTCCCCTTGCTGCACGGGACCCCTTTACCGGTTGGCCAGGTTGCGGACAGCGAGAGCGCATTGTGGCCGCCGAGAACCCACCGGCTGGCGCGCGAGGCGGCCCGCATGGCCCTGGCTGCCTGCCCTGAACCGCCCGATGCGATTGTTCTCGGCTGCACCACCGGCGGCATCCTGACCACGGAACAACTGTTGCGGACCGATGAGCGCAACCAGCAAGCTTATCGCTATCACGGCCTGGGAAGCGTGGCCGAGGATCTGGCCGCATACTGCGGGTGCACCGGACCTGCCCTGACCGTGTCCACGGCCTGCTCCTCGGGGGCAGTCGCTATCGCCCTGGCCTTAAATCTGCTGCGCAGCGGCAGAATGCGGCGAGTTCTCGCGGGCGGTGTCGATTCACTCAGCCGTCTGACCTATTTCGGTTTTCATTCCCTGCAATTGGTCGACCGCAACGGGTGTCGCCCCCTGGATGTCTCCCGGCAGGGATTAGCCGTGGCTGAAGGGGCAGGCCTGCTCCTGCTGACCACCGAGCGGCCCGATAATCCCTTAGCGATGCTGCTCGGGGCGGGGCTCTCCTGCGACGCCCACCATCCCACGGCGCCCCACCCCGAAGGCCAGGGTGCGCTCCTAGCCATGAAGGCCGCCCTGGAGGATGCGGGATTATTGCCGGCGGCTGTCGATTACATCAACCTGCACGGCACCGGCACCCCGGACAACGATCTGGCCGAGGCCAAGGCCATCGTCTCGCTTTTCCCCTCTCCACCCCCGCTATCCTCGATCAAGGGCGCCACCGGTCACAGCCTGGCCGCCTCGGGGGGTATCGAGGCCGTGGTCTCCGCCCTTGCTGTTTCCCGCGATTTTGTTCCCGGCACCACCGGTTGCGGTCAGCCTGATCCCGCCCTTCAGCTGGCGCCGCAAATGACCTGTTCCAGCCAACCGGTGGCAACCGTGCTTTCCAATTCCTTCGGGTTTGGCGGCAACAACGGCTGTTTGCTCATTGGCAAATCCGGGAGTACCTTACCTGCCGCAGAAAAGGAAAAAGGCGAGTTGCTCGCCATCCACGGCTGTGCCTGCCTGAGTGGTGCGGGCCTAAAACAAGCAACATTGGCGCAATTGCGCCTCGGTAAGCCGGTAGCCGGCATGCTGGCTTCCGATCAACTCGCACGCCACCTACCTTCCAAGCTTGTTCGCCGCCTGAAAAGACTGAGCCGCCTCGCCCTGCTGCTGGCGAGCGCTGCCCATGCAGACACTGACGGCAAAGCACGGCCATCGGCTATCTTTATGGGCACGGGTTGGGGGGCGCTTTCAGAAACCTGGGATTTTCTCCAACGATTGACCAAATCCGGCGAGCAGTTTCCCAGCCCCACCGATTTCGTCGGCTCGGTGCATAACGGCCCGGCCAGTCAGGTGGCGCTGTTCTTCAAAGCCACCGGCGCCAACGTCACCGCCAGCGGCGGCGATTATTCCTTTGAGCAGGCGGTGCTGACCGCCCAGTCCTTGCTGGCAGAGAGCGGACAATCCGCCCTGCTGCTCGGTGCCGACGAGGGGCACGACCCGTTCTCGCGCTTGCTTGATCCCTCCGTCGATTCCGGGCCGCTGGCCGATGGCGGCGGCGCCCTGTATGTCAACCGCGAGCCTCAAGGAGCGCGCTGCCTGATGCGTCTCCTCTTTTACGGACGAGGAAACGAAGCGGATCTACCGGACCGGTTGATCGCGGCTCTGGACGGAGCAGCGACCATGCGACACACCTATGCCGCCGTATTGGTTGGCGTACCCGCGGCAATGGATGCGCAGGGCACCGCCCAGCTGAAGGCTTTACTCGCCCGCATCGGCCCGGACCTGCCCGTATGCCGCTATCGCCAATGGACCGGCGAATTCGCTTCCGCCTCGGCCGTGGCTGCGGTCATGGCCGTTTCCTGCATCGAGAGCGGGTGCGTTCCCGGCGCCTTGGTCGGCGGCGACGACATCCAACTGCAGCCGGCAGAAAGACTGCTCGTCCTGGGGACGGGCCCCTGTCTCACCGCCATGGAATTTTTCCGGCCATGAGGGTGCTGCTGATTTCACCCAACACCCTAACCGTCCCATACCCGGTCTATCCCCTGGGCCTGGATTACGTCGCCGGTTCGATTGCTCCGGAACATGAGGTGCGGATTGCTGACCTGCAGACCATCGACCGGCAGGCCTTGGCGGCTCTGCTTGAGGCGTTCGCGCCCGAGATCATCGGCATTGCCTGCCGCAATATCGACAACACCGATGCCAGTGATCCGCTTTACTTCCTGACCGGGTATCGGGAGCTCGTCGCCTGGTTGCGGCAGAAATCGACCGCCATCCTGGTCTGCGGCGGTTGCGGCTTCACCATCATGCCTGAACGGATCTTCGCTATGCTGGGGGCCGATTACGGGATTATCGGCGAGGGAGAACGTTTCGGGCTGCTGGTGGACGCCTTGGCGCGCCGGCACGATCCGGCCGGAATTCCCGGCGTGCTGGTTGCAGAAGGCGAGCCGGCCCCATTGCCACCGCCCTGGCCAGGCACAATGGCTCGCGAGTTCCGCCACGATGCCGAACATGTCGGCTTTTATCTGCGTAATGGCGGCATGCTCAACCTGCAGAGCAAACGTGGCTGCTCGTTTCGCTGCCTTTATTGTCCTTATCCGGGTATTGAAGGCCGCACCCATCGTCTTGCCGACCCGGAGGCGGTGGCCCAAACCGCCCTGCAACTCCAGGCTGCCGGGGCGAACTATCTGTTCATCACCGATTCCGCCTTTAATTCCGACGTGGAGCACAGCCTGGCCGTGGCCAGGGCACTGCGGCATGCGGGACTGGCCATACCCTGGGGGGCCTTTTTTGCCCCGATCAAACTGCCGCCCAACTATTTCACGGTGATGGCCGCCGCCGGTTGCCGGCATGTGGAGTTCGGCACCGAATCGCTGGCCGGGATGATGTTGCAAACCTACCGGAAGCCTTTCCAGGCAAGGGATGTTTTTATCGCCCACAAGCAGGCGCGCGCCGCCGGGCTCCATGTGGCCCATTATTTTCTCCTCGGCGGGCCGGGAGAATCCACAGCGACCATCGCTGAGAGTCTGGACGGCATCGAGCAACTGGACAAAACGGTCTGCTTCTTTTTTATCGGGATCAGGATCTACCCTGGCACAGCCCTGTACGATCTGGCCCTGGCCGAAGGAAAAATCGACGCCCAGACCGACCTGCTCAAACCCCTGTTTTATGAGCCCGAGGCCATCGACAGGGAAGGTATTGCAGCTCTAGTCAAGCAGCGGGCAGCCGGTCGGACCAACTGGGTCATCGGCTCTGGCGGTGATGCTATCGCAACGGTGCTACATACCATGCATCAAAGGGGATATACCGGGCCATTGTGGGAATATCTGGCGCGATAAGGCAGGGAGCAGATGCAATTGGGTCTGCACCAGAGGCAAACCCTTGGCTCCATAGAACCAGCTCCAAGCTTGGCGTTTGTGATGCTTTGAAAAACCACGGCCTGCGGTGGCAGGACGGCAATATTTTACCTGGACACAAAACGATAACATGTGGTATTCGTTGCTCGATTTAGCGACACCTGCACCAGGGACCATTCAGGCGCAGGTCAGTGTCAATGATGACTCGCCATGGTTTTCCGGCCATTTCCCCGGCAACCCTATCCTGCCGGGTATTGCCCAGCTGCATATGGTCGCTGCGGTCATTGCCCGTTCCAAGCAGGAGAATCTGTATATCAAACGCGTACAAAGAGTAAAATTTAAGAAGATCGTCCGGCCCGGCGAACGGCTCGAAATCCACGCCGCAGCCACGACCATCCTTGGCCAGTATTCCTTTCGCATAACCCATGAAACGCAGGACGTCTGCTCCGGCATGATGTCCCTCGACTCCAAACAGCATTGACAAACAACCCCATGACCAACGATATCGATCAAACCATTCACCGCATCGCCGAAATCATCATCAATGAGCTCAAGCTGGAAGATGTGACCCCGGAAACCTTCAACGCCGACCTCGATCTTGTCGACGAAGTAGGTATCGACAGCATGGACCTGGCCACCATCGCCCTGGTGATCCGCGACGAATTCGGCGTCCGCATCGACGAAGACGACTATCCCAAGTTGACTACCATCCGCATCATCGGCAAGTATATCGCCGACAAACAGAGCAACTGCGAGTAAATGACCGGTCAGGCACCATTGGATGCAGGCTGGAAATTTGGTGAAATCATCGCCATTCCCGCCATCCGGGAGCGATGGGAGAAGGTGCGCCGCTATTTTTTCCTCCGCGAATCCACTTACGACATGACCCATCGCTGCAACATCCGCTGCGAGGGCTGTTATTACTTCAACGGCGAAAAGCAGTTCGCTGCCGAAAATGGGGACGAATCCGCCTGGCGGCAGCTGATGGCGGCGGAGAAAGAGCGGGGCATCACCTTTGCGGTCCTTGCCGGCGCCGAACCGTCACTGGTGCCGCAGCTCTGCCAGGTCTGCGCCGAAACCATCCCGCTTGGCGCCATCGCCACCAACGGCCTGAAGGTCATCCCCAAAGAGATCGACTACCGCATCCACATCTCGGTGTGGGGCAACGACGCCACCAGCAGGGCGATCAGGAAGGCCGACAACATGCTCGCCCGCCAGATGGCCAACTATCAGGGCGACCCTCGGGCCGTTTTCGTCTACACCTTCACCCCGCACAATATCGAGGAAGCCGCCGAGGTAACGAACATGCTAGCGGACAACGGTCAGCAGATCACCTTCAACATGTTTTCCGCCCCGGTCGGCTATGACGGCCCTCTGCGCCACAGTTCAAACAGTTTGGCCAATACGCGGGAAATGATGACCGGATTGCTGGCCGCCTATCCCCGTTCCGTGCTGTTCTCACAATACAACATCGTTGCCCATACCCATGAACATGGGTTGCATGCCCTTTTTTCCTGCCCCTATCCGCGGATGAACCCGTCAACGGCCCTTGGCCTCGGCCGCTCCTTCCGGCAATACCGGACGGATTTACACTGGGACCGCGCTGCCGCCTGCTGCGTTCCGGACACCGATTGCACCGATTGCCGTCATTACGCGGCCGGCAGCGCCGTGGTGCCGGCCCGCATGTATCGCCACGCCACCGACCCGGAGACCTTTTCCGCCTGGCTCGACTATGTCGACACTTACCTGGCCGTCTGGGTGCGGGGATACAAAAAAGGGGGCAATCTCTGTGACCATCCCGTCGCCCCGCCGCCAGAAGGCCAATAGAAACCTCGTGGACCACCATGAAAACAGTCAGCTCCTTGCTTGATCCCCACTGGTACGAACGATATAAACGCATCTCCAAGCTCAATATCCGCAGTTCCATCTACGATGTGACCGACCGGTGCAATCTACGCTGCAAGGGCTGCTTCTTTTTCTCCTCAAACGAACACAATGCGGCCGCCGAGGAAAAAGATGTGGCCAAATGGCATGCTTTTGTAGAAAACGAGATGGCGAGAGGCGTGAACCTGGCCATTCTCATTGGTGGCGAACCCACCCTCTGCCCCGACCGGATCGAGGCCTTTTACCGGCGTCTGCCGACCTTCTGCGCGACCAACGGCATCATCAAAGTGGACCGGGACCGCTTTCCGGAGCTGATGGTGGGCATCTCCCTGTGGGGCGATGCCGAGGACGAACTGACTCTCCGGGGCAAGGATACCTTCGGCATCTCCAGCACCAACTACGCAGGCGATCCCAATGCCTATTATCTCTACACCATCACCCCCAAACAATTAGGCAAAACGGAAACCATTATACGCAAAATCCGGGATGTGGGGTTGAAGGTGCATATGCAGCTGCTGTCCAACGACGAGGGTGTTGACGGTTTTTCCTGGCAGCCTTCGGAGTTGCTCGCGATCCGGGCGGAGATGGACCAGATGCTCTCCAGCTACCCTGAAACCGTGATCTCCTCGAAGTATTATCACCGGATCATTACCACCGGAACAATGTGCGGCCGCACCTTTGGCTGGATGGAGTGCCCCTCGGTCACCGAGCCCCTGGACAAACGCAATCCCCGGCCCAAACGGCTGACCAACTTCATCCGCTGGGCCTCTGATCTTAAGACCATGCACCGCTGCTGCACCTCCGAGACGCGCGACTGTTCCACCTGCAAGGACGGAGCCGCTCATATGAGCTGGGTCATGGTCAACAAACGGGCCCACATGAACAGCTCCGAAGATCTGCAGAATTGGATCGAAGTTTACGAGATGTTCGCCAAACTGTACCGCTTCATTCCCTGGTAACAGCCTTGTCACTTGTGGAATGGAAGAGGGCGGTCGTTGTTGGCTACGACGCCATTTCGCCGTTGGGCAGCGACATGGCCGGCCAATGGCAGGCTGCGCTGGCAGGAAAAAGTGGCATCGGCCCGTTGACCCGCTTTCCGCTGGGTGACGACTTCCCAGTGCGCATTGCCGGCCAGATGCCGGACATCGATCACCTGCCCTACCCTTTTCTCACCGCCCGGCACCAGGCGGCCTGGCATTCGCCGGTGTTCAAATACGGCATGCTGACGGTGGCTCGGGCGCTGGCGAAAAGCGGCATCGTCATCGATGCCCGCTTGGCCCCACGGGTGGCGGTGACCTACAGTTCGGCGGTTGGTGGCATTGATGCGGTGCTGAACTCGGATCGCAAACTGCAGGCAACACACAAACTGCCCCATCCCTATGCCAATCCCAATTCCTGCATCAACATGGTCAGCGGCAAAATCGCCATTCTCACCGGAGCTAAAGGGCCGATCCTTTCCACCATTACCGCCTGCGCCACCGGACTTACCTCGATGCTGGTCGGGGCCATGCTGATGGCCCAGAACCGGGCCGATGTCGCCATCTGCGGAGCCGTGGACTGCGCCCTGGTCGAACCGATTGTCGCCGGATTCGCCACCATGAATGGCGTCTATACTCCCAAGGAAGGCAGGGAGAACGAGCCACCTGCTGCGGCCAGCCGCCCTTTTTCCCTAAATCGACGCGGATTTGTGATTTCAGAAGGGGCTGGAGCAGTCATCCTCGCCACCAAGGAATTCGCCAAGGCCCACAACCTAGATTCCACCATCGAGCTAGCGGGCTGGGGGATGACCTCGGATGCCCATCATTTTGTCATGCCTGCCGTGGACACCGTCCGGCAGTGCATGCTCGATGCCCTGCACGATGCCGGTGTAGCGGCCGGTGATATTGCTACGGTCAATGCCCATGCCACCTCCACCCGTGGAGGCGACCGGGTCGAGTTCGATGCCCTGCAGGCAGTCTTTGCAGGCAACCTGCCGCCGGTCAACGCCAATAAATCCCTGATGGGCCATGCCATGGGGGCCTCCAGCATCATTGAAACCATCCTCGCCCTGCGTGGCATGGAAGAAAATGTCGTCCCGCCAACCATCAATTATCAGCCTGATCCCGAAATGGAGCTGGATTGCGTGGCCGAGGGGGCACGAGCTCTCCACCAGGAGCATGTCCTCAAAAACGCCTTCGGATTCGGCGGCTGCAACGCCTGCGCTGTGTTCAGAAAGGTCGGGTAAAATGAACACTTCACAACGGGAATAGCCGCAATGAAGGCGCCACTCAACAGAAAAGTCGTTGTCCTCGGCTATGGTGCCGCCACCGCCCTGGGTCACACCTTCGCCTCCACCTGGGAAGGGGCCGTGGCCGGTAAGGCAGGATTTCGCCGGCTGACCCGGTGCACGGTGGAAACCCGCAGCCAGGTAGTCGGCGAGATTCCGGACTGGGACCCGAGCACGTTCCCTTATGTGAGCCGCAAGGATGCATCCCTGTGGAATGCTGATTTTGTCTTCCTCACCATGGAAATCTGCCGCCAGGCCCTGGAGGATGCGGGGCTGGAAATGAACGAGCAGACCGGACCGCGCACCGCCTGCCTGATCGGCTCGGCCCTCAACGGTTCGGACGCCTACCGGATCGCCATGGACAATTACACCCGGCTGGGGCCTCTCAAAGTGAGCCCCTATTTGCTGCCCAATCTCTGTGCCAATCTTCCGGCCGGTAAGGCCGGCATGTTGCTCGGCTTCACCGGACCGATTTTCTCGCCCCAGGGGGCCTGCGCCTCAGGCAACCACGCCATCGGTATAGGCGCCCGGATGATCCGGGACGGCGACTGCGACTTTGCCCTGGCCGGCGGAGTCGAGACCTGCCTGATTCCTGAAATTATCCTCGGGTTCGCCAACATGCTGGCCACCATCAAAGTTGGGCCAAAAGATCGCTCCTATGAAGATCCCACCCAGGCCTCGCGACCCTTCAGCGTCGACCGCAAGGGGTTTGTCCTCGCTGAAGGGGCCGGAGTGGTGGTCCTGGCCGCCGAGGAAGCCGCCCGCGCCCACGGCTTGCTGCCTAGGGCCGAGATCGCCGGGGTCGGTTGGAACTCGGATGCGCATCATTTCACCCGGCCCAATGAGCGGACGGTCACCCAGGCCATGCGGGATGCCATCGAGGACGCCGAGATCACCGCGGAGGATATCGGCGCAATCAACGCCCACGGTACCTCGACGCCCACCGGCGACACCACCGAGGCCGAATGCATGCGAACCGTCTTTGGCAACCGTTTATCGCGCATTCCGATTTCGGCCAACAAGTCCCAGGTAGGCCACAGTCTCGGCGCTTCCGCCGCCATCGAGGCGGCGCTGGGCATCGAGGCCATGCGCCAGGGCCTTGTCCTGCCAACGGTCAATCACCTTCCCGATCCTGCCCTGGCCGACCTGGATGTCGTTCCCAACCGGAGCCGCCGGCACACCCACGAATTTTTTCTTTCCAACTCGTTCGGCTTCGGCGGCACCAACTGCTGCATCGTTTTCAGAGGTCTGTAATGCGTCCCAAACCTTTCGTTCCGGAACAGCTTGACCGGCCAGCCTATGTCCGTGACCAGAAAACCGGCCTGGTCTGGCACCGCTGCGAACTCCGGACCCTGTATGTAGACACGGACCGTTCCCAAGTTGTCTATCACGCCAATTATCTGCGCTATTTTGAATTCGGCCGGGCCGAACTCATGCGGGAATCCCAGTATCCCTACAAACAAATCGAGGAAAGCGGCTATATCTACCCGATCATCAAGACGGAGCTGAATTACCATTCGCCGCTCTTCTACGATGACCTGATGTATATCCACACCCGCCCAGCCCGGTTGGAACTGGTCAAGGTGCAATTTGACTATCTGATCACCAGGGCGGACAACGGAGAGATTGCCTGCACCGGCATGACGCGCCACTGTGCGGTGAACGCCAACCATATCCCGGTGGAGATCGACGCCCAGACCGTTGCCCTGTGGCGGCAATTCCCCGGATGATAACCTGCTTGCGCCAGGCGGTGCATATACCGGTCCGCCCCTGGCATCGGGATCACCGCTTTGGCGGCCGTGTTATTTTTGCTGCGGTGGAAGCGATGTGCCTGCTGGCCGCAACCGTGCAGGCAGCAGATCCCACGGTGGATGTGCGCATCATGGAGCAGGGTCGATTCACCAGATTCCTCGAGATTCCGTCGGAAACCACCGGGATTGACGCCCTGGTTGAGTTGGAGCAGGTGCAAAACGGCGGGGTCTGCGCCCGGCTGTTGACCAAAAAACAGCTGCAGACCATGACCCGGATGAACACGCACTGCGAGGTATATTTTGGCGGAGCAACGCGGCAACGTTGCCTGGAAACGGCTTCGCCCACCACCACCCCGCTGATGACGGTCAATGCGCAGCAGGTTTATCAAGATTTGGTTCCCTTCGGACCAGCCTATCGCACCTTGCAGGATCAACTCTTTCTTGCCGCTGACTCCGCCTGGGGCACGGTACGGACGCCTGAGTTGCCGCAATCGTCATCGGAAAGCATTGGTTCGCCGTTTCCACTGGATGGCGCCATGCATGCGGCCTGTGTCCACGGGCAACGGCTGATGGATTTCGTCCCCTTCCCGGTGGGCTTTGCCGCCAGGACCATCACCGTACCGACCCGGCCCGGCGAGCGGTACCGCATCCGGATACAACTGCACGCACAGGCACGGGATGAACTAGTCTACGATCTGTGGATTATCGATCAGGCAGGACAACTTCGGGAAACGGTGACGGAGTTGCGGATGCGGGATGTGAGCGGCGGACTGATCAAGCCCCCAGCGTGGATCAGAAAAGGTCCGGATAGCGTAAACGAGGGACCGCAAGAGGTCGAGCCCGCCTAGCGATAGGAATTAACATGCTGTTCAGGCGCGGCCCAGGCCAGACAGCGCTCCATGGTCACGCGGGTGAGCCAGCGGCAGAAGATCAGGGAATAGACGGCACCGGAAAGATACATTCCCAGCAGAAAGACCAGATGGGAAAAACCGTAGGTCAACGGCCCGCCGACGACAAAAATCCAAGGGGTCTGCAGCTTAAGCGAAAGAATACCCAGGGCGGCGACGGCCGGCCAGCCGAGCACAAAGCTGATGCCGATGGCAAAGACCCCGACGAGCACCAGCGGCGAAGGCTTTTGGCGAAAGGCGGACAGATCGGCCCTTTCCCTGATGGCCGCTTGCACAAATGGCATTGCAGCGCAGCGCACAATAAGAGTTTTACAAAGCTGTTTCAAGTGGTCCTGTTACACACGCAAGGTAATGGATAGAAAGAGAGAAGGGTTCGCCTCTTCGTTTATGGCAGGTATTGTAAACCACCGGAGCAAGGGACGCAACATGGGAGCAGATCGAGAAAGGATGAACCACCCATTCGACTGGGCCTTTTTCGACACGATCTACTGCATTACCCTGGAGAGCCGCCCCGACAGGATGACCGAAGCAAGACGTCAGTTTGCCTCGGTCGGCCTGGAGGACCGGGTCGAATTTCACGTTTCCGCCAGGGATGATGCAGCTCCGGCACGAGGCATTTATCAGTCGCACCTCCGCTGCCTGTCCAAGGGACTAGAGGCTGGGGCCCAGCACATCCTGATTTTTGAAGACGATATCTTTTTTCGCCGGTTTAATGCACTGCGGTTGCGCGACGCCTGCCGCTTTCTTCATGCATCCAGCAGCTGGGATGGTTTTTTTCTCGGCTGCCTCACCAACGGCAGCAGACGAACCGTTCAGAACACTGTCGTCCAGGTGCGCTACCGCTGCCTCGCCCATGCCTACGCCCTCAACCGCCCCTTTGCCGAGCGGATTGTCCATGAGCCCTGGCAAGGTGTTCCCTTTGATGCAATGCTGCGCCAATGCAACGGGCATTTTTTTGCCCTCAACCCCATGTGTGCCTTTCAGGGGCTGGCCACCAGCGACAATGAAACCATCTGGATCGACAGACTGCGCACACTGTTCGGAGGACTGCCGCTCATTCAGCGAGGCAATGAAATCTATCACAATAACAAGGGACTTATTTTTACCCTGCACCTGCTGATTACGGCCGTCGCCATCGCCGCATTTTTCTTATACCGGTAATGCAATCATACAAGATCAACTATCTTCTCCTCTTCATCGTCGCTGTCGCTGTCTGCGTTCTTGCCTTCGCGGGAATCAAGCGGCTGCACATCGATACCGATATAGTGAAAACCCTGCCGGTTCATGAGCAGGTCATTATTGATGCACTGGAGATTTTTCGCAGCCATCCCATCCACGATCAGGTCGCTGTTGACATCATGATCGACAGGCCGGACCAGGATTTCCTGGTGGCCTGCGGCGAACGACTGCAGGAGGCCATGCGGGCCAGCGGTCTTTTCGCCGAGGTGGGCATGGCCGATGTGGGTACCCTGGTGCCACAGCTGGCGCATCGGATTGTCGAGGAGCTGCCGTTGCTATTTTCCCGGGAGGAACTGGAAAACACCATTGCTCCCAAGCTCCAGGATAGCGCCATCCGGCTGCGGCTGCAGGCCTTGCTGGAGGGCATGACCGGCATGGACAGCATCGGCCAGGCAGCCTTTATCGGCCCCGATCCCCTCGGACTCAAGGATCCGGTCCTGGCCAAGCTGATCCACCTGGCGCCGTCCGCGCACGCCACCATCACCAGGGGCCATCTTATTTCCAAGGACGGGCAGCATCTCCTGGTCACCGGTCGGCCGGCCGCCACCGGTACCGATACCGGCACGGCCCGGAAACTGGCTGATTTTTTTACCGCCGCAGGACTCGAACTCTCCCGCGACGCAGCACCGCGTGGCATCCGCGTCACCCTCACTCCAGCCGGCGCCTTCAAGGCCGCCCTGGACAACGAGGAGATCATCCGCCACGATGTCCAATTGGCCCTGGGCCTTACCACGGCCGGGATCGCCCTGTTGCTGCTGCTTGCCTTTCCCCGGCCCCTGATCGGTCTTCTTTCCCTCCTGCCGGCAATGGCCGGAGTCGCGACGGCACTGTTCGTCTACTCTCTGTTCCATTCGTCCATCTCAATCATGGTACTGGGCTTCTCGGGCGCCCTTATCTCCATCATGGACGACCACAGCATCACCTATTTGCTGTTTCTCGACCGTCCCCATGCAACCCGGGGCAAACAAGCCGCCAAAGAGGTGCAATCCGTCGGCGGGACCATGGCCCTGTTCACGACCATCGGTGCCTTTCTGATCCTCAGCCTGAGCGACTTCCCGGTGTTTACCGAGCTCGGACAATTCACCGCCATGGGTTTCATCTTCACCTACCTGTTCATCCACCTGATTTTTCCACGAATTTTTCCGGTCATGCCCTCGGCCGCTGATCGCGTTCTACCCCTGCATACCCTGGCTGACTGGTTGTTCAGTTTCGGCAAACCCGGTGCAGCGGCGGCCCTGCTCTTGGCCCTGGTGCTCCTCTTTTTTGCCAAACCCGAATTCCGTATCAGTCTCAGCGAGATGAATACGGTCAGCGAAAAGACCATGGCCGAAGACCGGCTGTTTACCGCTGTCTGGGGCGATGTCGGCACCAAAGTCTATGTAATGACTAAAGCCGCCTCCATGGCGGCCCTGCAGGCGCACAACGATCGGATACTTGGCCAGATGGAAGAGGATTTACGAACCGGCCGGATTCAATCGGTATTTGTGCCGTCGATGCTATTCCCCGGCGAGATCCGCAGCCGCGACAATCTCGCCGCCTGGCGGAATTTCTGGACAGCGGAACGGGTGGCGGGAATGAAAAACGCGCTGATCCGGGAGGGCGCCGCGCTCGGTTTTACCCCCGATGCCTTCACTGCTTTTTTCACCCTGGTCGATCCCTCTCACGTCCACGTTACACCCACGCTTGATGCCCGGTACAGCGCCCTGCTAGGCATCACCGTCAAGGAGGATGGCGACCTGGTCCAGTTTGTCACCGTGACCCCCGGCACGAGCTACGATGCCCGCAGGTTTCTTGACACCTACGGCCAGGACAGCAAGGTGTTCGACGCCAACTATTTTTCCGCCCGGCTGGGCGAAACGCTCTTTTCCACCTTCTCCTTCCTGCTGGCGATCATCGCCGGCATGGTGACCCTGTTACTGCTGCTCCAGTTTCTGAACTGGCGGCTGACCCTGATCACCTTGACCCCCTTGGTCTTTGCCTACATCTGCACCCTGGGGACCTTGAAGCTCATCGGCCATCCGCTGGATATCCCCGGCCTCATGCTCTCGGTGGTCATTCTCGGCATGGGCGTGGACTACGCCATTTATACGGTTCGCGGCTGCCAGTGGTACGGAACCATGGAGCACGAGGGGCATGTGCTGGTGCGCAGCGCGGTGCTCATGGCCTCGGCCTCGACCTTGATCGGATTTGGGGTGCTCTGCTTTGCCCAGCACAACACCCTGAAGAGCATCGGCATCACCTCGCTGTGCGGCATCGGCTACTCGCTCATCGGCACCTTTCTCCTCCTTCCGCCATTGCTGCGCATCTATTTCCGCCCGGATACTATTACCGCAGCACAAACCGGAACTCTGGCGCAGCGCCTCATGCGCCGCTATCGTTTGCTGGAGGCGTATCCCCGGATGTTTGCCCGGTTCAAGCTCAAGTTCGATCCGCTGTTTGCCGAGTTGCCGCAATGGCTCGCCGAGCGGCAGGAGATCAAGACGATCCTCGACATCGGTTGCGGATATGGCGTGCCGGCCACCTGGTGTCTGGAACAGCTGCCGGGAACCACGGTGATCGGTGTGGACCCTGACCCGGACCGGGTCCGGGTGGCGGGCCGGGCCACCGGCGAAAGGGGGATGATGCTGGTAGGAGCCGCGCCTGACCTGCCTGATCTGCCCCAACCAGTCGATGTTGTCCTCCTGCTCGACATGACGCATTATCTCGATGACCGGCAACTGGCGGCCACCTTTGCGCGCTGCTGCCAGCTCCTTGCTCCCGGCGGCATCCTGATCGTCCGATTTGTCGTCCGGCCGCAGGGGAAACGTTCCATTGCTTGGTATATTGAAGATATCCGCGTTCAAATAGCAGGGAGCCGGCCCAGGTATCGCACCCATGAAGAACTTGCCAGAATGATGACCGAGAGCGGTTTGGTTGCCCTGAAACACTCCGCCGCGCGCAATAGCGAACTCTTCTGGATGGTCGGCCGGAAGGGCGAAGAAACAGGACCATGACAGGCAGGCGTCCAGCCCGTACCATCAGCGTGGCGGAGAAATATGGCTGTGCCGCTTTTCTGGCAGCACTCGTGCTCGGGTGCACGGCACTACCGCAACTCGCAGCCGTCCCCCTGAGCCTCTTTCTGCTCGCCTGCCTGGTGGCACCCTTCCTCCCTGGTTGTTCCTTTTTTCTCCCGGTGATCTCCAGGGGACCGCGAGGGGCCAGTGCAATCGCTCTCACCTTCGACGATGGCCCGTCTCCCGCATCCACACCTGTTCTCCTTGAATTGTTGGCAAAATATGAACTTCCAGCCACCTTTTTCGTGATCGGCAGACATGCGGCCGCCTATCCGGAATTAATAGCGGCTATTCTCGCCCAGGGACATGCGATCGGCAACCATTCCTATGAGCACGACAACCTGCTGATGCTGCGAAGCTGCGAGGTACTGGGAAGGGATATCCAGGCGACCCAGGAGGTGCTCGGCAGGGTAGGCATTCACCCGCTCGTTTTTCGTCCGCCGATCGGCATCGTCAGTCCTCGTTTGCAACCCGTCATCGCATCCTTGGGTTTACACACCATCACCTTCAGTTGCCGGATCTTTGACCGGGGCAACAGAGATATCCACAATCTTGCCGCTAGAGTGCTCAAAAAACTGCGGCCAGGAGACATCCTGCTCCTCCACGACACCCCGCCCCCGGGCGCAGAGGCCACAAAAGTGTGGATCGATGAACTCCATTGTCTCTTTGCGCAATTACACCAGACGAAGCGGGTAGCGCCGCTTGCCGTCCTCATCGACCAGCCGGTAATGATGCCGATGGCGAGACACGCTGACTGAACGATTGCATCCAGCAGTATTTGATCTAATATTAAAGCCATGCCGATGGATGCGGGAAATAACCGCTGCCTGAGCAAACAATCGATCACCCCGGGCAAGCCCCCCATCGATCATCTGGCTGATTGCAGCCGTGGCTGGCTGAACACGAAAAGAACACAAGGAGAAACGATGAATAAAATTTTCCCGGCGATATTCTGCTGTATTGGTGCAATCGCCACATGCTCCCTCAATGGGTGCACCGCCGCCGTACCGTACGCCATCTCCGCTGCCCAGATTGTTGCTTCTGGAGGTGCCACGGAACAATACGGAAACTCCCCGGCCCAGACGCCCCAGGCGTCGCAGACTTCGCAGACAAACAGGATGGATGATTCGAAGGAAAGAGCGGCTGCAGCCCGTCCCTATCAACTTATTGCCGAAAAAAAATACGACGAGGCCCTTCCTCTGTTACGGGAGCAGGCTGATCAGAATGACGCGAAAGCACAAGGTCAGATCGGGTGGATGTATTTTGAGGGCAAAGGGGTGCCACAAGATTACAACAAGGCATCCGAATGGTTACACAAGTCGGCTGAAGGCGGACATCCTGCCTCCCAGTATATGTTGGCCTGGTTCTATTATAAGGGAATAGGGGTGCCGCAAGATTACGCTAAAAGTGCTGACTGGGCGCAGCAGTCGTCAGATAAAGGGGATGTGGACGCCTCAAACTTGCTAGGGGTTATCTACCGAACGGGCCGAGGGGTCCCGAAAGATTACACCAAAGCCCTCGCATTCTTTCATGAAGCTGACAGATATGGCAACATAGAGGCGCCCGCGCACATTGCCTCTATGTATAAAAGCGGCCAAGGAGTCGGCAGGGATTACCGTCTGGCGATAGACTGGTATTCCAAAGCTGCGGAAAAAGGCAATGATGCCGGCTGGATTCATTTAGCTTATCTCTATGCCACGTGTAGAGATCCCCAGTATATCGATAATCAAAAGGCTGTTGCCTATGCCCGCAAAGGGACGGAAAAAGAGCCGAAGAATTTTGCAAGTTGGGCGGCGCTGGCTGCTGCGTATGCCCGGAACAATCAGTTTGAGAGAGCCATTGAAACGGCCATGCAATCCGACACCCTGCTGCAAGCCGATATACATCTTGATGAGACAGAAAAGCAGGCAGCCATTTTCAGGGCCCAAACCCGCTTGGCAGCGTATAAAGAAGGCAAGGCATATACAGAAGTAAGCGACGAGGAAAACCTGTAAATCATTTTCGGCTCATTTTAAGCCTTACCGGTTAACTCAGCGATGGCGGGGTTATTGATTATGAATTTCTCCAATTTACTCAACATTTCTTCCGATAGATTCAACAGAACAGCTTCTTCAGTTGCCATAATGTCGATGGATGGATCATGAACAATTCCGATTCCGGATTTGTGACATATATTGTTAGCCAACCTGACCATGATAAGTAAAAAATTATTCTTATCAATTTTTTTTAGATGATGATCACGGGATACAATAGAATATATTTTCGGTAATTTCATTTTTTGCATCAGCATATATCCATGCTTTGCATGCAATGCATTTATAGATTCAAGCAATACATCATCTTCCATATCTAAAATTTTATAATACTTTTTCTTCTGCTCAACGACCTTAAGAATGAGCAATTTACCGATATCGTGAAAGAGCCCTGCGGAAAAAGCCTCTTCTTTGATCACACCACAGCTAATATTACTTGCGAGGATGGCGGAGCCGTAGGCGCACGCAACTGAATGTTGCCACAACTGTTTCAGGATGACATCTATCTGACTATCAAGAGAGCTGAACAATTTATTATTGATATCAGCACAGACAATTTCCATGATCTCGGCCATCCCAAGCCTCATGATGGCCGATCTCACTGTAGTGGTTTCCACTATACCTGAAAAAATTACCGAATTGGCGAGTTTTAATATCGTACTGGAAAGTGCCTGATCTTCAACAATCAACTTTTCAATAACCTTGAGATCGGGTTGGTCCTTAATCAATTCAAGTTGTATGCGAACAGATACAGCGCTGAAAATGGGCAGATTCCCTTGTTCAGATTCGATCGATTTATTAAGCTGTAAGAAAATTTTTTCCTTATTTTTCATTGCCTTTATTATTGTCAATTCCGCTTTCAACAACTTGGATCAAACCCATATTTTCCAACATCAGATTACCCGCGCATCTGGTTATCCTTCCTTTCGGGATTGGAGCATTTTCTGCTGTAACTGTTGCTGAGCTCCTTGCAATGCCTGCTGCAAGGTCTGCACGAGGATGTAGGCGTTACTCACCGAAACAACAATGCGATTGGCAATGGTGGCGTGCCCTGGCATGGAACGATGCAGATTCCCCAGTTCTATCACCACGTCTCCCGTCCCGGCATAGATATTAAAAATATCCCGATACACGTATTCCAGTTCCGGCGCCAAGTGAAACTGGACTTTGATGCGTTCTTCTTCCCCGGCTGGCTGCCGGCCCTGTGGCCCTTCATTTTGATCGTGCGACATAGTTCTCCTTAGTGGATATCGAAATCATGACATGATCATGACTTTGCATTGCGAGGGCGCCAAGGTCATGCCAGCTGGGCAGTTGGTACTATTCTGGAGTGCCGGGGAAAGCCATTTGGTGGCCGGCATTCCGCCAGTAAACACCTTCACCGACCCCATGGTATTGCGGGCCGGTCCCATCATCATGCCCGAGGCCACGCCTCCCGCCACGCCGGCGTTGTCGCCATTGCTCATCGGCACGGTGGTGCCCATGTTGTGCGCCGGCAGCATCGAAATCAGGTGCTTGAGCGAGGTGGTCGGTGGCAGTGCCATCGGCAGCATGGCCATGTTGGGATAGGGTATGGGAATTGGTCCCGCCGGAGACGGGGTCAAGCAGACATCCGGAAACCCGAACTGCATCCCGGAAAGTGAACAGTTGGCAAACATGCGTATCTCCTAAAAAGAATTCAACCCATATGGATTCGTTCGCCATCGATCCTGGTATCTTTCTTGCTCACCATGACCGTATGTTTCGAATCCATGCAATACAATCCTTCCACCGTGCGGGTCAGTTGTCCCGCCTTGACCTGATCGTGGTCCTCGGTTTGACGCAGATAGGTTTGCACTCGTTTGATTACATGACGTGCCATGGTGTTGATCAGTTGGCTGATCAACCGGACGCTCCGATAGGTTGCCTGTAAGGTCTCGCCGGTTGCCGTAACTTCCTTGATGTCGACCACGGCGGCATCACTTTTATGAATTTCCCGCGCCGAGAAAAAATTAAGATTCTCTTCGGTGACCATACTGGCCGACTTTGCCCGGAGGACCACATCACCGGGAAACTGGAGAACTGTTTTCGGAGAGAATGGCCGTTCAAGAATGCTGAGCACAACCCATTGGTAATCGTTGCCAGCACAAAGGACGGTGTCGCCGGCTTGCGGCTGGACCAGGCAGCTGAAGGCGGTCGTGGCCCGGTATTGCTGCTCTGCGAGCACCACGGTCACCTCCTGGCCCACCACCTCGGCCACCAGTCCACTTATAATTTTGGTCTCGGATTGCTGAACCAAAGAAAGTACTTTCCCGACTATCGCGCTCATTGCTGCCTCCACGTTTCCGCTTTTTCCCGTTGTGAATTTTCACCCTTGGCCAATGCCCGGCTTGCCCCGTTCCAGATGACCTTCTCAGCCCGTATTTTATGCAGATCGGCCAGAAACAACCCGGCGTTGGTAAAATCAGATTCCTCCAAAAGGGCGTGCGACAGGTCGGCATAGCGTAGGTCAGCCCCGGAAAAAATGGACTGATTCGCCTCCATCTCCGCCAGTTGCGCCATTTCCATATGAGCGGAACTGAAGTCGGCGCCGGTTAGTTGCGCTTTCTGCAGATTTGCTCTGGCCAGATGAGCGTTCATCATGCTGACACCGGTGAGATTTGCTTCATAAAAGTTGGCCAGTTCCAAATCGGCGTTGTCAAAGACAGCACGTTGCAGGTTCGCCTGCATGAACCCCCCTTGCTTGAGTCGGCAGCGACGGAACAGACACTCAGCCAGGTCGCACTCCATGAATTGGGTTTGCGAGAGGTCAAGATCGCTGAAATCGATGCCAATGAGGACCGCTTTATAAAAGCAGGAGAGGGTGATGGCAGCCTGGCGGAAGACAGTGCCCTGAAAGCGGGATTCGAAAAAAACGGCCTTGTGCAACTGCGCTGCCGTAAAATCCACTGCGGCAAGATTGCATTCAAAAAACACACTTCTCTCGGCGGAGACTTCGGCAAACGACGACTCTGCGAGGTTGCAATCGGTGAAGATGCCGGTCGCCAGGCGCGTTTTATCAAATCGGCTGGCAGTGAGATCAGATTGCATGAACTTGGTAAAATCCATGATCGAGTCCTCAAAGCGGCTCTGCGGAAGACTACATCGAATAAAATTCGCCTTAGTCAAATCGGCGCCGCAAAAACGTACCTGGTCAAAGCAGCAGTTGTTGAAAGTCGCCTCGCGGAGATTGGCACCACTGAAATCGCAGCCGTCGAAACGGATCTCATTGAAAATCGCGCCGGAATAGTCCTGCTCCCGGCAATCGAGCGCTGAGAATGTGTCCTGCGCGAAAAATTCACCTGCCTTCACCTGGCTGCTCAATTCCTCGCCGGTCATTGCGCAATCTCCTCTTCGAGTAAGGTCGCGTCGAGATTGGCACCGCGGAAATCGGTGTTGCCCACCTTGCAGCGCAAACAGTCTACCGCATACAAATTGGCGCCGATCAGGGAGGCGTTGGTCAGTTGCGCCTTGGCTAGCGAACCTTGGCAAAGGTCGATATGCTCAAGCCGGGCGCCATTGAAGTTCGTTGTGCGAAACTGGGCCTGCTGGGCAAAGGCATGAGAGAGGTCGGCGCCGGAAAGGTCGGTCCCGTTAAACAGGGCCCCCTCCATGGAGGATCGGGACAGATCGGCACCAGGCATGCGCAAGTTCTGGAAGGTGCCGCGGTCAAGGCGGGAGCCAGGAAAATGAACGTTGTTCAAGGTCGATTTGCCTTCCTCGGTGGCCACGAAGCAGGCAGAGGAAAGATCCGCCCCATCGAAGCGGACGCTGTCCAGGGAGCAGTCGGCCCAGACAACGTGGGGCATGACTGCTGCCGAAAAATCAGTGTCCCGCACCGTGCAATTAAAGAAGAGCGCCCCGTCGAGGTTGGCCCCGCGAAAGCGGGCCCCGGCTACCTGCCGTTCAATGAATTTCATGCGCGGCAAACGGGCTTGGTCGAACACTGCCTCCGCAACGACGATTTCCAGCGATTCGACATCTTCCAGGTTGGCGCCGGTGAAATTCGCTGCGGTGAAATCCCCCCGGGAGAGTTTGGCCCCTTTTAAACCGGCCCGAGTAAAATTGGTGCGGTGCGCGGAAACCGCACCGATATTGGCGTCTTGCAAATCGGCTCCGGTCAAATCGGCATCGGTGAGCACGGCCCGGGCCAGGATGGCCTGACGAAACGTAGCCCCCTTGAGACTGGCCCCGGTAAAATTCACCTGCTCGAGGTAGCAGCCGCTGAGATCAAGGCCATCCAACTGCGCTCCCTGCAAATCGATACAAGCCCAGTCGCGGCCGCTGACGCTTTTTCCCGCAGCCACCGCTTGGAGAAATTGCGCACGCATCTCCTCAATGGGGTGTGCATGGGGCGGCAACCCCGCTGCCATGAAATGGGCTCCCATGGTATAGGTCTCCTTGAAATCCTTTTCCGCTTGCCGTATTTTTTCTTCAATTTCCCCCAGCCGCTGGTCATACATCTCCTTGACCTGCTGCTCCATCGCCTCGGCCCGCTCGTCCTTGATCCCCATGGCCTGCATGCTACTCAGATGCTGCAACGCTTCTTGCACCATGGGAGTGACTGGTGCCATCTGCTGTAGAAGGGCATCGGAGTTAATCCGGGGCAAGGGCCCGGGCGCGAGATTGTCCAGATCAAGATCCGCCAGCTGCCGCAGCTCTTGTTCAAGCCGCGACCTGTCAGCCTCGGGCACCCCCGGATCCCCAGCCTCGCTGGGTGCCAGTTGTTTTGCAATGGTCTCCTTGGCATTGGCAATTTCCGCCTTGGCTAAGGTCTTGGCCTCCTTTTCCTTTTTATCGGAAAAGTCGCGCACCGCCTGCATCATCTGATCGATTTTTGCGAAGGAAAACTGTTTCATGTCGATCTTTCTAGGATCACCAGCCGTGATCCCCGGCAAAATCGACTCCAGTTTCCCTGTAAACGCCTCCTGATCAGGATCGGCCTTGCCTTCACGTGCCGCCTGGAGCATTCCCCTGAGGTCGACCTGTTTGTTTTCAGGAAGGTCGAGAGCGCCTAGTTCCTGTTCCGCCTGCCGGATGGCTTCCTCAACCTTCTCCTCCGCCATTTTTCTGGTTGCGGCCGCCTTGGTCTCGATATTCTTGACCAGTGGGCTTTGGTTATCTTCGGCAAAAGCCCTTTGCTGGAGGATTTCCATGGCGCACTGAGCGCCAACAGGAATCAGGTCCTCGGTAATCAGGGAATTGGATAACGGGTCTTTGTTGTCCAGTCGCTGGTTCAGGGCCTGCCGATAATGATCCACATCGCGGGGAGGATGCGCCGTGTTCTCATAGCCTGCCAGCAGATGACTAATCTGCGATGCTTCATCGTCAGCCACCTCGAGTACGCCACGCCAGATCTCGAGCGCCAGCACCTGGCCGGGAAAGAACCAGATGGTGTCGAGCTGTAGCGGGATTTCGGCAAAGTCCGGGTCCGGACCATGAAGGGTGTGACGGATGAAACATCGCGCCTTGTACCCGGGCAGCCTCCCCTGGATGATCGGCATGTCCGGATGCAGGTTGCAGAGGGTAAAAGGTTCGTCGCCTCGCCAAAATCCCGGATGCCATTGATCCTGAGGCGCCGAGAGGAAATAGTGCCAATCAAAGTCGTGCGGATGCCCTGGATAATAATTTTTCAGATATCCGGCATCATAGGTGCCACGATATCGGGTTCTTTGTGGCCAATCCATCTGCAGGGCAGCCAGGCCCGCCGGATCAGCCTCCTCATCCTTGCCGGCGACAAGACGATCCGGATGTTCGATGCGCGGCAACAGGCCATCCCGGTAGCCCATACCGCTTGGATTGCTTGGAAAACCATCACCGCCAAAAGCGTAGGCATAATCAAGGGGCAGCGAGGTAAATGGCGAAGGCGAACCGGGAAAAGTGCCGTTCCAGCGCCGCTCGCCAAAAACCGCCAACCTTTTCTTGAGTGGTCCCAGCGACAGGGTTATTTCAGCAGCTTGCACCGGCATTCCCTGGGCGGCATGGAAACTCCCGGTTACAAGGTATTCCCCTTGGGGCTTGGGCATGCCGACATCCAGAGGTACGCCTTCACCCTGCCCCTTCAGGACCTTCTCCAGATAGTCGAACGGCAGCACCACTTCGCCGGTGAACAGATTGGTGCACAGGGTGGCGCTGACCACCCAGTATTGCCGTCGGTCATGCTCGAACACACTCTGCCTGATGTCGAGTTGTAGCGGATTGATCGATTTCATCGGATATTATATATTCATCATGTAAATTCCTGAGTCCATACGCAATTTGTCCACCTTCACGGTTAATTCAGCCTTGCTCGCCGCGTAATCATGATTGGTGATCCATCCGAGTTTCCGCTCTAGATACAAATCCTTAATCGCTACTTTGATCGCTTCTTCCTTGTCCAGATGGGAGCCAAGGCCATGGTATTCAAATTTGCCGTTTTTGAGCTGGAGTTTCCCGCACGGATTCCACCACATTTCGAACTCAAGGGCCGCGCCGATACCGATCTTTGCTTCCGCAGCTACGGAAAGAGAAAAAGCGGCAACCGCCCCCAACTTGATCTCCGAGGTCGCCTTGGCGGCCATGGTCAACTCGAAACTGGCCAACCCACCCCCAGTGTTGGCACTTGTCGAGTATGAGGCCAGGGTCCCGATATTGCAATCATAGATCGTCTTAGACTCGGTGCAGGCATTGAAATCGGAGGTGGTGTATTCGATGCAGATGCCCTCCGGGGTCCATACTCTTTCCTGAGTGACCCCCTTTTCCTTCCAACTCCATGTCCCCAAGCTCCCGTCGCTGCGATAGAAAACCTCCACCTTGCGGCCGCCATGATGAATATCAAGAGAACTGCCCACTGTTACCCCGACCGAGTCCCCTTTGACATAGTCGTACGCATTGCCGACTTTTTTCTCCACCCACATGCCGTTTGCCGGCGGCCAATCCCCGTCAAGTGTGCATTGCGCCCCATCCTTGAGCGTGGGGAAGGTCAGCTTGGTGAAGGCAGGCCCCCCCTTGTCCAGCAGGTCGTGTTCGAGTTTGGTGTTCAATGTGGCCTTGTGGTCCATGTAGTTTTCTTTGTAGCAGTTTCCCAGGTTGTAGTTCCAATAACCGCCGAAATCATAGATATTGCCTTCCTGGGTGTTGACGGTGTCGAGGCTGGAAACCTCAATATGACTATTGGCTAGAATTGTGTCCCAGGTTTCCGCCTGCCCCCCATGGCGGCTCAACATGTTTGAAGGTTTATACTTCTGGTCAAAATTATTCAGCAAATCTCCAATCTTCGGTGGTCCGCTCCCGTTGCTCACCGGGGCGGCATCATTTTTACCGCTGTGATACTCGCCGTATCTTTCCTCAGCCTCCAGCCAGTATTTTTCCGTGGTGTGCAGACGGATGCCATTTTCACCCGTATCCTGGACCGGTCCATCGTGCGGAGCTCCGACCCGCACCCATGAATCGGCCGTCGGACTTTCCAGGATAATACTTTCCTTTCCTTGCTGATCTTCAATGCGAATCTTGTTGCTGCCGCCGGTGCAGATCACCGCCTCGGTCTGGTTGCGGGCGGTCGAGGGGCTCGGGGTTTCCGGGTTGGGGACCGCGGCGGCGATGATTGGGCGGTCCGGATCGCCGCCGATGAAGGTCAGCAGTACCTCGGTTCCCTTGGGCAGAGGAAAATGCATGCCCCGTTTCGGCCCAGCATACGGTTGAGCCATGCGCAGAAACGAGGAAGCCTTGCCGGACTTGTGTTCATCGTTGAGATCAAAAGGCAATCGGACTTTATAGCGGCCCTGATCGTCAAGCTCGGCGTACTGACCGCTGCCCTCGGCGTCGATGGTCGCATGCAGCGTGCCGGCAATACGCGGTTTCTTGGTTATTCGTTCCGGCCGGAACTGCACTGTGGCCGGAATGGCTGTAAAACTGTTGCGGTAGGACACCCCATGTTCAATATCAGAGAGCGCACCCTGGAGGCCGGAGACCAGATAGCCGGTTTGATTGCCCTCGTGCCTAACCTCGGTGACCAGGTATTTACGGTTGAAATCGCGCCGATAATGGCGCTCCAGGGAAAAAGTGTATCCAGGCATCATGAAGGGCACTGTGCTTTCGCCGTAAAACTCGATCTTGTGGCACAACAAGGCTTCGGCATACATTTTGGCCAACCGGTCACCCTCTTCCGGGGTCGAGAAATACTCGCCATAGACATAGGCTTCCCCCCGCCCTTTCGGATCGACTTCGGCCGTTCCGGAGACCTCGAGCGTCGGCCGTTCGTAATTATGGTCTCTCAACAGCACTTTTTGGGGCAGCATTCGTTGCCGGCAGGTCAGCATCTTGATCACCTCATCATGATGCTGGGCGTCGAGCCCCGATGGCGGCGCATAGATCAGTTGTCCTTCCTGTGGCAGATCGACATGACTCAAGACGGAATCGGTGAGCACCAGTTTTTCACCCGAGGCCGATTGTTCAAAAAAATAATACAGCCCTTCCCGTTCGAGCCAGCGGGCCATGAAATCATAGTGGGATTCTTCGTATTGACAGACATATTCCTGCGGAGCATAGATTTTCTGCGTCCGGAAGGCATAATCAAGCACGCTGATTCCGCCGTCCTTCAGCACCTGTCCGATCAAACTGGCTTGCGCCGCCCCCTGCGGCGAGGGAACAACCGGCAGATTGAGACAGACCTGATTGTGCTGAGTCAGGGTCAGCCACCAAAGACGTGGCCGCAAGAGCGCCCGGTAGAAAATACAGTCGTTGAATTGGTGCTGTTGTTCGAAATGGGCGAGAATACCACTAAAATCGACCTGCTGCTTGTCCGGGCGATGAATGGTGAAAGTGGCCGGCTGCCGCAGAACCGCATCCAGGTCGAGAGCTGGGTCATCGGTGACCAGGGTAATGTCGAATTCGTACAGCGAAGAAAGCGCCTCGGTCCCGGTAAAATGGACCACGCCAAAACTGTCGGCCGCAAGGGCTGAACTGACAAAACTGAATCGTTTTTCCGTCAGGAATTTCATAAACAATCTCCATGGTTGGCGTCGGCCGCCTGCGGCGGTTTTTCCCAAGGCAGCTGCAAGGTGATCTGTTCACCCGTTGGGAAAATTTTCCCGGAAAGCTGGATGATGAACGAAAGCATGCCGTTTTCTATGGTCAGAGAAAGCTCGTCCGGCAGGACCATACCGGATTGACGAAGCTGCTCCAAAAAAATGGAGCGGAGCTGCGGCGCGGACAACTGCGGTTGTTGCTGCTGTTCGGCAAAGAGCCAGTTGAGCAAACGCCGGACCAACAGCTGATGATCAAGACTTGTCCCGTCCACCAGCGGCAGGGCGGCAAACCCCACCTGATTTGCTCCCATGGACAGCAAGGAGGCAAATCCTGCCCGGTGCAGTTGATCGCTGCGCTCCTCGGAGAACGCGACCTCTAATTCCATTCTGTCCTTGCCGGGCGGGACGATGGCTTGGCCTGTTACGGGACAAGGCAGACCGCTATCCTCCTGTTGTCGCAGAACAAGCGCACCAATCGCCCACACTGGGCTGATCCATACCGGCTCGGTCTCAGGCGGGGCGATGCCCAGCAATGCACTGAAGAAATCCTGCCCGGGAACGGCAAAACGGCCAACTGAAGCAGAAAGCCAGCGGGCCTCCGGCTTGGCGCAAAGAGAACGCCACTTGGCATACTGCGGCCTCTCCATGAACGTCTTAAGATACGGCAGCTGCGGCAGATCCCGCCAGGAGGGAAGCGAAAAAAACGCGGCCCCCAACCAGACGAACACCGGCATCAGCAGCCGATCCCCCAATCCGGCCAAAGCGGCAAGGGTGTCAAGATCACGCGGTGTATGATCGAAGGACAGATCGACCAGCAGCAAATCGGGTTCTTCCTGGGTCAATGCCTCTGCCATTTGCGCAAAGAGTTCAGGGAGTGAGTGGCGGTCGACGTCAACTAAGTGGAACCGCAGGCTGCCCCGGCCAAGAGCGTGCAGCCAGCTCAAGCCGTGCCATGCCGCACTGCGTTCCCTATAATCGGGATGCCCCAGGATATAGCGCAGAAGTGCGCGAAGCCGAGTGTCAATCTCGATGCGCCAATCGGTGATGCCGCCCATCGGCCTTGAGCGGGAGCCATCTCTTTCCGGCGGCAGGGCGACCAGATCGAAGAGGTCGTCCACTGGTGAGCGTGCAGAAGCGGTCGTATTCCCGCTCACCGCCATATTCAGCCAGCTGCCAGTCAGGTGTGGCCATCGCTGTTGCAATTGTTCGGCAATGCTCGCCGGGAAATTCTCCTGCCCTGCCTCGGCGGTCTGCAAATACGACCGGGCCTCGACAAGTTCGGCCAGGTGCGGCGTGAGGGGTAACCAGACCTCTGGCGTCAATCCTGCAGGAGGCTGCAAGGGGACGGCAATACGGCCGTCGGCGACCAAATCACGGGGAATCTCCAGGACGCAATGGTCGCCAAAAAATCTAGCCGCTATGGCGAGGTCTTCCTGCACAGTTACAGAGTGCCCAGGTCTGCGCCCGATTCCGGCGGCAAAAGGAGCCCAAACCGCGATGTTTCGAAATGCTCCGCGCATGCAAAAGACTTGCGATTAAGGGTCACACGAGGTTTTCAGCACAAACACCTCGGCATCATCATCGGCCGCGTATGGCCCGAAGAGAAGCGATCCGGGGGCGCCATCGATCTTGACGAAATGCGAATCCGTAGCGGTTATCAGGTTGCGTACCGCCCAGGCAATGTACTCCGTCTCACCCAGCCGGAGTTGCAGTCCCTGTTCCGGATATGCCAGAACCGCTTTCTGCGGCAATTGCCCGGCAGGTCCGACACCCTGAAAGACGATCTGGCCCTCCGGGGCGACACCGACGAGCGATCCTGCCCAGGAAGCGTCAGCAGGACCGACCTCCAGCCAGGTTCCGTATCCCTCGTGCGCATGCACCGCGAGGCGATACGGCGCCGGTTCCGGCGCCACGGAAGGAGTATTGGCGGCGGCAACCAGCTTCGCCCCCAGTGCAGGAGACGTCAACGGCAGGATACTCGCGTTCTGCAGCGGGGTCGGCAACTGTGCGGCGGTCATGCTCCCCGTTTTCTCAAGCCAAACAACCACTGGTCCACGTTCCCGTAGCTGCGCCGCACTAAGTGCAAGCAAGGTGAGTCCGAAACCGACACTGGCGGGGATGGTTTTGCTGCTGCCGATTATGATCCAGACGGTGGTTGCCGGATCCGCAATCCGCTCCAACGGTGCCTTCCAGGCAATCTTACGCAGGTCATCGGTCCAAAAATGGCCGTTCGCCGCCAATCCATACTGCTTGGCAGTGGCGAGCAAAGCCCCGACAACGGCCGGGTCCTGATCGAGCGACGTTACCCAAACCTGTTTCATATCCCCTCCTCTGCCTGAAGCGAGGCTTCAGTTGGTAAATTGATACTGGAAGGTGCCGTCCACGTCAACGTCGAGATGCACGCCAGCTGGCATCTCCCCTTTACTCAAATGATGGAGAATGGCGTACGACAGTTTCGGCAACACATTGGCATTGAGAATATATTCAATGTTCCGCGCCCCGGTTTCGACTTCGGTGCACCGCGCGGTAATGGCATCCGTCACCTTTTCGGAAAACGACAGAGCCATTTTGTTGTTGCGCCACAACGTCTTCCGGACGCGCTCCAGCTTGAGACTGACAATTCCGCGCATGGCGTCCGCGCCCAGACTGGCAAACGGCACGATGGTCATCCGGGCGAGCAGGGCCGGTTTGAAATGATTGGAAAGGATCGGACGGATGGCCCCGGTCAATGTTTCCAGATCAAGTCCATCATTGCCCGCCGTCATTTCCTGAATGACGTCGGAAGCCAGGTTGCTGGTCAGGATAATCACGGTATTCCTGAAACTGATTTCCTTGCCCTCCCCATCGGTCATGGTTCCCTTGTCGAAAACCTGATAAAAAAGCTCCATGACATCCAGATGCGCCTTTTCGACCTCATCTAGCAAAACCACCGAGTAGGGCTTTTGCCGCACCGCTTCGGTCAGCATCCCGCCTTCTCCGTAGCCGACGTACCCCGGCGGTGAACCAATCAGGCGGCTGGTAGTGTGCGCCTCCTGGAATTCCGACATATTGATGCTGATCGTACTCTTCTCGCTGCCAAAAATCAGATCCGCCAGCGCCAGGGCCGACTCGGTCTTGCCGACCCCACTGGGCCCGACAAAGAGAAAAACGCCCAGCGGCTGATTCGGATTTTTAATCCCGGCCTTGGCGCTGCGCAACACCTCGCCCAGCGTTGCCAGGGCCTGATCCTGGCCCTTGATGCGTACACCGAGCCGCTCTTCCAGCTCGAGCATGGTGCCGGCCTCGTCACGCAGCATCTTGCCCAATGGAATGCCGGTCCAATCGGAGACCACCTTGGCGACGATGTCGGGACTGACCTCGATATGGATCAGCGGGGCAGCGCCCTGGAGCGCATCCATGGCGGCATTGGCCTCTTCGAGTTCCCGCTGCACGACCGCCTTCCCTTCCCCGCCCTCATCTTCGAACTCCCGCAGCTTGCGGCGTAACTCCAGGACAGTTCCAGCACTTTCCTGGATCTGCAACCAGCGTTGCCGCAGTTGGTCTGCCTGGATGGTCGCGGTCTCGATGGTGGCAATCATGTGGGCGAGCGCCTCTTCATCGATGGCCACTCCGTTGGTCCGGTCGCGTTCGAGCGCCTTTTTGCTCCGTTCTGCGGCCTGCGCCTGCCGCTCAAGGTCTTCCAGTTCCGGCGGCTTTGAAGAGAGGTTGATCTTGACGCGGGCACAGGAGGTGTCGAGCAGGTCAATGGCCTTGTCCGGGAGAAAACGGCCGGTAATGTAGCGATCCGCCAGTTCGGCCGCTGCCTTGGCGGCGTCGTCGCGTACTATGACCTGATGCGATTGCTCATAACTCTCTTTGAGACCGCGAAGGATAAGGATGGTGTCGTCGACACTCGGCGGCTCCAATTTGACCGGCTGGAAACGCCGGGCCAAGGCCGGATCTTTCTCAAAATATTTCTTATATTCACTCCAGGTCGTTGCCGCCACGGTCCGCAACTCGCCGCGAGCCAAGGCGGGTTTCAGCAGATTGGCCGCATCGCTGCCGCCAGCACTGCCGCCAGCCCCGATCAGGGTATGGGCCTCGTCAATAAACAGAATAATCGGCTTTTCCGAGGCCTTGATTTCGCTGATCACGCCGCGCAACCGATTTTCGAATTCCCCTTTCATCCCTGCCCCGGCTTCAAGCAGTCCCAGGTCCAGCTCCAGCAGCACGTTCTCTCGGAGCACCTCGGGAATATCGTTCTCAACGATGCGCAGTGCCAGCCCCTCGACCACCGCGGTTTTGCCGACTCCTGGCTCGCCGACGCAGATCGGATTATTCTTCCGGCGCCTGGCGAGAATATCCACCATCTGCCGAATCTCCTGATCCCGGCCAAAGACGGGATCGATTTTGCCGTCCCGCGCCTTTTGCGTGAAATCATTGCAAAACCGAGCGATAAAGCTGTCCCCGGCCCGGCCCTGCCCCGGTTCTCCACCTGAAGCCGGCGCTGCAGCAGGCGCCGCCTTTTCCTGTGACCCCTTGGTCAAAGTCCAGAAATCCCGGATGAGGTTTTCCCGGTTGATCCCTTTGAGCACGTCAATATAGGCGCTGTCGCCATAAGCGACCGGTTTGTTGAGAAAAGCCAGCAACACTGCACCGGATCGGATGGATCGTTCCTGCAGGTCAACGGAACTCGTCAACCACGCATCCTGCAGCAGCTCCAGCAGCGCTGGAGAAAAGGCCGGCTTGCCGGAATTGCCGGTTTTGTAGTCTTCGAGCACCGCCTCCAGGGCGCGCCTGAGGCGACCGGTGTCGATGTCGCAGGCGGTAGCTATCAAACCCCAGTCGCTTTGCATGTCCTCCAGCAATTTTATAAAGAGGTGTTCGACCGTGACCTCGTAATGGGTCCGGGAGACACTCAAGCCAGCGGCGGCCTGCAGGCTATTGGTCAAATAGGGGTTGAGCCGTAGAAGTAGTGATTTAATGTCGACTTTGATCACGCGTTTCCTCCTCTAAAGGATGAGCGAGCCGTATCCGGCGGACGATGGACACCGATTTCAGGACCGGCAAGAATGACAGACAAGGGTTGCGGAGACTGGGGAGGTTCGGTTTGCAGCCAGGTGTTCCAGCCAAGCTGCGACCATTGCCCCCCACCGAGGGTGGTGGCCCGGACGCTCGGCGAAGGCAGCGACAGAACCAGCTCCCAGGCGAGGGGACGATCTACATAGAAATGAACCAACTGCACGATTTCCGCGAAATCCGGTTGGTCAGGCAGCAGGTTGTGGAACTGATCAGCGGAGCTTGCCACGATGTGCAGCTGAAATTTCCCGCCGCGCTCTGCCATCTCCTGGCCAAGAAAACTATCCTCGCCCAAACGGCAGCCCTGCTGGCCCACGAAGAGACGCTGCTGGTCGGGGATCGCCACCAGACGCCGCACGCATTGGTGCACCTCAACCTGATCACTGGCGAGAAAGTCTCGGATCATCGCCTGCAATCCCGCACCGCTGCGCGGTGCCTGGGTGGTCAGGCCGATATACCGCAGTAGGCGAGACGGGCAGTGGATGCGGTCACGCCACAGCTGGTCCGGCAGTCCCAGAAGGGCAAAAAGCCGGTCAAGCGTATCTTCGTTTTTCCGTTCATGGAGTTGATAGGAGAGTTGGTATTTAGCCCACCCCCGAAAAAATAATTCGTAGAGTCCGGAGTTGATGAGATCAAAAAAATGGCGCGACAGGTTTTGCCCCTCCCGCCATTCATCCAGAAGTTCTTCGGTGTAAAAAGTGGGGAGCGGCGAAGAGGCTCCGTACAGGCCAAGAAAGGTAACCGTCAGCTGGAACCGCAAAGGCTCCGCGCAGATCATTTCAATGGCGGCGATATCGGCGGAGGAAAAAGAAAGGGAAAGCTCCGGACGGGTGTGAACAGCGCGGCTGAGTTCCTCATCTGAAAGGCTGCTGCCGGCTTCACGATGCAACAGGAGTTGCAGGAGACGCACCGCCTGCTGATAAGGAAAGCGGTGCGCCTCCTTGAGGAGGAGCTGCTTCAGATCAGCGGTCGGTTGCCAAGACGAGCCGGCCATCGAAACTCCTCCCCTGAGTCGACATCAATCATGACAAATTCGGTGAAACAATTGAGCCCGCTGTATTCACTGAGGAAAATATCGAGCACCGTGCCAAAGAGACAGAGATCGCCGACACCGGAGAAATGCGTGCGCCGCACCTTCATGCTGATTTTCTGCCCCCGGAGCATTATGCCCTGAACTATCCGGTCAATCGGTTGAATGTGCATCTCTTCCAAGCCCTCAATCCGTTTCCGCATCGCCGCCACCTTTTGTCGATCCCGGTCATGCATCGTCAGGTAGGTTTCAAGTATGGAGCGCAACCCCTCAATGTGTCCCAGGGAATTGAAATTTAAGGAGAGATGGGAAAGCAGTTTCCACAGACTTCCCTGGCCGATCGGCGGGTCGATCTGCAAGGTCGGGGCGGTAATGTTTTTGAAACTGAGCAGACCGGGACTATTCGCCGTTTCCTTGCAAATGTCGCCAAGCAGCAACTGCTCGGGAAGGCGGCCATTTGTGCAGGTGAGGTCCACAGAAAGTGTTTCGTCGCTCTGAAAAACGCTGGCGCCCGGGTAGCTGAAATCAAGAAAGGTCTCCACCTGGCCATGGACAGGGGAAATCCTGCGAATCACCTGGTACACCGGCACATCCTGTTCGACTTCGGCAAAATCATCGACGGGCCTATAGAGGCGCTGTTGGACCGTCCCCCGGGTGAATCCGACGACCTGATCAACAGTATAGACAGAAAAAGCGTGGGGGCGACGCTGCGAGGGATTGATCCGAATCCGGGGCTTGGTGACATCAAGCGGCACCGGTTCGGCATCGAGCGAGAAAAGATTGACCACCGGGGTAGCGCCAAGGATGAAACTGTCATCCTGCAACGGCGGCACGGGGTGCTCCTCTGTTAACCGGCCCAATTCAAAACGGATTTGAAAACGGTTGCCTGAACCGCGCTTGTCCCAACGGTCCCAGCCATCAAGTTGCAGGAACAGATTTTTTTGCGGCAGAGAAAAATATTCCTGGAGGATTTGAAATCCTGCGAACACCCGTCGGGGATAGGGAAACAACGCCCCTTCACTTTGGAAGCCGATGGGGTGCAGCAAGCGAGGTGGCAGACGCAGGATTTCGCCGCCATTCTGTGATTCGAGGCATATCTCCTGGAGATTTCTGGTGAGATGGAACAAAAGGTTGGCCGCGGCGTTGAGCGGTCCGCCGAGGTACAACAAAAATTGGTTCGGCCGCCATTGGCTAAGATCGATGTTGAGCAACTCAAAGTCAAGAACAATGCTGCTTGCACCGGGATTGCGCTGCACATGCTCACAGCGGAGCAACCGCAAGGGATGAACCTCAAGATCGAAACAGGTGCGAAATTGGCAAGGCTCACCCTCAATTGGCCGACTGGCCAATACCGTGCCTCGCCCCACCTGGACCGGCTCCATCAAACTCGGTTTCGGCGCAAAGGCAACAAGGGCCAACGAAGGAATGGGGCGGAGATGGTGCGGAAAGACGAGGCTTGTCAAACTGTGGATCAGCTCGGGAAATTCGTCATCGATCCGTTCGCTGACTAGCCCAGTTAGAAATGCGACCCCCTCAAGCAACCGTTCGACATCCGGATCACGGGACTCTCCCCCGAGAAACGGAGCAACCGCTGGATGGACGCGCGAGAACTCTTTGGCTAGCTCTCGCAGGTTTTGCAGTTGTTGTTGATAATAGCGATGGGTCACAATACATCCATTATAAAAATCAGTGAGTTATCCTAATATTACCATTGGCGTTGATGACAGTTTCAAACACCACCGGGATGTCGGGCTGCCTAGCGAGGGTTGCTTCAAGCTTGAACTTGAGTTCAAGCAGCATCCCTTCGCTTTTTTCCATGGTCACCCGTACATCGGATAAACGCGGCTCAAACTGTTCAACCACGCTGGTCAACACCTGCTCCATGCGACGGCCGGTTTCGGCGATACTGTCACTGTGCACGCTGGTCATATCAGGCACGCCATAAATCGAAGAGATCTGCACACTCCCTTGACGGGTGTTGAGCAGTTTCTGCAGATGCATGATAATAGAGGATAATTCCTGGCTGGCCGTGCACGATTGATCCTCTTCTCCGGATTGGCCAGCGCGCGCCAGCCGTTCAAGAAAGCGTTCTCGAAAAATCGTCATAGTCGGATATCCTTTCGCCCAAAAGAAACATCGTTGCATATGGCGGCGGTCGAAACCGCCGCCATAGATCATGCCGCAGCATTCTGGCGTTCAGCAGCCAGCTCATTTCTTCTTGATTCGAGCCGATTGGGGCATGCTCGTGAACCGAGGGGTTCTCTTTTCAGCCGCCTTTTGGCGCTTTCCAGTCATCCTCGGCTTCTATGCCATCGGTTTCGTAGGTCCAGGAGATCTTTTCATAGGTGAAGGAAACGTCCTCCATGTCGTGATAGGGCTTATTATCGGGCAGGAAGGTCAAGGGCGTGTATTCCCGCATTTTGACAATAATCGCATTTTCCAATTTAATGGTGAAGTACAGCTCTTCCTGCCCCTTATCATTGATCCGGTAGTATTGCAGTTCCCAGGCGGTGAAGCGTTCTCCCGAGCAGCAGGCCTGAAACAGCAACGGGCTGCTGCCGTCCTTGGCTTTAGTGATCGTGAGGGGATGATGAATCCGTTGCCCGGTAGGTAAACCGGTATGGGTATCCTTCGGAATTTCCACGGCATGGTCGATTCTGTACACTAAGATTTTACCTTCACGCCCAGCTTGGGTACATCCGCCTTTGATTTCCCCCTGATTCGCGCCGGTAACACTCAAATACGATGTCATTGCCATAGTTGCGTCTCCTTGTGTTGTTTGAATGAACAGTGAACAGCTCTCTCACCTGAACATCAGGCGAAATCATGACTTATCGAGTTTTCCGACCAGTGACAGGGTAAAAGAAGCGCCCATATATTTGAAATGGGGCTGCACCGCCATGGAGACCCTGTACCAGCCGGGCTCTCCCTCGACATTTTGCACCGTGATTTGCGCCTTGCGCAACGGCCTGCGGCTTCGGACCCCTGCGCTGGGGTTTTCCTGATCGGATACATATTGGGTTATCCATTTATTCAACTCATCCTCAAGCTGGCCGCGATCTTTCCAGGTTCCGATGTTTTCACGCTGGATCACCTTGATGTAATGCGCCAATCGGCTGACGACAAAGTTATACGGTAATTGGGTACCAAGTTTGTAATTGAGCTCCGCCTGTTTTGCCTCCGGAGAATTGCCGAAGTTTTTTGGTTTCTGCACCGAGTTTGCCGAGAAAAAGGCAGCATTATCGCTGCCTTTGCGCATGGTCAAGGCCATGAATCCCTCTTCGGCAAGCTCGAATTCGCGCCGGTCGGAAATCTGAATCTCGGTTGGAATCTTGGTTTGCAGATCCCCCATTGCCTCATACTGGTACAAAGGCAGATCCTCGACGGCACCACCGCCTTGGGGTCCGATGATATTTGCCGACATGCGGTATTTGGCAAAACTGTCGGTCACCCGGGCAGCAAAGGCAAAAGCCGCATTTCCCCATAAAAACCGATCGTTGCCGTCGGAAACCTCTTCTTTGAAATCAAAACTTTTCGCCGATTTGGTTTCGGCGCTATACGGCAGGCGGAGGAGAAAATGAGGCAGGGCCAAGGCGACGTTCCGGCTATCTTCCGACTCGCGGAACGATTGCCACTTGGTGTACTGCGGCATCTCGAAAATCGATTTCAGATCCTTCAGGTTGGGCAATCCGGCGAAATCGGTCTGCCCGAACATTCCGGCTGAGGCGGCCGCGACAAACGGCGCATGGGCCATGGAAGCGACGCTGCCAATATTCTGCAGCAACTGGATGTCCTGCGGGCCATAGCCAAATTCGAAATCCCCTACCATCATTCCGTAGGGCTGGCCTCCGAACTGGCCGAATTCTTCCGTATACGCCAGCTTGTACAGCCCTGACTTGGTAATTTCCGGCGCATCTTCAAAGTCGTCTAGGAGATCCTGTTTGTTGACGTTGAGCATCTCGATTTTGATGTTTTCGCGGAAATCGGTATGGTCCACCAGATATTTGAGAGAACGCCACGACCGTTCCAGGGCCTGAAACTGATCGTTGTGGAGAATTTCACTCATCTGGAGACTGAGCTTGCGGTCGATCACGGCCAGCATTTCATCAACCAAGCCTTGCGAAATCTTGACTCCCGCCATTTCAGGCTTGAGCAATTGATCGATAAACGCCTGAACGCCCTGTTTGGTGAGCTGATACCCGTCATCAGTCGGCCTCAGGTTGGTCGCCTGGACGATCTCGTCGAGCAAGGTCCCCTGGGTGCTGGTTTCAGTTGCTTCGGATTGTTGCGCTTCTTGTTGCTTCTCTGTCATAACCGTCTCTCTTGTTGAGTCAAAAATTATTCGATGCCCAATTCTTTCAACAGCTTCTCGCGGACGCCCTCGTCGGCAACCAGTTGCGAGAGCTTTTTCTTGAAATCAGGAATGTTCCCAAGGGGCCCTTTGATCGCCTTCAGCGCCTCACGCAACTCGTACAATTTTTTCAATTCCGGCACCTTCTGCAAGATGGCATCGGGTTCAAAATCGGCAAGGCTTTTGAAATCGAGCTCAAGGCTCATAAGCGCGTCGGCCTCTGGTGCGAGCTTGTTGCTGACCGTGGCTTTAAGGTTGAGATTGTGTGCTTTGAGCACCTCGTTGAAATTATCTTTATCGACATTGATGGCGGATCGATCCTCCACCAAGCGATCGTCTTCTTTCTGGGTGAAATCTCCCATCACCAAAATTTTCAGAGGGAGCTCTACCTCTTGCTGTGCATCACCGATTGCTGGCCGGTATACAACGTTCACTCTTTCCTTGGGAGCTACCGAACCTTCCTTTGCCATGGCATACTTCTCCTTTTTTATGTGTTAAGACTGTGATCCAACTGTCGCTGGTTACCTGATTTCCAAGGCCCGTGCCGGGTTCAGCAAGGCCAGCCGATTCAAGACCGCATTCATGCGCTGGCTTCCATCTTCATCCTTTCCCTGTAGACGAAGCACCTGATAGGCCACTTCAAGCGCATCTTCCGCCAACTCTGGTTCCCACTGCTCAAGGCAATAGTGGTCAAGTTGCGCCAAGAGCGTTTCGGAGAAGGGAAAGGCCAAGGCCGCATGTTGCTGGCGGCACAACAGCTGGCATAACCCCATCGTCCACAACAGACGCTCGCGGCCGCCCCCGGCGGTTTTCAAACCTTGGCGCAGGACATGCAGCGCCTCCGAAAGTTTGTTGTCCTTGGCTAGCCCTTGCGCTTCCACCAGTTTCTCCGCCAGGTCCTGATCACCTTGAATAGTGTTGACTGCCGTTTTTCCGCCTTTTCCCTGCACCGAATGCAGTTCCTTGAGCCAATCACGGGTAGCCTGGTCCGCAAAGGGGGTGCCGTCGCTAAAGGCCAGTTTTTCGATTCCGGGAATACGCCTGGTCAAAAGCCAGGTCTCGTAGGCCATGCCCTCGCTGGCCAGCGCCTTGCCCAGTCGGTCGAGGGCCTCGGCAACGTATCGGCTCAGATCAAACCACAACAAATGCAATCGCATCTGGGCTTCAGCGGCCTGCAACAATCCCAGCCAATTGCCGCTCTCCGCCAGATTCCTCAACGAGGAAACCAGCTGATCGTCGGGCGGCGGCAACAGGGTTGTACCTTCACTGGCAGGAGGCAGTGTTTCGATGGGAAACCAGGCAACAATTCGGTTTATGCGAAAAGCAAGCGGGTGAAACGGATCGTTTTGTAAGAGCTGTGTGGCTGCCAAACGCAAAAATTCGCTCCCTCGAGCAAAATTTTTCTCTGGCGAAACGTTTTCCGCCGGTGGCGGCGACTCTTTTTTTGTCCCAGCCCCCATAGAGGTGGCTGCAGTTCCCGTCTCGCTATCAGCCCGAAGTGGGGGAGAGGCTGGTTCTTGAACTGCTAATAGGGGGGGACTCTCAGGCTCTGCTGCCGGCGCTTCGGTAATGAGCGTGCTGATCGCCTGAATCGTTGAGCGAAAAAAAGGCGCATCCTCCATCTGTTCGCCCAGGAACCGGTCAATTTCTCCCAGCGCGTCAAGCAAAGCCAACCGGGCGTCAGAGTCCCATTGCTCGCCTTTGCTGGTCTCAATCAGCCGGTCGATCTGCTCCTTCCACCAGACGAGTGCATTGCGCCGGCCCCGCATTCGTTTTTTATCCGGGAAACACTGTTCCCAATACGTAAGGAGGAGGTCCTTGACCACCTGGACACCCTCGGCAAATCCATGCCATCCAGCAGTATGATACCAGGCGATGGAAAGGCCGCAGGCAACCAGAATATGTTTTGACTTTGTCCCGAGGATCTCTGTGGCAAGGTTCTGGATCGTCCGCCAGTCGATGCTTCCTTCGGCCGTCGGCGAGGAGAGCTTTTTGATCTCAATGGAAAGCTGCTCGTAAAGGGGCTCCGCAGTGAGGTCGGCACCGGCTGGCAATGCTTCCGAGACCGGGGTCTTGCCAAGATCAGAATGCGCCAAAACGTTCATGGTGATTTTCTGCCGGAACCCGGCACCTTGTCATCATGCGGCCTGTCCATTTCCGCCTGAATGGTTTTAAAGGAGCGGACAAACGGAGAACCCGTCTTGAGTGCACCGGGCAACCGGGCAATGGCTGCCTGCGCTTCTTCTGTTGAGGAGAAAGAACCGCCGATCAGGACAAGCCATTTTCCCTGCGCATCGGTTTTACGGTACCAATGGACCGGAATGTCGGAATATTTTTCACAAAACCCTTTCACGGTATTGTGAGATCGTAAACTCATCAGTTGGATGGTCACGGCTTTGGCCGGCTGTTTCTGAATCCAGGAGGAGGAATCGTTGCAGTCAGATGCGGCTTGGTCACCGGTCGAAGGGAGCAACGCCGACACGGCTGTCTTCTTCTCGATTGGCTTCCTCTCTTTATGCGATGTGGCAGAGGCGACTGGAATCTTCAGAATCGCGTCGGATGCAGGCCGGATCGCTTCAGGGTGAACCGATAAGGAGTCGAAAGAGGCTGGATAATGTGGAGAAGGCGCTTTTTCCACAAACAATTTTTCCGGAATGACCGTGGGAATGCGTTGCAGCCACTGGCGGACATCCGGCGCGTCGCTGATGCTGTAGGCTATGGTCACCTGCTCGACCTTTTGTTCCTGCAACCCCTTGCTGTCTCCTGACAGGTCCTTGAGCGCATAGGTTTGCCGACCGTCTTTAAAATCATTGAGAAATTGCGGGAAACCCATGGCGCCAGGATAGCTTTTGCTCAGGGTTGTTCCACCGGGAAACTTCAGGGTCAGGATCACGTCGCCACAGGCCGAAGGTGTCCAGGTGAAGACCGCCTGATCGGCATAATTCCAATTTTCCAGGACAAATTGTTTGTTGGCGCACTGCATTTCGATCTTGCCGTAAAAAGGATGGGTCCCAGCCTCGGGGTTGACGTTTATGGGAAGATTGCCCAGGGTAACGCTGAGCTCTTTTGCATAATCTTTACTCGCCCTTGTGCCAGCAAATAAAAAGGAAAGAAAATCCTGACGGAACGGCAGGCTCATTCCATTGAAATTCCGTGGGCGATACCCGCTGCTGTTCAGTTCAAGAAACGGTGCGGCCGGGCCGGCTAGAAATTTTGGCACAGGGCTGTCCGCCTGAGAAAAGAGCGCGGCCAACTGGCTGGCTATGTTTTGCGTGTTCAGGGGCGCGGTGACGGTTTCTGTCCATTCCCGCTGGAGAACATCCGCCGTCTCGCCCAAGGCTACCTGCAAAAGGAAATCCAGGGGCGCGAAAACAAGCCGGGTTGTCAGGGTGTCACCGGCTCCGGCGGCATCCAAGGTGACTAATTTGCGAAAATCACCATAGGCTGAAAAAAATCCGGAACTCTCGCCTTGACGCAGCCCCCTGAAAAATTTGCCAAATTGATCGACACGCTCTTCTCTGTGCACAGTTACCGGGGACAGAGAGGCCAAGTCGGCAAGATAACTCGCCCAGAGTTCCGCCAGCTGATCCCTGACCGACACCGGCAGATTGATGCGCTGTCCCGCGAACTCCTCTCCCTTGTGCACCACATTCGCGGTGAGCGCGTTCAGTTTATCGGTCACACCTCCGCTCTTCCGGGTCTGATTCTCAATAAATTGATCCCAACCCGCAGCGAGAATCTGCCACTGCCGCACCCAGGCCGGCCGGCTCCGCTGATCATCGATCCCCTTCATTTCCTGCGAAAACCGTACAAAAACGCGCCAATAGGGACCATCCTGACGCAAAACCGCCCCAGCCGCGACAATATTGCCCGGTGATTCCGAGAGCAGCTTGCCCTGTTCAATAAATTCACTGGTGAACCGTTCCCAGGCGGTGAAAAATTGTTGCCAATAGCTTTGCCAGAAGAGGTCGGCAATGGTCTCGGCATCTTTTTTCTCGAGCGGCTGCAGGAGTTGTTTGAGAAAATTTTCCGTTTGGGTGCGCCCCTGAAGGGTCAGACCACCCGGAACCTCTATCCAACCGGGCTGGGGAAAATCGATCCAGAAATCTTCAATCGCAACCGGCAACGCGGTTATCTCCGGTGCGGCCCACAACCAGGCCGCCTCCAAGCCGCGCTCGCGGGTCAGGAGATTTTTAATATCACCGGGATAATCATGAATGGTGTGGTCGTGGACGGGCGTTGGCCGCCATTGCAGATAGGCCAGATAAAGCGGGCCGATGGGGACTTCAGCCGCTTGAGGGTAAAGCACGCGCCAGAAAGGGTCGGTCAAGGCCGCGTACTGTTGTAAATCTGCCGTATTTGAGCCGACAGCGCCGGACTGGATGCGCCACTGCCCTAATAAAAACTTAGCATACCCTTGTTTCTGTTCCGCGGAAAAATCTTTACAATTTTTGCGCCAATGTGTCAGGGCGACGGCTTCCAATTGGCTCAGGTTGGTTTCAAACAGGCTGACATACCGTTGTTTGAGTTCCTTTTCGTACCGCAGAGACTGATCAAACCCAAACCGGCTGATAATCAGGGTCCGATTTTTCCCCTGGATTGTTTCGATATCGTGACGTAACCGGTCAAGGTCACGCAGAGGGGCCGCAGTTGTCTCGGTTGCGGGGGCCTGATGGTGCAGACCGGGACCGCTGTGCAGGGCCTGGTAGTTTTGGTAATAGGTAAACCCGAGCCACCCGGCGAAACCAGCCGCCAGAAGGTACCAGGCGAGCAGACCGATACGCAAGGTGGTGCGTAACGAACGAAGCCGACCGACCAGCGGCAGCTGGAAATTGCGATCCCGCGGCAACCGATCCTTAAAAAGGGCGCGTAGAAACAGGCTTCGCTGCGAGCCCTGCCGCAGTTCATTGAGTTCGTCGTGTTGCCGTTGTTCAGTCATCTCAGGCCTGTTTTCCAGCCATGCCGGCAGTTGAAGAAGGTGTAGAGCCGATCAATTTAAGAAATGGCGAAAAAGGTTGTCCTTGATTCATTCCGCTGGAAAAATAGATGCCCCGTAAAAAAGGGGTTTCGAGATATTGATCAAATCCGAAGAGTCCTTGGCCGTACTGTCCCAAGGGTTCCCGCAGGAGTTGAAACTCGTTGGGGAACTGCACGGCACCAGGGTAGTATTCCAGTTTGACCGTATGCGCCAGAACCTGGCGCAAGGCATGTAACCGTTTTCGCAAGATACTGAACGCCTGGTCGAGTGTTTGCTGCCAGGAGCAATCGGGCTCGCTGTTGGCAACTCCCATGCTGCCTTCAACCTGCTCATCCCGGAATCCCTGGAAAAAATCGACGAATCCATGCACCAGATCCATCTTGGTGATCAGCAAATACACTGGTAGGCGATATCCGGTCAGCTGCATCAATTGGTTCAAACGCTGGCGGATCATTTGCCCCTTGCGAATCAGGGTCAAAGCGTCCTCCCGCAGTAATCGATCGGCGGCAACACTGACAATCACTCCCTGCAAGGTTTTCCCCCGGCGTGTCTTGAGCAGCAGTTCGAGAAAAATCTCCCATTCCTTGCGGTCCTGGGTCTCGTCAACCGGGATCGAATATCGTCCGGCGGTATCAAGGATGATCGCCTGATCGCAAAACCACCAGTCACAATTGCGGGTCCCCTGCTGCTGCGCGCGGGGATCTATATCCGTGAGAGGAGAGCTGGTCTGGGAATTTTTGATGGCGGTGGTCTTACCGTCCCGGGACTCACCCAACATCAGATACCAGGGCATGACTTTCAGCGGATTGCCAATGCGTTGCAGCGAAGAATGTTTTAGGTCCGCCAGTGCCTTGGTCCAATGATCACGGAGTTCCTTTTCCAGATCATGGTCTTGAGGCATCTCTGCCAAGAGCGGCGAATTCGTTGCAACGACATGTTGAATAAGCCGTTTCTGCTGCCGCCGCACCAGCAAGCGCCGAACAAGGCAGAAACCAAAAAACAAACCAAGAATGCCTGCATAGCAGGCGGCGCCAACCCACCAGGGGAGAGCCCAGGTCAGGGAGGCCCAGAATAAAAGACCAGCCAAACCGACAAGGATCACGCACCAGAGCAACAATTTCAGAATCTTTTTAAACATGACTCAATTTCTCGTGGTGAAAAAAATCCCTACCCCGTGCTCAACCGGGCAGTTGGAGGCTGGCGTGCAACCAGAAATACAGGCCGATCAGGAAAGCGATCGGTAATAGCCACATCAACACCAACGACAGCGGGCGCAAGAAACGGAAAAAGGATTTGGAGCTTTTTTCCATTTTCATTCCGGAAAAAGGAAAAAGTTCATTCTCCATTTGCAACGGCAGATCCTGGATATATTTACTGAGATTCTTCTCCGCGATTTCCTTGAGCCGCGGGGTGTCGTCGCTGTCAAAAAATTGCCCGCGAAAGCCAAGTGCAAGACAGATGTCATACACTTCCCGCAATGCAGTGTTGCTTTCCTCCAACTGATCCAGCCGCACAAAAAAATCGCGGCCGGCCAGGGTGGTGTTAAAGTAACGCCGTTGCAGGCTTTTTCCTATCCAGGCATCTCTGCCCACCCACTCCAGATTAAGCAGTTGTTCATCCACCCATGCCGCCACTGGATAAAGCCCTTCAAGCCACAGATTCTCTTCAAACCCGTTGTCACTTGCCAGGTCACGGGAGCGAGCCAGCAATTGATCGATAATGGCGGCTGCGGCATCCGCACTCTGAGCCAGTTTGGGGTCGTGCGTCAGATACAGGACATAACTGAGCAATTCCGTGTAGCTGTCGAGAAGAGCGCCACGATACAGTGAAAGGCTCATCTCTTCTAGGTCCTGGAAATAACCAGCTCGACAACGGCATCTTCAGGGGCTTCATCCCAGAACAGGCAAATGGAGCGAGCATTGCGCACCCCAAGCCATTGCCGGTTGTTGTGGTCTAGTTTGAAATAGGAGGCTTCGCTCCGTTTGGGAAGGCCGGGCGGGGGTGCAAGGCGATGCCGGAAGGGAACGCCGGGCAGCGCCCGGGCAACCAGGTGTCTGATATCATCCGGCCCGCCAATTTTTGCCGCCTGAAAGGATTGGACGATATCTTCCGGCGTTGCATGGCTACTGACCACGAGAGTGAACACATTGCTGGGATCAAAATCTTCGGCCGGAATATCGGCCTGGAACAACGTATCCTTCCGCACCAGCGTAATGAAGTTGCCGCCGCCTATCAAAAGCTCATTCAACAGTTCCTCGATCAGTTGATGGGCTGCATGAAAGCACGAAGTAAGATCGAGGTGGTTGTATCCCGGCAGCAGGGTTCGACCGTCTTTGAGTTGGCCGAGGACGTTGACCCGTTCAGAGAAGGAGCTGAGTTCTCCGATCAGACGCCGCAGGAATCCATAGGCCTGCCAGGGATGAATTTGAGGCGTTTCAATCAGGTGCACCAATTCCGGCAGATATCGGTTGAGCGTCGTCAGGACTAAAAGATGGGGAAGAAAATGGGCCTCAAAGTCGGAGGATTGAATGCCGCCGGAAAGTTTGTACGATTCGAAAACCCGAATACGGGAGAGCAGCTGTTCCCGGATATCTTTCAGCAGATACAACAGCTCCTCGCAACCGCTCAGAGAGACGACCGGAGGAATAAAGTCCTGAACAACACGGACCTCGTTGGCATCGAGACGAATTTGCAAAGCCGGCAGGAGCATGTAATCGCCACTGTCGGCGACCTCATCGGCCCAGAAGATCTTGACCAGATGTTCAAGATGGCGGATTTGTGCCGGGGGGCCGCTGAGATGCAAATCAGCGGTCTCAGTCGGATCGACTTGACTGAGGTAGCGGCTGTCCAGGCTCTGCACATCCGTATTGGAGGCCGGGGCCGCAACGTTTGCGGTTCCCAGTTTCCACCGCCGAAGCCCCAGATAAACGGTAATCGGCGCGCCCTCTCCCTCGTCCAGGGGCATGGCGTTGAATGACCGGGCCGGGAGACGGCCATTACCTGGGCAGACAACCCACGACCCATCCGGAAAGAGTAACTCGCATTGCTGAATGTCAACAACTCGCTCTTGCAACGCATTGAGATTAATCTGCAGCTTTTGTATCCCCCACCCATGGGGAAAAAGTTGCCTCTGCAGAGCGGCAAATCGTTCCTGCACTCCAAAATCAAGCTGCTGCAAGTGTTGCGGCTGGAGAAACAGCCCTTGATGCCAAAGGATAGGTTTACTCTGTGGATTCATGGCTTTTGGGGGATACGCAGACCATCTTGATCAAGATGGATTGTTTCTTGAAAAGTCGGGAT
>Ga0209016_1000125_pt1 | contig 111323 bp, 74 predicted proteins | sample EPASupsiteSAE305_FD_187265 | JGI IMG/M metagenome (GOLD analysis project Ga0209016, IMG submission 187265) | Bioremediated contaminated groundwater microbial communities from EPA Superfund site, New Mexico - SAE3-05 (SPAdes) (version 2) | ecosystem: Environmental > Aquatic > Deep subsurface >...
TCTTTTGTTCGCTTGTGTTAATCGATTTTAATTTTCCCATAATTCTTGAAATTTTTAATGTTTAAATTTAATGTTTTTACACCTTATTTTTTAAACATTTTTGTCCGAATTATGCTGAAGACTTACAGTGCAGAGTACAATAATCAAATATTTTTTTGTTTTGGCCATCTTTTGAGATTTCAATTCCATAATAGTGGAATGGCGGTTTCAAAATTGTTTCGGGTTGTGCACCGGAATGTGCAGGTCATACATAACTTTCAAAAAAAAAAAAGAGACAGCCAAAGGCTATCTCTTTAATTTAGTTTATTTAACATTTCTATTTTATTACTGTTATTTGTTCAATTTTTGTCTGTTCATTCATTGAAAGTTTTAAAAAATATTTTCCACTACCAAACGCACTAATATCTATATTTTTTGAATACCCTCCAATAAAACTGTCAAGGCTTTCATTATAAATAATTTGTCCTAAATTATTTATTACCTGAATTTTAACAACAGTTGGAGCACTACTACTAAAACTAAGGTTAAAGAAACCACTGTTTGGATTGGGATATACTGACAAATTGTCAATAGTATTTTCCATGTTTAAATCAGTGGACTCATAAAAAGACTTAGCAAATTTTGTATTATCACATTCAATTTCATAAAAGAAATTATCAGTAATAATATTTGATATCTTTTCACCTGTCAAAGCATTTATTAGGAATAGTCTGTTATTATTAAAAACATCGCGACCTTTAAAAATATATGATCCTGTAGACTGATCAAAAACTGAAGATCCTGTTTGTAATGTTGTCACATCATCTAAATTACATATGATTGATACTTCGGCAGTTAAATAGTTGATTTCAGCTAAAAATAATTTACTCAAATCGGTTTTATTTCGATAAATTCCAATTAGCTTATTATTGAGATTATCAAACTCTAATTCACTAACAAAAAATGAATCTACAATTTGACTTGTTTCAATGACACCATCCACAGAATTAATGCTCCAGATTCTCTTAACATTGTTATTATCAGGTCCATAAAAAATATATTTACCAGTATTTGAATTAAACGCAGAGCTTCCGGTTGCCATTCCTAAAACATTGTCTAAATTGTTTATATCTTCAGTTACACCCTTTTCAATATTAAAAGAACCAAAGCTTCGAATACCCAGGAAAGTGTTATTTATTTCACAATATATATGATTGCTTTTCAAATCATATTCCAATCCAAAGATAAAAGCATTATTAATGACCGGATTGGAAACCACTTTACCTAAAGTATCAATAGAATACAGTCTGGTGATATTATTTACATCATGACCAGAGAAGATATAATGATGACTGTTTTGATCAAAAGTTGATGATCCCGAATTAACGGATTTAACATCATTCAATTGAGCTATTAAAGTTACTGAAGCGGTAACAGGATCAATTTTACAAAACATCACCTTGTTATCACCCCTGGAAGCATCAATACCAATTGAATAAAGTTTGATATTTTGAGCAGTCATGGATGTTATGCATAAAAAACAAATAATTGTTAGTATGCACACTATTCTTTTATTCTTTTTCATTTATTATGGATAGTTATTGTTATTTATTTGAGGCTGTTGCTGTTACTTCTTTTAGCAATTCAATTTCCTTTTCAAGTTGTTGAATTTTTTCATTTTGATTGGTAATCAATGTTTGCTGTTCCTTAATCGCCTCAGTAATTATTGGGATTATTTCAGTATAATTTACAGAATAATACCCATCGGCACCTTTTGAAACAGCTTCCGGAACAATTTCCATTAGGTCTTGAGCAATATATCCATATTTCTTACCTTGAGAAAAGTTTTTGTCTTTAAACTCACTTGTTTTATATTCATAGGAAACTCCATTAATATTGTTAATTACTTTTAAAGCATTTGAAATGCTATTAATATTTTTTTTGAATCTTTTATCGGAAGGAGAATACCAGTCGCCAGTGGCATATGCATCTCCACAGATATAAAGTTCATAATTCACATCAGGATCACAACCAATTCCAACATGATCTACAATAGTTACTTCACCTTTAAAATAACTGTCTCCATCAACTGAGAATCTGTAGGCTGCAGGACAAGCTGAATAAATCCCAACTTTCCTGTCATCCTGAAAGTGAATAATTAAATTATCATCAGAATTTTTTATCGACATGGCATTAGTTGAGGAAGTGTTTCCACTGCCTTTAACTGACAATCTCGAAGAGGGACTGGCAGTTCCAATACCAACCATATCGACACTTGCATCAAGGAAAAATAAATTTGATTCTCCATCTCCTTCTATTCTGAAATCATAGTTGCTCCCTGCGTCATTAAAAATTGCATTTCCTCTAACATCTAATAATGCTTCCGGTGATGTTGTTCCGATACCTATTTCACCATCATGATCAATAGTAAAACGATCAACAAGTGTTGTTGAGCCATTGGCAACAGTTGAAAAAACAAATTTTGTACCGTATGCAGAACTGCTCCAGTTTTCAGTTGATGAAACTGTAATTTTAGCCCCTCTTGTTAAATTATCGGCACTTGATTCACCATAGAAGCCTATATTACCAATTAATGTTCCACTTGCTGTAAGTCCACCGTTATCAATTCCTCTAAAATCAATAGTTGGCCCGCTGCCGGTCGCATCATATCTATCCAATATCAAACGACTTGAAGCAAAATCAGTACCATACATATGAAATTTAGAGATAGGTGATGTTGTTCCAAGCCCGACATAACTGCCATCATCATATAAAAGACTGTTTTTAATAGTTGCGCTTGCGCCACTCTTCCATTTTGTAATGAAGTTATTTGTTGCATCACCGGCGTCAACTGTAACTGTTGTTTGGCCATAACTTATGCCAAACACGCATAGTGTAAATACACATAAAGAAAATAATGTTTTTTTCATAGGAATAAGAATTTAGATTTGTATAATTGTTAATTTATTTTACATTTTAAAAATGATACTTCTCTATAAATAAAAACCGGATTTTTGTTGAAGTAAAATAAATATCCAATAGCAAAAACTCAAAATAATTAACTGACTATTAGAACAAATAGTGCTTTTTATTTAATAAACGAGGTAATTATTAAAGTTAAGGGGTATTAATTCCAAACCAACGTTATATTTCTTTGTCTATGGATTTTAAATATTTACTTCTTGATAAAATATATCTTATTGAATAACTGTAATTTAAAAATACAATAACTTTGTGTTATTGTTCTAAAATTCAAAGATAAAAATTATTTTATGTATAATTAAATCTTATCATTTATTAATATAATAAAACTTAAATGACTAATTATGTGTCGGTTTTATTACTAATACTTTTTTTTTTAAAAAAAAGTATTTATTACTGTCTACTTTTATGAATTTACTGCATCTTATGATAAAGTAGAATTGATCAATATGAATCAGAAAAAAATAATGTTTAAAACACATAACAAGGTGTTAATACTTAATATTTTCGAAATATTATATTTCTCTGCAGACGGTAATTATAGTACTATTAAAATGAAATCTGAAAAAAAACATCTGGTTTCCATTCACCTTAAAAGTATTGAAAAACAACTGCCACCATTTATATTTTTCAGATGCCATAAAAGTTGGATAATTAACCTCAACTTTGTGAAAGAAATATGTCAAAACCAGAGTTGTTCAGTTGTTCTTGAAAATAATGAGAAAATAAAAGTATCGGATAGAAAAACTACTGAATTAAAAAAAGCATTGCAACTTTTTTGTTCATTCTAAGGATATAATCATTTTGTACTGTGTTTCAGACTTGAAAAATTATTATGAATGAAATAGAAGCACTTTCAGAGTGCTGTTAAAGAGAAATATGCACATGTATTAAGTATTCAAAATTTTAAAAAATTTCATGAAAACCACCTGCCACACTCACATAATGCTTGCCTTTCTCTTTGGAATGCCTGATAACAGGGTTCTTTCCTCAATATCCTCAAGTACCTTGTATAACTGAAAAAGCTTGACGACTATTTGAATCGGCCTCATCATGGAAAACTGAATGGTTTTAAACCATTGGAAGTCCTAAATAATGAAAAATCTGATAGTTCACAATTTTCAGAATAAATACGTCTTGATATAACTTCCAGAAAGGAAGAAAACCAAAATTCAAAATGCAATGATTGTGAGCGGGCAGAAAAATAACCTGAGATTGCTAAGATAACTTAAGAGCAATCTTGTTATCGTCTATTGTCCTGCTCAAAATAATACTTCAATAGTTGTTTTTCTATATTTATTTTGGTTTTGCTAGTAATTATTTTAATAATCAATAAACTTTTGCTTTACTGTTTACTTCCCATTATTGGGAAGCATTATCTAAGAATTGTTTCGGAACGTGCAAACCAAGGATAAATTGATAGTTTTATTACAAAACAGTCTATACCCCAACAACCTGCATAACATTCAAATTATCAAAATACCATATAGTGTGTCCACTTGTTTCTCTTTTTTCAACATGTTTTGTGTATTCAGTGTCAAATAATGGTCCTGTGGCAATAACAATTGATTGGAAATCGCACTCAAAAATTGCTCGCTGAATTATTGAAACCAATGAATCCCCGATAGTGTTTTGCTTAAAGAAACACCTGAAAACATTGTAGTTTGCATCAATGTTAAAAATGTTTTCTTTAAATTCAGTATCAACAATATTGTTTTTGAAATTCGCATTAATCTGATTGCTGTTAAACTCTTGGCCAATCTTATTATATGTAAAAGTACCGGTAATCTGATTGCTGTTGAAATTGTTTTCAATAACATTGTTTTCAAATAAACCTAAGGTATTGCCCAAAAAACCATTGTTTATTTGATTACCTCCAAAATTACCATTGCAATTGTTTGAACCGAAGCCATTTTTAATGTTATTGTAATTAAAATTTCCTGCAATTGTATTTAAGTTAAAGCCACTATCAATTTTATTAAGCTGAAATAGTCCGTTTATTTGATTCTGAGAAAAATTATTGCCAATCTCATTTGCTGAGAATGCATTGTTAATTACGTTATCACTAAAGAAATTACCGACAATATTGCCATTATAATTACTACTTAATTGATTATTGGAACAATTGGTTCCGAAAACACTTCCGGTGATTTCACCGCTTAACAATGAATTACTCATAAATCTGTCCCCGAAAACATTATTGTAAACATTTTGAGACAGAACATTATTGTAAAAGTAATACCCAATGCTATTTTCCTTGAAAAGTGGGGAATTAATAGTATTGTTCATAAAATTGCTTTTTATCCAATTGTAGAAGAAGTCATTAGATATAATAGTGTTGTTTTTAAAGTTGCTTTCAATATTATTGTCATGAAATTGGGAACATGTAAGATTATTATTTGAACAATCATCGCCAAACTGATTATTAAAAGTAGCCTGAATTACATTTTGTGTGAATCTGTTTCCGAAAAAGCATTTATTGCTGTATGTAATTGTATTACTATTGAAATCATCTTTTATTTGGTTGTCAATAAATACATTAACCAGTTTATTGTGGTTAAATTTATTGCCAATGGTATTTCTTTCAAATAACTTCCCGAATTCATTATACTGACAGTAATTAAGTATATGATTGTCTTTAATCTGACTTTTGATAAGATTTCCTTTAAACCAGTGTCCGACCTTGTTGCAGGATATATCATTAACTATGATATTTTCCATACAGTTACTTCCAAATGTGACATTTTCAAAATCACCAAAAAGTGTATTGTTATAAAAATTATTTTCAATTTTCACTCCGATACACGATCCCTTTATAACAAAATTGTAAATAGGGAAATACTTTATTTTATCTACTATTAAGTTTCTTACATCGTAGTTGTTCATGTTGATTGTGAGCATATCCTTATAAGCTCCTGTAGTATTAAAAGTATGCTCGTCTTTTCCGATTGTTATTTGAGGAGCCCAACCTAACTTATCAATTCCAATTTCAGAATCAATTGAGGTTAAATCAAATTCATATCTCCTTACACGATAAGATCTAAAGTCATAAGGCAATCTAACGTTATTGGTTAAGTTTTCCCTGCTGTTTATTACCCCTTTTACGTTTTCAAGAATTTTGAAATTGCTAATAACGGTAATTGACACTGTGGTTCCGCCAGTTATTAAATATGCATGATTTGGGTCAATAAAAGTAAGTTGATTACCTGAAATTGTGAATTTTGTTCCATAATCGTTATGGCTATATTCAGTGAAGGGTACTAAAAAACCAGTTTTTGGATTTCCAACCTGAAGAGACATATAAAAGTCTGTTTGATAATTTACAGGTGTTTTATCTAAACTGAATGTTTGCTCATTAAGAATGGAGATATTTACAAACTCATGATTTGTTCCTCCACTATATTGTGCCTTTAGCTTTGCGTCCATTTGAATAGCAGTAGCATCATATTCAATCACATCATCGGGATACAATAATGATATTGCCTGTTTACTAACTTTATCTGTTCCAATTGCCAGAACAACCAATGGCTCAACCGGACCAACATTAACAAGCCCGGGATCCAGGTCGTTTGTTAAATGATTTACACACTGATAATCGGTAATACAATAATAACCGCCCTTTATTAATTCATTATTATTGATTTTATTTATCAATTCACCTTGTGTCAACTCAATAAATGTTGCTCCACCGCTCACAGATGACAGTAAGCTATCGACAGACACTTTTCTGTTTTCTGTACCACGGGCAATTACTAGTAAGTCGGTAGGTTGGACTGCGCCACCATCTATTAACTCGGAAATTTTCTTGTCTGGCATAGTATTTATTTTTAAAATTAAACTTTATACAAAATCATATTCAATTACCTGAACAACAATAAGGTTTGGATCTCCACATTGTAGTGAAATATATGGATTGAACAATTGAAGGTAAACAATTCCTGATTTCTCTATAATCAGCTTATTTTCAAATTCCGGAATAATATTTCCATCATAAAAGCCCTCAATTGAAGTCGTCCCTGCTTCACTATGGCTTGGTGAACTAATTGTAACATTTGCATTTTCAATTGGGTTACCTGCAGTATCTCTTAATATAAATGCAAAGTTATGAGTTGGGTCGCTTAAGCTTAGCTTTCTCATCAGCATTGCTTTACAGTTTTTATCTTCAAAAAACTGCTTGGTGACAGTCAGTTCAAATTCAGTATTTGGTGCCATTAATGTAGAAAAGCAACCATTTTGGTCAGTTGCACCTGTCACAGTGTTTGCGCCATCATTTACAGTTATTTGTGCATTTTCCAAATCTGTCCCATAAATATCTTTTACATTCAATGATAGCTGAGATCTTGAATATGCCATGCTTGTGCCTCTGAAAATGGGAATGTGATTTGTATCAGTTCCATTTACCAGGACTATGATAATATGAACATATCTTGCGTAAATAACTTCACTTGTCGAAACATCAAAGCCGACCTCCCCATTTGCTTTACCATTGGCATCAATTGTAGGTTGCTTACCCCATGCAAAAACTTTAAAATGCTCAGTGGTTAAGGGATTTTCGGAATACCGCATCTTAAAAGTTAAAATGTTAGGATGCGAATAAATATTTTCTGTGTCAACAACAGCATTATGATTTGGGGTTTCAAATGACTGTTCTGCATATAAAAAGAAATCACTTAATAAAACTACTCCCTGCAAATCAATTTCTTTTGTATCAATTGATCCGTCTAAAGGGAAGCCTGTTAACTGATAATTTCCGTCAGGATCAATTAAAATATTTGTCAAAGCAGCTCCTGTAAGTGCAAAACTATTACTGACATTAACCGGACTATGCAAGGAGAAACCCTCTTTATACGCTCCAATATGCTGACCATTACTTCCTCTTTCAATCAATGGACTGGTGGAATGTAACGTATAGTCGAGCATGAATTCATTATTGAAAACAGGCAGGAAGCTTACGCCATTTGATTGATATGAATTAAAAGCAGCATGTACTGCTGCTGCATTACCGAATTCAATGGAATCGATAAAAACCGACGAACCCGGCTCCTGATTACAATAATCGAAAACGGAAGTTAAGTTTGATTTGAGATTGGCTGTTGTGTGAGAATCAAAATGACAATCTAAAATTTCAATAAAATTATACTGCAATTCGGCTCCAACTTTACAATTTATAAATGAACAATTATACAGATTTGTCCCCGATGCTGTAATAAGACTATTTACAAAGAGACTGTTTGCCACAGTACCAATATTTGACCTCAACCCGCCATTTATAAAACGGCAGTTATTAATGAACTTACATTTTCCGCCGATGACAAAGTCTTTACAGTGAAAACCATTGAAACTGCATTTGTTTCCAAGTTTTTCAAGCGAACCTTTAATATTAGTTATGCCATCTGCATAAAAATGTAAATCGTTTTTATCCAAGCCACTTATACTACCAGAATAATATCCGGTACCAACAATAATTCTATTACTTGGTACAGCAACATTAATCGCTTTTTGAAAACTCTTATACGGATGTGTAGGGCTTCCATTTCCCGAAGTGTCATCTCCTAAACTGCTTACATAAATGTCGCCATCTAGAATTCGCCAATATGTTCCTGTAAAATCTGCCGGAAGATATGCCATTTTTTAAAATTTAAATAGTTAATTCTTTATCTGTAAGATTTAATAAACCTGATGTGTTTTCGACACTTACCTTGTACCTGGAGTAAACTGTATTGTCGTCCTCATCTTTTTTTATAATATCTCCGATTTCATAAAAAATATTTTCATCATTTGTAATGATCGTGTCAATCAGCCCCCAATTTCCTGAGCTATTCATCTTATATAAATAGTACTTGCCATTATGAACAGTTTTTCCCCATTTAAGCAGAACGGCGGGTAGAATTGCCGGGTTGATAATTTCGCCCGTTTCAAATGACAATATCGGGGCTTCAGGGTTTATCACGTCTACTAAGCTGGTCAAACTCAAAGCTGATTGCTCTGACGGGATGTTTTCCTCTAACCCTTGCTCATTTGTTATTTTTCTTAATGCGATTAATCTGTAGAAAATTGTATCCCCAAATGGAGGCATTGTCAAGTCAGAGAAATCATCAATTATTTGTTCCTGTATATCTGTAAATAAAACTGGTGGAGATACCTGCAGGTCCTGCTCAATAGTTTTTACAAGTTTCATTGTTCTTACACTTCCGGCATCTTTAATATTTGTTGCCCTGTATATCTGAATACCTGAAATTTTATCAGCAGGTAAATATTTATTTATTTCTAATTTTACTGAAGCATTAATTCCCAAAACCGGGTTATCAAGAATAGTTGTTGCCTTTCTGATCTCTGGTGGTTCAGGGGGGAATGAATTGATCAGATGAATCGGACCTGCAATTGGACTAGGATCGCCTAACATCATTTTATTTGTCATTTCAATTGCATAATAGAAAAAAATTGAAGTTGACGCACCATCAATTGTGAAATCAGTGAATCTTACAACCCAATATTCACCATCGCCTTTATCATATTTAACGGCCATAGGAAACGGATCAAACCGTGAATCATCCGGCATTAATCTTCGTCCCTCGTTATCATAAAAAACCGGAGTTGACTTTCGGGTTTGTTTGCCAATTTCAATTTGACTGTATATGATCGGTTGTTCTATAAGTGGCAAAAAAGCCCCTTTGATTGCATTTTTAACAACAAGATCGTCTGTAATTGATGTTATTCCGTCAAAAGGTTTAATTGTTGTGCCTGGAATTACGTATTGGTCGTTATCGGGAACCGGAAACTGGAAGACACCATGAATATCAGTAAACTGACCTGATGTGATATTTGCATTGACCAAACCACGCCAGTAATCGTTCATATAAAGTTGATCAGTTTCTGATAATGCTTTGATAGCTGATAATATACTATCAACCGTGGAGGATTTGTATAAGGTATCAAGCACAGACCTTTCATTTGCCCTATAGAAAATCAATGAATAGGGTTGTCTGGTTGGGTTGTGCTTAACCAGTGTGTCAAATGTATAAGTTGATTTCCCGTAAAAGTCGGGTCTTGTTGCAAAGATAGGTCCACTTGGTTCAGCAGGTGGTTCTGGAACAATTCTTTCCAATGCCAGTAAAAGGGCAGGAGAGGAAACCTTTGATTCAAGGTTTTCAGATAAGTCAATGGAATTTGCTCCCATAAATGATCGTCGGGACCCAGCCCCAATTGCGGGTAATATTTCAGGTTTATCGAACCCGGTTTCTGCATAAAAATATACTCTGTATCCTGGATGAAAGTTGACCAGGATATTCGTGCCGGTCAGAATTGGTTGATAGGAACCTGTAATATTATACCCGCCAGAAGAAGTGTCAATTTCAAATGTGGAATCAACAACAGTTAATACTAAATTTGCGCTTGTTTGATCAATATCAATTACCTCTAATACCTTTTTTTCACCTAAATCCAACTCATATCCTGAATTTGGGTCATTATAATTTGGATTTAATGATAAATCAGGGTCGTAATTAATCCGCACGGTTCCTTTATACCAATCGATCTCGGGTTGAGGGTGAACAATTAATGGATTCCCGTTAAAGGTTATTTTAAACACCCCGGTCCTGGAATTGGGAATGTCAACATTATAAATGTCGCGGTCCGGGACTTCAGCCACTTCAGCTTTTTCAAAAATGCCACCAATAATTAATGTTGTATTCTGCCCATCCATTCCAGACCTTGTTTCAGTATGAATGTGTGGAGTGGTTAAAATAGTTCCATCTTCCTTCAGGTTTGTTTCAAAATGGACGATATCAATTATTTTATCGGAAATTTTCTTTGGCCAGGTTGAACTATCCGGGTTGGAAATATCTTCAGTTAATGAAAAATAATCATCAATATTGGGGGAAATATAGGTTTTTGCAGCAACAAACTCATTGGTGCCAACCCCTCCGATAGTTACTTCTGTCAACTGAGTTTCAACTATTTTATAAATAGTGATATTATAAATTCCTCCTAAATCCTGAATTGAGTCAATAAGAAACGTTTTTTCACCTGAATTAAAGGAAGTATAATGGACTCCGCTAATGATTTCAGGCGTATAAGTGACAGGAGGGCTTTGAGTATAATCGTTGTAAGCGCCAACAATCACACAGGCTTTTTCGTCACTGATGCTGATTACATCTGTTATTATTCCCCTTGTTGAATCAGGTTGGTTTTGTCTGAAAAACAATTGAATTTTATCTGCTTTAACTTTAAATGTTTCAAAAGAAGGGTCCTGAAACTGATAGCCCATGTGATGTACATGGTTCCAATAGAAAGTTGACCTGACTAAAATTTCATCATCATTCGAGGATGGGTCAATATTTTGTAATTTGGTCTGTTCGCTAATGGTTGTAAAAATTCTGGGTTCTTCCTTTTGAATTAATTGAACAGAAAAATTTGATGGGGGCAGGAGGGTATTCCTTATGGGAAATTTGGTTTCATTTGTAGCTAATATGTTGCTCTCAGTTGATGGACGGGAAAACCAATTAATTCCGTAAATCTGGTATTCATGATATCCTTCATTTCTTTCATCATGTGTAAAAATTGGACATGAACCTGAGTGATTAGGAATGGGTACAACTTCATTATATTCAGCATCAAAGCTAAGTCCTGGATCCCATGAACCACTTCCTTGAATTCGATAATCCAAACCATAGAAAATTGTTTCGGTTTTACCCCTTGAACAGAATTCATCAGGGTTTTCATAAAATACCGGCGAATAGGGGAGTTCATTAAGTATTATTGTCCTAAACAATCTGATATATCTGATGTCATGGTAAGGAAGATATCCTCCAGGGTCGGTCAACTGAATTGGTGTGGGGGTAGCCGGGACTTCCAATCCATAGGAGAGATGACTTAAAATAGGGGTATCCGGCAAACAGGCATCATTCTTGGAAGTTGGCATTGTCATGTAAAAATGACTTACCAGGGCTGCAGGATCTTCGCCTAAAGAAGCAACTGTATCATACAATAACAAGTATATGTATTTGTTTGGGTCAGGTGAGATGGTTATTTCATCAATATACCCAAGTCCCAGCATTCTGGCAATATGAAAATCACAGGCAACAAGCTTTAGGAGATTTAAATAGCTTACTTCAGTACTTGCATTATTTGTTTCCCCTGATGTGGTTTCATAAGGTACAATAACATTTGAAGCCGGGTTAAGATTAGTACTGTTAAGAAGGTAACTTTGAACGCCGTTTTTGATTCTGTCCTCAGGATTTAACAGGTCATCCCATTTGTCTTTATAATTGACAATATTTGTTGTGAGTCCGTTGATGAATCTGGGCCAATTATTAATTCCCCAGTTGCTTCCTGCTGGCCCTTCAAGTCTTTCATGGGCAACGGCATTATCTTCGGTTAATGCGAACTGGCCAATATCCTGCCAGTTATTCAAATCGGCATTATTTGTGCCAACTATAAAATCATGATATGTTTCAACTGTTATTTGAAGAGGAGTAACGTTTGCATAGTTAAATCTCAGGTATTTGATATTTTCAACTTCAATTCTAATTATCCCGCCTTTTGGAATTAGAAAAACAGTGTTATCAACAATTGGGACAGGTTGTCCCGGACCTGAATAAGCGTCAATATTAAAAGTTTTTCTGCATGAGATTACATTTTCTTTATTATCAAATGTTGAAATAGCTTCAGTTTTAACCGCCCCGGGTAAGCTTTCATTAATGTAAACCATATTAAGGGTGACAGCGAAGCAGAGTTTGTTTTTTGCTTCAACTTCAATATGTGACCCTGTATATTGTGAGTATTCACTTAAAAAATTGAATGGGTTTGTTAATGGATTAATAGAGGAAGCAATAAGGTTATATGCAGCTATATTGCTAAACCGGATAATAATTGTGGTAGTTACACTTTCGTTAAGAATTGAATTTATTGGAATATCAAATTCCCATTCCCTTATACTGCCTGAATTAATCCTGTCAGGCATTTTATTTGCAAAATCAACAACTGCAGGGTATTTTTTGATGTATGCAGTTTTGAAAACTTTTACAAAATCATCTGGTTTATGGAAATGACTTGAAGTAGGGTAAGAGGATAAAGGGTTTCCTTTAGGCAAGTGCTTTTCACCTAACTCATCTCTGAAATCCCATCTTAAATGGATTCCCTGTGTGCTTCCATCACTTCCATTTGATCCTGTAGCCTGTATATAAGTATACTGAGACTGGACCTTGTCATTGCTGTTTATTACTATTTCAGGATTCTGTGGCATTATAGTGCATTTTTACTTTAGTAAACATTATAAATTTCTAATAACAAAATTGTCAACTTCCTGGTTCTTCTCGACATCTCCCGGAACAATTACTGCTCCAATTCCAAAACCTCCCTGACCAATTCCGGAAATTGTTGAATCAGATTCGTTAAGAAGAATTTGACCATTACATTCAAATTCAATATTTGATTCGTTTGCTCTTAATAAAACAACTGAACCATTTGGAACGCCCGAACCAATTAATGTTCCAAGTGCAGTCCAAGCGCCATTAACACGTTTATAGAGTCTGCTTTCAGAATTATTAATTCTGACAAAATATCCATCCAGCCCGTTGTTCTGAACCCTTACACCCATTGATATAGTGTTATCAGAATTATGACCAGACAATACAGTCAATTCAACTTCATAATTATTGGTCGTGTATTTTGCAGGATTATTTGCAACGTAGAAAGATCCTCTGCCATTTTTCTGACCATTTGAGGTTTTTCTGGCAACTCCATTCTGGATTTTAATTCCATCACTGTTCCCAACATTTATTACCTGCAGCCAACCATCTCCTTCTTCAGGTATATTGTTGTCCAACAATCCGGAATTCGTAAATTTATCAAGGAATATTCTTTTTAAATCACCACCCCATCTGACAATAAAACTGTCAAATTCCTGCATGATTAAATTTCCTCCTGTTCCTATATTGCCCATTCCGGCTCCGGCTTTTCCGGCTCCTGATATTTCGTTGTCAATAAAGAAAAGAAGGTCATTCTCATAATTTTCGTAAAATCTTAATTTATTTCCAAGAACTTCAAATTTGACAACCGCCCCGTCTGAAGTACCGGAACCACTAATTAAAGTAATCCAGTTTGTTCCAATTTTCTTAATTAACCTTGATGCGGATTTATTAAACTGGACAATATACATGTTGCCATTATCCTGGATCCTTGCTGCCAAATAATTTACGAAATTTGAAATGCCTCCCTGAATCTGTTTCATTTCAACAATATAGTCAGCGTTAGTATATTCAGTTCCAACATCCGCTGTATAAAGAACACCAATATTCAGTCCGTTTGTACCGGGAGTCAAAGTATCATTTTGGGCATCAACCTTCATGGTTGCTGATCCAATTTGGATTATTTTAGTCCATGAATCGCCAATATCCGGTAAATGGTTTTCTAATGTTATTCCTGATGCTTCAGTAAAAGTATCTTTAAATGCAACCCCTTCAATCATCACAAACACTAAATATTGGATTGTATCAATAACATTTAACCCCGTTGATTCAATATCTTCCAGGGTTAATGTAACTGTCTGTGGAATATCGCTAAATACTTGTATTGATCCCTCACCATTTTGAATATTAACTAAACCGCTGTTTTCAACAATTACAGGTCCTGAACCGGTTGCAATTAATTTTACGTCTTGATTATATCCATAATCAATATCCCCGAAATCGTTTTGTGCCTGAACAATAACAGTTACATAAGTACCTTCGGATGAATCAACCGGGTCAATAATAACAAATTTTGTTGCTCCCTGAACCGAGAAATTCAAATCCTGATTGCTCGAAACATCCAACCCGGTACTTCCCGAATCAGCCAGAGATAAAATAATCGTTTCTGCTTCGCTGTTTGTAAGGTTTATTGTCCCAATCCCATTAATAATATTGACCAGCCCACTGTTATCAATAGTTGTATTTGCAGAGTTTGAAATCAGGGTGACAGTCCCGTTAAACGAGGTATCCAATAATCCTATAACATTTTGAGCATGAATTGTAATTTGAACCGATTCTCCCTGCTCAGCATCAACCGGATCAAGAATTACTAATTTTGAAGCAACTATTGCATGAAATTCCAAATCCTGATCAGGACCCAGAAGAATTCCGGTTAGTTCTGAATCTGTAAGACTTAATGTAACTACTTCAGCGAAATTATCATTGATTAATATTGATCCTTTTCCGTTTATTATATCAACCAGTCCTGCACCGCTGGCATTTCCTGAAACGTTCAGTGTAACATTTTCATTATAATTAGTAATTGTGTTCCCGTTAAGGTCAATTACCTTAATTGTAACTGTTTGAGCAATTCCAACATAAGTATCAGCAGGATTAATGATTGAAAAGGTTAGGGTTTTAGTTGAAATTGAACAACTATTTCCAAATATTGTCCTTCTGCCGCTTATTAAAGGCCTGACTCGAACAGTATACTGGGTATTATATTTTAGGTCTACAATTTCATATAATGGTAATTTCCCATCGGTATTATTCCTCAAATATAAAGCAGAATACCCAATAGATGTGTTCTCAATTAAAAACTCATATGCATAAGCGTTCGGAACAGAATCGGCAGTTAAAGTATTTCTCAAATCAACTTCAACACTGCCACAATCAGCCACGCATAATTTTGTTGTAGGAGCAATGATGGCAATATTTACAACAACTTCATTCATTGGGTTTAATAATATGTTAGTGCCGATTGCCTCATCGTATTCAAGGTATCTGAATCGAATATTAATATCCTCAACATCAATATTCAGACTTGTATTGGAGATAAATGCTTCAGATTTATCTTTTGAAAGTACTATTTTGTAATTGGCGTCTTCATTACCGGCTCCATCAACAACTTTAATACTTTGCTCAAGTCCTTCATCAGTTAGCTTAGGATTATTAAATGGTTCAGGGTTTCTGATAAGAATTCCGATTATTCTTTCAACTGAAGGTGTTCCTCCATCGTTATACCAAAGAATGTTAAATTCTGTTGTTTCAGCTTTATTCAGTGCTTCCATTTTTAATGCACCAAATAATAATCTCTCATATTTGTTGGAGAAATTCTTTACCAGTTCATCATTGGCACTCGTATTAGCTATGATGTTGACAGCTTCTGAAAGATCCGCAGGGTCAAATGTTTTTACAATATCATAAATTGCTTCATTTATAACTGTAGCTGAACTTAAATCCATTTCCTCGCATAAATTAATGCTTCCTTCAAAAGTAAGGTAACTCAAAACCTGTTCCCTGAAACAGGCATATCTGGAGGTTTGGAAATTATATCTGTGAACTTCAACAGGTTGATTTAACGGGTAACTGTTGTTATAATCAACATTGAAAATTGCAGTATAGAGTTTTAATGGTTTAAGATTTTGCAAATCAGCATATAGTCCGATATTTAACAATTCAAATTCGGTTGCCTGGACGCAATTCTGTCCATTCATAAAATTATTCAGGACTTCAACATCAACACCGGTAATCGGCGCCTGCGAAATGCTCCACTGCGGCTCGGCATAAGGAATAACCTCAGGTTCCTGAGGGTCTTTAATTGTGATATTAAGTGATGTTTGAACAGGAGCCATGCTTCCATAATTGGCTAACTTTGAAAACATCGTATAGACATAAGGATATTTGAAAAGCATCCTTAATTTGGGTAATTTGTAGAATAGCGGTTTTGCATCAATAATATTACCTTCAGCATCAGGATATGATCTGGCAACATCAATGTAATCTTTAAGCTTTGAGAGTTTGTATTCATCCTCTCTGCCAACACTTTCTAAAGCTACATAACCTTTTGAATCGACAGGTCTTAGATCAAATTGATGGAAATGACCAAGAGGTCCTTTTGTATGAAAACCGTAAAAGAAATACCTCGGGTAATTTGGGGGAGATCCAATCGTGGCATTATTAACTTTTACAAGGTCTTTTGTTTTGATTCGAATCATATAGGTCCCTTCTGGACGCCAAATTGGTTCAACTGTTTGAGACATCGCTTCAATCATAGCAGTAACCGATTCATAAGTATCGGTCCATTCACTGATATCAGGAACATAGTACTCAGTCAGGTTTTGCCAACATACTCCAAACACATAAGTTCCGCAAGGGTAAATACCGGAACAGCATGTTTGTTCTTCGAGCAGGATTTTATCAGTACTGTCTTCAAAAAGAATTTTACTTCCGTCTTCCTGTAATATGTAACAAGAAAAAGAAGTTAAGGAATATTCGGATAATAATTCTATTAGGTTTTGTATTTCTTCAATCTGTTGTGTTTTCATATTTGCCAACACACAATTTTGATTAGCAAACATAGGATCCGGAGATGTTTCACAATAAAACTGATGGTCAGAAATTTCATCAGTTAGTACAGATATCTGATCTTGCAATTCCAGAATGGCTTCGTTTACATAAACTTCCATTTGGGATTGGAATTCGAGACAATTTATTAAGCAAGATCCATCGGGTTCAATAACTATTTTGTCAACAGGATTATTCTCGTCTTCATATTCAACAGGCAGGATTAATCCTGATAGTGGTACGCTATTGGAAACTATGAGAGAATATGTGTAAATGGATATATTATTTATATCAAATGTTCCGGTGTCAATTCTTTTAAAGTATGAAATAGAAACTGATGGCGTTTTTGTTAATAGTCTGAGTTTGGTCAGTGCAACAGGATTCTGGAAGTATATTTCCAAAGTGTTACCCGGAGCTAAAATAAGTGCATTGGTTAAACCAAATGGATTTGTGATTGGAGAAACAGACCCTTCAGTTCCAACCAACTTAAACCACATACCGTCATGATTTGTTATTGTATTAATTGGAACTTGCGGATTGGGATAATTATCGAAGTTAATACAAACAGGGTTCAGGGCTTCATTCGGACAATAAATAGCCGATTGTGTATTGATATTGAACAACCCCAGATCAGGCAAAGTACTTCCGTTTCTCAGCCATTCAAGTGGACTTCTCCCCAAAACACTTAATTTATTAACTTTACCAGCTGAATCACACTGCCAATAGCCGTAGTTTGGGTTTAAAGGAGGTGTTACAATAATATTTGGGTCATCGGGGGTAATTGCCTCAAAAACATTATAGGGTTGCCATGTTGAGCCCTGAAGGGAAAATATACTAACTTCCTCAACAATAAATGTATGTTCTGCAGGTTTTAATTTACCTGGTTTTTTTGGAACTTGTTCCGTATTTTTTGGTGATGCAGTTGTTTCAGCCCCAAAATGTACAGTGTTAATTGTATCAACCGGCTTTAAAAATTCGATTTCTAATTTTGAGTCAACCGGTATTATTATTGATGCTGGAATATTTGAAGAAGATGGAATTGCTCCGGAAGAATTTGTCGAGTAATATAACGGAAATGTTTCATTCGACATTACGTTAACAGCAGTGGCACCTGACCCTATTTGATGCAATAAAATTTCTTCAGTATTTATTGTATCATCTAATATCCATGTAAATGCGAATGTAATACACCTGTCTTTCTTAAGCACTCTGATACATGCCTTCACAGAACCTGAAACAACAAATGGCTTTGGTATTTCTGCAGCAATTGAAGCAGCAGCAGATAATGTCAATCCAAATTTCCAAATTTTTAGCGAAACTGAACCACCTAAATTCAAACCTGCTCCAATTTGAACCGGAACAAAATTTATTTTACCAAATACATCAATATATGCTGATAGTTCGGCTGAAAGTGGCCCTGCTTTTGCTTTTTTATAGAATGAAATTCCTGCTCCGGCATCAATTCCACCCGAATATAATTGGAGGTAAGAATAAGCATTGATATTGAAAATATCCTTGAATATTTTCCCCTGAACAGGGTGTTCTTTTGTTCCAATATTGATATACCATGCATCAGAATCATGGTAAAAGAAACCCATTGCGAGAAGTGCATCAAGTTGTAAGATTTTCCCGTTTGTTTCAGGAATTTTGTAATTTACGCCAAATGCTGTGGTGATTGAGGTACTGTCAATAGCCAACATGGCACTAAACGGAGGGTCGCTTGTGCAATCAAGACCGATACGTTCTTTAATAATTGCTGCTTGCCCCTGAATAAGTAAGACATCAGGTAAAGAAAGCAAAAAGAAGATTTTACTTGTAAATGCTTTTTTATCGCCACTTGGCTCAATTGTTGAAATTGAAGCTCCGGCTCCAACGGAAAATCCGTTTTCCTGCGCAAATTTTTCAGGTTGAATTCCTTCTTTATGAGTTGGGGCAACTTTCTTTTTGTAATAATCCCACCAGTCATAAGCACCAATCTCTTCTTTGCTTGCTACATATTTTTGTCCTAAAAGTCCCCTGAAACCGTAAATTCCAAGACCGGTTGGCCCCAGTGTAATAGGAACAGGCAACTCTAAGCTTAAATCAATTAAAAATGAAGGAACCTTAGGGTTCATTCTCATTGCTGCGCTACCCGAGATATTTGCTTTTGGCAATGACAGACTGACACCGCCAGAGTATTCTGTTCCCTGATCGGGGTTAGTTCCAGTTGCATCAGGTTCTTTCATTGACAGGTATCCCGAAATTAAAACTGCTGCTGCCTCAGGAGTTGCGCTTCCAGGGATGATCAAATCAATTGCTATGCTTTCAATTCTGATAAAGAAATCTAAATCTAAGCCGGAATTATTATTATCAATTGTAAAGTAGAACTTAACACCATCTCCTCGGGCATCAACTCCGCCCGGGTTCACATTTATTCCCCCGTCGAAACCAATGTAGGCGTATTTCCTCATTACACCACCATGGTATTGCTCATGGGAGCCAATATGTATGGCAGTAATAGACAATTCAAGCGGACCAACTTTTAAAGTTTTAGGTTCAGGAAGAACAATACTACCTCCTCCGGAGAACTCTATTCTTCCATCATCCCAAATCCTTAACCGTTTTATTTGGATTGGATCGGGAATATATTTACTGATAACGTCATTTAAAATTTTAAGCTCAGCTTTTGTTTCAAGATAAAATTCATCTTCCACTCTGCCAACTTCAAGTTCGAATATTTTTATTTCAAGGACATCTTTGATAATAGCGGTATAGCCTAAGTCATTTGATGCTGTGATACTGAAATCGCCATCTTCAAAAAAGTGGGCAAGGATGTCAATTTTTATAGGATTATTTAAACTATCCTTAAAACTTTCAGGAAGTTTTATTGATCCGGAAATTGTTGACTCAATAATAGAATTTTGTTGGAATACTAATTCGAAGTTTTTAAACCCAATGCAAAAGCCCTTATTTGGGTTAGAGTCATCTCCACCAATTTTCAATAATAGCTCATCCATAGGATCAGGAGTAACACCTCCACCTGCGACTCTTAATCCAACTATTCCGGATAATCCTCCTGTCCCAATTAATACTTTCTCGCCAAATATTTCAAGTGTATTACCACTTTGATTAGTGTTTATGGAATCCTGTTTAAACCATTTTTCAGGTAAATATATATTAAGTTCTTCAATATATACTCCAACAAAGTCATCAGGTCTTCCATCTAAAGTTGCTTCCGGAATATTTGTTTTTTTACTGATATCTAATTTTGCACCAGAAATAAATATTTTAAAGCCCGTTTTGCCGATCTGTGAATGATGAGAAAGTGAGGCTTCTATATATTCATCATAACCTATACCTTTGTCAGTACTAAAATAAAAAGCACCAGTGTCAAATATCAACATTGATTTAATGTTTTCATCATCTATTGGCTCAAGTGTTGAAGAATCAAGAGGGACTAAAATATTCCTTGGAAACTCAATACCAACTCCTAATTCCAATGTTGCATTAATTTTTGGTATTAATAAATCCTTGATAAAGTCAATTGGAGAACTCCCAAATATACTTCGAAATAAATCATTGATTTTTTGCTTACTAAGTTCTTCATTTGCTGAATCAAAAATGTATTTAGAAAATATAATTTCAGCAACAGACAATAAAGCAGGCTCATTTTTTATTAAATCTATTAATTCTTTTATAGGATTACTCCCTGAAGGAACAACTAAATTTGTACCGTAAAAAGCGTTAATGTCATTTACTAATTGTTCGATAGGATTTGCAACAGGTAAAAAAACTGTCATTACCCGATTAATTAAATCTTCCTCTGATTGACCTGAAATTACTGTTGCTAATTGAAAAAATCCTGAACTGTTAAATGAGAAGTTTGATAAGTTAAATCCTTTTAAGTAAGATAATATTTTCCAACTATAATTTAATGAAATTGGAAATTCAGTAATACTGTTTGTTAATGGATCATGTGATGGGTTTAATATTACAAAAATCCCTGTTCCAGGAATCTCAATATCTAGTCTTTTAAAACTAATAATAGACAAACTATAAAAGGCAGTATCTCCCTTTTGACTCTTTGAAAACTGTAAATCTTTAAAATATAATCCATCTAAAATACTTGATAAACCATCCTTAATAAAACCTAATTGTTCAGGCATATCTTCTAGATTCACCATTGAAGATAATTTTGGGTAAAATTTATTTACTGCCATATTTATTTATTTTTTCTTACTATCAGTTTGAATCTCTTCCCAATTAATAGGAGTTATATCTATTCCATAATTTACTTTATTGCATTTAGGGGTCTTCTGCTCTTTATTTAACTTTTGAACATCAATGATGTAGTTTCCTTTTCTAAAAGCAATATTTAATCCATAATTAACCCCTGGTAATAAGTTCTTTATAGATATAGTCATTGTAATACTGCCGATAAGCTGTTTTTTGATAATCTCAATTTCACAATCACCACCAAAAAACCCCATATCTATAATTATTACGTCCTCATAAAACCCTTTTTTCTCAATACATATTTTGTTTTCATCTCTTACTTTAAATTTAAATTGTTTTGATATATCAGCAATCTCACAGTCATCATATGGACTTTTAAATACTACCTCTTTGCTTTTATTGAAAATTTTAAAATCTAATTCTGTTTCACCATTGGGCTGACAAAAAGTAGAATTGGTTAACATCACCACAATTAATGTTGATAGGATCCTGATTGTCAAAGAAAAAATCATATGCTTTTTATTGAATTAATAATCATTGTTTTAATGTCTTCAATCGCTTCTGAGAGAGTGTATTTAATAACTGTACTAGGGACATTTTCAGGTTTTGATATATTTGGCAAGTGTAAGTGCCCCGTTTTAACACTGCTATTATACTCTTCACGTGCTCTAGAAATCCTATACATTACCTCATTTGATAAATATGCACCTCCTGAACCTTCAACTGACCTTGTATTTGGATTTAATGAAAAATAAGTGATATTCATATTTGGTTCAGAATTCATTTTTGAAATATGTTTTCTACCTCCAGAATCTGGATTATATGATTGATCAAAAAAGATCTTTTGGAAATCCAAATTAAATCCTGAGGATAAAGTATCAGTTAATATTTGGTCAATAGGTAGATTAGTTTCATAAAATTCATTTCCTGGTTCTACATCTTGCATTTGTTTAAACAACTCTCTGCATAATGGAGTATATGAAGGATATTTATATGTAAGACTAGCTGAACCAATATATTCATTATCGCAAGTTCCTCCTCTAAACTTACCAGCAAATCTTTCAATATCAAAATAATATGCGCTTCCATTTAAACTCATTGATATTATCATATTAATGGAGTTGTTTTGTAAAAATCCTTCCACAACGCTTTCAACAATTCTATCATCAAAATCTCGATACCTTACAGGAAAAACAGCAGATTGAATAAAACAACTATTTCCTTCTCCATCAAACAATGTTTTACCATGGAGATTTAATGCGGCAACTCCTGATGGGTTTGATGTATTAGGACCATCATAACCTGCATTTTTGAAAACCCTATGTAGTTGAAAAGGATCAAAACCAGTAATTAGAACTTTTTTTGTTCCTGTTGAAACTGAGGAAAAATCAATTCCGTCATAACCTCTTGATATGCTATCGAATAATTTTACAAATTCATTCCTGTCCAAATTATTCATCCGACAATACGGGTGTTTTCTTATCTCAAGAATCATGAACAAACGAGCCCAATATAAAGGACGATCATCTAAAGAAGTGTTAGCATATGAACAAGCATGGCTAAAAATATCTAATGCAAATTGCTGAATCAATGATTCAATAGATGATTTTGAGTTAACATCCACTGGAATACTATTAATTTGATTTATAAAATCATTCATATAAGTTTCCATAGTTGAATCACCAGCAATAATACTTTTTGGTTCAGGATTATTAATTCCAATTTCTTCTTCAATTGTTGGTTTATATTCTTCAACGTTTTGTATTGCAGAAAATTCCTTAGATACATAAAACAATTCATCTAAGCTATAGACAAGTATATTATTTGCAAAAGTCGGAAATATCTTATCATATGTTCCATCACTTTTTAGTCCTTGTATTCCCAACTTAAATTTATAATATTGCTTTCCATTTGTATCTATGAAAACAGTTCCAACCCCTGCAGATTCTTCCTCTAAAATTATGGTTCTTTGATAATCACTACTCAATCCTGATAAACTTTGAAGTTCAAGGTACTGATCTTTAGTAATACCTAAAAATAAACTGTCTTCAATTTTTACAGGAAAAATATTACTAGACACTAAGTTCAAAAGCAAAATTTGCTCTCCAGTAGTAACATCGAAAATCGAATTAAACATTATTTGTTTACCATCAAAAACATAAGAAACATCTAAAAAATCTCCTTGAGAATCCAAACCACTTGGGATACTTTTAATAGCTGAATAATCACCATCTATTTCCAAAATATCTATGGCTTGAGAATAAAAAATGACTCTTTCTGTTTCAAATGCTACACCCCTGTTAGCTATATAGCTAAACCCAAATGAAGATAATGACCCATCAATAAATTTCTTATCTTGAATAGTTAACCATCTTGTTGGTTTAGTTGTATCCCATATTATTTGTTTGTCTATGGGACCAAAAACATTATCTGTAAAATGTTTTGTGGAGACTACTGTATTCGGCCAAATTGTTAAGCTATCTATTTGTCGTTCGTAAAAAAGTTTTATTACCCATGCAATATTTCTTTTGTTACCACTATTGCCAATTGCTGGTGTAGATATTCCAACTTCTTTAGTCCAGTTTAATAATGCTGTATCAATCAAATTATCATTTCTAACGAACTTTTCTTTTTCAGATGGAGTAATTATGGTTCCGGTATTTGCATAAAGAATAGGTTTTGTATTATCATCTATTCTTAATTTAATATAAGTCTCAATTTCCTCTAAACTTGTATTAACTGTTTCGTCAATAATTAGAATTGGCCAGTCATATAAGGCAATATTGTTGGTCCCATAATTTAGTGTATGAATAGTGGAAGATGACTGATTTCTAATTTGAATATTTTTCCCATAATCAGGGTCTAAAACAGGTCCATGATAATTTTTGAAGAAATTATATGAATTACAATTTTCGTTTCTTATATCAATATAAAGCTTGTTTTTGGTAAAAAACTTTTCTACAACTTCTGTATAAATTAGCTCTTCAGAATATGGAGTAGATGAACCCGAGGATTCTACCTTTCCCGAAAAGTGCATACCATAGAAAGCAGCAGGATCCATGAAATTCAATATTTCTTCTTTCTTAATTCTTTTTAAGAATTTTTGTTCATCAGTTGAATCAGACATTCCTGTTAAATCAATCTCATAAAAAGCTTTGCGTACATATTCTAAATCAGTTTGAAAATCGCCCTCCTCCAAAATAATATCCAACCCAAACTCCTCACTGTCAGCTGTATAAAATCTTCCAATATTCATCCCTTTAGTAACTATTGGCAACTGTTTATCAGGATTTGTTTGAAAAAAATACATATCCAAAGAGTCTGTTGTCGGTTGATTTGCATAACCAAAACTTTCTGACAAAAATGGAAGAGTATAACCAGAGGGCTCTGTATTTTGATCTTCATGAATGGCCCATATTTCTTGAATAAACTCCGATGCACTAGTTTTTGATCTTACTTTTGTTAAATCTGAAGGTTCAACAAAATCTTCCAAACGCAATCCTCTATAAATGAAATATTTCACAGGAGTGAAGCCGTAAATTGCCTGATCTAAAGGCCTTAAAACTAAATTGACTTTATCAGGAGTTGAACTAGGTTGAACCATTAAAACACCTCTTACAATAGCATATGCATTAACATCGTAATTGGATGTAAAACTACTGGTAATTCTAAATTTATTAATTGGATCACCAGGGTTTGGTCCAAAGGCCAAAACATTTGTTTGAACAAGCGAAGCCATATCAGCAAATACATGTGATTTGGCAACTAATTCAGGTGAGGATGGATTTCCAACTGGCAATTGATCTGGCTCAAAAATACTTATTTTATAGGAATCTGATGCAACAGGATATATGGGAGAAGAAGGGTTCAAGGAGTTATTTATTGTGACACGAATTTCAATATGGCTATGAATATTCGATACCGATAACTCCCCGGTGAAGTTAACTGATGTTCTTAAACCGCTTTCTAAAGGGGGTTCAATATTTCCACAAGAAGAACCACTATGTGATGTTTCCCAACTTGAGCCATTATTTTTAAACGTCGTAATTTCCTCAGTTTGATCGTCCTTAGTTCTTATTAATTCAATAATAACATTTTCAGCTAGGAATTTGCCATAAAGAGATTTAACTTCGATATTAAAATTTTGATTTGTGAAGCTTCCTAAGCTGTCAACTTCAATATTTCTTATTAAGCTTTCAGTGTTATTATTCATGCAAAACTTAAATTCAGCAAATACTATTTCTCGGTATGAGATATTGTTACAATGCTCAACTCCTTCACCAATTATTACGCCATCAAATGGAGCAATATGAGATAAAAGAAAAATCCTTGGTGTGTCCTCAGGGTTAACTGACGAAGGAAGGAGGTTTTGATCCCATTTTATTGAAATTATTTTTTCTTCACCAGGAGATAATTCTCCTTCTAAAATTTCTTCTTCTCCAATAAAATAAGTATTAATTTGACTTGTTAAAATATTATCAATGCTTACCTCATCCGACCAATTATCAGGGAATTTAAAAGGAGTAGCAATGCCTGATGCGGGTGTTCCATTTGATAGAGCTATATAGAATCTCACATAGGCATGTAAATTTTTAATGGTTCCATCAGGACCACCATTTCCCCTGTTTTTTATTCTTGAGAAAATATATCTGTCAGAATCAATTTTTGGGTTTTCATGTGGACCTACAACATTATAATCTACTATTGGTTTTACGTTATTATGGCTAATCCAAATATCAGGGCTTTGTACAGGGTTAATGTTTACATCAGTATACAACACACCTTCATCTTCGAGATAATCCCTGATCATTAAATCACGCCAGTCATGCTGATAATCAATAGCTGCTTGAACTGCTGCGGCGGCATCAACACGCCCAAAGCCATAAAACTGACTAAAGTGGGCTTGTTTGCCTATTTTTATTTGACTTCCTGAACTATAAAAGTTGCAAATGGGAAGAATAAATACACGCAAATCAGTTGAATTAATAAACTCTATTTTTTGAATTGCACGAAATTCTGTAGTTGTACCATTAGTAATGCTAATTGCAGAGTTTTTTAAAATGTCATTGGTAGTTCCATTTGTTAAACAAAACTCAATAGAAGTTGCTTCAATATCAACATCAGAAATGATTATACCTTCTGCAATCTGATTATTTATCTTAGGGGTGGACGAGAAGTCTAAAATGTTACAATTCCATTTATCCATCCATAAACCATTGGAATCACTTTCTTCAATATTAATTTTAACAGATGATTGTTGAATAATATCTTTGACTTCAAGCCAACTTAATTTTGGATTAGCAGAAAGTACAAGCGCTGCTATTCCAGCAACCTGAGGGCATGAAGAGGAAGTACCACTCATGTGGGCTATATAATCAGGATTTCCTATATATACATGAGTGCCTTGCAAATGTTCATGTTTTAAGCCATAATGTAATTTATAAGAATTCCCTGGAGATAATTTATATTCAGTTTCTAATTCTATATCCCACCAACTTGAATTTGATGAATTCTGATTAATATTCTTAATAAGTCTTCCTTCAATTTTAGAAGGATTACTTGATAAATCACCAATTAAAACTGATTTTCCGGGTATGAATGTATTCTCAATATCAAGACCTGTTCCATTATCTTGAACAATAATAACACTTGTGTCATAACTTCCAGGGACACTTGGTTGAGGAGTGAAAGTTTGTGCAAGAACACAAAAAATAGTTGAAGTGCCATTATCATCAAGAATACCAGGCATGTATCCTTCACCATGAAGTGAAGGAGCAATTATAGAAAAATGATCATTAGGTTGATGAATGAAGGCCTGATGTTTATAATTATCCGTCCTCCAATGCTCATAGTCATCATTACTTGGAGCAACAACATCAATTGCATCTCCATAACAACTATATGAAGATAATTTTTCGAGAAGAACATCATTGGCACCTTTGAAGAGAGAACTTGCACCAACTGTAATTACCTCATTAATATTTGCATAAGGATTTGCAATGTCAATAATTTCTTTTGGTTTGTTATTCCCCGAAGCAAATAGAACAATTGTACCCAAACCACCTCTACCGTACTTAACAATGAATTTAATGGATACTCTATATGTTTCAATTGCAGATATTAAACTATTATTTGGACCCCAACTATTTGTAATTATTTGGGCTCCATTATTTAGGATGATTGGATCGTAGTCAGAATCTTCAAACCCGGCAAGCCACCTGAATGATTTAATATGATTTCCTTGTATGGGGTTAATTGATGCAAGAATTTGCACATTTGGGGCGACCCCAACAACCCCTGAAATTGTATCATTTAGATTATGAGTAATGTTCCCACAGCATATTGCGGCAACTGCTGTTCCATGAAAAGCAGTTTCATCAATTGGATCTACATAGTCATTATTTTTAACGAGGTTGATGAAATCATAAAATTCACTGATCTTATTAATAGATACATCAACTCCTCCTTCGTTTCGCAAAAGGGTGCCATTTAAATCTTGAGAAATTGCAGCGCCTGAAGCCGATTCAATACCAGTATCATTTATTGCAATTTTTATTGAAGAGCTACCAAATGTTATATCGTTTCCGGGAGTATATCCTGGAATATTATTATTGTTTAAAGCTTCCCATGCTGATGAAGCATTAATAATATTTAAATGCCAGTTCAAAGGAAGAAGCAAATCTGTTGGTAGATTAATGGAAAATTTTTTTGATTTAGAAATAATTATTGGTAAAACAGACTCAACAAATTGGAATTTTGCAATCTCATCACAAATATCTAATATTCTTTCATTGGGAAAAATGTTGATTTCTATTTCATAGTGAATAGCTTTGTTTTTTATTTTACGAAATGTATTGATATTAAGTTGATTAAATAAAGAATAAATGTCATTGTTATTCGTCCCATTAATAAAAAATATATCTATTTTGTTTGTTAATAGTGCAAGGTTTTGTTGAGTTGTTGTAATTATTGTACCAGCATTAATAACATCGTTTCGTTGAATTAAAGTTTTCCAAATATTTAGTTTTTCTAAATCTGACAGCCCTTCATTAAAGCTAAAAGCCATAAAATCAGGTGTGATTTCAGAGATCAAATCTATTTTATTCATCCCTAAACCTATTACCCAAGCTTTTATCTCGTCTAAAGATACACCTTTGGAAGGGTTATGATAAAAACCAATATAATTATTAATAATATTAATTGGTAAAATGGTTCTTTTCCCAATAGCTCTTGAGCTATCACTTGTCATGAAAAAATATTCTAGGCAACCACTTCGATTTATTATAATTGTTCTTGATTGTTTGATATAATTTTCAGCATTAACTTCAACAGTATATTCTCCTGGTTTTATATTGTTTAATGTTGCTCTATTCTCAAACTGATAATGAAATATTTCTCCAGTTTCATTATTTTTAAATTTAATAGTTGCAGTGGTTAATAATTTGTCATCATTACCAATTACAATTATTTTATTGTTTTGTTGCCTCATAACTAGAAAAGTTTGTTAGGTTCCATAATTTCAATTTCAACTTCTTTAATTTCAGGATGTTTAATAATTTTTTTTTCAATATCAATGATTCCATACCCTACGTTATTACCTGTATAAATAATTAACATGTTATCTATTTTTCGAGTATATTTTAATCCCATTGTCTCAATTATTTTAATGATTTTATCATCATTTCCCTGATTAAATTTTATATTAATTACATTAGTAAAATAGCCCAGTCGAACTGTTGGTCCTGCACTATTGACCAACCCTGACTCTCTAATTGCTTGCAATTCTTTGCAATTCTTTTTCTTAAATGTTGAGCCATTTTTCTTTTTTACCAGATAGAACTTGGGAAAATAGTATTCAGTTGATGTTGTTCCAATTCGTTCAAGTTTTAAAATAGAAAATAAACTGTCAAGTTTTGCGGAATCTTTATAAGTCTTGTATGTAAATGACAAGTAATTTGGATTATAATTGAAATAAACAGTATCAATGCCATTAATATAAAACTCTTTTTTATTACCCTCGCTATTATTATGCTTTTGACAATATAAGGAATTGCAAATAGTAACTGTAAAAGCTAAAATAAATAAAATATTTATGTTCGGATTTTTTTTCAATTTCTACTTCTTATTTATTATTAAGTTTCTAATCAATATATTATTTTTTACTGAAACCCTTAAACAATAAACCCCATCAAGCAAATTCAGGGTGTTTATTTTAGCCACAGAAACATATGAATAATCTTCGGCAGCAACTTTTTTTCCGGTCATATCAAAAACCTCAACCCTTTGAATATTCTCCCCCTCAATAGTAATATAATCACTTGCAGGATTTGGATAAATACTAACGTTGCTTAGATTATTATTATTGTCCTGAATTCCTGAACTTGTAGAAGAAACTTTTTCACCACTGCGGTAAATACCGTCAAAATAAATACTTGTTAAAAGATGCCCGTTTGGTGTGATAATTGTTGTAAAAGACTGGTGATCAATTTCTGTTATTCCGCTCATATCAAGACTATCCCAGCTTTCTGCCAAATCAGTTGAATACAGGAATGTATAAGGATTTCCATAATGGCCAATATTTGCAAATATTGTATCTCCTTCAGTAATACAAAGACTTGAAACCTGATCAGTCAGACCGTCGCATGTGCATGTTGTCCATGTCAGCCCGTTGTCTGATGATTTTACAAATCCGGGATCATCAACTGTTCCGTATTGTCCAATTAATAAACCTGTTGAAGTAGTAAGCAGGTCATCACTGGCCATGCATTCATAACTATTGCTTTCCAATACCCATGTTACACCATTGTCGGATGATTTGTAAAGAAAACTTGATCCGTAGGAAACATAAATGTCATTTGACGGAGCTACCCACAAGGCGTTTTTATAATAAGTACCCATGTCCAGTGTCATAGTCCAGTTGTCACCATTGTCAGTGGATGTATAAATCTTCCCGTCACCGTAATACTCATAGTATGCAAGAATATTGCCATTTGGAGCAAGATACATTTCAACTATGTTAGTATCGGCCCCCAGTCCTTCTGAAACATTTTCCCATGTAATTCCATGATCATATGACCTGAAAATACCATGTCCAATATCTAAATCACCACTCCATGAACCAGAATTAATATGGGTAAATAAAATGTCATTCTTGCAAAAGAAACTGTAATTGCAATGTTCAGATATTGATACAGGAGGTAAGTATGAATCCAGTACTGTCCATGTCAATCCATCATTTGTGGATACTATTAAAGTTGTTGAACTAAAGAATTCAGCATAAATTCTTCCTTCAGAGTCAGTAACAAAATCACGAGGCCCTGTATTTGATCCAAAGTTATAGGTTTCCTGCCAGAAATCTTGTGAAACACAAACATCATGAAGAAGAGAAACGGCAATTAATACAATAAATAGTTTTTTCATTTTTTTGAGTTTTTAGGTTATTATGTATTGACTTTCCGTTAAAGATAAAACTTTTTTTATTTAAGTGAGCCAGTGTTGGTTAATAATTTTGCAACTGTAATTTATGATTTTTTTCTTTTCCTTATCCCCTCTAAAAATTCTGTACTAATTTATAACTTGTTTTTTTGTTATAAATGAAAAAAATGTTAAAAAATAAATAGTACAGAAAATTTTTAATAAGCGTTGGCAAATAATAAATAATCGCTATTTATCAATAAATAAGCGTTAAAATCAAATTTTAATTAATTGATAACAAGTGTAATAACAAAAATTTAACTATTTTTTCGAAAATTGTACCATTTTTAGTGATCACTTTTTGATGCTTTCTGCATCATATGTATGAAAGATGTTTAAATATTTAAAAATGCAAAAAGAAAAAATCTATATTCAATCACAAACTGGTATTTCTTTTCTGGATATAAAAGATATACTTTATTGTGTCGCAGAAGGAAACTATACTAAAATAATGATGACTGATAATTCATCTTATATCGTCTCAAAACATCTGAAAAAAATTGAAGAACAGCTACCTGCACCAATTTTTTTCAGGTGTCACAGAAGTTGGATTATCAACCTAAATCACGTGAAAGAGATGTGCCGGAATCAAAAGCGTACGCTTATAATGAATAATCATGAAGCAATAAAACTTTCAGTTAGAAATATTGCGAAGTTTAGAAAAACTATTGATTTGTGTTTCAATTCATTTAAAAATTGAGCTTATTTTGATAAAAACAAATAATTTTTGACATTATCTGAATAAGAAATTTGATGGATTCTTTTCACACAATTTGTTTTTATCAGAAAAATTAAACTGATTTACAAATGAATTCGTATTGTGAAATTCAAAAAGATATTGATAATATGAATCTATTCCGAAAAGATTTACCATAAAATCAGTCCCGAATAAAACCTTGTTTTCTACATCAGAAAATGATTTATTATTCTTTTTTAAAACTGATTTTAAACTGTTTGTAAAATCCCTGTATTTATTGTTGTCATAGCTAATATCTGAAAAATCAGCATATACATTTTTATATTTTGAGTTTAAAAGCATCAGAATAATTTCTTCCTGCCATTCTCCCCAACCTTTAAAATATTTATCCAACTGTACGCCAAAATGAGCAAAATTCAGTTTTAAGTCAGGATAGACATTTAATACTTGTTTCCAATGGGAGGGTGAAGATATTTTCCAATCCTCTTTTTTATCAATAACAACAAAACCGGCATCACTGCAATGAGTTGTAACAGGGATATTCCTTTCGCAACAATATTGATAAAGCAAATTCACTTTTATAATATCCTCTTCGAATTTTTCCGGCCAGGGGTCAAACCCAAGCGGGGGATATACTTTTATTCCGGCAAAAAAATTGCTTCTGATATCTTCATGATCAATATCCAGCTTTATCAGGTATTTTGCCTCGCGCATGAATGTCTTGTAATTTGACTTATCCATTTGTGTCAATTTCCTGATATTTTCCATAAATTCAGATTCAATAGGAATTTTATTGTTTCGTTCCACTGATTCTGACAATTCTTTGTATTCTTTTAGAAGATTATTTGCAACTTGAAATACCTCTATATATTCTTCGTCATTGTTATAATCTGATTTGAAAATTTTATCAAGAAGTCTGAATTTACCAAAATGAACATTGAATACCTTTCTGAAATCTTCGGGATTGCCTTGGTAATTTGAAAAATACTTATATAACATTTTGGGAAGGTTGTTTTCGTCGTTTTTCAATTTCTCATCTTCATTCAATTTAAATATCAATGATTCGTCAATTCCTTCATAATATTCAGAAAGCCAATTGTAAACATCCCAGACCATTTCCTTGTTGTCTATTTGTCTGAAAAACACCAATGTTTCTGTCTTTTTCACAAACATCAAATATTTTTCAAGTTTCTGCGAAATTTTAATGTTTTTGATATCCGCTTTTTTCTTAAAAGCACCCATATTTAAGGAAGCACCGAGATTATAATTTGAGGGATTGATTCCTAAAAAAGGATAAATTTCAAATAGCTTAACCGGACTTTCTTTCATGTATTCTTTGATTCCATAATACAAATCGATTACCTGATCAACAACAGACTTTTTCGGTGCCAAATTGTAGTAAGTTATGCTCTTGTCCATATTTCCCATGCCTTTGTAACCAAAGTCCATCATTAACGGAGTTAAAACAACCAGTGAATATTCATTTCCGGCAATATTTATAGCGCTGTTCTTTGACCATTCATTGGCAATCTCAGAAAACCTGTTATAAAAGCTTTGCTTTTCACAACAAATAATGTCATTAATTTTTGGGTGAAACCTCAAATAATCCATTTCGAGATAAATAAACTGTCGGTCAATTGTATTATCAAAAATGGAAAGCGTATTGATAATTCCACCTTTCCTTTTTTTCTTAAAGTACCTGTTTTTAATAAGAAAGAAAGCTCCAACTATGGCATAACAGCCAAAAATAAAAAGTGATATTTTTATTAAAATGCTTGTCCATTTAAAAGAGAACATCAAAAGAATAGTAAAGACAATAATAGATAATAAGTCAATTGCAAGAAGCCAGAGAACAGCAAGCACAGTTGTATTTTTTAATTTTTTCAACGTTGGAGTCGTGTCACTGCTCTTTGAAAGAAACAGCATCCTGAAAATAAGTTGGATATACTTTCCGGAACTCAAATCATTTATTGACATTTTATTGTTCAGGACAAACCTGTTCACAAAAGATAAAATCCCGGCATGCCCCAGATTAAATGCATGCAAATGGATGTCATAGAATGTTCCCGGGGTTGATTTGTTTGTTTTTGTTGTCATACTTTTTGGTTATTTAATTGCTCTTAAGAATCTGAATATTTTATAGTCATAGAATGATACAGGTGGCGGAATATATTTTATTGGTATTCTGTTGTATATTGGAATATTATGTGTGTATGGGCCGAAGTCGTACAGTTCTAATAGTTTAATGGTATTTTCAATTTGTTTTTGCCTAAATTCTTTATATATTTTCTCAATCTCCAGCTCAATAATATTTGGCTCATCATAAATAGAAATAAAAGGTGGTTCTTTAATCTTGGGCTTCTCGATATCATTAATTGGATTGTCGGGAGCTTTTATAGAATTACTTTCTTTTTCGATAAATTCATTAATGCATGTGCGATAATCAGCTATTAATGTGTTTTTTTCAATCTGAAATTTGGGTTTTGACACTTCTTTGGCTATAGATGCATTTGGTATTATTGGTATCGCTATTTTATAATCTTTATCATTAAATATACAGTTGAAAATCTTGTCAGATTCTTTTTTGATATGATTTGTTATTTGCTCGTTGAAGGGGCTGATCAGTTCATCAAAAAAAGCAATATTTAAACCGAATCCGTCTGCAAAATCTTTTATGTAGTTTCCAAATGTACTGTTATAAGCTTTTTTAATGAGGCAATGAAAAATTTCACGATACCTTGTATATAATTTGCCTGTCGCTTTCCTGAGATTGTTTTTAACTTTCCTGAATCGTTCTTTTGCCTGTTCGACTTTTTCTATGGACAACCATTTTTTTTCATCCCCGGATATGGAATTCAATAACACATTTTCATTTTTCCATTCTGATGAAAAATAATCCTTTCTTTTGTTTTCAAAAACTACTGTTATTTCAGCCAGACCGAATTTTTTCCGAAAATCAATTTCATTCAGGTGTAAATTTTTTATTTTAACACTATCTCCTGGGTCATCATTTAAGAATCGTTGAAACTCTTTTGTTTTTTTTAATGAGTCAATTAAGTTCAGGGTCGAATCAATTTCATTAAGTTTTTTGTTAATGTCTTGATTTGAAATAAAATCATCTGCCATAAAAGCAATAATTTCATCTTCAATTTCATTTTTAAGTAACAGATTATTTTTAATGATCTCCAATTTGTGCATTTCCAGCTTTTCAATCCTTCCCATTTCATTACCGGTAACCGTGGCACCAAAAAAAGTAAATGAAGTTGAAATGGTCAGTACCATCAGGGTTTTTTTAATAATTCCGGTGTATCTCTTAAACCGGCCCTTTATTTTCCATTTCTCAAACAAGGGGAAGAAGCTACCAATGGTAATCAGGATGAAAAGGATGATCAACTCATATCCCCATCCGATTTTGATCAGGGAAATGCTGTTTTTTATGTCATGTTGTGTTTTTTCGATTTGAAAAAATGTTGATTCCAGTCCATCAGTATTTGTGAAAGAATCAAGCAGGATTTGAAAAACCGAAAACACTAAGACGACTGGAAATAAAATGGACAAAAAACCAAGCAGTCCGTTAATAATAGATGTTTTGAACTTTATTTTTCCAGAGTGATGTTTTTTCCATTTGGGTTTTTTAGATGTGAACAAATAAAGGCCAATCAGGTAAAAACGCATATAAAGAAGATTATTGAAGTCCCTAATCAGGTTTTTTTGAGATTGACCTTTGTTTTTTACAGGTGTAAAATAGAAATACTCATAAAATATTTTCATGTCAACCAGAATGACATAACAAATTAAGGATAATATTAAAATGAAATATATCATAATTGCTATAATCAGGTTATATCATTAAGATTATGAATATTTAATAAAACCTGCATTTTTGATTGAGTTTATTTTTCTCCGTAATTCAAAAACACCAACTCCCTCAGCCGAATGGCCTGTATTTGTGTTTCCTTCAATAGTATTTATGTAACCGTCACTTACGCTTGTTACGATACCGGTATGGCCTTTTCCTTTTCCCAGAGAAATAATAAATACGAAGCCCGGTTCAATTAAAGCAGGGTTTAGGATGGCATCGCCGGTGAGGATTTTATTTCCTGCTGTTTTATTCCAGTGTGTCATGCAGGAACCGGTCTTAACCAATGGATTTGTCATTTTAAGCTCTGAACAAGCTTTTTCAAAACACCAATAGACAAATGCTGCACACCAGGGATATCCACCAGAAAGTGAAACACTTCCTAAAAATTCTTCAACTTTTTTTCCGCGATTGGAACCGGGAGGGTCTTCTTTTACACCAATCTGGCTTTTTGCTATTTCAAGGACTTTTTTAAGCAATTTTGAAGAAGCAGAGTTGTTTTCGACTTCAGTTCCAAACAGGCAGGCCCATGTAAATGCCCCTATTTTTCCGTCAATTACCAGCGGGTTTCCGAATTTATCACAATGTTGGCTTTGGAATTCTTTGACAAATCTGGTTGTTTGTGGTCCAAATACCCCATCAATGACTATAGGTCCGTAACCTGAAGCGGCCAATTTTTTTTGGATTTCCTTTACAATGGAAGTGTTTTTTTCGCCTGCGGCGATTATTCTTAACGGATAGTTCATGTTTTTTAGTTTTTAGGGATTATAATATGGTTGATATGGCAGCCAAAATTGCCTTTTCAAAAACATCAATAGCAGCATTTGCAGCTTTTTGTGCTATCGCCTTTGAAATCACAGCCATTGCATTAAGTTCAGCTTCGAGCAGGAGTTTTTCATCTTCAAGTCTGGATTTGAACCGGGCCGGAGTAATTTCGCCTTTTTCGAGCGTTTCTGCCAGAAGTTCCATGCGGGCTTTTCGTCTCTGAAGAAATTGGTTTGCAGTTGTTTTTACTTCTTCCCAATTTTCGCTCACAGTACCTTTTATTGCTGCAAGCATTTCTAAGATGACATCGTTTGTATTTACTTTCATATAGTCTATTTAGGTTGATTAATAAGAATTTCTTTTGCTTTTTCTGACACTTGTAATGCATAGAACAAGTCCTGCATGTAAGTTTGATTAATTTTTATCAGTCCGTCACTTATAGAATTGTCTTCTTTGTGTTCTTCTTTATATTTGTTCCATGTTTGAAGAATAATCTCACAAATACGGGTGGAGTTTTCATTTAGGGGCCTTATTTTATTTTGTAATAAAAGGGAATTTAATTCCACTTCAATCTCAACATATTGTTTTGAGAAATTACTGTAAGCCCTTTCGTTATCTTTTGCGGATGTTGTTTCGAGCATCAATAAATAAAATCGGTCCACAGCTTTTGAGGTGGTTTCAATTTTGGAATAAAGTTCCGAATCAAAGTCAGGAACAAATTTTACTCTGCAGGAGTTGGTAAATGTAACCAGAAATACGGTAACAAGGATTACAATTGCCTTCGAAAGTGTGTTGTTCATTGTTCTGTTTTTAAATTAAATAGCTAAATTATGGATTATCTCATAAAACGTAACCTTATCTGTTATATGATACATAAAAATAGAAAAAGTGACATTCATTTTCACAAAAAAGAAAAAAATAAACTGACGTCACTATTCAATTGCCTGCTATAAAAGGGGACCAAAAAGTTATGTTATAAAACATAATGGAAAAAATGTCACTTTTTAAAGATAATTGAATCATATTAGAGAGATAATAAAACATTACCACTAAAACCAAAATTACTATGTCAAAAAAACACAATGAAGACAAGCAGAACAAGTTATCTGACTTGATTGAAATTATTAAAGGATACAAAGATCTTAGTTTTAGCAAAACTGAAGATTATAAACAGAAGTTTAATAAGGTATGGCCAGTGATTAAAAAAACCATCGAATTTGCTCGCGACATAAAGTTGACAGGCGAAAAGTTCGATAAAAAAGCAGATGAGGCAATTGCATTGGGAGACAGAATGTATGCCGATGGTGCAAGTCAGGAAGGTATGACCGAACTTGGCCTGAAATTTCAGAAAACATGGAAAAAAATCAAATTTGCACTTAACATCCTCAGGTTTGCCGGAAAAGACGAAAGAAACAAGTGGATAGATAAAATTATTGAAATTGGTGATTGGATTTTCGGAGAGTAAGAGAAACTGGGATTGATGGCTTTTTTGAGGAAAGCAAGGCTGTTTTTCTTTGCATGGCAAATCCTGTCCGTTTTAAGATCAGAAAAAATATTTCTTCAAGTTTTTTTAAAAAAACCGCCATATTAATCCCATAGTTTTTTATACATTTGGTTGTCAATCCTTGTCAGTCTGTTCAAAATATTTGTGTGGCTGACCAAGCTTTGCTTTGGGGTTTGGGGGAGGGGATGTTTGGGTTTATAGATCCTGATTGAAGGAAATGCAAGTTGAAAAGGATTAAATATAATTAAGTATTATCCCTGAAATGTGTACTGTCAAAACCGGTATTTAAATCAAAATGATTGCTAAAAAAACTACCAAACTGAATTTATCCGTAATTATCCGAATTAATTCGAGTAATCAAGGATAAATACGGATAAAGATGTTAGCTGTAAGCCTAAAAAAAGACATGAACATAGATAACCACTTTTTAAAACAATGATACAATCAATTGACATAAAAAATGTTGCAACGTACGACAATCAAGGCGTTCAAATTAACGACTTGAAAGCGATTAACTTTTTTTATGGTGCAAATGCTTGCGGAAAGACAACTATTTCAAATTTCATTTATGACAACTCTGACCCAAAATTCAATAGTTGCTCATTGACTTGGAAAAATGGATTGCCTTTGAAAGTGTTGGTTTACAATAAAGAATTTAGAACTAGAAATTTTGGAAAAGGGAAGTTAAACGGCGTATTTACTCTTGGCGAAGCGACTGCTGACCAAATCAAAGTTATTGAGCAAAAAAGTGAAGAACTTAAAACTATTAAAATTGATATAATACAAAAAAGGGAGACTTTTGAAAAATTAAAGACAGATAAGGAAAAATCAGAAAATGATTTTAAAGAAACCACTTGGATAAGAGTTTACAAAAAACATGAAAGTGACTTCAAAGAAGCATTTACTGGTTCACTACAAAAGGAATCTTTTAAAACCAAACTTTTACAGGAAATAACGGCCAACTCTGCTCCATTAGATACTCTTGAAAATTTAAGAGAGAAATCAAAAACAATATTTGGAGAACAACCACAAAGGATTGAACAGATTAGTCAAATTTCGTTTGATAGGATAATAGAAATAGAAACGAATGAAATTTGGAAAAAAATCATTGTAGGAAAAGCTGATGTGGATATTGCTAAGTTAATTCAGAAGCTAAATATAAACGATTGGGTTAATCAAGGGAGGGAGTATATTCAAGATAATATTTGTCCATTTTGCCAACAGAAAACTATAACAGAAGATTTTAAAAAACAAATTGAAAACTTTTTTGATATAACATATTTGAATGACATCAACCATCTTAAAGAGTTAAAGCAAGAATATAACACTTTAACCCTAAATATCATTAATCAGTTAAACACGATTGAAGCAAATCAAAAGGCTTTCAGAAACTCAAAACTTGACGTTGATAAATTTTCAGCATACCTAAAAACATTGTTAAGCCAAATTACAACAAATAACGAGTATCTCGTAAATAAGATTAAAGAGCCAAGTCGAAGCATTGAATTAATTTCAATTAAAGAACAATCGGATTTATTAACTGAATTAATTTTTCAAGCCAATCAAGAGATTAATAAGCACAACGACATTGTAACAAATTACTCAACAGAGAGAAACAACTTAATTAAAGCAATTTGGAAATACTTAATTGAAGTTTACAAACCTGAAATAACAGCGTTTAATAATCAAAAAAGTGGTTTAGAAAAAGGTATTGCTAATCTTGAAACACAATACAAAGCAAAGGTATTAGAATTTAAAAAATTAGATACTGAAATTAAAGAGTTGAACAAAAACGTTACAAGTATTCAGCCAACGATTAATAAAATTAATAGGATTTTAAAGTCTTATGGTTTTCTAAATTTTGAAATTGTTACTGCCACAGAAGATGGTTTTTATCAGATTCTGCGTGAAGACGGAACAATTGCAGAAACAACCTTAAGCGAAGGAGAAATTACTTTTATAACATTCCTCTACTATTTGCAACTTGCAAAAGGTGGAATTTCAGAAGATGAAGTAAACAATGAAAGAGTTTTAGTGATTGACGACCCAATTTCCAGTTTAGACAGTAACGTATTATTTGTTGTAAGTACTCTTATCAAAGAAATAATCAAGAATATAAAAGCAGAAACAGGACACATAAAACAGTTAATCCTATTAACTCACAATGTATATTTCCACAAAGAAGTTTCTTTTATCGATGGAAGAATGAAATTTTGCAACAAGACAAATTTTTGGATATTAAGAAAAAATGATAAGGTTACTAGTTTGCATAGTTTTGAGATGGACAATCCTATTCAATCTTCATATGAACTTCTGTGGCAAGAATTGAAAAGTGAAGGAGTTAAATCAAGCCTTACTATCCAAAATATTATGCGAAGAATTATTGAAAATTATTTCAAATTACTGGGCAAATATGGTGATGATGATTTAATTATTAAATTTGAAACTAAAGAAGAACAAGAAATATGTAGGTCTTTAATTTCGTGGATTAACGACGGTTCCCATAGTGTTAGTGACGATTTATATGTTGAACTTCAAGACAGAACAATTGAATCTTACAAAAAGGTATTTAAAGACATTTTTGTGCTGACCAATCACGAAGGACACTACAAAATGATGATGACTATAGATGAAGAAACTATATGAAAACAAGGCATATAGCTAAAAATGAGTCATAAAACATGCCGATTTCAGTGGGTTTTCAAGCGTTTAGTCCAGTATCAAGTTTTGTATTGTGGGATACAGACGCATCTCCTGCTATCTAGTTTCTACCCGCGACCGTCAACAATTGAAAAGAACAGACAACAAATAGATACGAAAGTGGCATATATTAACGAAAGTAAGGATTGAACATTTTGACAAAACAGTGCAAATTTGATGGATTTTTTTTCTTTTTTTTCTCCTCGTCCGCAAAAAGAAGGATCCCATCCAAATTGCACACATTGCCAAAGTCCCAGGAGCCGACGTTCAAACCAGCACTTTCCCAAAAAGTGCAATTTTGCTTTCGACCCTTTTTTTTTAAGTCTAGAATTATTATAAAATTATGAAAAAATATTTCTATGAAAAATGAATTCATTAATATCTACTCATATAATAATAGTGAGTTAGTTCTATTTTTTCCAGAACTATTTAGAAATAAGGTTTGGGCTGAAAAATTTGGCAAGATTTATTCATTACTAACAGATGAAATGGAGAAATCAAATTTAAAAAAATTAGTGTTAGATTTTCAATACTGCAAGTGGATTGATCCCATTCCTTTATTATCTATACTTGTATTTATTAATCAAAAGATATCCCTCCCCAAAGAGAAGATTGTTTTCAAAATACCAAAGATTGATGGAGATACAGAATCCAAAGTTGTATGTAAATTTTTAAACGAAGAAGGATTTATTGATGCATTTGAAAGGATTGGTATAATTGATTCAGAAAGTTCGAATATTCGGGAACAAATTAATAAAACAATTGTAAAACTTAACTATTTTGATTGCCATCTTTTAAACGCACAAATATTTGATACATTAAAGATTCATGAATCAACTGACGAATTTTATAAAAGAGTAAATACTTTAATTAATGAAATTGAGGTTAACTTACGGTCTAAACGTATTCCATTAAATAAATTTAATGACATAATTTATCGCATTAGGATTTTCTTATCTGAAACAATAAACAATGTCTATAATCATGCCTATCCAGATAATGAGGAAAGAAAATATATAGGAATATATCTCAGGTATCGATTTGGACAACAAAATACATCTATTGAAAAAAATGAGAAGAGTAAGCTGAAAGAATTATCTATTAAGGAGATTTCAAATTCCTCAAGGTTGTTGAATGGTTTAAAAGAAATAATTGAATTAAGAGAGGGTTGTATAGAAGTCTTTGTGGTTGATGTTGGAATAGGAATAGCAGATTCAATTGGTGTAAGAAATGGTTCAAATAAATCTTTTCCTGCTAGAAGTGTTTTTGTTGATTTATTTAATACAGAACAGCGAAAAAAAATATCTTCTGAAAAAAATAGAACAAAAATTAGTGGCTTAGCTTTAATAGGTAGATTGTTATCCCAAGAAAAAGATTTTATTTTAAATAAGGATTTTGAAGAATGGTTAGGTTCAATATTGCCTGATATCAAAAGTAATAGCTTCTTTGAGGCAATTAACAGCGTTGATAATAAACATACTCCAGGATGTATTTGGCAAGCAACGTTTTCTTGGCAACTGAGCTCTGTTGAATTAGAAAATTGGGAAATCCTTACAAGTAAATCATTAAACTTACTAAAACTATATAAAAACAAACAAGTTAGTATTGCATTATTAGAACAGTACACTTTAATTGATGAAAGAATAATACATCATCCTAATTGGAAGGAAAGAAAATTATTCTTTGAAAGTACTGTAAAAAAACAAAAGCCAAACAAGTGTATTATATACTTACCGCAATATGGCGTAACAAAATACTTAATAGGATTTGTTATTTTGCCTTATTTAGCTGAAATAGCAATAGAGGATTCTTGTTTAGTAATAGCTGATATCCCCGATGAGGAAAGATTAACTTACTTCGCAGCACTAAATGAAGTGGTTTATAGTCCTGAATACAAATTAATATTATCAAAAATACAAAGAATTGTTTTAATTTCTAGGTCTTTATCGATTTGCACCTTAACTTATCAAAAGGGACATTACTGTGTTGATAAAAACGGGCTAGATGAATTTATTTTTGATTCACTAGCAGAACTTTCATTATATAAAATATTGGAAGTACTAATAACAAATGATTCAATTTTAATCTGGCAAGATGTTTTAAAAAAGAAAAAGACTCTAACATTTATTAACTCTAAAATAATCTGGAATGACATTTCTAAAGAATCTATCGATAGTTATCTAGATTTTAATCAATTATGTGAGCTTAATACATTCGTTGAATTATTTGATGTTAATATTCAACGAGTGTTAGGTATTTATAGCTATAAAAATATACAAATTAAGAATTTGGATATATTAACAAATAATATTGTAAAACGCATTCAAAAAAAACTAATACCATCTCATCTTGATTCGAACTTCACAATTTTTGTTGGTAGTATCTTTGTGAAGGGGTATACTCAAGAGGATGGCGCTTATAATATCAAAGAAGATTATATTGTTTTCCATTGTTTTCAACATCCTTCTTCAACTGAAGAATCTTTATTCAAATTATTCTATTGGCCAAAGAAAGAATGGATTAATAATAATTTTGAAAAGAAAGCATCAAATTATCAAAGAATTGGCAGAACTCCCGCAATAGCGCAAGGTGGTTGGATGTATTATAAAATACCTAGATATGACATAAATAAAAAATCTTTTTATAAAAGAAATCCAAAACTAACCTACTTAGATTGGCAGGATTCAAAGATTGGTTTAAGAATTGGGAATTTTAAGTATGGAAGCTTCTATGATTTGTTAAAACTTGACCTAAAAACGATAATCAATACAGCATTTTATTATAAAAACGACCTGGCCAGATTTATAGTCTCTCATTTTTTCTATGCTTTAGGTGGTAATATCAGTGAATTGAAAGATAAAGACTATTCTTCAGATATAGAAGAAAATAAGGATGAATTAAGTCTTTATTATAAGGATACTTCAATAATTGTTTATCCAAATCATTTTTACACTAAATATGTGATTGAGAAAGTTTCTGAAATACTTTCTGATACACTCATATCCAAAATTATACCATTAAACTATGTGAGAAGTAATCACACGAAAACGAATTTGCTATTTTCTCCATTGAATTTTGATATTATTAAAAAATACTTACAAGGTTCTAAAAAATCAGTTGTGTTTTTTGACGATGCTATTGTTAGTGGTAGGTCAAGGAAGGAAGTTAAGCATTTATTAAAACATCTTGGAGCTAATGAAACTAAAACTCTTGCAATAATTGATAGACAAAGGTTACCATATGCTATTCCAAACCCTGAAACTCACAGATATTATTGGAGATTAGACATTCCAAGACTTGGAGCAAATGAAAATAATCCGATTAATTATGTTTTAAAAAAGGCTAAGGACTTTCAAACTCAATTTGTTGAAGAAGCAAACCGACGTATAGATGTTTGGAATTTAATGTGGGGAGAATGTGATACAACAGATGAAAACTCTGCTCATGTATTAAGTCCAATAAGTATAAATATTAGTAAGCCTAATAAAAAATTTGGTGTGCAGGAAGTAATTGAACCAGAGATCCGTTTTGAACAGATTGGTGGTGATGAAAATAGAATTAATCTATATACCTCAGTAGGTTTGTTGACTTATTGTCTTGAAATACATTGCATTACAGGTCGTGATGATTTGATAATCAAATATCTCAAACAAGATATACCAGACTCAGTAAGGATTGAATTAATTTGTTCACATCTGCTTTTATATGGAAATGAATTAAGGCCAACTTTAAAAATTGAACTATTAATATATCTATTAGAGGCGACAAATTATTTTAAACCCGATATTCATACGGTGTTTGCGGCAATTGTTTTATTAAATCAGAGTGATGATGATATTATTAAATTATCAAAGCAAAACGAATTTGTTAATAATTGTAATTTTGATATTCATTTAGCATTTGCAATACATTCATTAATAAGAAATAAAACCTTAGAAAATAGTAGTAAATACAGTAATCTATTTCAAAAGCCTATGCTAGATAATAAACAAAGGCTTATTAATTGGGTTGACTTTCATAAACAAATATTTGAAAAAAGAAAAGCTCACATTACACCTATTCATGCTGTAATCAACAAAAGAAAAAGCATTGAAAATAGATTTATTGATTTTGGTCGTTCATTAGTACAATTAAAGATGCATCTTAACGAGTTTCCAATCAATGTATTTAGTGAATTAATTCCCAAGGAGAAGCTATTTAAGGCAATAGATGATTTTAAGAACAAATCAGATATTCTTTTAAATAATAAATTTGAAAATAATTTAGCTGATTTAGATATTATTCAAAATGAAATAGAATCAACTATTGAATCTGAATTGCTAAATCCATTAGTGCTAATACATGATACATTATTTCTTCAAATTAATGGAAATGAAGTACCTTTAAAAAATTTTATTACAGGTTTAATCTCTGAAAACACACTTGATGACTGGAAAACTATCGCTGTGGAAAAAAATTGTAATGCATTTATTGATTTCCATGAAGATAAGGAAGGGTTAGAACATCAAATATTTATTTCATCAAAAGGTATAGATACATTAAAATATCTTCAAAACAATGAATTATTGCCAATGTGGATCCCAATGGACTTGAATCTTAAGGATAATATTAAAAATTTTATTTTCAATTATTTGCATGGCTCTTTTAAGCTTATTTCAGACCCATTTTCAAGCAATAAAGTTACTAAAGCACACCTTTGGTATTCTTTTGAATTTAATGAAAAATTACGAGAGTTCAAGATTTTTTTTGGTAATCCAATTCGACAAGAAGTTAATGATATTGATATTTCATTTAAGACTGGTAAAATTAAAAATTTGATAAAATCGTATCAACTTGGTTGTGATTTGTCTTTTTATTATAATGAAGATTCTGAGACGAAAATACTTATTACTGAATTATCTTTACCAATTATTTAAAATAAAAACAGTATGTCAAAATTTAATCTCCTGATTATTGATGATGACCCTTCTAGGAAAGGTGATTTTCAGAATATATTTAATGATTCTAGTTTTAATATCGAGTATGCATTTGATAGGGATATTTTCTTTCAAACGCATCTGAATAATTTTGATTGTTTCATAGTTGATATTTCTTTAGACAATTGGACTACTGAAAGTGCAGTTAGAAACATGTTTATGCGAGTAATAAATTATATAGGAAAACAAAAGCCAATTATTTTATTAAGTTCTAAAATTCAGGAAGTTATAGATTGGTCAAACGAACTGTTAAAAGAAAGTTTTCAACTTATTTATACAATAGCTTTAGAAGAATTAACCACTGAACAAGGAGGTGTAAAAGTTATTAAAAGTCGCGAAACATCACAAATTGTCTGTAATAATATTTATACTCTTTTGTCTCAAAAATTAAAATATTCTACGCTCAAAAAGGAAGATAATGACGATATAAATATTCTCCATATTTCAGATTTGCAATTTGGTGATAATAGTTTTGATGATGGTTTAAGTTTTGCATTTCCTGATGTCCTTTATAGATATCTTAATGATAAATTAAAAATAAATATTGATTTTGTTATTGTAACAGGAGACATCTCTTATAATGGCTCACCTTCGCAATATGAAAAAGCATTTGAATGGTTTTCAAAAATTGGGAATAGACTATTTAACTCAGAAAGTTTTAATGAAAGATTTTTAATTGTACCTGGCAATCACGATGTAAATCTGTCTCTATGTTCATTAAATGTTTTTAAATATCAATTTCCAAAAGAAAATGTACCTATTGGCGATATACAATTGTCCAAAAGAGATGATGTTATTAATGAATATACAATGTATGCTCTGGATGCATTTAGAGATTTTGCGTACAAATTAACAAATGATAATAACTGGTTATCAAATCAACAACTTTCTTTTTTCAATAATAAATTCAATTTTTTAGGTTTTAGATTCTTATTAATTAATGCTTTGAATCCATACAATTTATTAGGTAAAAATAGTTCTGAATTTGAAGTGAATGTCAATTCTCTTGAAGAACTTTCCATAGAAGCAAATCATCAGAATAAAAATATACCAACTATTGTTTTAACCCATCCTTCCCCATCTTGTTTAGGTTTTAATTTAGATGGAAACTCATCTGATAATTGGAGACGTTTAAGTAGTTTATTGGTAAGTATAGATTCAAAATTATTTCTTTATGGTCATACTCATAATAATTTACCTACAGAAAAGATGCGTTTATCAGAAGGTAAATCAATTATTAGAAGTAGTACAGGTACTTTATTCACAGAACCGGGGAATGTAGGGGAAACAAGAAGTTTTAAAATTATTACATTAAAAAGAAATGCAAACAAAGTAATTAACTATATTGAAAAGTCATATATTCTTAAAACTAATTCTACAATTATACCTGATGGTGAGGAATTTGAGAGTAATGAAGGTTGGATATAATTGCCAATGAACAGTTATAAGCACATTTGCAAACCTGCACGAGCCAACATTCAAGCCAAAAGCTTGCAAAAGAGTTTCCACCTTTCCTGCCAATATAGCGGAACATGTGCTTTTTTTTTGGTTTTTTCGAGAGTAAAAACGGAGTCTTTTGAGGATTGTTGAATTTTACGGTTGGCGGGTGTGATAACCTACCCGAATTGAATATTTGGTAGAATTATATGAAAGTGTAATGTTTTTTTGTAATATTGAAGAAGATAAAGCGGGTGATAGATGGTGTGGTTGTTTGCCTGAAGTGAGGGATGTGTGATTTTTTCATTGTTACAAATGAGTTCCCTGCTAGGCTGGAGAATATTGCTTACTTTAAATGATAATGCTTAGAATGAAGAGCAAAAATTTCAATACAACTAAACAGACGGCATTTGATACATGTAAAAAAGTGTTGATTGGGAGCAACTGTAATATAATCTCATCAGATTTTGCGACTGGGAAAATTGAAGCTAAAAAAAGTAGCAGCTTTCTTTCATATGGGCACATACTCAGCGTTGCGGTTGAGACAACGGTCAGTGGCAAGACCAAAATTTCAATTTCATCTAGTTCAGTTGGTATTCAAATTATTGATTGGGGAACAAACTCAAATAATGAAGATGAATTATTTGAGTTAATTTCAAACTCATTGCGATGAAACTATATGTTGTTAACCCCAATAATCAAAAGGTTTATCTAAACCTAACAGCAGCTACCCGACGAGGACTTGCGAACCAAATTGGTGGTTACAATTTTTATTTAGGTGATAATCTCTATTCAGTTAATGATGTTTGGGCAGAGAATGACCGTAATAGCACTGCGACTGGTGCAGTTGTTGGAGGTGTTGTTGGTGCATTAGGAGGACCAGTAGGAATATTAATAGGCGGACTTCTTGGCGGACTTATCGGAAACGGAAGTGATACGGACGAGAGTTCTAAAATTAGACGATTTAATAACAGCTAATGAAGAACTCCAAGCCCTCATATGATTTTAAACTCATCATTATTTCAGCAATACTTGTTGTTGGACTTGCTATTGCTTTTTTTTTCTATTGGGAAACAACCAAAGTTATAATCAGAACAGTTTTGGAATCAAAGTTAACTTATTTCCTTATTTGGACTGTAACAGTTTTAATTTTCATTATTCATTACCTAAGACATAAAGATAAAGAGATTAAAAGTGAAACCATCATTACCAAAAAATTTGGTGTTTTTATGGACAATGCACTTGGCGGCTTTACTTATGCAACAATCATTACAACATGCTTAACTCTTCTAAAGGGACTTTATATCCAAAAATTTTTCATGGATAAAGTTTATTTTTCAGAGTTTAACGACATGGACTTAATGACAGTTTTCGGAGTGATGATATTTCTTCTTTGGTATGCAGGCGTTAAAGTAATTGACACTGCCAAGGAAACATATAAGGTACAACATACGGAAGTTGTAATGACTGAGGACAAAAAAAAAGTTGTTCCAAATGACAATGACGAAGAAAATGCAACCGACAAAAATCCGAATAGATAGTAGCCAGGAAGGTAACACAGGTTTTAAGTCAAGCGGGGTCAGTAAAAAAAATGTTTGAAACAAATATAATAGGATAAAACGAATTTGTTCCAGATGAAATAATTGATATTTGATTTGTTATAGGTTAGGAAAAAGTGTTTAGAAAGGTAAGGGATGTGTTTTTAACATTTGCAATTCAATGCCAATTGTTTAAAACCTACGGAAAATATACATGTTTGACAACCATTGCTTTTTTCTTTTAACTTATTGTTAAAACGTATGTTTTTTAAGTGTTTAATCATTTAATTTGTAAACAATTTCTGTAAAAATATTATTAAATGTCAACCCTCAGACCTTATAACAACATTGAAAAGATTGTAAACTGTAAGAATGGTTATAAATGCATCAGGAGCAATTCCCCTGAAATTCACCATGTCATTTTTGGTAAGCAAAAAAAAGTATTATTTGTTGACTGCAAAGAGAACTTTATCTGTGGTTTTAAAAATTTATTTGGAGATTCATGTTATTGTTCATGCCCCGTAAGATTAGAGTATACAGGCAAGATTGCCAACAATTGAAAAATATATATTCAAAAACAAACAAATAAAACTGATTAAAAACCTTAATATTTGCTTTGCTTAAGCCTCATCCTTCTGCAGTCGTCTTTTTTCGTTGTGTTTGTGCACCAGATAGACTATTACAAGAACAACGGCAGCCCCAAAAATTATCCACCCAACTGTCTTCCATTGCTTTGTTGTAGAACCATCATTGGATTCTGCCTGAATAACATCTTGAGTATCCTGAAAAGCTGGTATTATTGTTTTTGGAGGTAAAGTGGGTGTTGTTTGATTGATCGGAGCTACAGGTTTTGGGGTTAAAACTACTTTTTTAGGGGCTAAGTCGGGTTTTATGGTTTCAATATTTTTATTTATAGCCGATTTCAATATTGAGTTTTCGGCTTTAAGCATTTGAGTTTTATTAAATTGTTCAAATACTATTTTTGAAGCATCACTGATTTTCATTTTGATTTTTTTCTATTTGTAAACTTTCATTTGTAAATCGCAGAATATAATCATGTATCTGGCATTTGAATATTCCATCTTTATGACCAAGATCAACAATATGCGTTAATACCTCCTGATTGAAACCGTCAAATTCCAGTACTGATATTGGTATATTATTTTTGCCTTCCTTATAGCGTCGATCTATGTAGGCATAAGCTTTCCGGATTTCCTTTTCAGAATTCACTCTGATCGTATTGTCATTTTTCCGTAAATTCTTCTCTTTCCAAGCGTGTTCATTACAGCAGTACTTTGCGTCGCTTCTCCGACTTTCGGGGATAGTCCTTTCACAGTGTCGGTATTGGCAAATTCTATTGGTCTCCATTCTCTATATAATATTACGTTTATTATTGATTTTCTCTTCTACTTCAGCCATTAGGAAAAACTTTTTCCTACCCAGCTTTATGGCACGGGGGAGCTGTCCCCATTTTTCCCATTTATCGATGGTTTCAGGACTTTTACCGAACTTCTTAGCCAGGTCGAGACGGGAAATGTACTCGTCGGGTTTTTTATTTTGCAGGGCCAGAAAATCCTGAAAAGCCTTTCTCAGCCGGTCATCGATAAGTTCGGAGAGTTCTTCTAACGTTATTGTGACAATTTTCATTGACAAATTTTTTAAATAAAATTAATGCGGGGGGAAGGTATTTTTGTCCGAAAACTGGACAAACCGGACAAAATATTTTTGGAATTTTTATCTGCAGATAAACTGACGTGGGATGAATTATTGTCAGTTTCTTGTGAGAAAACTTTATGATGCAATCAGGAAACTCCCTGAGTTTGCTAAAGGGTGTTTCATTTGACGACTATTCAGTGTATGCCTTTGGGGTAAGGGGCATTTTGTGTTCATCAAACCACTTTTGGATGTCCTCAATATAAAAATTGAATCCATCATCAATTTTATATCGGTCCTTATAGTAATAGTCCCTTGAAATATCCACACTTAACCAATGTTTAAAACTATCACAAACAGTTGCGAATTTTTTTCCCCTGATGATTTGCAAATGGTTAAGTGCTTTCATTAGGCCGACAAAATCCCCAATGAATTCAACCCTGCCAACCCAATTATGAGCTGCATCAATGATTTTTCTGTCGAGTAGGTATTCAACAATCAATTTTACGTAATTCTGGTTGGTAAAGAATTCTGAAAAATCTTTCTGGTTTTTTGTTTTTTTGACAGGTTTTGTTCTGGAAACTTCGTTTTTCAAAGGGAAGGAAATTGCATTGGTCATGCCTCTTTCCAGATAAACCCATTGAAATATCATTGCCAGTCTTTGCATGTTGTCCCACTTTGAGAAACTTTTTACAAGTCCATAAACTTCAAACTCAATAAGATTTTTAAAATCTTCTGGGCCTTGATAATGGTATTTCTGGTAATCAAAAAGATTGGGGATTCGAACCGGGTCAAAGGACATTGCAGTAAGGGCAAGAGCAGTGCTGTAAAAGCCTTTGTCGCTGGGCACGACAAGAAAACTGTTTAAATTGTAAAGTGAATCGAAATCCAACTGGTATTTTCTGCAATAAAATCTGACGCTTCCCTCAATTCTGTCGTAATATTCTTGTGGTGACAGGTCAATATTGAGTTCGTTGTTAAAAATTTCATTTTTCAGATCCTTTAATGCAGAAATCACATCAACATCATAAGCCTCTTTTGTACTTTTAGAATCTGAAAATGAATTTTCGTCCGGGTTCATGTTTAAATTTTTATTAAAAATAGCAAAAAATAAATGAATTTTTTATGAAAAAGAGGTAAAAAAATGTGCGAAAAGAATCAAAAACCAGTTTAAAATGACCACCAATCTGACCACTAGAAACAGCAAAAGCCCTGAAAATCAGGGCTTTTTGGCGGTGCGGACGGGACTCGAACCCGCGACCCCCGGCGTGACAGGCCGGTATTCTAACCAACTGAACTACCGCACCTCAATTGGTTTGCTTTTAAGCGCTGCAAAAATACATCTTTTTTTTGTTTATGCAAAATATTATTCAAAAAACTGTTTTTTTTTATTGTTTCTATTGTTTTTTCTCCGAAACAACATCCAAAACCCCCTCATTCAACTGAAAAACACAACTCTTTTTAGTTATCTCAGTTATCGGTCCGTTCTCATCTTCATCACCATTTTCCTGCACAAGGTTTAATTCAATTTTACCGTTCTGGTTTATTTTGCCAACCAAGCTGCGGCTCATGGTTGATGGCGGATCTCCGGCTCCCATCTGATCGGCCAATACGATGCACTCGCCAAACTGACCGTAATACATGATTGTGGCAAACATCATCGTGCCCGATGCATAGGGACATGCTTCGTAGGTGGAGTAGGTGAGGTACCAGGTTAATAGCTCGGTGTTCTCATCTATCTTTATCCTGTGTGCTGCTCTGGCAACCGATTCCTTCATCATTCCGATGTCCAGACTCTCAACATATTCCTCATATTTTCCTGATGTTTTAAGCGAGTCAATCTTGAAAAAATTACTGATATCATATTCGGCTCCCATAGTAATGTTCATCTCCTTGTAACTCTTGAAAAGCATTTCCACTTCGGCTGAACTGAGTGATTGAAACTTTTCATCTTCACTTACTTTGGTTATAAATGCCGAATCTGCATTGTACGGAAGTTTGTTATATTCCGTAAAAACAGACACCAAAACATTGTCTTCATAAATCGCTTTATCTCCAAGGGTGTCGGTTGTATCCTTCTGATTGTTCTTTTTGTCTGCTTCCTTATTGTCGCACGAAACAACAGCCAGTAACACAAACATCCCAATTAATAATGTGCCTAAAATTTTCATAGTCGTTTTATTTTTGTTGTATTAATTTATTCATTCAAAACTAATGATTTATTAATGTCTTACATCTGCAAGGTGTTGCAAACGAGTTTAAATATCTATCGGGTGATCCTGAAATTTTACTTTTACCAGATGAAACTTCCGACATTACATCCCCTCGGCTACCTTGGCATACTCATCAGAATCAATAGAATAAACCCGTTTGGGCGATTCATCGATGTAATAATTCAGTCCGCCCCACGAATACTGAACCCTCAGGTAAATCGTAGCTTTTTTTCCATCACTCACAATGATTCGGGTGACTTTTCTGACATCACTGTCAATATGCTCAATGGTTTTTCCTACCGGGTACTTATCAAGCAGTCGTTTTTGTTCCATCTGATAAGCTTCCTCAACCTCTGCTTCGGTAAGCTTGGGTTGTTCGGCCACCACAACAGTTTCTTTAACAACAGGTTTTACTTCGGTAGCCGGAACTTCTTTTTTTTCCACAGGGAGTTCAACGATGGTTGTTGGTTTTAATTTGTTATCGGTTTTTCTGACGATGGTGTTTTCGGTAGAATTTTCAGTGAGTTTTACCGGTTCAACTGATTCAACTTTGTTTTCGGCTACAGATTCGTCGATTACTTTTTTCTCGATTATTTTAGGGATTACCGGATTGGTTTCAGCTATCTTGTCATAATTCTCTACAGCTTTAAAAAGCTCCTGCATGGTTTTGATGTCCTGCAGTTTATATACTGCCAGTTTGGAATTTGGCTTCAGGGCAAGGGCCTTTTCATAAAGGATTTTTGCCTCAGTAAATTTGTAGGAGTCATACAGGTCGTTGGCCTGACTGATCAGCTGTTCGTATTCGTCATCACTTCCTCCCGGCAGATATTGAAATGCTGCCTGTGCTGTAAAACTTACTGAAATAAAAACCAAAATAATAAAAACCAGACTTTTCATATGAAAATTTTTTACGATGCAAATATACATTGTTTGACCAGCAAAATCCATACAAAAAATGCTGAATCATAAAAAATTACCCACAATCTTTTGTTAATTATTCCAGAATCTGGGTGTTTCAGCATTCGCATATTCCTTAAAAGAACGATTCCCCATAAGTATTGTTTTGACAAGCGCAAGAGATTTTTCAAGATTCTCAGTGGCTTTTTCGGTTATTTGTTCCTCAAATTCCCACTCATACCCTTTGATATGCAAAAGATAGGTTTCGGGTGATTTGTTGTACATTTTGATGCACAGGTCTACAATGTATGAGCAGGAAACAGCATGCATGGTGAATTCAATTTTCGAATCGGATGGATCCACTTTAGTCATGATAAAGCTGTCAATGGGTTCCTCGGAAGCATCCACAAATAACACCACATCATAGCCCGAGATGTTTTCAGCATCCTCGATGTTCAGCTGGTAGTTGGAGTCAAAACCAACATTTTCGATTTTGTTTTCCTTTGCCCATTCTTCCATGATCTCCACAAACCTGTTACCCAGTCCGTCGTCCATCCTTCCCGGATTGCCGTAGCCGTATATCAGTATTTTTTTGTCCATTATATTTATTTTTTGCAAAAATAGTAAAGATTTTCAAACGTAGAGACGCACGGCGTGCGTCTCCCGAAAAAAAACTTTAAATCAATAAAATTGGACACATTATTATGATATGTTCAGTTTTTTGTAAAAAAATGAACACGATACCTTGTTTTTCCAAAAAATGAACATATCTTTGCCTTATGTCCAATTTTATATATAAAAATGAACATGACAAAGTTTGATCGAAATATTCCCTACAATGATTTACCATTGCTGCCTCCGGAGAAAAGACTGGACGAAAATGTGGAAATCCTGAAGAAGCTTGTTTCTGCATCAAGAGCATTGGCATCCTTCAACAGTAACATGCTCAGGTTGCCAAATCCTCTGATGCTTGTCAATACCATTGCGTTACAGGAAGCGAAGACTTCGACCGAAATTGAAAATATCTTTACCACCGATGATGTTTTGTATAAGGCCATTTCAGATTCTGTCAAAGAAAAAAATGCTGATTTTGCAACAAAAGAAGTCCTGAAATACAGAGAAGCATTATGGACAGGATTTAAGTTGCTAAAAGAAAAAAGCAATATCACCAAAGAATTAATCATAGGCATTTTTCAACAAATAAAAGATACAAATTCAGAAATCAGACCACCACAGGCACAGGTTGTTATTCGCAGGGGGAGTAGCGAATTAAAACCGGGTGAAATCATTTATACGCCGCCCCGTGGAGAACAACTGTTGGAAAAACTGATCAACAACTGGGTCGAATACCTGAATGATGATGAAAAATATCCTACCGATCCATTGATAAAAATGTGTGTCAGCCACTACCAGTTCGAAGCCATACACCCCTTTAGGGATGGCAACGGCAGGACAGGCAGAATTTTGAATTTGCTTTATCTGTCTGATAAAAAACTTCTTTCACATCCAACATTGTATCTGTCAAAATACATTATTGAGAATAAAGATGATTATTACTTTAAACTCAGTGCAGTAACCAGCCGAAAAGATTGGATTCCCTGGGTGCTTTTTATGCTTGAGGCCATTGAAAAAACGGCTCTGAATACAAATTCCATGATCGAAGATATTGTAAACCAAATGGAAAGCACCCTTGATTACGGAAAGAAAAATTGCAAATGGTACAGCAAGGAAGTCAATGAACTGATTTTTAGTCAGCCCTACATTAAACCAAAATTATTAGGTAATCTGCTTGAGAAATATTCCCGCACCACCATCACCAAATACTTCGGTGAACTGGAAAAACTCGGCATTCTCAGACCCATTCGGGAGGGTAAAGAGGTTTTTTATGTAAATGATGATTTGACGGGGATTTTGGCGAGGTAGTTCATTTGCAATCACTCTTAACTGGAAAAACCCTGCAAATCAAACACTCCGACTTTTTTGGCAGGCACTAAATCTGAAACAATACTAATTTAAATATCGTATTAAGATGTATTGTAAAATTTAAAACACTTTGAAGATGAATAAAATTTTAGTTATTCTTTTGTCAATATTTTTAACCGCAGTTTATGCTTTTGAAGCAAACACCCCGATTGCCATAGCCGCCAATCCAAATGAAAAGATAATTGTCATAGGGCATCAAAATGGCTATATAACAATACTTGATAAAGAATCATTAAAAGTTAAAGGGACAAAAAAGATTGGGCATAACATTAAAAAGCTAAGTTTTACATCTAATGGAAAATACTTATGGGTAATTGGCTATGTTGAAGAAAGAAAAGAAAAAGTGTACTGTGTTGAAGTTTCTGACTGGACAGTAGATTTTAAATTAAGTGCTGATAAAGTAAACTGGTCTAATACAACAGACAGATTATGCTATACAATTGGTTATGGTGATACTCAAGTTCATCTTTTGGATATGAATACCAAATCAAAAATTGGTGCTGTGGATGCAAAATTCTCAGATCCTGAAATGAAAATTGATGCATTGATGTTTTCTTCCGATGGAAAAGAGTTGCTTGTTTCAGGACATAAAGGTTATGGCAATGATGAGCCGGGAGAAGTATTGGTATATAAAAGCGAAGGATACTCAAAAATACATAAAAAAACCATCAAATCTAAAAAAGCCTTTTCTGATAGCTTTGGTCATGGTGTTTTGTCAAAAGACAGCACATATTTTATTTTTAGCTGGTTTAACGGAAGATTATTCAAAGGGGCAGAGGAATTAGTTTATCCGGATTATCTTACCTGCTATTCTGTATTTGCAGAACCGGATGGCAGTTTCGCCCTTATCGGATCAGGCAGACATGCGATTGAAAGATTCGACATAAACTCACCAAATTCATCAAAACTAACCTTCGAAAAGATTGGAAAATCAGAAGGAGGGGTTGTTTCCTTTTCTTCGGACGGAAAAAATGTATATTTTATTACAGATGAGCATCTAATTGGCGTTATTAACAAAGAAGGTTTTGTAACAAAACAGGAATTATTGACTTACAAGGTTAATTTAATACTGCGCGACTATTACAAAGCCGAACAAGCCAAAGAAATAGAAAATCAATTAAAATCTCTTGGTTACAAAGTTGTTGTGCCCGAGGAGTATGACAAAAATAACAGGGTTGTAATCAAATCGGAACTTACGGTTGAAAAAGCTTATGATGCAGTAATTGAAATCCGGGAAAAAACCACACTAGGAATACAGACTATTGTGGAATTATTTGTAGAATAGATATCCATTCCACAAATTTACAAAAAATTTACCCGTTTCGCCAAATATCAATTCTAAGCAGAAATTAGCCCTGTTATTAACAAATAATTATCTATTTGCTTGCTAATTAGCTGAAAATTCGTATCTTTACTTTTGTCACTAAATAAACAAATTGATCAGATTTCTTACCAAATGAAAAAGATGCTATTTACAATTTGTGTACTATTTTTTTTCTCCACAGAAAATAATGCACAAACTTATTTTCCAACCTTGGGAAATTCAAACGAATGGTATGTTCTTCACTCTTTTGAAGGAAGTTATACTACGATAAATTACACCGAGGGTTTATACTCAAATGGAGAATTCGAATATAAAGTATACAAGAATAATGGAATGATTTTTGGTTATACCCGAGAAGATTCCATCAATAATAAAGTTTATTTCAAGTACACATTAAACCCCGATCATCTTGCTTATGACACAACCGATGTTTTAATTAATGATTTTTCAATGAATGTGGGAGACAGTATGTTGTATAAGCTTAAAACATATGAATTATGGTTATATGTTGATTCCATTAAAACCGCTTTAATTTTGGAAGGCGAAAGAAAAATCTTTTATTTGCACACCCAACCTGATGGTATTTATGGTGTTTATTACCCTGTTTGGATTGAAGGGGTAGGATCTCTGGCTGGTTTTGAATATCCCCAATCAACCCCTGATGATTTTGGAGCAAGTCAGGTAAATTGTTTTTTTAGAAACGATATTCATGTATATCAATCTGAAATGTCCTTTTCTTATGGTACTTGTGATATTGAATTGTCTAATAATGAGAATTCAAAAAATGAATATTTAATTAGTACTTACCCAAACCCATGCATTGACATAATAAACATAGATATCAATGGTATAAAAAATCCAAGATTAAATATTTACAATTTGTGTCACCAAAAAATAATGAGCAAGGAATTATTCATTGGAAGAAATCAATTAAATCTTGAGGGTTTAGATTCGGGTGCTTATTTTTTCGAAATCAGTAATGAACACTTGTTGGTAAGTAAATTAGTGATTATTAAATAGATCAAAAACTCATCCCCAAAACAGTAATTATCTCCTTTATTATTTTATATAATTCATAATATTAGCGCATTAGCGGCTATTTTTAACCAACCCAAACATGCTAAAAATATTCAAAACCTGTTTTCCAAAAACCAATTATCACTCATTATTAATAAATTCGTAATTTCTAATCCGTAATCCACAATTTTTCCTTACCTTTGCAGTCCGAATTTTAAAAAGTATTTAAAATGATAAAAATTACATTTCCTGATGGCAAGGTACGTGAGTATGAAAGCGGCGTTTCAGGATTTGATATAGCCAACAGTTTAAGCAACAGTCTGGCCCGCGAAGTGGTCGCCGTTTCCCTCAATAAGGAAATTATCGATGCAACCAGACCAATCCTCACCGACGGAAGCATTAAACTGCACAAATGGGATGATGATGAAGGTAAACTGGCTTTCTGGCATTCTTCTGCCCACCTAATGGCCGAAGCGCTGGAGTCTTTCTATCCGGGTATCAAGCTGGGCATTGGTCCCACCATCGAAAATGGTTTTTATTATGATGTTGATTTACCCGAAGGCGCCACCATCTCTGAAAACGATTTTGGTAAAATTGAGCAGAAAATGCTCGAAATTGCCCGCGAAAAACATCCGTTTGTAAGAAAAGAAGTCTCCAAACAGGAAGCTCTTGATGTTTACACCAAAAAAGGTGATGAATATAAAATTGAACTTTTATCTGAACTGGAAGACGGAACAATTACTTTTTATACACAGAACAATTTCACTGACCTCTGCCGCGGTCCGCACTTGCCCGACACCAGCTTTATCAAAGCAATAAAACTGCTGAACATCGCCGGTGCATACTGGAGAGGCAACGAAAAAAACAAACAGCTTACCCGTATTTATGGTGTTTCTTTTCCTAAACAGAAACTGCTTGATGATTACCTGATTCTGCTCGAAGAAGCCAAAAAACGCGACCACCGCAAGATTGGCAAGGAACTGGAATTGTTCTATTTTTCACCGAAAGTGGGAATGGGATTACCTCTCTGGCTGCCCAAAGGTGCACAATTGCGCGAGCGTCTGGAAGCATTTCTGAAAAAAGTACAGGTTGAGCACGGTTACCTTCCGGTGATGTGCCCGCATATTGGTCACAAAAACCTCTATGTAACCTCCGGTCACTACGAAAAATACGGCAAAGATTCTTTTCAGCCGATCAAAACCCCGGTCGAAGGCGAAGAGTTCATGCTCAAACCCATGAACTGCCCGCACCACTGCGAAATTTACAACAGCAAACCCCGTTCATACAAAGATTTGCCTGTGAGATATGCCGAATTCGGCACCGTTTACCGCTACGAACAGCATGGTGAGCTTCACGGACTGACCAGAGTAAGGGGCTTTACACAGGACGATGCACACATTTTCTGCCGTCCCGACCAGTTGAAAGACGAATTCAAAAAGGTGATTGATATCGTGCTGTACATCTTTAAAACACTCGATTTTAAAGATTTCACCACGCAAGTTTCCCTACGCGACCCCAACGATAAAGTAAAATACATCGGATCAGACGAAAACTGGGCACGTGCCGAAAGAGAAATTCAGGAAGCCGCTGCCGAAAAAGGACTCAAAACAGTTGTAGAGCTTGGCGAAGCAGCATTTTACGGACCGAAACTCGATTTCATGGTAAAAGATGCCCTTGGAAGAAAATGGCAACTTGGAACCATTCAGGTTGATTACAATTTACCCGAACGGTTTGAACTGGAATACAAAGGTAGCGATAACGAAATGCACCGTCCGGTAATGATTCACCGCGCACCCTTCGGATCAATGGAAAGATTTGTGGCAGTTTTGATTGAGCATACAGCCGGAAAATTCCCGCTTTGGCTCACCCCCGAACAAGCCGTAATCATTCCTGTGAGCGAAAAATATAATGATTATGCAAAAAAAGTTTTGAATTTGCTAAATAATTACGATATTCGCAGCCTGATTGACGAAAGGAACGAAAAAGTAGGTAGGAAGATCAGAGACAATGAGTTAAAGAGGATTCCGTACCTTATTGTTGTAGGCGAAAAAGAAGCCGAAAACAATACATTGTCGGTCAGAAAACAAGGTGAAGGCGATTTGGGCGAGTACAAAATCGAAGATTTTGCCACCCGAGTCCAAACCGAAGTTAAAAATTTATTAGCGTAGAGACGCATTATCATGCGTCTCTCAAAATGCACAAAGTAGAGACGCATGATAATGCGTCTCTCAAAACGCACAAAGTGCCAAATGTGAAACGCAACATAATGCGTCTCAAAAAATAAAAAAAGTATTAACTAATTAAGGAGGACCAAGTCATAGCATTGCAAAACGACAACCCCAGGAGGCTGGTAAAAGCCAAAGACCAGAATTCCCAGCTACACAAGATTAATGAAAAAATCAGAGCAAGATCTGTAAGAGTAGTCGGAGACGAATTTGATGCCCCAGGCGTTTACTCAATCGAAGAAGCTCTAAAAATTGCTGACAGTATGGATCTCGACCTGGTTGAGATTTCACCCAACGCCGACCCTCCGGTTTGTAAGTTGGTTGATTACCAGAAATTTCTGTATCAGCAAAAGAAAAAACAAAAAGAACTGAAGGCAAAACAGGTAAAGACAATTATCAAGGAAATCAGGTTTGGACCACAAACCGATGAACATGATTACCAGTTTAAACTGAAACATGCCAAAAGTTTCCTGGAAGAAGGCGCTAAAGTGAAAGCTTATGTGTTCTTTAAAGGCCGTTCAATACTATTCAAGGAACAGGGTGAGGTAATATTGCTCAGACTGGCACAAGACCTTGAAGATTATGGCAAAGTTGACCAGTTACCAAAGCTTGAAGGAAAAAGGATGATCATGTTCTTTACTCCAAAAGCCGCTAAAAAGAAAAATTAAATAAATTAATATAAACAGAAATGCCAAAAATGAAGACAAAAGCCGCAGCCAAAAAGAGGTTTACTTTAACAGGCTCCGGTAAGATCAAAAGAAAGCATGCTTATAAAAGTCACATTCTGACTAAAAAAAGCACCAAACGTAAAAGAAACTTACGTTACTCCGGTCTGATTTCAAAACCAGATGAAAGAAATGTTCTTCTGACATTAGCTTTGAAATAATCGGAAAAAAAGTAAAAATTAGTAATTAACCCGGATGATGAGCAAAAAAGTTTCCAAATTAAGTGGAACGCTTACATTCAAAAAAAGTAAAAAATTATGCCACGTTCAGTAAATCATGTTGCATCTAGAAGAAGAAGAAAAAAGATTCTTAAAAGAACCAGAGGCTACTTTGGCAGTCGTAAAAACGTTTGGACTGTTGCAAAGAATACCTATGAAAAAGGTTTAGGTTACGCCTACCGCGACAGAAGAGCCAAAAAGAGAAGTTTCAGAGGTATTTGGATTGCCCGTATCAACGCTGGTGTCAGACCATTTGGAATGTCTTATTCTGAGTTCATCGGTAAGGTAGCTAAAAAAGGCATCGATCTTAACCGTAAAGTTCTTGCCGATTTGGCAATGAACCACCCGAAAGCTTTCGAAGCTATTGTTAACAAAGTAAAATAGACAGTAACAATATTTAACAGACAGGGAAGCAGTTTGCTTCCCTTTTTTTTTATCTTTACGCTTTTAAAAATTATTCATGAATATTGCGCTTATTGGCCACGGAAAAATGGGCCGCGAAATCGGGAAAATTGCTTTGGAAAGACATCACTCCATTGTCTTGATTATTGATGAAAACAATAAACATGACCTCAATAGCCAAATGCTAAAAAATATTGATGTAGCCATCGAGTTTACCAATCCCGAAAGTGCTATTGGCAATTACATGACATGCTTTGAGTCCGGAGTTCCGGTAGTGTCTGGTACCACAGGCTGGCTGTCTAAATTCGATGAAGTTTGCCAAATATGTAAGAACAATAATTTTTCTTTTTTTTATGCGCCTAATTTCAGCATCGGCGTAAATATTTTCTTTGAAATTAACAGACATCTGGCTAAAATAATGGATAAATTTGATGATTATGATGTGAAGATCAAAGAAATCCACCACACCGCAAAACTTGACGCTCCCAGCGGAACAGCCATCAGAATTGCCGATGACATTATCGCAGAAATGAACAGGAAAAATGCAATTTCCGAATCATCGCAATCTTTGCCAGATGCCATTGCCATCGAATCAATAAGAGAAGGTACTGTTCCCGGTACCCACATTGTGAAATACGAAAACGATATTGATGAAATTGAAATCTCCCATGCAGCAAAAAACCGACGGGGTTTTGCAATGGGAGCAGTTCTTGCAGCCGAATTCCTGAAAGATAAAAAAGGTGTTTACGGCATGCAGGATTTATTAAAGCTTAATTTTTAATCTATGAGTAAAAAAACTGAAAACAGAAAATTTGATTATCCATCAATCGGTAAAAAAAGTACAGCAACTTTCCTTGATCTCGGATTGCTTATTTTTATCGCTTACCTTTTTGCCGGATACACCGGAATAATTGATGGCCAACCATTTATTGGTAAGCTGGGTTATTTTTTAGCGATAATTCTTATTTATGAACCCGTGCTTATTGTTTATGGTTCTACACTTGGTCAGTTTCTAACCTATACACGAATCAGACATGCCGATGATCCTGAAAAAAATATCAGTTTTCCCATGGCTGTGATCAGGACTATTCTCAAGTACACAACCGGTATCATTTCGGTTTTTGGAAATAACAAACAGGAATATTACGATAAGGTGACTAAAAGCATCGTTATTGAATACAAAAATATTGATGAATCTACCAAATCAGGCAGGGTATCTGCTTTCCTGAAAAATAAATGGTTTAAATTCGGTTTTGCCGTATTCATTTATTTGCTGATGGTGATTTGGATCGGAAGCTGGTACCTGCTTATCGGATTCCCAATTCTTTACGATATCTACATCTCCAAAAAAGTTAAATGGGCTTTCTGGAAAAGAAAACCCGCCGAGGGCAAAAAGAAAAGCTTCATCGCCGAATGGGTTGATGCCATCATATTTGCAGTGGTTGCCGCTACTTTAATCCGCATGTTCTTTATTGAAGCTTACACCATTCCAACTCCTTCAATGGAAAAAGACCTTTTGGTGGGTGATTTTCTGTTTGTGAGCAAAGTCAGTTATGGCCCAAAAATTCCCAATACCCCGCTTTCATTTCCCTTTGTCCACCATACAATGCCTTTATCCAAATCAACCAAGTCGTATGTTGAATGGATTTATTGGCCTTATAAGAGATTGGCCGGACTAACCAGTATCAAAAATAATGACCGGGTGGTGTTTAACTTCCCGGCCGGTGATACCGTGATTATTAAATACCAGTCTACCAGAACATACTACCAGGCAATTTATGGTTTAGCCGATACCATGCGTATGGCAAACAAAGATTCCCTTTGGGAAAAGTATGTCCCTGCTGCTAGAAAAAAGATTTTGGAAACAGAGGATATTGTTGTGAGACCGGTGGATAAACGCGAAAACTATATTAAAAGATGCGTGGCTATTCCGGGAGATAAGGTTCAGGTTGTTCATTCAGAGCTTCTGATAAATGATAAACCTGTTCAGGGACTGAATGACATGCAATTCAGATACCTGTTATTTACCAATGGTCCGGATGTTTTTCTTGACGAGGGTTTTAGGGAAAAATTCCAGATTTCCAAGAATGACTTTGCTGAAGGTAATTTCGGTGAGTTTTCTCCGGAAATAAGAGCTTTTGAAACCTATGTTTCACCAAAAGATGTTGGGAAAATTCAGAAAATGAAACCCGGAAGATTTTATATGTTTACCCTGCGCCCTTCTCAGGCAAAAGAAGCTGCCAGATATCCTAAACTTCAGGGAATCATCAAATTTGAAAGCACCGGATGGGATCCCCAGATCTTCCCAAATAACAGGAACTATGAATGGAACGTGGATAATTTTGGTCCGGTTACCATGCCCGAAGCAGGGGAAACAATAAAAATTACGCTCGAAAACTTACCTATATATCAAAGAATTATTGACCTGTACGAAGAAAATGATCTTGAGGTCAAAAATGGAAAAATATACATTAACGGAGAAGAAACCAATGAATATACATTCAAAATGGGTTACTACTGGTTGATGGGCGATAACCGCCACAATTCTCAGGATTCAAGGTTCTGGGGCTTTGTTCCCGAAGATCACATTGTTGGAAAAGCTGTGTTTATATGGCTTTCGCTTGATGATGATAAATCAGGCTTTGGCAAAATTCGCTGGAACAGGATGTTTAACCTGGTTCATAAGGAATAAAAAAAAGGCCGTTGCATTTGCAACGGCCTTTTTTTTATGTCTTTTAATTATTCACATTCCCATGTTGTAACCTGACTGCCAACTGTATCAGGATTTTGTGATTCAACATCGTCAAGATCTTCACCACAATACTCTTCGCCACCAACTTCATCAACCACTGTGCCATCAACCCTGACAACTTGTTTGCATTCTTTACAATCTGAACACTGTGTGAAAGCAAATACAAAAGTTGCTGCTATAAATGATAATAATAATGTCCTTTTCATAGTTTAAAAATTTTATTGTTATAACTGAAAACAAAAATATTAAATAACTTAATACAAAATGCAATTTTAACAGAAATTATTTAAAAGGTCGGTAAAGTTCATAAAGTCGAAAGTCCGAAGTCCGAAGTCCGAAGTCGGAAGTCCGAAGTCGGAAGGCCGAAGCCGGAAGTTGAAAGTCTGAAGTTGAAAGTTTGTAAAGTCAATGAGGTTTTATCCCCCGTAATTCAGGCCTGAAAGGCCGGCTCAATTCAGCCCCGGCTTTCAAGCCGGGGTTAAATATATGAAAGGAACCAAACCGCCGGACATGAATCCGATAGAACAATGCAATTCTTCCCGGCGGAAATGAATGATGAAGTCTGTAAAGTCGAAATTCTGTAAAGTCGATGAGGTTTTATCCCCCGTAATCTAGGCCTGAAAGGCCGGCTCAATTCAGCCCGGGGCAACGCCCCGAGAAAAAATGAATGATATTTCACCGCCGGACCAGATCCTATAAGAACAATAATCTTTTTTTCCGGCGGAAATGAATGGGGAAACCCGTAGAGACGCATTATCATGCGTCTCTACGATCATGCGTCTCTACGGCAATGCGTCTATTGTTGATGTTAATTCCATTGTGCTATTTATTTATGAATATTAAGTACCAAATCCCCGTTAAAAACCATTCATCTGTCCTGCCGTCTTTTATTAAACGGTGCCTAAATGTTGTTTTCCGGTTAATTAATCATTTAAAAAGTTTTCCCCTTGGAATATAAACCGTACTTTTGCACCCTCAATTTTGAAAGGAAGATATGCAGGAAGTCAGAAACATCGCAATTATTGCGCACGTTGACCACGGAAAAACAACTATGGTTGACAGAATTCTACATCAGGTAAAACTGTTCAGGGACAATCAGGAGGTTAAAGATCTTATACTTGATTCAAACGATCTTGAAAGGGAAAGAGGAATTACAATTCTGTCTAAAAATGTTTCTGTAAGATACAAAGGAACTAAGATTAATATTATTGATACCCCCGGCCACTCTGATTTTGGCGGAGAAGTGGAGCGCGTGCTGAATATGGCCGACGGAGTACTCCTGCTGGTTGATGCTTTCGAAGGTCCGATGCCTCAAACCCGCTTTGTGCTTCAGAAAGCACTTGAACTGGGCTTGAAACCCATCGTTGTAATAAATAAAGTTGATAAACCCAACTGCAAACCTGAAGAAACCAACGAACTTGTTTTTGAACTCATGTTCAGTTTGGATGCCACCGAAGATCAACTCAATTACCCCGTTATTTATGGTTCTTCAAAACAGGGATGGATGTCTGATCATTGGGAAAAACCTACCACCGACGTTACCTATCTGCTTGATATCATAATTAAACATATTATTCCCGCAAAGGAAAACCCCGGAACGCTCCAGCTTCAAATCAGCTCTCTGGATTATTCATCATATACCGGACGAATTGCTGTAGGCAGGGTGCACCGCGGAACTATAAAAGCCGGACAACAGGTTTGTGTCATGCAGAGGGAGGGAATTATTCATAAATCAGTTGTAAAGGAACTTTATCTGTTTGAGGGACTTTCAAAGGAAAAAATTAAAACTGAAGTAAAAAATGGTGAGATTGTTGCTGTGTTGGGATTGGAAAATTTTGACATAGGCGATACCATTGCCGATTTTGAAAATCCTGAAGCACTCATCCGCATTGCCATTGATCAGCCAACCATGAGCATGCTGTTTACAATAAACAATTCACCTTTCTTTGGAAAAGAAGGTAAATTTGTAACTTCAAGGCACATACGCGACCGTCTGTATAAAGAAACTGAAAAAAATCTGGCCCTCAGAGTTGAAGATACCGATTCGCCTGACAGACTGTTGGTATACGGACGCGGAATCCTTCACCTGGCTATTTTGGTTGAAACCATGCGAAGAGAAGGTTACGAATTCCAAATTGGTCAGCCAAAAGTGGTAATTAAGGAAATTAACGGGTTTAAACATGAACCGGTTGAACTTCTATATGTAAATGTTCCTGATGCTTTTTCAGGAAAAGTCATCGAAGTAGTCACTAAAAGAAAAGGGGATATCTTAAATATCCAGAATAAAAATGACAGGGTGTTTTTGGAGTTTAAAATTCCGGCCCGCGGTCTGATTGGATTAACCAACCCGATTCTCACAGCTACCGAAGGCGAAGCTGTTATTTCTCATCGGTTTAAAGGATATGAACCATGGAAAGGTGAACTGGGAAACAAAAGAAATGGCGCACTCATTGCCATGGAAACCGGTACAGCTATTGCTTATTCTTTAGATAAACTGCAGGATAGGGGCAAGTTCTTCGTCGAACATAACGATGAAATATATGCCGGTCAGGTTATTGGTGAAAGTACACGCTTTGATGATCTTGTAATTAATGTCTGCAAAACTAAAAAGCTGACTAATATGCGGGCTACCGGCTCTGATGAAAAAACAAATATCACTCCCGCAACCAAGTTCTCACTCGAAGAATCCATGGAATATATCAATGACGATGAATACGTTGAAGTAACCCCAAAATCCATAAGACTTAGAAAAATTCTTCTCGACGAAAACGACCGAAAAAGGATGAAAAAGACAAATTGATGTTCTAACCGTGTGTGATTATTAATTCGAAATACAATTTCATGTAATTATTAATTCGAAATACAATTTCATGTAATTGTTAATGACCAAAAAAACACAATTTTAGTATTGATTTTAAAGTTTTAAATTTATATTTTTGCAATTGAGTACTTAATTATATTTTATAGTACAAAACAATTGACTAACAATAAATCAAAACGAAAATGCTGAAAAAAATTCTCATTTCCTCAATCGCTCTTGGTGTTTTTGGTTTAATGGCCTTTGTGCTGGCCGAAAACGGTAAAGTCGGTTATACCAATTCACCCGGTGAAGGAAACTGCACCAGCTGCCATACCGGAACAATTAACTCGGGTCCGGGCTCAATTTCCATTACTAGCACACCATCTCTTGCTTCCGGATATGTTCCGGGGACTACCTATTCGGTAACCTGTAATGTTTCAGAAAGCTCAACAACAAACTCACACCTGTTCGGATTTGGTTTTGAAGCATTGCTGGCTTCAGGTGCCAATGGAGGAAATTTAGCTATCACCAATGCAACCAGAACAAAACTTCAGACCAAAACGGTCGGCTCTAATGTCCGAAATAATGTTGTTCATACCGGTGCCTCAAATACCGGCCCAAATACAGTTCCTTTTACTTTTAACTGGACAGCTCCGGCTGCCGGCTCGGGTACTGTAACTTTTTATACATGCGGAATAGCTGCAAACGCCAGTGGAGACGAATCGGGCGACCACGCCTATAAAACTTCCCTGTCTGTTCCTGAAAACACCACTTCGGTTTCAGAAATTGCAGAAAATGATGATAGACTTTCTGTTTATCCAAATCCTGCCTCAGAAAAACTGAATATTCAGTATAAATTGAATTCAGCTTCAAAGGTAAAAATCAGGATTTTTAATCTGAATGGACAGGAAATATCTGTGTTTTCATCTAAAAAGGAAAATGAAGGAACTCACAGTTTAAATTATAACCTTGAAAAAAGTAAATCACTGAAAGGAACTTGTTTTCTTGAAATTGTTACCGACGAATACAGTAAAGTTTGTAAATTGGTAATCGAATAAAACTGAAATTTTCATTGAAAAACTGAATTTATGAAATCAAAAATTTATTATCTTTTTTTGTTGATAACACTCGTATTATCAATACAATCCTGCAAAAAGGAAGATCCAAAAGTTGTCAATATCTCTGCCCATGGTCTCAACAAAAGCCATAATATGGGGAATGACTGCATGGATTGTCACAGAGACGGGGGAGAAGGTACCGGAGTGTATTTCCTTGCCGGAACAGTTTATGACAGTTTGATGACTAATCCACTGCCCGACGGTGATGTAAAGCTTTTTACAGGCCCCGACGGAACAGGAACCTTAAAATATACCATTCCCGTTGATGCCCTTGGAAACTTTTATACCACAGAATTGATTAGTTTTGGAAGCGGCTTATATCCCGCTGTTCAAAAGGGCACTTCTATTATGTACATGTCTGGTGACATTTCTCAGGGATCATGTAACAGTTGCCATGGTATTACAACCGATAAAATTTATGTGTATTAATGTTTTTTAAATTGTAAAACCATGAATCTTATTTCAGTTTTATTTGTTGCGCTGTATATAAATCTGACTCCTGCAGTATGGCTTACTGATTTTGATCAGGCAAAGAACGAAGCAGCAACCAATCAGAAATATATTCTTCTGAACTTTTCGGGTTCAGACTGGTGTACTCCCTGTATTAAAATGAAAAAAACTATTTTTCTTTCTGAAGAGTTTGAAAATTATGCCAATGAAAATCTGATTTTGCTTCATGCCGATTTCCCAAGATTGAGCAAAAATAAATTGGATGACAAACAAACCGCCCATAATGAAAAGCTTGCTGAATTGTATAATTCAAAAGGCACGTTTCCACTTACTCTTTTGCTTGATGCTGAAGGAAATGTAATAAAAAAATGGGAAGGTTTACCGGCACTGACTCCTGCAGAATTTGTGACTGAAATAACCAATGCAGTTAATGCCGCAAAAAAGTAAAATATTTAAATCCAATACCCGGTTAATGGGTAACAGGTTTGAATTTACTGTTGTGGGTGAAAATGAAAGTTATGCGCAGACAATGACCAGTCTGGCCATCGAAGAAATCAGCCGGATTGAACGTCTCCTCACTACTTTTGATGAAAACAGTCAGACCAATCTCATTAACAGAAATGCAGGAATAGAACCTGTACCTGTTGAAAAAGAAGTGTTTGATTTAATTTCCCGGTCCATAAAAATTTCCGAACTGACTCAGGGTGCCTTTGATATCAGTTATGGCGGAATTGATAAGAAATTCTGGAACTTTGATACTACAATGAAATCCCTGCCGGATAAGTCACTGGCTAAAAATGCAGTCAGACTGATAAATTACAGAAACATCATTACCGATAAAACCAATCTGACAGTTTTTTTGAAAGAAAAGGGTATGAGAATAGGTTTTGGCGGAATAGGAAAGGGTTATGCAGCCGACATGGCGAAAAAAGTGCTTATGGAAAATGGAGTAGAATCCGGAATTATTAATGCATCCGGCGATCTCACTGCCTGGGGCAAACAGCCTGATGGCAAGCCCTGGACCGTTGGAATAGCCAATCCAAACAGCAGCGAAAAAATGTTCTCAAGTTTCGAAATCAGCGATAAAGCTATTGCAACTTCAGGTAATTATGAAAAATTTGCAATGATTGACGGAAAGCGCTACTCACACACCATTGACCCTAAAACAGGGTTTCCGGTAAGTGGCATCAAAAGTGTTACGGTAATTGCCCCTTATGCTGAAGTGGCCGATGCCCTTGCTACTCCCGTTATGGTTATGGGAACATCTGTCGGTATGAACCTGATTAATCAGGTTAAAGGAATATCTTGCATTATTGTTGACGATTACGATAAAATATTTACTTCAGATAATATCAGTATTTCATGATTTATAATTGCTTATTATGAAAAAAATTCTTGTGGTTTTAATTGTACCGTTGATTTTATCAGCTTGCGCACCGGTCAAAGGATATCAGAAAATGTATATCAATGACAGCGAAATGGAATTGTCAGCCAAAAAAATTGAAAAGTTCGAAATGAACTTTAAACTATATCGTGAAGGTACTTCCGGGGCAAACGGAGGGAAATCAGGCGGTGGCTGTGGTTGTAATTAATTTTTGATTCTAAATTTTTAACCATGCGTAAAATAACATTAGCGGCTGTTTTTATTTTTTTCTCCTATTTTGGAACCTTTTCACAGGAAAGCAAAGACAGCACATATAAAAAAAGACCTTTGAAACTTGAAGAGGTAAACCTGATGTCGGGCTATTACAATCAGGATGGTGATAATTCGGCAGTTACCGGTGGAATTGGTACTGAAAAACTTACTGATTTTTCAAATACTATTGACATTAAACTGTCTAAACTCGATTTAAAGAACAGACTGCATACCTTTAAAATTGAAGGCGGCGCTGATACTTATTCCTCTGCCTCTTCAGATAAAATTGATCCCAATACCGTTACCAGTGCATCTTACAGTGATGTCAGGGTATATCCTTCGATTGCTTGGAATGTGGAAAACAGCGAAAAAAGAACCAATTGGGGTATAGTGGCTTCAGGATCAATGGAATTTGATTATATCTCAAAGGGAATGGGATTGAATTTTACCAAAACTTCAAAGGATTTAAACCGTGAATTTGGTATTAAAGCTGGTGCATTCTTTGATACCTGGGAAGTTATTCTGCCCAAGGAATTAAGAACACCCGGGCAATATACTGAAGGTCCATCCCCAAGAAATTCATTTAACCTGATGATTTCACTGGCTCAGGTAATAAACCAGCGACTACAGATTGCTGTTGTTGCTGAACCGCTATACCAACACGGTCTTCTTGCTACAAGCTATCAACGGGTTTATTTTTCGGATAACACATTAAATTATGAAAAACTTCCCGATTCGCGCTGGAAAATACCTCTGGCTGTCAGGGCAAATTACTTTCTGGGAAGCAGGGTGGTTTTGAGGACTTTCTACAGATATTATACCGACCAGTGGAAAATTTCTTCACACACATTCATGCTCGAAACTCCGGTAAGAATAACTCCTTTCTTTACACTCAGGGGCTTTTACAGATATTATAGCCAGAAAGGAACAGATTATTTCAAACCATATAAAATCCATTCCTCTGCTGATGAGTTTTTTACCAGCGACTATGATCTATCAACCTTCACAAGCAGTTCTTTTGGCGCCGGTCTGAAATATGCTCCGGCAAAAGGGGTTTTTGGAATCAGACATCTGAATGCCGCAGAATTGAGATATGAAAGCTATAGCAGAAGTACCGGACTTAAATCAGGGATGCTGTCATTAGGTTTTAAAATAAAACCGGCAGCAAAATAAAGTAATATTTGGATTTTTATTCCGTTTTATTTCTAAACGGAAAATATGAAATCACTTTTGCAAACATCAGTATTGCTTTGTCTGCTTTTATCCGCTGTTACCAGTTGCGATTCACAGCAAACAGCTAATTCGGAGGTGAAAAAAAATGACAGTGTTGTTTCGGTTAAAGATAAAGAAAACAAACCGGTCAATATCTCCGATTTTGATACGCTTACACATACTATCCATGTTTTTGTAGCCCTATGCGATAATGAATTTCAGGGAATTGTTCCGGTCCCTAAGGCAATTGGAAACGGCAAAGACCCCGATCAAAACCTCTATTGGGGCTGTGGATATGGCGTTAGGACTTACTTTAAGAAAAGCACCGAATGGAAATTTTTGAAATCTGTTAAAAGTGACTCGCTTGTCTTTGAACGACTTGTTTTCAGAAGTAACCTCAATAAAAACTATTACCTTGTTGCTGATGCCTATGACGGCGAACTGATCAAACAATGCAATATCGACTTTCTGATGAGCTGCGGAGGACACATAAAAGACACCATCCAAATTGACAATAAATCAATCGGAATTTACGGAAATTCGAAAATGGTTACTTATACCGGACACGACGGACTAATGGATTTTACCCTTGATCAGTCATTTGCCAATGCCGATGGAAAATCCCGCGACTGTATTATCCTTGCATGCATCAGCAAAGATTATTATGCTGATAAAATCAAGGCAGCAAAAGCTTATCCGGTTATTTGGACAACAGGGTTAATGTGCCCCGAGGCTTATACCCTGCATGATGCCCTCACAGGTTATATTTCAGGCGAATCAAACGAAATGATCAGAACCCGGGCTGCCAAAGCTTATACAAAATATCTTAAATGCGGTGAGAAAGCTGCCAGAAATCTTCTGGTAACAGGGTTTTGATTCTGTGCTTCAATCTTTCTGTTTTGTAATTTATTTGTTTTCAATGAACCTATTTGTTTTTCATTTGTTGCTTTGTTGATTGATAAAAAATTGTATTTTTATAAATTAATGAAGCACCTGACTTATGAAAACATTGATTATTGCTTTTTTACTTTTATTTTCGACTGCTTTTATATATAGCCAGGTCAATATTCCCGAAGGTGGCTTTGATAATTGGTCGCCCAATGAAACTGGTACATTCGAAGAACCAACCGGGGGATGGTGGACTTCACTTAACTCACTTAAAAGTCTGGGTGCCCCTGTTACCGTCTCAAAAACAACAGACGCCCATTCTGGATTCTATGCCGCACGATTGGAAAGCGTGGTTTGGGGAACGTTTTTAATACCCGGACTTTTGGTCTCAGGGAAGTTTGAACCTTATGCTCCTTTTGTTTATCGTGGTAAACCATTTACCGAAAAACCATTAAGCTTTAAAGGCTTTTATAAATACCTGCCTGTTGAAACAGATTCGGCTGCAATTTTTGCCATGCTTACTAAATTTAATACCACCACTCTTAAGAAAGATACTATTGCTGAGGCTAAAATGGCCGTGCTTACCACTGTTGCCGATTACACAGCGTTCGATATACCTTTTATCTATTTCGTAAATGACGTAACTCCCGACTCTATAGATGTGGTCTTTAGCTCAAGCGCTGCTGGTGAAAGCTTCGAGGGATTTTCCGGAAGTGTTCTGTTTATCGACGGTGTTTCTCTTGATTATGAAAGCGGGGCTGATGAAATTTTAATGTCAGGCTGTTCTCTGGATGTTTTTCCAAATCCTGCAACCCATAAGCTTTTGGTTGAAACTGATGCTGAATGTAAGAACCTTTCTTATTGCCTGCACAACGTACAGGGTAATCTCGTAATTTCTGATTTCCCCGGCTCCACCGAACAGGAAATTGATGTTTCTGCAATGCCTTCAGGAAATTACCTTTTATTGGTAAAATGCTCAGGTGTTTCAATGGCCTCACGCAAGTTTGAAATTATCAGATGATCAGGAAAATTCTTATAACTCTCATATTGTCCGGTACTTTTGTAGTACAGGGACAATCTGTTTCTTTTCTTTCCGGACTGAATTATGGCGGTCCGTTACCTGTTGAAAAAAATGACAGCGCCTCGGGACACCCTATTCCCGGAATACATTCGGGTTTCTCAGTAACTTTTAATTTAGCTGATAAATGGGATATCACCACTGAATTGTACTACTCTTTCAGAGGCGTTGATTACAGTCAGTCATATACAAAAGATACACTGGTCGAAATCACAATTATGGGAGTGCCCGGAACTGTTCCGTCATACTACAGTGCCTATATTGAAGGGGCCATGAGACTGAATTATCTTGATTTTCCGGTAATGGTCTCTTATCGCAAAGGAAAAATGAAATTTATTGGCGGCCTTAAAACTTCATGGCTTTTTTCAGGCAAAGATCATGGAAATGTAAGGGTCGTAGTTGGCGATGGCGGTTTTTATGACGATTTTATTCAGGCATACAACAATTTCAATATCATCAGAAAAATTGATTTCGCTGCTGTGGCCGGATTTGAATCTGAATTGGTAAGAAATATCTCTCTTGAACTTAAAGTTACCCGTAGTTTTTTGCAGTTGTATAAACCGGGAAGTATGGATGGAAAAGGTGTTGGAGATAACAGATTGTATAACACTTTTCTGCACCTGTCACTCAAATTTCTGCTGTATAATAAAATTGTCGATTGACATTATTTTCTTATTTTTATTTCCAAATTGCTTTCGAAATGAGAAATTTGATAAAGATTAATCTTTTACTAATAGTATTTATTCTTGCATCCTGCAGTATCATTGAAAAAACCTCAAGGCATGGTTTTGAAAGTGGCTATTATCATTTGCATAAAAAGGATACGGAACATCAAAAAGTATGGGTTGAAGTGGAAGATGATAAATATACTGTTTATAAGGAGGATGATATTGGTAAACTCAAAGAACTTGTTGATATTCCCTTTGAATGTCATGAAAACCCATGCGATAAAAATATTGTGCTGATTAAAAAAAGTCTGGATATTGATCTGACAACAATTTTACTTAAGTACAGACCGGCTTTTGGTGATACCCCGGCTCAACTGAACACCGAGTTTAATGCCGCTTTTTACGGTGGATGGAGATTTGATAAATTCAAAATCAAGGCTTTTACCAATCCCGTGGGAAAAACTACTCACAACCTCCTGCATAGGGGATTCGATTTTGGTGTTTTCGCCGGTCCGGGCACCACGCTGGTCAGTCCATTCACTACTGCAGGAAATTTTGCTGATGAGTACAACGGAATGGTTATCCAATACGGAGTTGGAGGATTTCTGGAATCAAATGTAGCCAGCTTTGGTATTAGTGTTGGTTATGATTATCTGCTTAGTCCTCAGAGAGATATTTGGATTTATGATAATAAAATATGGATTGGGTTTGTTATTGGACTGGCTCTTAATTGATTGAGATTAAATGAAAAAACTTCCGCTTTTTTGCTTTCTTTCCCTTATTGCTCCTGCTTTATTTTTGTTTTTCTGTTCCTTCGTTCCTCAGGATAAAAAGCCGGGCCCTGATAAAAAATTCAATCTGAAATTCAATTCCCTGCCCGAAAGCTGGGACAAGGGAATCCCACTCGGCAATGGCATGCTCGGCGCCCTTGTCTGGCAAAAGGACGGTAAATTAAGGATTTCACTCGACCGTGCTGATCTCTGGGATCTCAGACCCATGGACAATCTGGATAAACCTGAGTGGAAATTTTCCTGGGTTCTCGAGCAGTGGAAAAACAATACCTATGATAAGGTTCAGAATCTTTTTGATGCTCCCTATGACCAGAATCCCGCTCCGTCTAAAATACCGGCCGGAGCACTGGAAATTGATGTTTCAAAGTTTGGAAAGATCATGTCGGTGGAACTTTATCTTTCTGACGGCTTGTGTGAGATAAAATGGAACAACCGGGTTAAATTGCTGATTTATATCCGGAGTGATCAAAATACCGGATGGATCAGATTAGAAGGGGTTCCCGATGAAATAATCCCGGAAATTTGTCCCCCGCTTTACCATTCCGAAAAGGAATCTGAAAGCGAAAATCCGGTTACCGGACAGGATATCAGTCGACTTGGATATGATAAAGGTGTGCTGATAAAAACTGAAAATGCCGCAACATACGAACAACCCGGATGGAACGGATTTTCATACAAAATTGCCCTCTGCTGGCAGAAAGTAAAATATGCCCAAGAAATTTGCTGGACAATTACTTCTGCAAAAGCCGGTGAAATGCCAAAGGAAGATCCCCTGGTAAGCTGCATCAATGCCCTGAAAGATGGTTTCTTCAAGAGTTACTTAATCCATTCGAAAAAATGGGAAGAGTTCTGGAACCGTTCGGATATTTCTGTCCCTGATTCCGTTTTGCAGCGACAGTGGTATCTCGAAATGTATAAAATGAAAGCTGCTTCAGGAAACAATGCACCGCCTGTTTCGCTGCAGGCCATCTGGACTGCCGATAACGGCAAATTGCCCCCGTGGAAAGGCGATTTTCACAACGACCTGAATACCCAACTCAGCTATTGGCCATGCTATTCCTCAAACCACCTTGACGAGGCCATGGGCTTTATTGACTGGCTTGAGAAAAACAAAAAGAATTTTCTTGATTATACCAAAAAGTATTATGAAGTGGAAGGTTTGAATGTGCCCGGAGTATCAACCCTCGACGGGCAACCCATGGGCGGGTGGATTCAATACGCCTTCGGACCAACTGTCTCAGCATGGCTGGCACATCATTACTATTTGCAATGGAGGTATTCCATGGACAAAGAATTCCTGGAAAACAAGGCATGGCCATGGATAGAAAACACTGCGGTTTTTCTTCAGGCAATTTCGGTAATGGATTCAACCGGTCATAAAAAACTCCCGTTAAGCTCCAGTCCCGAAATATTCGACAACTCCCGCAATGCATGGTTCCCGAAAATGACCAATTTTGATCTGGCTCTTGTCCGCTGGACCTTCGGGAAAGCCGCTGAACTGGCACTCGAACTCGGGAAAAAGGATGAGGCTGCAAAATGGAAAAAGGAACTTGCCCTGTGGCCACAATTTGATGTGGATGATATTTCAGGATTGACCTTTGCAAAAGGTTTTCCGTATGTTGAATCACACAGGCATTTTTCCCATTTAATGGCCATCCACCCATTGGGATTGATTGACTTTTCCAATGGAAAAAACGACAGTGAAATAATACAAAAAACCATCAAAAACCTTGATGTATATGGCCCGGAAAACTGGTGTGGATATTCTTATGCATGGCTTGGAAATCTGAAAGCCAGAGCTTTTGATGGGGAAGGGGCTGCTGATGCTTTGCGGACTTTTGCAACTTGTTTTTGTTTTCCGAACAGTTTTCATGTAAACGGAGATCAGTCGGGTACCGGAAAATCCTCCATGACCTACAGTCCGTTTACCCTCGAAGGCAATTTTGCTTTTGCTGCAGGCCTTCAGGAAATGCTCATTCAAAGCCATACCGGAGTGGTCAGGATATTTCCTGCGATTCCTTCGTGGTGGATGGATGCCGGTTTTAAAAACCTCAGGACCGAAGGGGCTTTTCTGGTTTCTGCAAAACTTGAAAAAGGAAAGGTTAGTTTAGTCACCATCACAGCAGAAAAAGGAGGGAAGCTGGTTCTGAAAAACCCCTTCGCGGATAAATTTGAATGCAGCAATGATTACAAAAAAGGAAAAGAAGGGGTGCTTGTTTTTGAAACATCGGCGGGTGAAATAATTCATTTAAGTGCAATTTAGTGATAAACAATAAAAAAATGCTTTTTAAGTTTTTATGGAAATATTAAAGATTAATATTCTATTTTTAACCTAAAAATCAGAGATTATGAAAACCATCCTTTTAGCACTGTTTCTGGCTCTGTGCACAGTATTTGTTAATGCTCAGGAAGAAAATAGCACCAAAAAAATTGAAACAAACCTGGGCTTTTGGCTTGGAACCAATTACACTATTCTTCAATCCAAGATGGGCGAACCAACAGGTATTGACTTTGATAATGGTTTCTCATTTACACTTGGATTGCTTGCGGATTTTCGATTGGGAAAACATTTTTCTCTTTCCCCAAAAGCAGGGTTGGCCTTTTATGATGCCGATGTTTATAAGGTCTCAAACTTTGAAGCCACTCTGCTTGGTGAAGCTTTCCCTATGGCCATTGAGTTTGCCTGCCATTTTAATTTCAGGTCATCCGAAAAGGAAAACAATTTTTATTTTGTAGCCGGACCATCCTATCGAAAAAATTTAGAAAATAATTCCATAGCTTTTGAAAATCATGATTTTACTATTGATTTTGGAATCGGAATGGAAAGAAAAAATCAAGATTTCATTTTCTCACCCGAACTGAAATATTCAGTTGGATTGCGCGATATAAACAGAAGCTTCCAGCTGAATGATCTGTATTTTAATACCGTATCGCTGATTTTGGGGTTTAAATAGGGGTTGCTGCTTAAGGTGCAGAGCACCATACCCTCTGTAGAATATATGATTTAAGTGAAAAAACCGCCGACCGTGATTCTTTTAGGAAGATACTTTTTGTTACGGCGGAAATGAAAACGATTCTCCGTGCATGGAAAAATGAAAGAATTGCTAAGTTTGCTAATGCATTTTTTTTTTGTTAATGAACAACCAGAGGAACGTATACCAGAAGATTAAGTTAATTGTGCTGGATATAAAAATCCATTTTAAATTCACCGTTTACTTTTCCCAAATTCAGTTTGCCCTTTAATATAATTGAGCTCTTTTCGCCTGTAGGATGTGCGGTGATATTTAAATTGCAGCTTCCGTCGTCTTTGGCTGCAGCAAATCCCGGCGTTTCAACTCCGTGCAGAAAAACAGCCACTTCATCGAAAGTCATGGCTTTTCCGTTGCTTTTTGCAATCACCTTATATTGTCCGGCCTTTTTAATATATCCGGTCAGGTCAATCTCGAATTTTCCTGTTTTGGTAATGGTCTGACTGGCGACCAGAACATCCTTTTTATCTGCAGTCAGCTGGTTTGATTCATCTGTTATCCCTGAATAATAAACCGAAAGTTCCCTGATAACGGGCAGATACGAATATTTTAAAAATCTTACCCTGACTGCCTCAGCTTCAACCGGATCAAATTTCTCAATCCTTTTATGTCCGATGGAGGTGCCCCGCGAAATCTCAAGCCATTGGCCGCCCGAACGGTATTCAACCACATATTCTCTTACCCGTTCTCCAAAAATGATATCCTCACATATCACAACATGATCAGCCATGGTTTTTGCAGCGAATTCAGTGGTAATTACTTCGCCTTTTTCCTCGGTGGTGGCAATACAGTTTAAAAACCTCTTTTTTATTTCTTCTCCGAATTCTTTATAGATGGCCATATCCTCCGCTGGTATCAGTCCGGTTGTGTCGGGCGCCGAGTTCAAAAGCAATACCGCTCCGCGTCCCACCGATTTATAATACATATCCATCAATTGCCCGGCATTTCGAAGATTTTTGCTATTAGTTGGAGACCAGAACCAGTTGTGGTCTTTAAGCGGAACATCCACTTCGAGGGGCAGCCATGATTTGCCATCGGGATTTCCATGATCGGCTGTGGCAATGCCGGTTTTTGCATCCTCGGTTTTTACTCCGTTCCACGCAGGGTAAGGAGCAAAGCCCTGTTCATTTCCAACCCAGCGGATGCTGGCAAACGGACCCTGAAAAACAATGGCGTCCGGAGCATATTTTTTTACAATATCTTCCAACGGAACTACCAGCCCGCCGTCATACCAGATTTCAGAAATCTGTTTTCCGTACCGTGAAAGCACCTCTTCCCATTGCATTCTCAGCACCTTATTATAAGCTTCCTGTTTCGTCGGGTCTTTGGTGCGGCCGCCACCGCCTGCGTAGGCACCCCAGGTATCATCCCCGGGATAGATATAAATCCCAAGCTTCATCCCGCGCTCAAAACATGCTTTAGCAATTTCATCAAGAATGTCGCCTTTTCCGTTTTTATAAGGAGTATTTTTGATGCTGTAATCGGTGGTTTCTGTCTGCCACATGCAAAATCCCCCGGCATGCTTGGCAACGAAAATGATCATTTTTGCTCCGAACGATTCGGCAGCGTCAATCCATTGGTTAACATCCAGCTTTTCGGGATTGATGCGGGCGAGCGGAGTTACCCTGTTATCCGTTTCGGTGCCTTCCCAGGTGTTTGGCGCAAAATGAACAAACATAGAAAGTTCCATGTCTTGCCATAAAACCTGCTCGGGAGTGGGCATAGCCGGAAAAGTATCATTTTGGCTTTTACTGCCATTAACCATTCCTATTACGAAAGAAACACTCAGGAATAAAGAAAGAAAATTTGCCATAACACATCGTTTTTACAAATATGGCATTTATTATTAAAAATTCAAACCGCTGTCCTAAGTCGCAGACTTAGGACACTATATTAAGTCTCCGACTTAAATTCCCAACTTTAATTTCCATTCAATCAGCAAACAATATCATTCAATCAGTAAACAAAGACGGTCGATCAGCAGACAAAGATCTTCGATCAGTTAACAAAGACATTCGACCAGCAGACAAAGACCTTCGATCTGTTTAATACTACATTCAATTGGTTTAACATTACATTCGATTTGTTTAATGTTACCTTCGATTTGTTTAATAGTACATTCGATCTGTTTAATAGTACATTCGATCTGTTTAATAGTACATTCGATCTGTTTAATCCTTCAAAGCTATTGTTCAGGAGGGTAAAAAGCAGAAGCTGCGTGAACCTAACTCCGAAGGAGTTACCCAATCATAACCGCAGGTTTCAACCTGCGGAAATTTATAATGCTGTCCCAAGTCTCCGACTTAGGACGCAAAATTAAGTCTCCGACATAAGACGCTATATTAAGTCTCCGACATAAAACGCTATATTAAATCTGCGACTTAGGCCACTATCTTAAGCCTGCGACTTAGAACACTACCTGGCATAATACCCCAACCCCGGACAAACCATTTTATAATATTTGAACCTTTCGGGATAGCTCTTTTTTAGCAAACGGGCAAATTCATTAGCCGCACCTTCATCTTTTGATTTGAACATCAGCGCTGCCTCAAATAAACACTCTGCTTTTTTATACGGATCGGTGTGGTATTCAAAAGCTTTTCTGAAATATTCGGTGCCTTTTAGATTGTACTGATAGTCATCACTTATCAGATAATTGTGCTTTGTGTACAAAACATAGTAATTGCTGATGCTTTTCCCGTAACACTGGTAATGCCAGCTTTTTCCGTTGTACGTCATATTAAAGTAGGCACTCCCAAGCTCCTCGGCCAGTTCGGCTTTTTCAACGCCTGTTGCTTTTTCGTACTGCGCTTTCTTTTTTATGAGCGTTTCGGTGAAATACTTCTTGTTTGCATAAACGGTATCCTTTGGATCGTAATTTCCTGAATAATTGTATAATTTATAGGGATTTCTTGACAGATATTCCCGGTAATAATATTGCGTGTTCCAAAAAGTATCGGGAATTTCACTGTAATATTTCAGGGCATTTTGCAGATCATCATTCCTTAAATACATTGTACCCGTCAAATCTCTTAATCTCACATTGTCAACTTTTACATCTGCTGTCAGAAGTTTTTCCAGCGGTGATTTTTTCTCCGACTCAATAATATCAAGGAATTTTTTTGTTTCGGCAGCTGAGGCAAACTCATCAAGATAGAAAAAGACATCTGAATAATCCCACCATCTTGTTACACCGCATGAATAGTACCCATACGTAACATCCGGTTCGACGAATTCTGTAATTACACTGTCTTTCTCAATTGGTTTGCGATTTATTTCGGATGCCATGAACAGCGCAGCTTCGGTATGCATTCCTTTGTTGTGATATGCCTGGAATAGTGCCAGCATCAGATTGGAAAATGAGCGCTGTACTTTATAATTGAACTCCTTGCTTTCCATGAGCCAGCGCAGATCTTTCCAGATTTCCATTTCAAATGCGGCATCCAGATGCTCGGTGTAGATAATGTTTACGAGTATTCTGGTAAATCTTAGCTGAATCTGCTGCTCTGTTGTTTGTACATGCTGCTCCGCAAGCGATAGATATTTCTTGGCGTTTTGGGGCGATTCGGCAATAAAGTTCAGGTGCGCGAGTATCAGTTCCCATAATCCGTTTTGCTTAACCTTTCCGGAGTTCAGCAAGCTTTCAAGAAAGTTGATGTAATCAGCAAGATATTTTTTATCGCTTTCTATGTTTTTCCTGATATCTTCTTTTTCCCAGATGTTCCAAAGATTTATTGCCGGCGCATAATCAGTGTACCGGGTGCTTAAAAGCCAGTCTTCGATTTTGTTTACTTCTCTGATCATCAGTGATCTGAAAAGTTCATTGTCGGTATTCCCGGTTGCAATGATCTTGAGGTTATCAAGCGATCTTCCCGGATTTTTAAACTCGCGGGCCAGCCTGAGATTGAAGTCGTTTTCAAGGGTGCCGGTTTTTAACACAGAATCAATATATTTCACATCCAGCTGCATGTACGACCAGTATTTTTTTGCATGGCAGCTGACAAAGGCTTCGGCAAAATTTATTTGAGATTCTTTTTTAAATCCCAGATACATCTGGCACGATGCCACATGCGACAATGCCCAATATTTGATAACGCTTTCGCTCCCTTTTGGAAGTGTGAGAAACACTGTATTGTAAAGATTGATTGCTTCCTGATATTTTGAAGTGTACCGCATCATAGTGATGGTTTGGTATGCGTAACGCTGCTTAAGCCAAAGGTCTTTGGTCTTTAAACTGAGCTTTTTGCCTGTCTCAATCTGTTTTTCAAGTGCATGGTTGTCCAATTCTTCTTCTGCCCACGGATCGGCTTCTCTCAATAGTTTTTCATTTATCTTGGCAAATAAAAGATAGTCGGCTATGTCTTTTTTCTTATTTCTGACAATGTAAAGTACCATTTTATTGTCAGATAATGTATCTGTCTGGGGAATTGTAAACCTGGATATGCTTTGAAGATGCTCAATCCTGGTATTGTAAACCAGCTCTTCAATATCCTCAATTCCCGCTGATTTTTCGATATATTCACTCCATTCGCTGAGATTTTCCTCAGGAACTTTCGACCACGCATCGTAAATGCAGCCATTTAAAAATGATGTGGTGTAAAAGTAGGGGCAAAGCTCTTCCGATTCGGAAAGCTCCGGATCAAACAGATAAACCCGGTAATCTTCACCAAAGGGTCCCCATCCGCAGGGAATTGCTTTGAAGAAAACCAGGGCCAGACTAAAACATAGAGTAAATATCAAGAATATCTTTTTCATTGATCAGTTTTGAATTTTCAGGTGTATAACTGTATATTATTATTTCTTTTTCGTTTTTTTCAAATACTGGCGAACATATTTCTGCCGCATTTTCCAATTCCTCTGTTGTTATGCTTTCCAGACGAATTATATCTCCGTTTCTAAAATAAATTCCTTCATAAACTGTATCGGTGCTTACCTTATAATAGTTTTTAAAGGTCTTTTCAAGGAAACTTAAAGTGCCAATTGTTTTTTCATTGATGTTGTGCACAAGTCCCTTAAACTCATTGTTCCTGAACCAGATTCCCCAGGAATACGCCGGCAGGGCAAGCGCCAGTGGGAGCGGGTAGGAGCGTATTTCAGACATATATTGTTTTCCTGTTTCATTGTTCAGAATCGAGTTGCTTTCCTTGATGCTCTTTATTTGTCCCATATTGTAATACATCAGCACGCCTTTGTCAGCGGGCGGAATGCCTGTCTTTTTGCTGTATTTGATCTGATGAAGCCTGATGGTTGCAGATATTATCAGTTTCTCTGATTTTGACCTGATTTCTTTAATCAGCGTAAAATATTTGCTTTGGGTAGATTCTGTCCAGTCACAGTCAAGCTGGATTTCATCTATTGCACCGCCCTTGCAGTAATCACTGTACATCCTTTCAATTTTCTCAAACATTCTCCCTGCTAAAACGGGAATGTCATTGTAATCAGTTTTTTCAAGGGTTTCATTAATAATATATATTACAGGGATAACATTCAGGTCCTTTAAATACAGATTGCGTGTTTTGAATTCTGCTGTCGGAATGGCTCCGTGTGCTTCATCCCATCCCAGATCAAAGAACCTGACATAGAGTGTTTCAATTCCCGTTTCCCTGAAAAAATCTGCATCCGAACGGTCAAAATCCATCTCAGATTTCCAGTAATACATGCTTTTTTTTACCTTGCTTTCCTCGGTATTGCAGGAAAGCAATAGCAAAACAAATAAAGTCAATATGTAAATATAAACTTTCATGATCTGATTTTAAGGAAAGTAACCAATGAAAGCACAGGAATTTTCCTGTGCTTTCACGGTCTTTGAATTTATTCAGGTCTGACTACTTCAACCCATCTTCCTTTTTTCCTAGAGTTGATGGTGTTGTCATACATTGCTTCACAGGTTGCTGCCGGAAGGTAGAACTTACCTGCATAGCTGGCATTCAGCATGATCCTGAATGTTTTACTATTACTCCTGTTGATGTCAAAGTATGTGTAAACCCTGTCGTCCCTCACATTCTGATATGTAGGCACGCTGGTAGTTGAATAACTGTTGTAATCGAGCATTCTGGTGTTGATAATTTCCCAGCCCGAGGGGAATATCTGGGTCAGGGCCATCTGCTTGTATTCATTTCTGAATCCCGGATGCGTAATGGTAACTTCAGCCATAAAATCAGTTCCCTGATCAAGTTTTGTCGGGTCTATTACAGTACCGTCTGTCGATTTATAGACGATGCTCATTCGCAGGTCATTTTCTGATTCGGTTTCATCTCCGGCTTCCGGAATTCCTTCCAGAATAATCCTTACGAATAGCACACCCTGTGTGGTATTGTTAAACACCAGTGTGCCGTCGTCGGTGGTTTTTACCGGTATTTCAACCTGTGATATCAGGTTGTGGCTTGATATGGATTCAAGTTGACCATTGTTTAGCTTATATGAATAGGTAAGGTTCTGGCCCGAGGTGTTCTTTTTGATGTACTTACTGGCAGCAACTAATGAGTATGCTGTGGTTTGGGTACTGTACCAGCTTTCACTGCCCAGATCGTTTGAAATCTCCTTCAAAAGTGTATAAGCATCTTTCTTTTTCCCAAGTAAGGTAAGGGTTTCAAGAATCATTGCCTTGTCGCGGGTACCTGAACCATAGGTGTATGCCAGCTCGTTGTATTCTTTTACCTTGGTCGAGAGTCCGTATATCAGTTTTTCTGCGATACTCTTCTTGCTGGCAATAAGATAGGCAGCAGCAAGTCGCCATTTTGCCTCCTCCGAAAGGGTTGATTTTTCACGGAGTCTGTTCATAGCTCCCATCTCAGCTTCGCCCGACAGAGCAAGTGTGTAAAGTCGGTACGCCTGTATGAACTGTGAGTGTGGTCCGTCATCGGTCCAGTTTTTGGCTTTTTTCTGCTGATAAGCTTTCCATTTTTTCAGGAAGCCAGATGGAATGGTGTATCCTTTTGCCTGAGCTTCGAGCATGAAATGTCCTGCGTATGAGGTTCCCCATTCATCTGCATCGGTTCCGCCCGGCCAGTAGCTTAAACCGCCATTGAAAATCTGAAAACCTTGCAGGCGTTTGATACCGGCTTTCACATTTCGGTCAATATCACTTTTCTTTTGCTTGGTAAGTTCAATCATATCGGCAAGGAAAAGTTGCGGGAATACCGAGGAGGTTGTTTGTTCAACACATCCGTGAGGATATTGAATCAAATATTTCATCCGCTTGGCAAGATTAAACGGTGGCAATGATGAAACTTCAAGTGTTCCCGAATTGGTTCCTGAAATTCCCACTGGTTTGTAAGTGGTGGTCCATGATTTTCCGGGTTCAACTATCTCAGATACCACATCAGTGACTTTTGGATTCGGATTCCTGATATTCAATTCCATATCATATGATGCTTTTTCTGTTTCAGACCATGCGAGTATTTCAACCTTTGAAACACCTATGATTGGCTGAACTTCAATATCGAATTCAACAAAACTTTCTCCGGGTTGACTAAATGTCAGGGTCTTCTTGCTTGGTCCGACAACTTTTAAGTATTTGTCTGTTTTAAGTTGTACGGTAACATTTTTAACATTTTTTTCCATGGCAAACACGGTAACCGGAAGTTTCACTGTTTCTTTCGGACCAAGGACTCTGGGCAAAGTTCCAAGAATCATCAGTGGTTTGCGAACCGGAGTGGTTTTTTCAACCTGGCCATAGGCTTTGTCTTTTCCACAGATTACCATGGTTCTGACAGATCCTATATATTTTGGTATTTTAATATTGTGTGTTTTTGTTTGTAGTGTTCCCAGTTCATACGGGCCGTAAAATCTTACCATAGGCTTAAACCTGTTGGCACTTTTATTGCCACCTTTGCCGTCACCAAGTTCACCGTCACCACCAATGCTCAGCAAACGCTCAATATTTCCGCCATAGGCACCGATTACCCAATCATAGATATCCCATGTTTTTACACCCAGTGCTTCTTTGGCATAGAAATGATTCCATGGATCGGGAGTAGCAAACCTGGTGAGGTCCAGCAAGCCTTCATCAACCATGGCAATGGTGTAGGTCATCGGCTTTCCTGATTTTTCTTTTACCCTGACTTTTACTGTTGATTCAGATTGTAAAACATCGGGCATTTCTAAAACTGGATTAAGATGGGTAGTCGGGTCTTCGATGGTAACCGGAATTACTCCGTACATCCTTATGGGCAAATCATTGGCTGTTTGCGAATGGGGTTGCAGCAAGGTTACATTGACATAAACATTGGGTGCCATGTCTTTTGTGGCCATAAATGAATACTGAGTATTTCCTTTTTGGGCTTCAACCCAGAACGATTTAATGACTTTTGAACCCGATTCGATGCTCACAAGTGCACGACCACCTTCGCTGGTTGGAATATTCAGGTTAACGGTTTCGCCAACATTGTATTTTTCCCTGTCGGAGGTAAACATAAGCATGGTAGCACCTTCAGAACCTTCGCGCTGTGCTCTTCCTGCCCATCCCGGCCAGTCAATGTAAAGGTACATTGAAGTTGAATGGCCCGAAACTTCATCATAAGCCCTGATCATATATCTTCCCCAATCGGGGTAGTTTACCCTGATTTTCCATGAAGCTTTTCCATTTCTGGATGTGATCTTTTCAGTCGCCAGTTCATCCATGTAATCAGAGCTTGAGTAACTTGAATATTCATCATTCTGATCATACCACCATCTCCAGTCAACTTTGTAGAACTCCATTTTTATATCATGGGAAGCTGTTACAAGTTTTCCTTTATCATCTACAATTACCAGATTTATTGTGTGTGTTGTGTCTGTCAGAAGCATGCCGCGGGCCTTGTCGCCTTTCGGAGCCTTGATACCAACATATGATTCATAGGGGTGATAGATAAGTGAGAATTGATCAGTACTGAAATCTCCGCCTTTTTCGAAAACTTTTGTTATGAATGTGGCTTTGAGTTTTCCCGGTGAGCTTTCGCCTGTACTGAATTCTGCTTTTATTTTTGCGTGTCCTGTTTCATCAATTTTCTCATCAAAAACGGTTGTGGATTCACTGTAGAAATTCTTTGTGGCATCATCGAATGTATAATCCTTGTATTTTTCAAAATAAGTAGGAACAGCATTCATGACAACATCAACTTTGGCGTCCAGACTTTTAGCCACGGCGCCATGCAGCCACTTAACTTCCATATTTCCCCATGCGGTGGTGTTTTTCTTCAAATCATCCTTGCCAAAATCAATAAGAATTTTCAATCTGTTTGGCTTGATGGTCTCAATTTGCAGATTTTGCTGAAATTTCAATCCGCCAATCGATACAAGTGCACTCCATATACCTGTAGGTGCATCAATGTCTGTTTTAAACCTGAATGAATAAAATCCGGTTTTGTTTTTTGGTTGAACAAGTCGTTTGATCAACTGGTTTTGCGGGTTTCTCAATTCAAAAACAACGGGGTGCTTATCAGGAACAACATTCATGTCGCTTTCTTCAAGGATGAAGGTAATATAAAGTGAATCACCAGGTCTCCAAACCCCTCGTTCACCATAAATAAATCCTTTGGTCCCCTTTTCAATGGATGCGCCTGCAATATCAAATCTGCTAAGCGACAGAGAAGCTCCATCATACAGTTTAAGATAACCCTTTTGAGTTCCCTCTTTTGCAATCAGAAAATAGGGTTCTTCAATTTTTGTAAAAGAGGCATGTCCTTCTTTATCTGTTTTTGAAGTTCCAAGAAGTTGCTGGGTATAATCATAAATTTCAACGGTAACGCCTTCTTTGGGTTGAGTGGTTCTGATGTCAGTAATAAAAACATTCATTGACTGGTCATTGCCTCTTTTTGCGATAATACCGATATTAGAGGCAATAATGTTTTTGGAAACATTTCTTCTTCCTCCGTAATACGCATCTTTGCAGGGATCATCACGATCTTCCCAATTGTAATAATAACCGTAATAATAATCTTCAAAACCGTCCCAGTAGGATGATTCAAAATCCTCAATTTCGAAAGCACCGAAAGTACTGGTCATGCCTTCTTCCTCGCCCTGAAATTCTGTTTCAATTACCTGACCTTCTTCACCGGTTTCACCTTCCTCCTCAGAACATCCGTAAACAGCGTGTTTTTTTCTGAAACCTATGGTGATTCTGTAAATGGCACCCGGTTCGGCAGAAATTAATTTGTTCATATCAAGATAAAACCTGTTCCATTTCCCAAGATCAACCACACCCTGATTATCAAGCTGAATGGTTTTTCTTAAAACGGGTTTACCAACCCTGGTCAGTTCATAATCGCCTTCTAAATCATTAACCTGAAGGAATTGCATAATATTGTTTTCATAGATGCGGATTATCTGAACATCAACAGCAGTAAGACTTACAGCTTCAAAGGGAACAATAAGACCTTCTTCTGATCCGGGTAAAATCACTCCTTCGCCCACAAATCTCACTCCCGGCATAATCTGTTCAAAAATAGCCGGAAAACTTACTCCGCGTTTTAGTTTTGTTCCCAGAATATTGGTAATGCCTTCTTCAACATATACCTGATAATTTCCATCAAGATGATATGATGGATATACCTTTATCAGGTTGTCTTCAACTACAAAGCGTAAGCCTGAAATTTCATCAATTCTGACCAATCCGTCGAGCAACTGATTCTCGTTAAGGGGATCAGAAAACTGAATCTGTAGAAACTGTTCAGGCGATTGTACTACTTTGGACGACATGTATTTAAAATCAAAAATTGAGGGAATTTCAATCCGGGTTTTTCCCTGTTTGTCCACATCAATGGACGCACCATCCCATGATAAAACTACCTCAGAGGCTTTTTCGCCCCTTGCTATGCTGTCAATTTCAAAATGGTACTTTTTCTGATCTTCGGTTACTGTCCATTTAATGTCGAGTTTTTTTCCATTTTGAGTGGCTATAAGAATATTTTGCAGCTTGTCACTGTCCTCTACATCTGCAGTAAGAACTGTTCCGATTGCTTTTTGCCAACGCAACTTCTTCCGGTCAATGGTTTTCTGTTCATCAATGGTTACTTCAAAATTTTGTTTGATAACCTCGAATTCAAAGTTAAAATCGGAAATGTCTTCTTCTACTTCAACCACCTCGCCCAGATGAAACATGGCAATGTATTTCTGTCCGGATTTCAGATCCTCATCCGGAGTAAATTCGAGTGTCGTTTCATCAGCCCAGGCAACTGTTCCATCCACTGATGGTTCAAACTCAATTAGCTCATCAGAAAGACCGGTATTTTTAATTTTCTCAGCAACTTCGCCAACAAGCCTTATTTTTACTGTGGATTTTTTTGAAATCATTCCTGAAGTGTATGCCGAAATGTATTTGGCAAATTCAGGGTTGTCGGAATTCACTTCGCTGGCTTTTCCCGATTTCAGGAAAACTACCATTAAGATTATGATTATCAAGGCTAAAGCTGTTCCGCCGATGAGAATTATTCTTTTCTTATTCATAGTTAAAAGTGTAAAATTTCTTAATTTAAATACAAGTCTAAGATAGATGTTTTACCCTATTTAAACAATGACTTTTGTATTAATGTAAGGAATATTTTTACAGGTGTGTGGTTTTTTGCTGTAAGTGTGTGGATTTGTTATTAGTTCATAAAGTCCGAAAGTCCGAAAGTCCGAAAGTCCGTAAAGTCCTTAAAGTCGATGATGTATTATCTCTCGTAATCCAGGCCTGACCACCTTTGTTGAAGCTTTGGTGGTTAAAAAAGGCCGGCTCAATTCAGCCCCGGCATTGTGACTCCCTTCGGTCGCCGAAGGTTTATCTTCAGACTTGCCGTAGGTGAAACGCTAAACCGCGTGCCGCCTTAGCTTTAGCAGTGGCGCAGCTTCAGCGACACGCGATCAATCCGGGGTTTTAATTATAAGCCTGGAGGGCTTATATTATGGTAGCCACAGGCAATTGCCCAGGGGCCCGCCGGCCAAGAACACCTTATAACGAAAAACCCTTTTCCGGCGGAAATGAATGAAAAAGCCTATTAACCCCATATTGAAAATTTTCAAACATCAATCCTACAGCTTTCAGCTTTCATCTAAAATACCTATTTTTGCCACAGTTAAACTAAAATTTTTATCAGACATGTTGAAAACTTTCAGATTCTGTAAAGGAATCGAAATACAGTTCAGGCAATGGTCCAATAAAAATTACGCAGTTTTCAGGTCTCTCAAAAAGACCATTAAAATCTGTACTCTGGCTATCGGTTATTCGATCATAACCCTGCCCGAGCCGGTTTTTGCCCAGGTTGAACCTGACAGTCCGAAAGACACTGTTTACAACCTCGACTGCGTAATTGTATCGGCCCGTCGCACTCCCACTGTCTACAGCGAGGCTGCCAGAGTGGTGGAAGTAATTAATCAGGATGAGATCCGGGCGTGTCCTGCCCAAAATCTCAATGAACTTCTTGAAAATGCATTGAGCGTTGATGTGAGGCAGCGCGGAGTGCATGGGGTTCAGGCCGACATCTCCATCAGGGGCGGCACCTTCGATCAGGTTCTTATTCTTCTCAACGGAATTCCGGTTAGCGACCCTCAGACCGGTCACCACAATCTCAACCTCCCGGTTGATCTGGAAAATATTACCAGAATAGAAATTTTGGAGGGTTCGGGCTCTAGAATCTTCGGGCCAAATGCCTTTTCGGGCGCAATAAACATCATCACTAAAGATCAGGGAAAAGATTTTGTCAGGGGCGGGGTAAGCTATGGCCAGTATAACCTGTTAAACGGAAATGCATCCGTAAATTATTCCCTTGGAAAATTTTCCCAGCTTTTGTCAGTTGGGTACAAAAGCTCCAGTGGTTATACCGAAAATACCGATTTTTCATCTAAAAATGCCTATTATCAGGCTTCCCTGAAAACAAAAAAATCAGAATTTGACCTTCAGGCAGGATACCTTAATAAGGGATTCGGCGCAAACAGCTTTTATTCAGCAAAATTCCCAAATCAATACGAACAGTTTAAGACCAAATTTGCCAGTCTGACTTATCAAACCGGAAAGAAACTGGTCTTTAGTGCCGGCACCTACTTTCGCAGAGGCCATGACCGTTTCGAACTGTTCAGGGAAGACAATTACAAATATACCAATGGTTATTTTGTAACTGAAAATGGTGATACAGCACAATTTGTACCCGGTTATTATTATGGCGGGCATAATTACCACCGTACAGATATTAAAGGAGCATTTTCAAAATTGATGTATGTTACGAAAATAGGTAAATCAGAAATTGGAATTGATTATCGATACGAAGAAATATTGAGCAATGTGCTCGGTAATATTTCATATGCCTTACCGATTCATGTAAAGGGAGAGGACAGGGGCTACTTTTATACCGGAGCTACTCGGAAACAGTTCAATATTTTTGCCGAACACTCACATTATTATAAAGGGTTTAGCTTTTCAGGCGGTATGCTGATGAATTATTGTAATGAATTTGGAGCACATAATTATTTTGGCGCAGAAGCAGGGTACGACATCTGGAAAAAAATAAAAATCTACGGATCGGTTAACCAGTCACTGCGATTCCCAACCTTCACCGATCTGTATTACAGCGGACCATCCAATTTTGGAAATGATGAACTGAATCCCGAAAGGGCATTGGGGATTGAAGCCGGACTAAAACAGGTGTGGGAGCACCATTCATGGAACATCTCATATTACCATAGAAACGGAAAAGATGTGATTGATTGGGTTAAAAAACCTTCCGAGACGAAATATACCACTACCAATTATAGTGAAACTACTTCAAAAGGTTATGAACTTTCTTATAAAAGATATTTTAACAACAAGTATATTTCTTCATTTACAGTTAATTATAGCTATTCTGAAACTTCAAATGACCGAAATGATTCGCTGATATCTGCATACGTTCTTGATTATCTGAAACATAAATTTGTTGTATCGGGCAATTTCAAACTAACAGATAAGTTTAAACTTAACCTGAATTGCAATTATCAGGACCGAAATGGGTCATTTACGGGCTCCGACGGGCTGGAAAATGATTATTTACCCTTCTTTTTAGTCGGTGCAAAACTCATTTTTACCCATAAATCATGTATTTTTTCTGTTGAAGCAACAAATATTTTAAATAAAAATTACAGAGACATCGGATTTGTCCAAATGCCAGGTCGATGGATTGTTTTTGGATTTTATATTGATTACCAATTACATAGAAAAAAATAATTATCGAATAATAAGTTATGAGCATTGGGATGTTAAAAAAATTCGTCAAAAAAAAAGTGTTAATGATTTGTAAATAAAATTTAAAGTTGTACATTTGTATCAGTTATTTACAAAAACCAATCAAAAAATAGAAAAAATGAAAAAATTTGGATTATTTTTAGTAGCAGTAGCAGTTATGAGTTTCGTTGCTTTCACTTCATGTGATAAAAAGAAAGAAGAAAAGAAAGACGAAAAGAAAGCTGGTGACACAGAACAAGTAGAAGAAACTACTCCGGTAGAAGATGAAGCTCCGGTTGAAGAACCAGTAGAAGAAGTTCCTGCTGAAGAAGCTGCTGAATAAGGAAAAATTTCTTAAATTTTAAAAAGTCCCGGGCAACCGGGACTTTTTTTTTGCCTAAAACCATTTATCTTTAATCTCGGTATACTTATATCCGGTAATATATTCTACAGCCTTTTCAGGTGAATCGGTAATAAAAAATAAATCCCGGTACTCAGCTTTGGCAAAATTTTCGGAATATAACCTTTCAAATAAATCAAATAGCTTATCGTAGAACCCGTTGGTATTAATAATAACAATGGGTTTTGAATGATATTTAAGTTGTTTAAGGGTTATCAGTTCAAGAATTTCCTCAAGTGTTCCAAACCCGCCGGGCAAAGCAATGAAACCATCAGATACATAGGTCATGTATTTTTTCCGCTCTCCCATGTCTGCGGTAACCACAGTTTTGTCGTCTGTTGTTGATACAATGCCTGTTTTATTGAGTTTTTCTGGTATTACACCTATTACTTTTCCGCCATGCTTTTTTACTGATCTTGACAACGCACCCATTAGTCCGATCATTCCCCCGCCATGAACCAGCGTGAAATTATTGTTGGCAAGGAGTTTTCCCAACTCGTCGGCCATTTCAAAGTACAATTTATCAATTGCATCGCTTGATGAACAAAAAACACTGATATTCTTCATCTTTAAAATAATTCAATGGAGTGTTAAATAATTAATAACATCTATTCGCCAGTCCCTTCATCCTCAGAGCCGCCTTCAAATTTTTTCAGGAATTCGCGCATTTTTTTATCTGTTGCCAGGTAAAACCTGTATGGCTGTTCACCTTTCGGGACTTCCATCTGGCATTTTTCGGGTTTAAGCTCCTTGATAACATTGTTGAAGTTCTGACTGGATGAAAGTCCAAGCATCTGATTTGTACGATACTGGAAGAAAAACCAGTCTGATCCGTTGCTGAGGTAAATAGTCAGAACATCTCCCGATTTATTTTTTTCCAGTTCAATTTTTCCACTCAGTTTCTTGTTGATCTGTGTGCGGCCCATGCTGCCAATGCCGATCGGACCAACTGATTCATAGGATTCGAGTTCCTTGTTCCACTCAAACTGAACATCCGTAAAGAAAATAGTATGTTCAAACTGTTTCGGAAATTTCTTTATCTCACCATATAATTGAAGATCTGAAATGATTTTATCGGCTTCGTCCATACCCAACAATTCATACATTCCTTTTCTGAATGTTTCCCTGTCCCAATCTACCCCTTCGGCTGTTGAACTTCCGTTTATTTTATCAGCCATAATTGACAGGCACTGATCTGCAAAAAAGAAATCAACCCCCATAAGCATATCCAGTTTTACGTAATCACTGGCCATATCCTGATTAATGCTGCCGACAGATGAAATTTTTACCTGCCCCAGTTTCGATCCCATATCTATTTTTCCTTCTCCGAATGCATTACATACCGATTTATGTATGCTAAGGTAATTTCCCGGCATATTGAATTCAACAAGTTTTTCCTTATTAGAAATTTTGTATTTGCCTGAAGTTTTTTCAAATAACAGATATCCTGAAGCTTTAAGAAGTGCTACATCCTTCGGATCTTTCAGTTTTGATAGAAATGCAGTGTAAACTTTTAGTGAATCAATTGATTCATAAATACCTGCGTAGATTGGCATATTGTTTATATTCTTAATCTGTTCGCCGATCGGAATATAAATTTCTCTTGGGTTAATCGGTGCCTTGAATTGAAACCATGGCCGTTCCAGGTTTGCACATTCATGTGAAATCATGGTTGAACCGTCGAAGGTCATAAATTCGCTGGCGGCTTCCATTCTAACCTTTCCGGTATAGGCAAAGGCGGGCGAGAGTGTAAAACCGTCTGTTATTCCAATTGATCCGGTTGCATATGTTTGTATGGTGGAATCCACCGAAACCACATCAAAATGGATCACCTGTTTGTTGTTGTTTTCATCAAGATAGTCATAATCGCCTGAGCCGTTGTATGATTTCTTCCCGTAAATATTTACATCTGCATTATATATTGTGTGGTATTTGGTGGCGTTGTTTGCAATTATTTTGCAGTTTTTCAGGGTTTGCATCTGGGCTCTTTTTTCGATAACCACTTCACCATCTGAAGGGAATACGGTAGCATCGGCAACTCTGAGCCACTGGACTTCATGTGCTGTGATCAGATGCTTCCTTAGGTTATAGTTTGCTGATGGTGCTTTAAATCTCAATGAATCCTGTTGGGGATGGATTGATACAAATTCCGATCCTTCCAGCATCAGGTCTTCAACTTCAATGGGGCTCATTCCGGCTGTATCTTTGGCCGGTAAACTTCCTTCCTGGGCACTCATTTCAATTTCCTCTTTATCCATCCACCATTTGAACTGGTCCATGTAACAGATGTATTGATTCTGTGAAAATTCAACAAATGAGGCCGCTCCGTTACTTTTAAATAAACCAACGCGTTCTTTAAAATCAATATGCGCATTTACGTTATTTGTTTTAAAAGCAAAATCATCGTCGGCAACATCTTTTAAACTGAATGCAGCCGTATCGGCAAGTATTTCATGCTCTTTGAATGAAAACCAGTCGGAATTTAATTGGGCTTTTTCAAAATTCAACATGCCCTTTCCGTTGGCTCCGGTCGGAGATAATACCGTAGTGCCATTTAGTGTAGTATTTCCTTCAAACATTTTAATAGGTGTCTTTCCCGAATGTGTAAATAACTGGTCGGTTTTTGGTTCAAAGTGTATTTTGCAATTTGTTGCCTCAATATCCGGGTATTGTACTCCTGTTGCCTGTTTTTTATTCTTGAAGCTTTTTGCATTACAGTTCATTGAATCAGGAAAGAAAGTTATTTCATCAGAGAGTGTTGTGGAGTTCTGATAATCAAACTGTCCTTTGCCCTCCAATCCCCGGCTTGAAAGGATTATATCATTTTTATAGGTTCCTTTTCCTCCATAAGTTGGAAAGCCCTCGGGTGGTGCCGATCTGATAAATCCAAGGGAATAATCGGGCTGTACCCTCAATGAGTCTTCAAAAATCGGAAAAATGCCTCCGGAAACAAACCGGCCGCCAAACTTGGTTCCGTCCTTTGTCAGGTTATTCAAACTGTCCATTACAAAGGGATAAATCTGGAAAAAGAAATTGGCCCGGTTGTAAACACCGCCAAATATATTGGGAGCATCATAAAATACATAACAGTCCTTTTCACTTTCAAGAATAGGAAATTGAGGAAATTTTGGCTTTTTTACACCGGACTTATTGAATGGATTGTCAATCAAAAGATTTCCTCTGATATTTTCAATGGATGTTGTAACGGTTTTAAGTTCAGGCTGGTTATTTGCCAGTTTGTAGCCCGTGGGTACCTGAAATTTGGCATACTTTACATCTTCCAGTTTAATTTTAAATCCATCATAATTGAACTTGAAATTGGATCCGTTAAAAAGAAAATAGCCGGCAAGTATTTTCCCGTCAAATTCAAAGTCTCTGTTTTTTTTAACCTTAATCTTGCCTTCTGTTGGCCAGATAATAACGCTTTGAGAATCGCTGAGGAAAATCTCGTTTACACCTTTAATGTTCAGTTCCCAGTTAAGCAGGTTTATACTGGCGTAGGTAGAATCGGGACTGTTAATAACCGATGAAAACTGAATTACATCATAATCTTTGCTTTCGCCGGCATAGTCCATATAATTATAAGTACGTTCAAGCACATGAAGATCATCCGATTCGGGATCATATAAAATAAGTCCGAGATAAGAAAGTCTCATAAGTACCTGCTTGGCATCTGCATGATCAACATTGATGCTGTTGGCAAAATCCAGTCCCGTAAAATCCCTGGTTTTATACGTGTCGCAATAATCCTGCAAAGCATTGAGCGGATGAACTTTATCCATGCCTTGAAGCTTATCAAACCTAAACTTTCTGAAGTAATTGTTTGACTCAAACAGTGAGGTATTTGTAGTAGCATTATCTCCCTTCATTTTCTGAAACCGTATGGTTGGCTCATCAATTTTCCAGGATAGAAGTTCGAAACTCATGTCCAGGTCATGATAAGAGTCATAAAAAGCACTGCGTGCCATGCCTTCCTCGTTTCTATTTAGCTCAACTGTTTTTCTTAAAACATCAAACTTAAATAACAATCCTGGGTGGTAAATGGAATCGGAATCAAGTCGAAATGTAATGGATGTACTTTTTCCTATTACCCAGTCTTTTTTAAAAATATATGTACTTGATGAAGTGCTGAGAAATATTTTTTTGTTTTTGTAGAAATTCAGGATGGCCTTTTTTTCCTTGTCTCCGGTTCCGATAAAACTACCGCCTTCCATGGAAAAACCACCATCGTAATTTACATATTCATAAATATCATTGATCTGGATTCGCTTTGTGTATGAACTAAATCTGGGGTATGTGACTGATTGTTCATGCTGCCTCTTTTTATCCTGATAAAGTTTTTCAGCGGTATTTAGTTTGCGGTCGTCTTCAAGTTTTTTTTCAAGTTTGGCGTCCATTTCATCAATGGCTTTCACATCAATCCCGATTCCCCCGGTTATCCTGTCCTCCAAAGCCCCGGAAATTGGGGATGTTAGATAATATGTATTTATAAATTGCACAGAATCAGCTCTGTAAAAGGATTTTGTCATATCTATTTCATATCTGCCAAGCATGGCAAAAACCTTGTCTTTTTCTAATCCTGCGCGCTCCCAGGTCACTTTCCCATTTACACCAACCCATTTGTTTTCCAAAAGCATAAACACACCTTGTGTATTGTAAATATTTGCTGAGTCTTTCAAAGAATAGCAGGTAAGATTAAAAGGTTTTTCAAAAACAACCTTAACATTTTGGTTTACAGTAACTATTTTAAATGCTGTGGTATTTGCTTTCCATTCAAGAGCCCTTGATTGGTAAATGGTGTTTTTTGAGATCAGAAAATAGGTCTGCTCAATATAATTCTCAATATCTTTTATATTGGGTTTTGTGACTTCACACAATGATTTCAGTCCCTTTTCCCACGATTCATAGTTGTGTTCCTTTTCAGGATTTGTACTGAAGTGAACCAGCGTTTGTACATAAGTGAAAAAATGTGGAAAAGATTTGGCTTTTTTTGAAAGCAGACTGTTTGATAATCGATAGATTTCTTTCTTTTTACTGTCAGAAAAATAAGTTCCTTCAAGCCATACCTCCTTGAATTCTTTAAGCAATGCGGTTGCTTCTTCTTTTCTTTTTTCGTCGGGGGTGGCCTCCAACAATTCCTTCATTTGATTGAAGTAAGCTTTTGGTTCCTGGGTAAACTCCTTAAACTGCTGTTGTGAGAAGAGTTGTCCTGTTATAAAAATAAGTACGAGTGCAATATAAATTTTTGGAATCATATCATTTTTCTGCTAAGTTCTCAATTTCTGATCATTTTAACCATTGCCCATTTATTCATTTCATCAAAAGAGATAAGCCGGAGTCCATATTTTTCAGCTTTTTCTTTAATGATTTTGATGTCTTCAAAATAAAAGCCGCTCAAAATGGTGACGCCACCTTTTTTCAATTTTTTGGCGTATTTGTCCATATCAGCAACTAAAACATTCCTGTTTATATTTGCAATGATAATGTCAAAGATTTGGTTGCCTGTGGATGAAGCATTTCCCAGTTTTACTTCAATTTCGGTCACATTATTTGTTTTGCAATTATCAACACAGTTAAAATATGCCCATTCATCATTGTCAACTGCCATAACCTGCTTTGCACCCATTTTTTTTGCCAGAATTGCCAAAACTCCGGTGCCACAGCCCATGTCCAAAACATTTTTCCCGATAAATGACATGTTCAGCATGGTTTTAATTACCAAATGAGTTGTTTCGTGATGGCCAGTTCCAAACGACATTTTAGGATCAATCACCAGATCATATTCAAACTTATCATCTGTTTCATGAAATGATGCTCTGATTATACATTTATCAGAAACCACTATCGGTTTGAACTTTTTTTCCCACTCTTTGTTCCAGTTTTTTTCTCTTAGGATTTTTTCAGAAAACTGAATATCTACAGGTTTTCCATCAAGTTTAAAACTGATTTTCTTTACTTTTTTTGAATCAAACTTTTCAGAGAGGATATAGGCATATAGTCCGTTTTTTTCTTCTTCGAAACCATCAAAACCAACATCCGAAAGATGAGAAGTTAAAATGTCGCGTGCTGTTTCAGAACAGGGATCAAGCTCAAAGTACACCTGCAGGTAAGTTTTTGGCATATCAGAAAGAATTTGTAATAGAAATGAATTCACCGGCAACAAGGGATGCGCCTCCGATCAGTCCGCCATCCACATCATTCTGACTGAATAGTTCTTTTGCGTTGGATGCCTTGCAACTGCCCCCGTACAGAATGGATGTGTTATCTGAAATTTGTTTCCCGTATTTTTTTTCGATTATTGAACGGATAAATGCGTGCATTTCCTGGGCTTGGGCCGGACTGGCGGTTACGCCTGTGCCGATTGCCCATACAGGTTCATAGGCAATTACTATTTTTGAGAAATCAACCGGTGACAGGTCGAAAACACCATTTTGTAACTGTGAGTCAACTACATTGAAATGATTGTTTGCTTCGCGTTCGCTTAAAACTTCGCCACAACAGACAATGGGTGTGAGGCCGTTGGTTAAAGCAATTTTTACTTTCTTATTAATTATGGCATCGTTTTCATGATACATACTTCTTCGCTCACTGTGACCAATAATAACATATCCGGCTCCGACAGCCTTGATCATCTGGCAGGAAACCTCGCCAGTATAGGCACCCGAAATTTCAGATGAGCAATTTTGCGCCGACAGTTCAATACCGGTTCCGTTGATAATTTTATTAACATCTGATAAACTGGTGAAAGGTGGAGCAACAACAACCTTGACTCCCTCACCGGTTTTTCCTTCAGTGATTCCTTTTGCAAGTGCAATGCTTTCGGGAATTGTAGTGTTCATTTTCCAGTTCCCTGCAACAATTTTTTGTCTCATAATTTTTATGGTTAAAAATGGAAAATAAAAATACGGTTTTTTATTTTTTGGATTCAGGATTTATTGATTATTAATTATCAAAATTTATAAACAATTCACGCAGAGACGCACGGCGTGCGTCTCCAACCAGTAAATAAATCATGTCGCGATGTAGAGACGCACCACGTGCGTCTTCAACAAGTAAATAAGTCAGGACGCGACTCAAATTAGTCAGTGCGCGACTTTAAGTCGCACTCTGACTAAATAGACAAAAATCGCCCAAAAAATACCAAATAATACGTAATAAATTATTGATAATTAAGTTGTAAAATATATAATATTATTGTATTTTTATCCACGAATAATAATTTGCCTCTTTGGCAAGCAACCATATAAGAATTTTGACGTCTATAGTTCAAACAAAAAGCTTAAAAAATGAAAACCAACCTCATTACACTAATACTAATTGTAGCTGCTTTTCATATTTCCCAGGCCCAGCTCTTTTTGCAGGGAACCTACGTGGAAATAGGTATTCACAGCTCTGGCTCTTATGGAAGCGACGTCGCTCCACCTGCCGGTTATCACCCGACTCAAACCTGCCTTGGTTTCGTTTGTGATTATACAGGCGATGGTTGGGGTGCAGGTACTCCGGTTTATATGGGCGATTATTTCGTTCCGGGTTCCCCTGAAGAAGGTTGGGGTGTGGAATGGAATTCAGGCGCTACTTCATATAACAAAAATAACTTTGGACTGAATGGTTATTTTGACATTCCCCAAACCAGTCTGGTTGATGCTTCAACCCCAACCGAAAAAATCGGTATTTGGGAAGGTACTGCAACAGACGGTATTGGCGGTAGTCTGAAAATTACCCAGCTTACCCGTCTTGGAATGGGAAACAAATATTTTACTATTGAAGTGATGATGCTGAATAATGGTACAACTACACTTCAATCACTTGAATACCTCAGAAATGTTGACCCTGATAATGAAATTGACTGGACTGGTGATTATACAACCAGTAACTATGTTGTTGCGCAACCCGGCGTGGGAGGAAATCCTGATATTGCTGTTGTGGTTGCTCATGGCCTTATATATGGTGCACCACTTTATCTAGGTACTATTGATCCAAGAGCCAGGGTTTCTGTTGAAGGGTTTTCAAACCGTGACCCGGATGACATCTGGGACTCTCCTCTGATGTATTCTGCAGGAGCACCATCTGTTATGGATGAGGCTATTGCACTCGCTTATCGTTTTGATGATCTGGCACCAGGTGAATGTGTTACTTTTACCTACTATTATGGTTTGGAAGAAGTTGACCCTGGTGATGTTGTGTTTCCTTTAACTGTTGATTTTATCCATGACCCTGCTACTGATACATTTACCGAAGATGTTACCGGAAACGGTGTTGCTGCTATAATTGAATATTATTGGGATTTTGACGGCGATGGTGTTTATGATGCCACCGGCCCTACTGCTGTTCATGATTTTGGAACCGGCGGTAGTCAGTCTGTAACCCTTACTGTTGAACTTTGTGATGGTACTTTACATGATACTACCCTTGTTTTATGTGACTTCACACCTGATCTTGGTGATGACCAGACTGTCTGCTCAGGCGTTCCGGTTACCCTCGACCCGGGTCCCGGAGTTTCTTTTGCCTGGTCTCCCGGTGGAGCAACTTCTCCAACCTTGACGGTTACTACTCCGGGTACATATTCTGTTACAGTTACTGATGCCGATGGTTGTACCGGAACCGATAATATAGTTGTGTCTATTGGTTCAACACTTTCACCTGACCTCGGACCTGATATTGCTTTCTGTGAGGGCGAATCGGCTATACTGAATCCCGGAACTTTCCCCAATTATGTGTGGACTGGTGGATCAACTGATCCGACACTTACCGTGACAACTGGAGGAACATACAGCGTAACTGTTTCTGACGGGGTTGGATGCTCCGGTACTAATAGTATTCTGGTAACTGTTAACCCCAATCCAACAGTAAGCTTTAATATTCCTGAGATTGAATGTTTCGGCGATCAGATATCTATTTCCTACACTGGTTCAGCTGTTGCGGCGGATACCTATACATGGGACTTTGACGGTGGTACTGTTGCTTCCGGATCAGGAATTGGTCCGTACACCGTTTCATGGGGTGCTGCCGGTCCGCATACTATCAGTCTTGATGTTGAAACTGTTGCCGGATGTATTAATAATGGCAGTCAGGATGTTACTGAACCATCTCAGCTTGTTGCTTCTGTAGCTATTGATAATATGGTTAGTTGTAATGGATATTGCGATGGTGGAGCAACTGTTACTGTATCAGGTGCAACCACTCCATACACATTTGACTGGTCTAACTCTGCTGAAACTGCTATTTCAGTTACAACATTATGTGCAAATACCTATAATGTGACCGTAACTGACGACAACGGATGTTCTGTTGCTACAAATTCCATTGTAATTACCGAACCTGACGGATTAACAGTGACCGATGTTATCACAGATGCTCAGTGTTATGGTTATAGCGATGGCTCAGTAGATATCACAGTTTCTGGTGGACAGGTGCCTTATTCATATGAATGGACTAACGATACCTATGGACAGGATCTGTTTAGTGTCAGCGCCGGAAGTTACTCAGTAACCATTTCTGATGGAAATACTTGCACATCAACCTATACTTATATCGTTGGTCAACCTCCTGTTTTTGCAGCCAACATTTCATCAGTTCAGCATGTTTCGTGTTTTGGTGAGTGTGACGGTTCTGCCACAGTAACTGTTGTAGGTGGTGTTCCTGCTTATATTATTGATTGGGAATCAGGTGGATCAGGTAACGTCGAATCAGCTCTTTGTGGAGGTACTTACGATGTTTCTGTCACAGATGCTAATGGTTGTACTGTTTCAACTGTTGTGGTTATCACTGAACCTCCGGTACTCGCTGCAAATATTTTGCAATGGGAAGATATTTCCTGTTATGGATATGATGACGGAACTGCCACTGTTACTGTAACAGGCGGAACAGGTCCGTATACTTATAGCTGGAGTTCAGGAACCGGTGCAACTATTGCAACTGGCATGGAACCCGGAAATAATACCGTCACCGTAACAGATGATAACGAATGTTCTGTAACCGCTTCGGTAGTACTTACTGAACCAACCCAGATTACATCCACAATTTCAGGTGTTGATCTCGTTTGTCACGGATATCAGAACGGATCTGTCAATCTCGAAGTTGCAGGGGGCTCACCTCCGTACACTTACCTTTGGTCAAATATGATTTCTGATCAGGATTTGTTTGGTATTTCTGGTGGTGATTATTATGTTACCGTAACTGATGCCAATGGTTGTACCATTACAAATCATCAGTTTATTTATGAACCACCAGCCATCAACATTACTACTTCTCCCGATGCTTATATTTGTATCAGCAATTCTACTATAATTTCTGCTGCAGCAACAGGTGGAACATTCCCATACACCTATGTGTGGAATGGCTCTATGGTTGGCGCAAGCCAGTCTGTTAGTCCGATTGTTGACCAAACATACAACCTAACCGTTACCGATGCTCAGGGTTGTACAAATACTGCTACTGTTGTAGTCTATGTTTACGATTCACTGGAGTTGAAGCTTTCCATTGAAGATCCCGTTATTTGCCTTGGCGAACCTGCCGTGATCAATTCAGTATTCAGCGGTGGAAACGGTGGTCCGTATATTCTTTCTCTCGAAGATGGCACTTATATCAATAACCCATATGTTACTTATCCTGAAGAAAGCATGTCATTCAGAATTTATCTGAACGATTGGTGCGGAACTCCTTCTGTATATGCTGATATTTCGGTTATTGTTATTGATCCTCCTGTGGTTACTTTTGCCGGTGATGACCTTGCGGGTTGTGAACCTCATCTGGTTAATTTCAATGCGTATTCCGAAAACACTGCGTTGGAGTATCTGTGGAACTTTGGAAATGGAAATTATTCTTTCATACAAAATCCTACTACCAACTACCAATATGATGGTGTGTTTGATGTCAGTGTAACTGTAACTGATACAAATGGATGCAAGACAACAGAAACAATTTCTGATTACATCACTGTTTATCCTTTGCCTGTTGCGAGATTTTATCCGGAGCCTCCAACCACTTCAGTCCTGAAACCATTTATTTATTTTAATAATGTGTCTTCAGACTATGTGACTGAAAATTACTGGTTCTTTGGTGATGGCGATTCATCTGATTTAGAAAGTCCTTTGCATTATTATCCTGCCGAAGAAAGGGAATATGATGTGACCCTGATTGTTGAAACTGCATATGGTTGCAGAGACACTGCTACTGCTCCGGTCTCCATTCTCGATGAATACACATTCTGGGCACCAACAGGATTTACTCCAAATAATGATGGAATAAATGATATCTTCTTTGTCGATGGCCACGGAATTGATGTTGAAAACTTCGCAATGTACATTTATGACAGATGGGGTGAACTTGTATTCACAACCAATGAGTTTGATCCTGAAAATCCACAAAATAACGGATGGGACGGACGAATCAAAGACAACAAACTGGCTCCTTCGGGCGTTTACACCTGGCTGGTTATATATCGCGACTGGCGTGCTGTTGAGCATCAGGAAGCCGGACCGGTTACGCTGATGAGATAAAATATTTTAAAAAAAAGACCGGAATTTCCGGTCTTTTTTTTTTGCGTTGTTTTCTGGGGTTTTGGGTATCAAGTAGTGGGTATCGGTTATCAAGTTTCCAATATCAATTTGTATCTTTGCGAAAAAAAACATGGAATGTCGTCAGGGATGCGCAGCATGCTGCATTTATCTTTCAATCTCTTCGCCGATACCGGGAATGCCTGATGGAAAACCGTCCGGAACAAAATGCATTCATCTTGATCAGGATCTTAGATGCAGTATATATGAAACCCGCCCAAAAGTATGTCGCGATTTTACCGCTGAATTACTCTTTTGTGGAAAAAATGCTGATGAAGCTAAAAGTATTATGATTGAATTGGCTAAGTAGTTGATTTTTAGTTTTTAATCTTCGTTTTGATCGTTTCCCGTCATTATATTTACCTTTGTACTGCCCGTAAACATTAGGTTTTTATTAACCCGTTTTACAAACATTCAATAAAAAAGCTGCCCTGATTATTTGTTTTAAACAATTTTATTCCATATTTTTGTTCCCCTGTTGATAAATTTATTATATGAGTTTGAAAGATAATAGTTTAGAACAAACTTTAGTTGTTAATAAGTCAGATAACAACTGTACTGAAGAGCAATTTCTGATACTTCACAATGATGATTTTAATACCTTTGACTTTGTAATTGACTCACTCATAGATGTTTGTTGTCATGAGTTTGAGCAGGCAGAGCAATGTGCCTATATTACACATTATAAAGGAAAATGTGATGTAAAGAAAGGAAATTTTACTACCTTGAAGCCCTTAAAAGATAAATTAACAGCCATAGGGCTAAACGTTACAATTAATTAAATGGAAGTTTTGACCGTTGTATTGCTGGTGGGACTTGGAATAATTCTGCTTCTGCTTGAATTTTTTGTAGTTCCGGGAATTACTATTTTTGGATTTGCCGGTTTCGCTGCAGTTATCGGTGGTATTTATTTTGCTTTTGATTATTTTGGTCAGATGGGTGGGATGTATGCTATCCTTGGATCTTCATTAGCTATTGGCATCATGCTTTATCTTGCTTTCAAAGCAAAAACCTGGGATAAAGCCATGCTGAAAACTGATATTTCAGGTAAGGTTGACTCCATAGACCCTAATGAAGTAAAACAAGGTGATACAGGCAAAACAGTCAGCCGTTTAGCACCAATTGGAAAAATTATTATCAACGAGAAATATTACGAAGGCAAATCAATCGACAGCTTTATTGATCATGGAGTTGATATTGAAGTTGTAAAAGTTGAAATGACTCAGATTATTGTTAAACCTAAAAAATAATACTATGCAATTAATGACTTTATTAGATGCTAACATGGCACAGTACCAATATGTTTGGATTGCTGCCGCTGCATTTATTGGACTAATCATCATTCTTTATTTTGTGCCAATCGGACTTTGGTTCACCGCATTACTTTCAGGTGTCAGGGTTTCATTGGTACAGCTTATTTTCATGCGTTGGAGAAAAGTTCCGCCCAGAGTAATTGTAAATGCTATGATTGCGACCCATAAAGCCGGACTAACCAATATTAAAAGAGATGAGCTTGAAGCGCATTATCTGGCCGGAGGAAGAATCCGTTCGGTTGTTCAGGCCCTGATTTCTGCAGACAAAGCAAATATTCAACTTTCTTTTCAGATGGCCACTGCCATCGACCTTGCTGGTCGTGATGTATTCGAAGCTGTTCAAATGTCAGTTAATCCGAAAGTAATCAATACTCCTCCGGTTGCCGCTGTTGCAAAAGACGGTATTCAGCTTATTGCCAAAGCAAGGGTTACTGTTCGGGCAAATATAAAGCAACTTGTGGGTGGAGCAGGTGAAGAAACTGTTTTGGCCAGGGTTGGTGAAGGTATTGTTTCTTCTATTGGTTCGGCGGCTTCTCATAAAGCTGTGCTGGAAAATCCTGACAGCATTTCTAAACTTGTTCTTGGAAAAGGTCTTGATGCAGGTACTGCATTTGAAATTCTCTCCATTGATATTGCCGATATTGACATTGGAAAAAATATTGGTGCTGTTCTGCAAATGGATCAGGCCGAAGCCGACCTGAAAATTGCTCAGGCAAAAGCTGAGGAAAAACGTGCTATGGCTGTTGCTACCGAAATGGAAATGAAAGCTAAAGCTCAGGAAATGCGCGCTAAGGTTATTGAAGCCGAATCTGAGGTTCCACGTGCCATGGCAGAAGCTTTCAGAAATGGTAATCTGGGTATCATGGATTATTTAAAAATGAAAAATATGGAAGCTGATACTTCAATGAGGGAAAATATTGCAAAACCTGCAAAGCCTGATTCCAAAACTGGTCAGTAAAAATTATATTTTTATATAAATGAAACAGCCACGAAAATGTAATTCGTGGCTGTTTCATTTACAGGGGATAGTATAAATCTGTAATGGTAAAGGATGCATAAATCACGGAAGCTATTCCGTTTAATGTCATAAAGGCCAGATTTACACGGCTAAGATCATTGGGTTTCACAAGCAGGTGCTGATAGGCCAATAATGCTGAAAAAACAGCAGCGCCGACAAAATATAGTATTCCTGCTTTTGAATAATATCCTGCGTAAAATACCAGCAGGGCCGAAAATAAATGCACAACTGATGATATTATCAGGGCTTTTCTTTTTCCAAAATAGGCGGGTATAGAAAATAATTTTTCACTTTTATCAAACTCTTCATCCTGCAATGCATAAATTATATCAAATCCACTTACCCAGGTTAATACAATTAAGGAGAACAGGATTGGGAGGATATGAAATTCAGCCGTTACTGCCAGATAAGCTCCTATCGGAGCCAATGAAAGTCCCAGTCCCAGAATAAAATGACACAGGGCAGTGAATTTTTTTGTTAGTGAATAGCCCAAAATTACCAGTAAGGCTACCGGAGATAGAAAAAATACAAGTTGGTTAATAAACCAGGTAACAGCAATAAAAAGCAATGCATTTACAATTACAAACCACAAAGCTGATTTTGCCCGAATAATTCCGGAAGGTAATTCCCGTTTACTGGTTCTGGGGTTCTTTTTATCGATTTTTCTGTCAGAGTATCTGTTGAAACCCATTGCTGCATTGCGGGCAAAAACCATACACAAAATCACATAGATAAGCAACTCCCATTTAAATTTGTATCCTTCAGTGTTTATGGCCAGGAAAAAACCAATCATTGCAAAGGGCATCGCGAAAATGGTGTGTGAAAACTTCACCATCGAAAGATAATTAACAGCTTTTATTTTTCCCTGATGGCTCATTTTTCAATAATTACCGGCTTTTTTGAAACAATCCATAACCCTGTGAATGTCAGTATTCCGTTTATAATAAGCAATTCATATCCCAATTCATATCCATTGAATAAATCTATTGAATATTTACTCAAAAAATAACAGATTACCGGAGAAATAATCGCAATGGCAGGAACAAATACATCTTTCACACTGCGCTTTGTGAAAAGACCAAAGCTGTATAATCCGAGCAGCGGACCATATGTATAACCAGCTACTGTAAGAATGCCGCCTATAACTGCCTGATCATTAATCTGTCTGAAAATTACAATAATAATCAATAACAGTAAGGCGAATGAAAAATGAACCAGATATCGGGTGTTTTTGATGGATTTCTCATCCAGGTTCTTTTTGTTAAGTCTTAGAAAATCAATGCAAAACGATGTGGTTAAGGAAGTCAGTGCCCCATCGGCACTTGGAAATGCTGCCGAAATTAATCCAATAAGAAAGATTATCCCCACCACCGGACCAAGATAATGAAGAGCAAGAACCGGATACAGATCGTCGGTGCTTTTTGGAACCGGAATATTATTTGCGGACGCATATATATATAGGAACGAACCGAGAAGCAGAAAAAGGAATATTACCACAACTATAATGGCTGAAAAAGTAAACATATTTTTTTTTGCTTCCTTAATATTCCTGCAGCTGAGGTTTTTTTGCATCATCTCCTGATCAAGTCCGGTCATCGTAATGGTTATAAACATCCCTGCAAAAAACTGTTTGAGAAAATGCCTTTTGTCATTCCAGTCATCTGCAAAAAACATTTGCGACATTTCAGAAATTCTTACCTGATCAATGAGGTCGGGAATGCTCATGTTCATCTGTCTGCTTATATAAATAATTGTCAGGACCACAGCCGACAACATTGCAGCCGTTTGAAGCGAGTCGGTCCATATGAGCGTTTTCACACCACCTTTATAGGTGTATAAAATAACCAGAAAAATAAAAATTAATACGGTTACCCAAAATGGTATATTCCAGGCGTCAAAAATAAAAATTTGCATCACATTGATAACGATATACATTCTGAAGGATGCTCCTAAACTGCGCGACAAAATAAAGAAAAACGCACCTGTTTTATAAGACCAAAACCCGAGTCGATCTCCTAGGTAGGAGTATATTGAGGTAAGGTTCATTCTGTAATACAATGGCATCAACACGGTGGCAATGACAATATATCCGAAAAAATAACCAAAAGCCATCATCATATATGAAAACTGTGTGGTGCCTACCCATCCGGGAACCGACATGAATGTTACTCCCGAAAGCGAAGTCCCAATCATTCCAAATGCCACTATATACCATCTGGATTTTTTATTTCCGATGAAAAATGACTCATTGTCTGCTTTGCGTGAAGTCATGTATGAGATGAAAATCAGCAGCAGGAAGTAGGAAAGAATTAATATCAGAATTCCGGTCGGACTCATGTTTTTTTTGCAAGGATAATAAGATTATCAGTTCATTGTCCGGCTTATCACCAATAGATATCAAAAAAAAAAGAAAAGATGTTAACAGATCAGATGCGCGATATTTTGTTTCTTTGTAAAAAAAAAGATATGAAGGAATTTTTTAAAGAGATCGGGGCAGCTGTGACTGTTAGTGATGTCAATGGCGACATCGTTTATATGAACGATAAATCTGCCAAAACATTTGAAAACTATGGAGGAAGAGAATTAATCGGGAAAAGTTTGTTTGGTTGTCATCCAGCACCTGCAGCTTCAAAATTAAAAAAAATGCTTCTAACACATGAATCGAATTCCTATACCATTGAAAAAAATGGCATCAGGAAAATAATTCTTCAGCGACCATGGTTTGAAAACTCTGTTTTTATGGGATATGTAGAATTTAGCTTTGAAATTCCTGCAGAGATGCAACATTTTGTCAGGAAATAGCGTTTGGATCGGGGTACTCATAACTGAATGCTTGGAACTTAAAGAACTATTTGCTATTTTTGTCTTACTTTAAAAAAATCACTCATGGTTATTGTAAACAACGGCTTTGACGAGGAAGAAGAAAGAGGTTACCGTAAAATTGAAGGTTTCAACAAAGAAGCAACAGCCAGTATGGCTGAAAATTATTATAATGTTATCAGGGAACTGGGAGAAGATCCTGACAGGGAAGGGTTACAGAATACTCCTGTAAGGGTAGCCCGTGCCATGCAATTTCTTACACATGGTTACCATTTAAAACCTGAGGAAATTATTAAGTCTGCCATGTTTAAAGAGGAATACAAGCAAATGGTCATTGTGAAAGATATAGAGATTTATTCTCTCTGCGAACACCATTTACTACCATTCTTTGGAAAAGCTCATGTTGCTTATATTCCGGATGGTTATATAACCGGACTAAGTAAGATAGCCAGGGTTGTTGAGGCCTTCTCCAGAAGGTTGCAGGTACAGGAAAGACTTACAACCCAAATCAGGGATTGTATTCATAACACGCTTAATCCGCTTGGTGTAGCCGTTGTAATTGAAGCTTCACATATGTGTATGCAGATGAGGGGAATTCAAAAGCAGAATTCAGTAACCACAACTTCTGCTTTTACCGGTATTTTCCTCCAAAATCCAACCCGTGAAGAGTTTATTCACCTGATTGGTACAAAACTTCATTGATAATTATTTCAGTAAAAGTTTTGAGTTAAATATTCTGTTTTTGCTGTACACTTTTATAAAGTACATTCCGGCAGGCATTTGCGAAATATTTATTTCTGTTTTATTGTTCTTCGCAATAAATGTTTTGGTTAATTCTCCAAACTGATTTCTGATTTCAATATTAACTGGGAAAACATCTTTTTCAGATATTTCTAATGTGAAAATTCCCTCTGTCGGATTAGGAAATAATCTTAGGTTGTTTTTAGGTGAGTAATCATTTATAAATGTTCCATTTCCATGATACCTTGCAAGGGCAATGTTATAATGGTCATTGAAAAATGAAATTCCGGACAAGACTATTTTTCCGTCATTTTGTGATTTTGCAATGAAAGCCACATCATTTCCGCCCGCGATGTCTGTATGAACTTTTCCTCCTTCTCCGAAAGTGCTGTCAATGGAGCCGTCAGTATTTAATCTGAGCATGGCAAAGTCACCGTTACCGTTCATTGCATTTGTTCCGCTAACACCGGCAACAATTATCTTTCCGTCATTCTGTATCGTTATAGCATAGGCTTCACTTTCTGTGGTATCAAAATCGGTAATTACCAATCCGTTTGTTCCAAAACTGTTGTCTAATGTTCCGTCGGTATTGTATCTGATAATAACTGCATTTTGTTGAGAGGATGCAGCAATAATGATTTTATTGTCGGGTTGGATTGCAACCGCGTTTCCAAAGGCATCGGTTTCATCAATAGAAGTAATGATCAGTCCATTTGTTCCAAAACCGGAATCCAGACTTCCATCTGCAAGAAACCTGACAACAGCAATATTATTTTTAAGCAGAGGAGCATCATAAATCATTCCTGTGGTTATTACCCTGTCTTCTGAGTCAATTGCACCTGCCCATGCTTCCACATCCTGACTTTCGGAGAACTTGTTGATGGAAAATCCATCCGTTCCGAATGAAGTATCCAGAGAACCGTCATTATTAAACCTGATAAGTGAAATACCAGTGTTTAAGTCCCCGGAATACCCGCATAAAACTATTTTACCATCAGATTGCAGTCCCCCGAAATAAATATTTGAGGAGTTTTCCACATTTACATTACTGAATCCTTCATTTCCAAATGAGCTGTTGATTGAGCCGTCAGAATTATAATTTGCAGTTATAAAATTGTAAGTGGATTCGTCTATTCTTGTGTAACCTGAGGCTAAAATATTCCCGTCTTCAAGGCAAATCACGGAACGGATATTTGATAATAATCCGATTTGAACAAACGAAATTCCGTTTTCACCGAATGAATTGTCGAAAGAACCGTCGCCATTGTATCTTACCAAAGTAAAATGTGGATAGAGAGAGTCTACTGAATATCCACCGATAATTATTTTTCCGTCATTTTGAATTTCCATTGCACCGGTCCATGAATAGTTCACTCCGATTGCTGAATGGAAGTATCCTGATCCTCCAAAAGATTCATCCAGTGAACCTGGCGTTTGAGCAGAAGATAAACCAATGTTTATAAAACCTGCAAGGAAAAGAAACAGTTTATACATATGATTAATAATTCGACAGAATAATAATTGCTTCTATAGTCTGACTCCAATCACAAGAATATCATCAATCTGTTCATGATGCTCTTTTCCTTCAGCAACATTGGGATAAGCTTTCCAGTCTTCAATGGTTTTGTCAAGCAACTTTTCCTGTTCGCTCATTGAACCATTCTGACTTGAAAGGAGGATTTCCTTAAATGTCTTATATTTAAGTTTTTTGCTTTTTGGTCCACCAAACTGATCAGCATATCCGTCAGAGAACAGATAAAATGAATCTCCGTCGCCAAGCTGAATTTCGTTGTTTGTAAAGGAAACCATTTCTTCACCATAAATACCA
>Ga0209016_1000127_pt1 | contig 109950 bp, 97 predicted proteins | sample EPASupsiteSAE305_FD_187265 | JGI IMG/M metagenome (GOLD analysis project Ga0209016, IMG submission 187265) | Bioremediated contaminated groundwater microbial communities from EPA Superfund site, New Mexico - SAE3-05 (SPAdes) (version 2) | ecosystem: Environmental > Aquatic > Deep subsurface >...
AATCGATTTTAATTTTCCCATAATTCTTGAAATTTTTAATGTTTAAATTTAATGTTTTTACACCTTATTTTTTAAACATTTTTGTCCGAATTATGCTGAAGACTTACACCGACTACACAACTTATTCCTGTTGACTGTAATGCGACTAATATTTCTTTCAATCAAGTATTAACGGCTGAAGATATTTTTGGTGCAGATGGTTATGAATTTAAAATAGTTGATGAAAATGGAAGTGAAGAAATTATTTCAAATAACACAAACTATTTTTCATTAATTGAATTAAATAATGATCCAAATTATTATTCAGATTATGAAGTATTTGTTAGGACAATAATGAATGGTAATTATAGTCAATGGGGTAATAGTTGCACAGTTTCTACCGTAGGGCTTACAACAAGTTTAAACCAAATATTTACCAATACATCAAATCTTTTAAAAACAGATACAATTTTTATTGATACATTGTCAAATGTTGAATTCTATGATTTCTTAATTGAAAATAAACGAACTGATTATTCATTCTCCATTATTTCAGAAAACGGGTATTTGAATTTGAATCATATACCTAATCTTTCATCAAATAGAATTTATGAGATTCAGGTTAGATTAATGTATAATGGAAAACTTCAACCATACGGCACAAAGAGTTTTATTAGTTTTGAGCATACGCCTTATATTAAAGATCAAACTCCCAAGGAGGTATTTGATGGAAAGGTTTATGCTACATCATTAACAATACAAACTAAAAATGATAATATTATACCTTTTGAAGATTTTGATACACAAAAAATTGGTGTTTCAAATATCAATAGTACTGATATTGCAAATGTAATTACTAGTTTTTTATCCGTTGAGGAAGCAAATAAAATTGAAATTAAAAAATATAAGTTTGATATTTCTTCAGAAAATGTTTCAAACATTTATGAAATTAATTTAAAATCAATTGTTGACATTAATGAATTTGTTACAGAATTAAGAAATTCTGAGGATATTATTGCTGCAACTCCTCCATATACTATGGAGTTGTTTAGTGGAATTGACTACAATGATCTGGGGGCAGTTAACAACCCATATGCAATGTGGCATATTGAATATATTCAAGCACCCAATGCATGGGTATTTATGCAGCACTTGACTCCTTATTCGGAAAATGTTGGAATTGTGGATTTTGGAAGGGTTAAGGATAATCATTCTGAATTTATTAGTCCAAACAGAATAAGCAATATTAGCCAGTATACACCATGTGACTATATTGGGGATCATGCTACTCAAGTTGGAAGTGTTATTGCTGCGAATCCTGCAGATTTTCCAAGTGAAAGTTGTTTGTCTGTAGGTTATAACATTACTCAAGTTAGAAGCCATCCTATATACCAAGGTATGGTTCCTGTACAATGCTCAAGTTATGATTATTTTGGTGCTTGGAATGAGTTTTTGACAACAATACCATTGACTAGAACGCTTAATTTAAGTTATGGTTTTCAAGATTATTATCTTGGGCCGTTCTCTTCATACCAAAATGTTCAAACTTATTTAGCTCCTGTTGAAGAAGCCTTAGATAATAATGTTATGGTATTTGCTGCTACTGGAAATTTGATGGGGCCAAGTCTTGAAGGAAGAGGTATTGGATATCCATTTGGCTTAAAGCATAATGGAAAAGATGTTATTGGTGTTGGGGGAACATCACCAGATGGAATGTTGGTTAAAGAACATGGCTTAGGTTCAGATTTAAGCACTGGAGAAAATTTAAATTACAATTATTTTGATTTTTCATTAGACCCAATTAGTGCAGATTATCAAAATCAAGAAAGTGGGTACCTTGAAATTACAGCTCCTGGTGAGTATATTGATGTTGCTTATTGGGCTAATTCAACAAACCCAAATAATGATGTAATATATTCAAGAGGTACAAGTTTTGCTTCTCCAATTGTAGCTACCATTGCTGGCGTAATGAATAATATAAATTCCTCTTTAACTAATGATGAAATAAGAAATATATTATTTCAAACAGCTGATAAAGTAAATTATCGACCTGATGGATTATTAATTACTGAGCTAAATACATCAGTTTCATATAGTAAGGGATATACTTATTCTAACGATGGCCTTGGATATGGTGGATTTAGTGTCCCAGAGATTGATTATATTATGGGAAATGGAAGGGTAAATATGTTAAGTTCAGTAATGAATGCTGCAGGACTAGTACCTGGGGGGTTTACTGTTGATAATTCTTCATTATTTCCGAATCATTATGTAACTGTTGAGGATATCAATGATCATAGTTATTTATATACATATTCTTCTGGTACCTTTGAACAGAAATATGAGTATGATGCAATATTAAATACAAATGGGTCTTCAATTACTTTTGATGGAAACGGTGTAGTTTTTGAATTAAATAACAATTCAACATTTAGAATTAGAAACGGTGCATCCATGACATTTGAGAATGAAGCAGATTTACTTATTAGACCAGGGATCAATAATCAAATTACGAAGTTTGTAGTTGAGGAAAATGGTATTTTAAATCTTTTAAATGATGATGTTATAATTATTCCAGAAAACTCTGCTTTAATTATTGATGGCGGAATATTAAATATTAGTAATACAGTTATCGAAATAAATAGTGGAGGCACACTTTTAGTATTAGGTGGTGGGCAAATAAATCTTGATAATAACAGTCAAATTGTTTTTCATAGTAATTCCTATGCTTGTATTAATCCTGATGTAGAAATTGAAAATGATGGAATACTTAATTTTACTGCTAGTGGAATAATAATTGATGTAAATCCTATTTTAAATGTTTATCATAATTGCCTAAATCCTTGTGATATATCAACATCAATTAGTGACTATTCTGGAACGGGTTCCATATTGAATGGAACATGCATGTTTTTTGAAAATGTTAGCATTTCAAATGTTGATTGTACATCTCCAAACTCTGGATCAATTTCATTAGCAGTTATTGGAGGTACGCCTCCATATGCCTACCAATGGGATGATATTAATAATCAAACAACGGCAGGGGCAATTAATTTACTGCCAGGCATATACAATGTTACTGTTATTGATGATATTGGCGATATATTAACAGGTTCCTTTTTAGTGGAACCCGAAAATGAGTTAATTGTGACAATTAGTAAAGAAGATATTATTAATTGTAATAGTTTAATACCATTTGGAAGTGCTTTTGTTAGTGTTTCTGGAGGCACACCACCTTATTCATATCAATGGAATGATCCGTTATTACAAACAACTTCAGTTGCGTCAAACCTTGTAGTAGGTTTATATAATGTTACTATTTCTGACCTTAATGGTTGTTTTGAAATTGAAAGTATTGAAATTGAACAGGATGCTGATCCAATTCAAATATCATTGACTGCTGAAAATGTTTCATGTTATGGAGGAAGTGATGGTGCTATTGCGATAAGTATTACTGGAGGATTAGCTACTTCCCATTATGATTATTCTTTTATTTATACAATTGATAATTCAACAGGTTTTATTATTGACAATCATATATTTGGGTCAACTAATTTACAAGCTGGATCATATTCTGTTTGGGTAAAAGATGATTGGGGTTGTTATGCTATTGAATCAGTAACAGTTAATGAACCAGCAACAGAATTTTTAATTACACTTGATTACATTACAGATGTTACTTGTTTGGGTGGTCAAAATGGTTCTATATCAGTAAGTTTAAGTGGAGGGGATGGTCCCTATTCTATTAATTGGAATGATCCTAATTTTTCTACTTCTGAAGTAATTAATAATTTACAAGCTGGAAATTATACAATTAGTGCTACTGATGCTAATGGTTGTGCAAGAGAAATGACTTATACAATAACTGAACCTTCAAATGGATTAGTTTTATCTGTTTTAAATGTAACGGATGTTGGTTGTAATGGTTTAAGTAATGGTAGTATTGAAATGGGAACACCTACTGGGGGGACACCTCCATATATATATGAATTTTTTGATGAAGATTACAATTTATTATCATCAGGAGCTTTAACTTTATTTGGATTATCTGATGGAAACTATATATTTAGAACTACTGATGGAAATGGAAATTGTGCAGAATTAGTTGTTACGGTTTCTGAATTAAGTCCAATTATTTTAACTACATCAAGTATAGGTTCAACATGTGACGCAACAAATGATGGAGAAGCGAGTGTTTTTACATCTTCAGGGATACCACCATATTCTTACCAATGGGACGATCCATCATCGCAAACAACTTCTACAGCAACAGGATTATTCTTTGGTAATTATAGTGTAACAGTTACAGATATTCAAGGATGTTCAGCTTCAAGTTCTGTTGATGTTGAAATGGGAATATATAATGTGCCATTATTACAAGTAATTTATACGCCAAGTTGTTTTGGAGAAGAACACATTATGAAAGCAGTTCCTCAAGATGGAATACCACCTTATACATATTTATGGAATGATGCTGACGCTCAAACCACACAAACAATTTCATTTTTACACGAAACCCAACCTGTTTCTGTGACTGTTACAGATGCACTTGGTTGTACTGCGATACATTCTGTAAATAGACCTATACGTGTAGAAATAGATATTGTATTTGAAAATATTATTAGTTCTGCATGCAATGTTGCTAATGGTCAGGCAACTGCAGTTTCAACAAATAGTTATCCTCCAATTGTTGAATTTCTTTGGAATGATCCATTATCACAAACAACCGCAACAGCAACTGGTTTATTTCCAGGTGATTATCAAGTGACGGCAACTGATTATTATGGTTGCACAGCTTCATTTACAGTTACAATAGAACAGAATAATAACATTGAAGTCTCTGTATTTTCAATTCCTGGATGTAGTGAAAGTAGTGCTTATGCATTAGCAAGTGGAGGCACATCACCTTTAACCTATCAATGGAATGATCCATTGTTACAAACTACACCCATAGCCAACCATTTAAGTGCTGGTACATATCAAGTAGTTGTTTCTGATGCAAATTCTTGCACAATTTCAGAAAATATTTATGTTGATGTACTTCCGCAAATGAATATTACTCTTATTGGGACTGATGTTAGTACTCCAGGAGGATCTAATGGATCTATTGATTTGACTGTTACTGATGGATATCCACCATATTCATACCTTTGGTCAAATGGTTTTATAACAGAAGATATATCAGGATTATTCTCAGGTATATATTCAATTAGTGTAACTGATGATATTGGTTGTGTACAAACGGAAACAATTGAAATATTTGAGCCATCAGGACTGAATTTAAGTATATCATCAACATTTGTATCCTGTGAAGGATGTGATGCGACTGCTGAAGTTGAATGCACGAATTGTACTTATCCTATTACATATCAATGGGATGATCCAAATTATTCTATTGAAAATGTAGTAGTCGGTTTATGTTCTGGAATTTATAATGTGACTGTTACAGATGCAAATGGATATACTGGTGAAGCATCAATTGAAATTGAAAATGATCCGACAATTTTCACCAATATGCCATCAAATCTTATTGTAAATTCTAACCAAATGTGGACTGGGCCAGTAAATAATTATACTGTAGATGGATTTATAGAAATATTACCAAACAATCAGTTAGATTTAAGTAATTGTGAACTGCAATTTGGGACTAATTCGGGTATAATTGTTTATCCAGGAGCAAATCTTGTTATAAGTGAATCAATCCTTAGGGGACTAGATGTCTGTGATAATCCTTGGGAAGGAATTATTGTTCTTGGGGACAAAACATTAAATCAGATTTCTGATCCTTACAATCCAGCAAACCCTCAGGGTTTTGTACATTTAAAAAATAATTCGGTTATTGAAGATGCAATAAGGGGTGTTAGTTTAGGGGATGGTGGAGAAAGCCCTAGTTCTCCAACTGCAGGAGGAATAATATGGATGGATAGTGGTGCAAAGATGTTAAACAATAGAGTATCAGTCTGCTTTAAAGAGTATGATTTTATAAATTATAGTAGATTTCAAAATTGCTATTTTGAAATAAATGCTTCACTTTTTTTGAATCTTGGTTTTGTTTATAGTGCATATACCAATGGTTTGCATTTCAATAATGTTGAATTTAAAACAAATTTATCAACCCATCCATTTTCATATGGAGGTATTTTTGGATCTATTCACAATGCTATTATTGAAAATTGTGATTTTATTAATTTGTCATCCGGAATTAGGCATGATATTCAAAATACAACAATTGAACAATGTAATTTTGATAATGTAAGACAAGGAATAGTATGTTGGACATCAAGTTTTGCAACAATAAAAAATAATTCATTTATTAATATACCTTCAGGTATTTTTAGTTCAGGGGTTAATTATGATATGTACGGATTATATATGATTTGGCCATCTGCATATGATGTAAATGAGAATACATTTAATGGATTGTCAAGCATTGACCCTTATAGCGTAGCGTCATATGGAGCTATTCTTGATGGATATCAATTGAATTCAGGTATCTTTTTTAATAATGACTTTTTTGGTACTGATTTTGGATTACAGTCACAAGGAAAAAATACAAGTATGAAAGTAAGGTGTAATTTCTTTAATGGAGCATCAACTAGTTCAATGACTGTATTAAAAAATTCAGCTGGGCAAGGTGAGTTTAGGAATCAAGGCTCTAGTTGTATTAACGATGGAGATCCTGCGGGAAATGAGTGGGTATATAATTGTAGTTATTCTGCTGCTACAGAAGGAACAGATATATTTGTTGAAAATGATATTGATTTTATATATTACTCATATCTATATAATGAAAACTCCGACCCATATACGATCCCTTCTTGTAGTTCTGAGCCATGGAGGTCGACCTTCATGATGCCTAATATATGTGGTTTTGGTAAAAGTTTAACATCATGTGACGAACCATTCATGGGAATTACAGTTGATCCAAACGAACAATTACCAGTGTTTGTAGGACAGGTTTACTCTCAAATTAATCAGAACAATTCCCAGAGAGATCTGTTAGAAACTAATATAGATAATGGAAACACACAATATTTGTTAAACTTGATTTATCAGAATAATTCTCATAACAATGTAAGAAATGCACTGCTCAATGCTTCACCATATTTGTCAGATGAAGTCTTAATTGCAGCAATTAGTGAAAAACCAACACCTCTTCCAAATGGACATGTTATGCAAATAATTATTGCTAATTCACCAGTTACAGATGAAGTGTATTCTATAATTGAAAATAAGAATCTGCCTAATGGGATAAAGAAGCAAATCGATGCTGCTCAAACTGGAATTTCTGAAAGATTAATTCTTGAGAAGGAAATAGAGAGACTTAATAGCGATAATCAAATCCTAGAAAATGAACTTGTAAAGGCTTATATCGCAAATGATCAAATTGATAATGCAAAGGATGTCCTTGAGAACTCTGAAACTTTCGAATCTAAGAAGCTTCTTAATGATATATTAATAGAGCAGAAGGATTACCAGCGTATTAGAGAGAACAGTGATATTATCTTAAGCAATTCAGAATTTGATGAGGGAGAAGTAGTAGGATATATTGAATTAATGAACTGTATTGCTGATTTAATTGAACAGGACAAGAGCATCTTTGAAATGAATGAATCTCAAGAACAATTAATTAGGGATATTGCAATTAATGAAACATTTGCCGGACTTATGTCACAATCAATATTAATGACTGTATTTGGTGAGGAATTTGAAAGGCCAATTTCAAAAATTCCTCTTGGTGGAACAAAAAATATGATTGTTGAAAACGAAAGCAATTTTGAAATTGACAAAATATCAATTGAAGATTTAGTTTATGGTAATATTTATCCAAACCCAAATAATGGGTTAATGTATTTGGAATATCAATTATATAAAGAATCAAAAGGAGAAATACTTATTTTTAATGTAACAGGAGAAGAAATATTACGTCTAAATCTTGAGGATGATAGAGGAGTTATTCAGATAAATGATGTTAATTTTGAACCAGGAGTATACTTATACAAAGTAATCTCTAATGGAACAGTAATAAATACAGATAAATTAATAATATATTAAAAGGAAGGCGGGCGAAAGCCCGCCTTACAAAATGAAAAGATTATTACTAATATTGATTATATTGATTGTTAATAAAGAATGTATTTCACAATCTTCATTTAGTAAAAGCTATGATAATGATTCTTTATTAGATTATGGAATGACAGTTATTCAAACTTTGGATAATGGTTATTTATTAGGAGGAAACACTTACGATCCTTTTATTGGATGGAATGCTTCATTGTTGATTAAAACAGATTGTACGGGGGATACTATTTGGCGAAAAGTATATGATTTAAGCTCTACAGGAAGTGATGGTGTGAAAAGTCTTATTCAAAAAGATAATGGTAATTATATAGTGTTTGGCTCATATCAGGATACTTTGTTGTTAAGAGGAGATATGTTTTTAATGGAACTAAATATTTATGGTGATATACTTTGGTTTAACACTTTTGGTGAAGAGGAAAATGAGAATGGCTATATCTTACAGAGAACTCTTGATAAAGGATATATCTTATGTGGTTATACTGATAGTGATATTTCAAATGGTGGTAATGATATGTATATAGTAAAAACAGATAGTTTAGGCAATGAAGTTTGGACTAAAAATTACGGTGGAGTTAACTCTGATAATGCATATTCTATTGATGTTACAGATGATGGAGGATATATAATTGGTGGAATATCCTATAGTTATAGTATTGGTGAAGATGATCTTTATATGCTTAAAATAGATAGTATAGGAAACTTTGAGTGGGATAAAACGTTTGGAACAACTGGTGACGATTATGGTGAAACTGTTATCCAAACTATGGATGGTGGATATGCATTTGTAGGTTGTGTAGAAATAACAAATGGAAACTTTGATGCTTACTTTGTAAAAACAGATAATGAGGGCAATGTAGAATGGGAAGAAACATATGGAACACCAGATTATTTTGAAGGATTCAAGTTAGTTAAGCAATTACCTGATAGTTCATTTATTGTTTCTGGTGGATTAGCGAATAATTCCCCCGGAAATTTTGATGGCTGGGTTGTTAAAATGACTTCTAATGGTGATACCATATGGACAAAAACATATGGAAATCCAGGTTACGAACTTGGAGATTACTTTTATGGTTTTGATATCACTTCAGATGGCGGATTTGTTTTTGGTGGTCAAGACAATAGAATAGGCCCCCCATATCAAAATGCATGGTTGGTAAAAACAGATAGTTTAGGATGCTATCATTCATTTTGTGATTTTGGATGCGATAGTTGTGCTTTCATAAATGCTGAAATATTTTTTACTAATGATACAATATTGTTATCATCGCCTACAGTTCAGTTCATTGATACCAGTGATTTCGCAACGCAATGGTTTTGGGATTTTGGAGATAGTTCTTCTGATACGGTAAAAGATCCAGTTCATACTTTTACAAATTCAGGAATATTTGATGTGATGTTAGTTTCTTTTTATAGTGATTGTACTGACACAGCTTATATGACAATTACAGTTTTTAATGATCTTGGAGTTTTTAATGAAGAGAAAGATCTTGTCCAAATTTTTCCAAATCCAACTGAAAATAAGTTTGTAATTCAAGGAATAACTGATTTACAAAAAATTGAAATTTTTTCAATAAGTGGAATTGAAGTATATTCATTTGAGAAACAAGATAATGAAGTTGATGTGTCAAAACTAGGAAACGGGATTTATGTTTTGAGAATATTTACAAATGAAAGTATAATTTCAAAAAAATTGATTATAAATAAAAACTGAAGTTGACATTTAATAATATGGGAAGTAAAGGGGATAAACAAAACTTAATGATAAAAGAAAAAAAACTGATTCTAAAATAAAGAAATTGTAATATCTCAAAGCGTATTACAAACGTTAGGAACCAAGAATTTTCTTGGTTCTTTTTTTTTATAAATATTTTGAATCCACCCCAAAACCCCTTACTTTTATAACTGAAAATAAAGTATTAACGACATAGCGTGATTTAACATTTCTCTTTGAACGAAATCGCCAATTTTTAAAGCATTGAGAAATAAGCATAATTGCGCACCGTTTGGGTGTGTTACTTGTTTGCTTATTTTGGTAATGCTTGGGTGTTTGGCGATACCTGTTCAAAGCTGAGATAATGCAGGGTAATGCACCCTCTTTTTTTCATGCTATTAAAAATGAGAATAGTATGAACAGGATCAAGCACTTTAAAACAAAAATGTCAGAAGAAATAGTCATGGCATATCTGGGAATGGAAAAAAGCAAACAAAATGATATTCAGATATGGAAGGATTTTTTCTTCAGGTTTCCAGAACTGGAAGTCAATAATTCAGAGGATCATGATTTTGATTTGGACAGGTTTGCATTTACCGCAGCAATGATTGAGATTTCAATGGAAACAAATCAAAACTATCAACAAGTCGGAAAAAAGTTTCTTGTTGTTGACAATGATGAAATTACTTTACATTTGATAAGGGAATTTTTCAACCCCGAATATACTTCAGTTTTTTTAACCAAAAACGAAAAGGAAACCCTGCTCTTTTTGGAAAACAACAGGGTTGATATTGTATTGATTGAAGTATTCATGCTTGATGTTGACGGGTTCAAACTTATTGAAAAAATCAAATTAATGAATAAGGGATTGCCAGTCATTGTACAGACTGTTTTCACCCTAAAACATGAAAAGGAAATGTGCTTTGCGGCAGGCTGTGATGGTTATATTGCAAAACCATATTTAAAGGAAGATTTTGTAAAAATAGTTGACTTTTGGTTAAAAAAACGACCGATAATAAACTCATTTCAACCTATAATATATTAAACCATACCTCAGGATAAACCATCAAAACATTGCAAGTTGCTATACGTTAAAATATTGGTTCTAAGCCAAAAACTAACAAAACTATGCAAACATTCCGAATTGATGAGGATGTTCAACGGACCATTGAGCATCACATCCAAAACTGTAAGGGTTTTTCCTTTGTTTCATCATTTGAAAAATTGGACTTCCAGTCTGATGAAAAAACAAAGTACATCTGGTTGATGACAACCGGAACAACATCTGTAATAAAAAATTTCATGAAAACTTTAATTGAAAAATACAGGGGATTTCCGAAATACATTAATGAAAAAAACGTAGTGAAAAAAAATCATTACTATGTTTTTCTTAAAATCACGACTTGATTTTTCACAGGTTTTTTAATAATAAAAAAAAGCCCAGAACGAATCCTAGGCCTATTATTATTGTAATGAAGTTCTATTTATGAGATCCGCATCCTGTTGAGCCAGTTGTTCCTGTTTTGCATTTTGTGGCATCGCATTTACTAGCGCATTTTGATGGGTCACACTGTCCAGCACATTTTGACGGGTCACATTTGCCTGAACATTTGGACGGGTCGCATGTTGTACCTTCAGGGCAACATCCTTTTTTATTTTTTTTGGAAACTTTTTTGTCTTTTTTATCTTTTTTGTCCTTGTCTATTTTGTCTTTATCAATTTTATCTTTGTCAATGATAGTGACTTTGTATGTGCTTGTTGTTGCTTTTGAAGCAATTGTTGAGTAAGATGCTACCAAGAAGCATGATAATGAAATAAGAACAATTAAAATTTTCATAACGATAAGTTTTAAGTTTGTAATAAATTTTACAGAACAAAAATAGACAACAAAAAGCAACCCTCAGGTTATTATGAGGTTAATTCGGGTTAACGCAAAGTTAAAATTGTGTAAGCGCAATTTTTTTTATTTAACTTCGTGCCATGATGAACAAAAAAAGGCAAAAAATAATTATTGTGGCAAACATCATTTTCTTGCTCACAATACTAATCATACAAATAAATTGGATTTTCACGGCAGCTAAACAGCAGGAAAATATTTTTAATCGAAAGCATCCCAACAATTGGATATATTTTATCTGAGAAAAATTAAAGTTTATAGACCATTAACAATAAATTACCATAAATGATAAAATCATTTTTTTTACATAGAAGTTTAATTTTTTTTCTAAAAATTACATCTTCGTTTATAATCACATTGTTCTTTGGTTTTACGTCATATTGCCAAAACAGCAATTATTCAATTTCGGGCAGATTAATTGATTCCACAAGCAATGAACCTATCGAATTTGCTTCTGTCGCCGCATATAAATTGCCTGACAATGTTTTAGTGACCGGAGCAATGACAAATGCAAAAGGTGAATTTTTCTTAAATAAATTAGCTAATGGGAAATATCATATTAAATCAAGTTTTGTTGGTTATCAGACTAATTCAAAGGTTGTTGAAATATCAAATTCCTCTGTAAAACTATCAAATCCGCTGTTTTTGGTAAATTCCTCCATTTCAATAAATGAAGTAGAGGTAACAGCAACAAAAAACGAAAAACAGATTACCATTGAAAAAACAAAAATAAATGTGCAGCAAAATATTTCTTCAGTATCCGGAAATATTACCGATGTTTTAAAAAGTCAGTCATCAATAAGCATTGATGCTGAAAACAATGTGTATTTGCGGGGAAACAAAAACATACTTATTTTAATGGATGGTGTTCCAACGACCATATCTGGTTTAAGCTCAATTCCCGCATCAAATGTTGAAAGCATTGAAATTATTACAAATCCTGATGCAAAATACGACGCTGAAGGCACAGGTGGGATAATTAATATTGTGACAAAAAGGCAAAATACTTCAGGATTGAGTGGCTCTGTTACATTAAATTACGGTTTCAATAATAGAGCCAATGGAGGAGTAAGTTTAAATTATTCGAAGGGGATTTGGGATTTAGGATTAAATTATAATGGAAAATACGAGGAGTCTGAAATTAAAAGCAATTTAACAAGAGAGTTATATAGTCAGGACATTTTCGTGGAACAGGAAATTAATTCCTCACAGGTGAATAAAACCCATACGGCAGCATTTGTTCTATCTGCAAAACCAAATAAAAAGCAACTCATTTCTTTAAGTGTCAAAGCAGTTCTTCCCGGGTTGTTTAACAGTCAAAGTATTTCTGGAAATCAGATCAATGACACAATGCCAGCGATATTATTTAATAGAAAAAATGAAGTGACATTTTCAAGAAAAACAATTGAGAGCACCCTTTCTTACAAGAAGGCTTTTGAAAAAAACAAAAATGAAATTTCCTTTGATGCGTCATTTTCACGCACAAAGGGAAACAGGCCTGCTGAATATTACATTGAGAACGAATTGCTGCAAAAATCATCAGGGGGTGGAGCTCCAACAAATATTACTTTCCAGACCGATTATTTTAAATCGCTTTTTAAAACAGGAAAAATAGAATGTGGAGTAAAAGGATTTTCGAGATGGAACAATTTCAATTATTATTTCTATGACCTTGATACAATTACTGAACAATGGGATTTAAATTCGGAATTCAGCAATGACTTGGAACATCATGAATATATTTATTCAGCATACCTAATGTATTCTGATAGTTTGTTCAAGAAGGTATTTTATAAAATTGGGGCACGTGTGGAATACAATACTTCGGAATTAATTCAAAAATCATTGGATGAGAGGATTTACCGGGATTATTTATTTCCATTCCCTTATTTGTTGTTAAAACACAGTCTGAACCAGACACAGAGCATTGGATTAAGTGTGAACCGAAGAGTTACCAGACCGATGTATCCACAGTTAAATCCATTTATTAATGTTATTGATCAAATGACTTATGAAACAGGAAACAAATATCTAAGACCAGAGATACTTGATAAAATTGAACTAAATTATTCATCAATTAAAGAAAAATTTCAGTTTAAGACTAATGTGTTCTTAAGTATTACAAAAGATTTTATTTCACAGGTTTCTCTTTTATCAGTTCCTGATAAACTGGTCTTAACTTATATTAATGGAGATAAACAGAAAAAAACAGGAGCTGATTGTGACATTACATACAAAATCAATAAATTAGTATCAATAAATACTGGTTTTTCGGTGTTTAACACAAAATCTATCGGACAATATAACGAAATTGATTTAAGTACAAAATCATTTGCCTGGACTGGTAATTTTAAAACGATAATCAAACCTGGGAAAAAGACTGAATTTCAGATATTTCTGAATTATAATTCGCCTATTTCTTTGCCCCAGTTTGATTTAAGTGAAATCTATTATACAGATATTGCAGTAAAACGAATATTTCTTAAAAACAAAATAACTGTAAGCATGACATTGACAGACATTTTTAATACGAGAAATTGGGATATAAAGTCTGATAATGCAATTTATAAATTAAACAATTACAGTAAAAATGAATCTCGGATTTTCTGGCTTGGATTGACATATAATTTCAATTCATATAAAGCCACAAAATCTCAGAAAACAGGAGAAAATGAGAATGAGGGGGGGATTATTAAACTGGGACAGTAAAATCAAAGTGAAACCTTACATCCTCCACCCCTCCAAGCACTCCTCTCCAATTCCAAACAACCCAAAAACAAGTTTTTTGAGCCGGACTAAATTTGCCACATCCTCATAATTATATTTCAGAACCTGTTGTTTTTTGTAAGGGTTGCGCCAGTCCTCGGCCAGCTTGAAGATGTTTGATTTGTACTGGTTTTGGGTGCGGTGAATGTCGAACATGGCTTCAAGGTCTGAGAGGCGGTATGATGGCAGTCCGGGCATGATGTTGCGGAATACTTTAAGAAGGTTCACGCACCTGAAATTGCTTTTGATTTCCAGTCCGGTGTTTTTTTCCAGCATTCCGATATCCGGGCCGTAGAAGTAGATGTAACCGTCAACCGGTTCAAGCATGGCAAGGATGTTTTCCATGGTCAGGGTTTCATCATAGAGTAAGGTAACGTCAGTAACAGAATGGGCATATCCCACCAAAAATATTTCTTGGTTGAAAAACCATTCCAAATCAATATACAGATCGGTCATAATGCAGATTTTTTTGTTTATGAATGTATAAGGCAAAAAAACAAAAAAAATGCAAATGGATAAGGGCGGTTAACTGCAATTAGCGGCAATTAGCACGGCTTAACTAAGTTAGCGCCGGATAAGGGAAAGCGGCATTTTCAGAGGTTGTAATATTGTCAGAGAAAACAACAAATGATATGCTGAAATTTAAAACAATATTGATCATCGCCCTTGTGATAATTACCCTTGGTATTGCATGGAAATATTACAAAAAATACCGTGACCAGGAGAAACTTAAAATCGGTGAGATTTCCCTTACCCCTCAAAAAGAGATAAAATCCTTTGATGACCTTGTTTATGTATTTAAAAACGGACTCAAATTAAAAGGTTTTGTCCAGATCAGGAACTTTTCCGGTCAAGATTACAGTTTGAACCAGATCAGCATAGATTCATATTCACCGGAAACTGAAAAGCTCGTTGCTGAACAGACAAATATTTTGCAATCAGACATTATATTAAAGGCAAAACAGTCCACCATCATCCCATTGGAATATAATGTGGATATCATCAACGCCCTTTCGCTTTTCAAAGAAAGCAAGGTAATCCCTGCGGACTATACAGTCTGGAAAATAATCACACACCCGTTACAGGCATACAAGGATATACAATTGAGCAACCTGAAAATGAAACTCAAAGGTTTTATACAGGCCGAGGGTATCAACATGCCGGTGGACGAACTAAACTATTTATATGGATAACAGATATCAAGTACTCGGAAAGACAATCAGCCTGAAACAATACGCAGACATTCAGGATACCATTGATGCCATTGGCAGGATCATCAGGGACAACTATCTGGCTGTTGCTGAAACAGCAGAAAGGTTGAAAGAAGGTACTGATGAGCAGACATTCCGCAATATCTGGGAATATGTCAAAAAAAATGTGACATACCAGAATGATGAGCCGGGCAAAGAACAGCTTCGCCGCCCTCAGAGAACCATTTATGATGGAAAAGGTGATTGCGATGATATGAGTATTCTGATTTCTTCCATTCTGATAAACCTTGGTTACCGCCATGAACTTTATGTCACTGCCTATAAAAGTCGGGACAAATGGCAGCACATCTACCCGGTGGCATATAGCCGGACTGGACAGAGATATGTCATTGACTGCGTACCGGAAATCCCCTATTTCAATTATGAAGCATCTCCAATTAAAAATAAAATAGTAATATCTATGAAATTAGAAGAACTAGGCTCTTTGTCTGATACATACGCTATCAGGGAACTGACCGAACCTTTCAATGTTAACGCCTTGGAAGGTATCGCAAACGAAAGCCAGCAGCTTTGCCTTTTGCAGGGACTGCTTGGCAATGTGGCCATTGTTGACGAACTGGAACAGTACGATACTGTTTTAAATGGCCGTGAACTTCAGCAGAACATCATTTTGAACCAGCTTGTTGAAGCAAGAAAATCCCTTGCTCAGGAGATCAAAAATCCAACGGGCATGTCTGAGCTGAACGACAACAAGGTTGATCTTCAACTTGTGGAAAACATCATCAACAATTTTCCCAACGAAACGGAGCGTGAGCGTGCCATCAGTGAGGCAATTGCCAAACAGACCATGTACATGAACTTTTACAAGGCTGTGCAATATGGGCTTTCTGAAATATCAGAAGATCTTTCGGGAGAAAGGGATGATGACCTTTACTATCTCAAGATTATGAAAGAGGAAGGTCAGTTGGATGAAATCCTCAGCATGGATGATGATGACATGGAAGGTCTGGGCAAAAAGACCGGTTTATTCAAAAAGATCGGCAACAAGATCAAAAAAGGGGTGCAAAAACTTAAAGAAAACCATCCGAAGCTTGCCAAAGTGGGTCATGCCATCAAAAAGTACAACCCTGCAACTTTCGCTGCAAGAAAATCCCTTGAGGTATTTATCCGTGCAAACACCTTCAACATGGCAGAAAAGATTGCCCTGGGCTATGCCACAGAGGACAAGGCAAAATCACTTGGTTATTCAAAAGAGGAATGGCAAAAGTTTGTTGAAGGCAAGGACAAGGCAGAAACTACATGGTATTCTCTTGGTGGCGACAAGGCATATTTCAAAGAGATGATCACCAAAAGCAATGCAGCCAAAAAAGCCGGATTGGGAAACTCAGCCCTTGGCTCTGCCGTTCTTGCTGCCGTCACAAAAGTATTCGGGGCGGTGATCAACTTTTTCAAAAACCTAAAACTTAAAAGAAAGGACGGCTCTGAGGTAACAGACCCCACCGAAGCCAATCTTCCAGAGAATAACACCAAATCAACACCGTCAACAAATTCAACAGATATGGAAACCGAAAATGAAAACACCAATATCGTGACCCATGAAAAGTCAGGGGTTACAACAGAGACCGTTACCGATGAAAGCGGCAACACAACCACAGTGTATAAAGACAAGGATGGAAATGAGATCAGCCGATTCAAGGCATTCTTTTTGAAAAACAAGACCATGATTATCATTGTGTCCATTGTCCTTGTTGTGGGCATCATCGGGATTGTGATCTGGAAAATCCGCCAAAGGGCATTAAACGGTCTTGGCGGTGAGGGCATCTCAAAGAAACAGGAAAACTTCATCAAACGTCAGGGGTTGAACAACCGGGCCTATGCTTCGCTTGTCAGAGAGGAACTGACAAAAGACGGAAAGAGTGATAACAAGACAAACAGAAAGTCATACTACCAAAAGATTTTCCGTGATGCTTTCAGTCGTCCGCTTTCTGAAAGTCAGGTATCAGCCACACAAAAGTACAACCATATGTACCATGAAGCCCGCAAGCTTGCAAAAGAAAAGGGAGGCGGATCACAGGCATGGAAGGACGCATGGGCAGAGATCAAAAAAAAAAGTCGGGACTAAGCTGTAATTATGTTGAAGGTATGAAAAAAGCAACAAAAAAATACAGTGTTGGCAGTGGCAAAAGCCAAAAGCCGACAAGCAGGAAAAAATCCGGCAGCCCATCTTCACAGCGTTTTCAAAAGATAACCGAAAGGGCAAAACAAATCAGGGCAAAGCATCCTAAGATGAAATGGAAAAATGCAATTAGTCAGGCTAGCAGGGAGATTTTTAAGAAGTAGCGAGTAACGAGTAGCAAGTATTGAGTAGCAAGTATTGAGTAGCAAGTAGCAAGACAAAAACACACACAATAGGAAATTTGTAAAACTAAAAATAGAATAAAATGAAAGATTTAAGCAATGAAGAAATTATCCTGAGTGGATTATCAGGAAATATCGAGACCAATGCTGATGCTAAAAAAAGCGCAGCACAGTTTTCAAAGCTTGGGGCAAGCATGTTCCGCAAGCAGATGATTGAGCGTATCCCCAACCTACCGGCTGAGGTGCAAAAGCAGTTAAAAGATGATCGTGCCCAGATTTCCGACAAGGAATTCTTTGTCATCCGTGAGCTGACAGGCACAAGTACCGACGTTATCAAGAAAAACGAAAAATCGGAACCCGGTCTCAGGAACATTGATGATGCCGAACTGGCAGAGAACCAGTATTTCCTTTTGTCGGCTCTTTGTTTGCAGTTCCGTAGTGGCAACACAGGAAGGTTTGATGAACTGTTTCCTGATTTTCTTGCCAATGCAGTTTTTACCTTCAAAATTGCCACCCGTGAGATCATGAGCAAAAATCCGGTTGATATGTTCCAGAACCCTGTTTATGGATATAATGTGAACAAGGATTTCGGACTTCTGATCCTGAACAACCCTAAGCTGATCATCCCCAACAAAACACTGTCTTTCGAGATTGAGGATGCTCCTTCTGCCATGTCCGGCGAAGTGAAACTGAAGCTTATCGGAACTGAAGTAAAAATGTACTAAAATATTAAGGGTGCGGGGCTTGTCGCTGCCTTGATCATATCTTGCCAGCCACAGCCCTCATCTCCCTTGGGAAAATTAATAATCATTAAAAATACTGATCATGAACGTAGAACAGATCACCAACGCCATCAAATGTCTTGACAAAACATCAAGACAGGACCTTTCAAAAAGGGTTCGTTCGGATGCAAATGTATGGAACGGAATAAATGGGATGGGAACCATGCCAGATGGAATGCTCAATGGAAAATTCATTGGGCTTGTCAAATGTGGAGAAAAACTATTAAATAATGTACAGGTTATTGGAAGAAAAGATGGTGTGGTAATCAACCAGACCACAACCGACATTGAGGGTTTTTACTCCTTTGATTTGCACCCTGGAAAGTATGACCTTGTTTTTGTACAAGCAAACTATTATGACACCTTGATTGCTGGACAGGTAGTAATTACTGAAAATACTCAGGTTGTCAATGCCGAAATGACTAAAATCCGTTAAGCCATGGACGCAGAATACATCTTCGGGACCATCATCAGCGCACTGCTTTCGGTAAACGGATTTTTCCTGCGGTCGTTTGTTTCATCCGTCAAGGAACTCAAAAAAGTGATCCAGGACCTTGCCATAGCAGTTAGGTTAAGCCAGCGTGACATCGAATACATCAACAAGGAACTTGATTCACATTCAAGAACCCTTGAAAAGCACGACAATGAAATTGACCAGATAAAAAAACAGATTTAGCATGTACCGGGACATTAAAATTCAGTTGGTTGAAAAAGAGATTGTTTCCAACCAAACGCACGAGATAAAAGAAGCATTGGACAAGGACTACCGCTATATGGTAGGCATTGCCATTGCTGACGGGATTGGTTCAGGCAGGGCAGTTATTGAGACCGCCAAGGTCAAGGGCGTGGAATTTCTCCCTGAGGGCTTTGAGGCGGTGAATATCACCGCTTCGAAGGCCGTCCAGCCCAACCGGAGGTTCTTCACGCTTTTCAACGCAGTTGAAGTAAGCGGCGACGATCTTGTTGTTCTGTTCCGTGATCTGGGGTTTACAAACAACTATGTGCTGAAAATTCAGGTGCTTTTGACAAACAATCCTCAGGAGGTAAAAAATGGTTTCAATAGTTAAAATCTACCGAGATGACCTTTTGCCGGGCCAAAGCAAAGCTTTTGACTTTACTGTCAAGGGCTATAAAAAAGTCAATGGTTTTCTGCTCTGCGGTCAGGGAGAAATATCATTGGTATTTGACAGAGATTGTTCGGTTGTTGCAGATTCTGTTGACTTGAGCACTTCTGTGGACATCCAACCCGACAAAAGGGCATTTTCGATTGAAAAGCCAATCGAGGGAAATTTCATCCGTGGGATCATGACAAAAAAAGGCATTGCAGGAAGATTGTCCATTTACTTAATAGTTGAATAAAATGACAGAGCAGGGCGCACTTTTGAAACTGATGATGGAAAGCGAGATCCACCAAAAAAAAGATCTCCACTTTGTAATTTCAAACAACCTGTATGACAATCCACGGGAAATAAAAGTGAGTCAGGACGAAATCTGTTTTATCACATTTATCAGGATTAGTGCAACATCTGATTTTATCTTCAGCATGCGTTCAGCAACAGAGAGCCGGACAATAGAAAAAACCGTCACCACAGCTTTTACTTATGAAAACAACATCATCACAAGGCACATGGGAACGGTAAAATTTGAGATGTCAAACACAGATCAGTACGAGGTGTCGGCAGTAATAATAAAATTCATAAAATAGCCATGCAGAATATTTTTGACATACACGATTACGATGAACATTTTTTGGAACAGTTCACCGGGCAGACCATCCCGATATACGACCGTTGGAGCATCCGTCCGTTACAGAACGAGCAGAAAATCCTTGAATCGGGGACATCTGACGAGCCGAATAAGTTCACCAACTTTATCACCGAGCATGCACAAAAAGACTATCCGCACCCCATTGTGATTGTTGTTGGAAATGTCGAAAAGAACAACCCTACAAAGATGCTGACCTCGACCATGAAGTACTTCAAAATGAAATTTGACAAATTCAAAGGACATGAAATCGGCTCTCCCCTTCCCATCGGTTATGCACCAAATAATCAGCAACCAAATCCCATGATGCCAATCCCGTTTTTTGGACTTGGGCAAAAAAATCCAACCGCCGGAGGGATGCAGGGAATTACTTATAATGAGATTCAGGGAATTATTGACCGAAATGTAAATGATGCTACCCGTTCTATCCGCGCCGAGTACGAGGAATCATCTGCTAAAAGGGAGGCAGAATCTATTAGGAGGATTGCAGAGCTTGAGATGAAAATGGAAATGTACAAGCTTGACCTACGGGCAAAAGAGGTTGAAGATAAAGAGCGGAGGTTACAAGAGGAACTCGAAGGTCTGGAACAGAAAAAAGAAGAAGGACTGGGAACGGTAAAAGACTATACCAAAACCATTGCCGGAGGACTGCTTGAATTTGGAAAATTTGCCCTGGGCTTTGAATCTGTTGATGATGATAAAAAGGACAAGAAAAAACAGGCAAAGGAAAAATCATCAACTGCAACTGAAGAAAAGCCCTCATTGGGGACAGGTTCGGGTATTGATGATGAAGGTTTTGTCCAAAAGACAGCATCTGCCAAAATAAACACAAAAGAGGATAAAAACGAGGGGTTCAAACAGTTGAAAGAGATCATCAGCGAGCTGGACGAAAACCAGAAAATGGCACTTATTGAAATGCTTATGCCCGATGAACCGGAATCTGATGACAACCCGGAGGACAATGATAATTCACCTGCAATAAATAAAAAAAATAAAAATAAAAAATCCAAAAAAGATGAAGAAGTACAATCTGACAATAACGATCAATGACGGCAGCTCTGAACTTCAGAAAAGCATGTCATTGGAGGCGAACAATCCTCAGGAACTCTCTCAAAAATTGAATGCCCTGAAGATCCTCAATGAATCAATCTCGCATGATGATTTGATATCAACCGTTGAGATGATTCAGGAAAAGCCCGACCTCATCCCCGTTGTCAAGGAAATGCTCGATGATGGTGAAAAACTCTCTGAAGGACAAATGATGCTGCGTCTTCCCAAATATGTAAGAAAAGTGTTGAAAGTATTAAAATCATAGCATATGCAACCTGCACTGATATCAACCGGAACATACCTTAAAAAGAAGTACGATTCTATCCCGCCCGAAAGACGGCGCCGGACACGCAACATCATTATCATTGTTGTTTTGATTTTGATATTCAAAAACAAGATCATTGACGGCATCCGTAGCATGTTCCACCGTGACATTAACAAGATAGATGTTGACACTGGTAATCTGTCTTATGAAAAGGGTGAATATTACTCCATGTGCTCCACCCTTGAATCTGCCATGGACGGAACGGGCACTGATGAGGAAGCCATCAACTCCGTTTTTATGCGCATGCAATCGCAGGATGATTGGAACTTCCTTCAGAAAACCTTCGGGGTAAGAAAAAAAGACGGTGGGACATTTTACGCCGACATCACCGGAGATTTAAAGATGTGGCTGGGTGACGAACTGGACAGTTCCGAGATGGAGGAGGTCAAGGATATTTTAATTGGTCAGGGAATAAACTATTAAAATCAAAAGCCATGAACAAAAAGAAAAAAATCATTGCCATTGTAATTGTTGCCATAATCGGGACAATTATTTTCTGGAAACGGGCATGGATCAAAGAAAAGCTTGGAATGTCAGAGAAACCGGCAGAAACCACAGACAAACCATCGGATGATATTTCTCCCAGGCCATCGCCACCGGCTATTATCACACCGAAAATTATTTACAAGGATTGTGACACATCGCCAATGAAACTGGGATGCAAAGGAGATAGAGTCAAAAAGGTACAGGAATCATTGAACAGAAATTTCAAGGCCGGATTGGTTGCCGATGGTTATTTTGGTCCGGCGACCGAAAAAGCACTTGTCAATGCCGGGTACAAAAAAGAATTAGGAGTCTTTGATATTGTAAGGTTAATGTATTTAAAATCATAAAAAAATGTCAGAAAGATCAGAATACATAAAGAAATATACTCCGGCAGTTGTTCGTGCAGCAAGTGGAACAGGTCTGTTTCCATCGCTTTTTATGGCCCAGGCAATTTTGGAAAGTGGAAACGGCAAAAGCTCGCTTGCCAGAGAATATAACAACCATTTTGGAATTAAGGCAACACCGGACTGGAAGGGAAAAGTTGTTAGGATGAACACCCGTGAAGTATTCAATGGTAAGGATGTTTATATCAAAGATGGCTTTCGTTGGTACAAAAACCCCGTTGATAGTTTTAATGACCGGGTGAAGTTCCTTCAGGAAAACAGGCGGTACAAAAAACATGGGGTGTTTGATGCAAAAACTCCAGAAGAACAGGCAGAAGCACTTCAGCGTGCAGGATACGCAACCGATCCAAGTTACGCATCAATTTTGAAATGGATGATTGGCACATATAACTTAAAGGAACTGGACGGGATGGCAGTTAAAAAAAAAGTCTGATTATTGCCCTGGTTGTAATCACTCTGGGGATTGCATGGTACTTCAGAAACGATATAAAAAAATGGTTGAATGATTAGTTGATGTGCAGATTAGCAGATGTGCAGATTGGTTTATTGACCGGAAATATACAAATTAAGAAAAATGAACTTATTAGTTAAAGCCATAGTGATCGTGATCATTGTTTATGCCGTGTTGGTATATTTTGATTTAAAAGCAGCAAAAAAAATATGAAAACGTACATACTTACCATCATCATTGTTGTTGTGCTGATTTCGGTTGTTTTGGTTGGATATCGAAAAAAAGGTCAGGTCAACGGACTTGGAAAGACCGGAACAAAGGTTCGTCCTCCGAAACTCCGTATTGTTTACAGCAAAAAACTAAAACCGGCAGACCGGCAGAAAATAAGTTCCTCTGCAGACGCTTACAGGTTATTGAAAGATATTTGGAGTAAGCAAATCGAGACCCGCGAAGAAATGCTGGTTCTGCTGTTGGATCGTTCAAACAATGTCCTAGGATATCATCTCCTGAGCGTGGGCGGAATCACCGGCACAGTGGCCGACCTGCGGCTGCTGTTCTCCGTTGCCCTTGAATCCCTGGCAACATCCGTTATCCTGAGCCACAACCATCCATCGGGCAACCTCTCGCCCAGTGAGCAGGATACTACTCTTACCCGCAAGATCAAAGAAGCCGGGGTTATTATGGACATTACTTTACTGGATCACCTGATCATTACCAATGAGGGATATTATTCATTTGCAGATGAGGGGGTGATATGAAAAGGGTAGCGGTTATCACGGTTGTTATAGTGCTTTTGGCAATCTCCGCAGCTTGGTGGGCAACAAAGCATTTAACAAGTGGACTTGGCTCAGGCAGAAAAAGCATAAGGGTCATTTCTTTTGAAAAGAATTACATCGGCAACACTCTGCAAAATATTTATAAGTTCCTGATTGGCTTGGTGGGTAAAAATATCGGAAAAGAATTGGTACTTGTGGTTATTCTTACGGATAAAAACGGAATTCTTGTAAAACATTTTTGCAAAAGGATAAATTCCAAAGATGAAATCGAAGGTATTTTGCACGGAATGCTTTCCGGAAAATCAAAAGGAAAATATGTGATTGTTGCCAGAAATAACCTGACCGGCACATTATACCCGGCACAAATTGAGGAAAAGATGATATCAAGGATACAAGGATTGGTTGAAGCTGAAGATGGAAATTTGTTTGATTATATGATTGTTGATGGCAGAAATTATTTCTCTGCTCTTTCTTTTGGAATGATTGATAAAAAATAAAACATGAAACCAAGGCACAGTAATAAATATATGTTGTTGGGGCTTTTGATGGTTCTGATAATACTTCTTGCAGTACTACCGGGTTTTTTCTGTTGCCAAAAAAATGAAAAACAATCAGAAAAAAATAGTCAGAGTTCATCCCTGACCTTATTTTACCCCGATGAAATCACAGAAAACAATCAGGAAAACCATGAAATGTATGTTGTTTCGGAGGAGGTTCGGGAGAGGTTGGTTTGGGGGTGGTGGGTTGGGGTATGGATGTCGTTTGCCATTATTTTGATATTGTTACTGCTACTGGCTATTATTGGAATATCCAAGAGGCATTAAAAAGCATAAACTTCTCTTATTGGCAATCAATAAATTGCTGTTTAGGTAAAATCACATACTGTTAATAAAAAAGTTGGGATTGGGCATAATAAAGCTGTAAACCGTTTGCCTGAAAACCGATTTATTGTTTATTTTTGAAGTTAAAATAATCAAAATGAAAAAACTGGTAAGTATTCAAATAGAGACGTGTTTATGATGATATATACAAGTTACCAACAAGTGTAAAAAAATGACATACGACATTAAAATATACGACATCAGTCCCGATAATCAGTCTCGATTTACTTTAGGAACTTTTGGGAAAAGACCTCTTTTCGTAATTGGACTAAACCCAAGTACAGCAAACGACATTGTCCCAGACAGAACTATAAAAAAGGTAATGACTTTTGCCGAGAATGCTGGTTTTGACAGTTTCATTATGTTAAACCTTTATGCTCAACGAACTCCTTATCCTAACTTAGTTCACGACAAACTTGACAGTTTATTACATAAAGAAAATATCGAAAGAATAAACTCAACTCTATGCTTATATGACAATCCGACAATCCTAGCAAGTTGGGGAGAGACAATTAAAATTCGACCGTTTTTTATGGAATGTTTAAGAGGTATTTATAATTCGACAAAACATCTAAATATTAACTGGCTTAAAATTGGTGACTTTACGGTAAGCAGACATCCGAGACATCCATCGAGAGCGCCATATAAAAGTGGATTGACAGACTTTAATATAAATGAATATCTAATATCTAATTAAAAATGAGCCATTACCTAAATCAAGAGTTTGATTTTATCACTCGGACTAAAAAAATTATTGAACAATATGACAGTTTTAAAATTGACGAAAAGGACAAATTTGAAGTAACACTTTTATTGAATTGTCTTGTTGGATTATTAATACTTCCGCAACAGAATTGGTATGACAGTCTTCCAACAGACATTATGTCACAAAAGGAATGGGGGATTAACCCTGAACATATTTCCTCGATAAAAAAAGGGGAAACAAAAAATGTAAAGGATGTTGCAAGACATTTGAGAAATTCAGTTGCTCATTACAGATTTAAAGCATTTGATAATTCATCTGATAAAATTAGCAGTATTAAATTTGAAGATTTTGACACAAATGGCATCAAAACTTTTGAAGCAATAATCCCTTTGCCTAATCTGAGACAGTTTACTAATAGATTAACAGATATTTTCACAAACGAAATGAATAGACAGAAATAACACCAGCTGGTAACAGCGGCTCTTATAGCATGCGGGGTGAAGGAATACTCAAACATTTTTACTATTTTTAAACTTTATTAACGGCGGATAGCTATGAAGGGCAAAAACCCGCACGCTACAAAGCCGCAACCGTTATGCGCAACCATGACAAACGAAAAACATTATACAAATAGACAAAAATCAAACTACCTATGGGACTCTTAGAAAAAACAATCAATAAGCTCGACAGGCCTGCAATACTAATTGGTAATGGAATAAATCTTTGTTCCGACTTGTTCCCCAGCTGGGACAAACTTCTTAAAAAACATTCTGGTATAAGTTTTAAAAGCGAAGGACTTACAAATACAGAAATATATGATTTCATCGAATTAAAAACTGACGATGGCGTTAAGTTAAAGTATGACATTGCAAAGTCCTTTGAAAATGACCCGAAAAGAACCTCTGAAATACATAAAAAGTTCATGGACTTAGTAATTAAAAAGGACTGTCCAATTCTGACGACCAATTTTGATTTTACACTTGAACATACCCTTTTTCCGACTAACGGGTCGTTTTACAGGACAGCGAAAGAAGGATTTACTCGTTTCTATCCCTGGGACACGTATTTTGGACAGCGACAACATGACTTGCCGACTGATGGATTTGGAATATGGCATATTCACGGAATGATAAATTATTTTGACAGCATCAGACTTGGATTGACTGATTACATGGGGAGTGTAGAGAAAGCAAGAAAACTTATACACAAAGGTGACGATAAATTATTCGGTGGAAAAAATCAAAATAATTGGGACGGAAGAAAGACTTGGCTGCATATTTGGTTCAACAAACCCCTTATAATTGTTGGACTTAAATTAAATACAGACGAGGTTTTTATTCGCTGGTTATTCATTGAAAGAGAAAAGTACTTTAAGAAATATACTGACAGAAGAAAAAAAACATTTTATTTAAGTAAAGGCGACAGCCCTCACTTAGACAGTTTTCTTGTCAATTTAGATATTAAATTGTCAAAATCATCGGACTATGACTCTCTCTATTGCTAACTAAAATGGCAGCCCATAACACGGGTTTTGCGTTAGTGGGCGGACAGTGCGAATAGAAACATTTGAGCAATTAATAAACGTTGGTGTTGACAGACAGTTTACGGTTTCAAAAGCCCACCAACGCAAAGCCCGAAACCGTTGTGTGGCATTATAAAAACTGTACTAGTCAATGATATTACTTTAATTAAAATTCAATACTATGAAATGGTATTATAAAATTGTAATCGGATTAATATTAGCAATATTAGCTTATTTACTTGGCAACTGGATTCCGATTAAATATTTAAGTCCAACGATTGATTATTCCTCAATAAACACAGCAGAGTATTATGGAATAATTATAAATAGTTTATCTGCTTTTGTAACTTTTTTAGCAGTTGTAATTGCTCTTTTTAAGGAAGATATTAGAAAGATTTGGGAATTCTCAAAAATTCAAGTTTCAATTCCAACGGAGAATTTTTTTGAAATTCTAAATTCTAGTATTGGACATACTACAGATAATACAAATCAGCCTTTGGAGGCAATAAAATATAACTGCAAAATTGAAATTTATAATTCAGGGAGTATTTCAGCTTTAGGATTGGAAATTCAGTTAGAATCTTTAGTTTATACTGGTAGTGATTATCCAACACCTCAGGTTATTGAAACGTTAGGACAGCCAATCAACTGGAATGGTATTAATGAAACTAAAATTAATCTACCGCCTGAAGGGAAAAAAACTTTAAGTATTTTGGACTTAACAGCTCCAGAACAGCAATCTTCTCCTGCAGGGAATAATGTTAATATTCCTGCTAAATTAAGTATTGCAAATATTGATAATAATTCGGATTTTAAACGAGGGAAATGGACTGCTTCATTTGCGATATTTTCAACAAATGCCAAACCGGTTCGGTTTAAATTAGAGATTGATTGGAATGGTAGATGGCAACAGAGAGCTACAGAGATGAAAAATAATTTACGAATTGATTTAAAAAAGTAAAGATATGAATCGAATATATGTAATACAATACGAAGTTAAAGAGGATTCGATTCTTAAAGAGAGAATTAAATCCCTTGGAACTTGGATGAACTATTTTCCTAAGAGTTGGATAATTGAATCTGAACTTACTGCCCAGGAAATTTATGATAAAATTTCTGTTGATTACACAAAAGACAGGATTCTAATAATGGAACTAAATAAGTCAAACTATTGGGGTGTTATGCCCAGGGAGGCATGGGATTGGATTCAAAAACGAAAATAAATAACGCCACATAATCGAGTAGACGGTCCCGTCAGCTATGCCGACGGGGAGCGCCTCTCATACCACCGTACGTACGAGTTGCGTATACGGCGGTTCATTAGGTGTCTCATCGCTCTTTACACATGGTTATTCTAGTGTATATTGACCCCCTAAAAAGCCAAAATTAAATAGAAAATCAAAAATATTTAGTTGAAAATAAAGGGGATAAAGCATAATAAAAATGTATATATTTTGCATGAAAACCAATTTATTGATTATTTTTGAAGTTGAAATAATCAAAAGAAAGAACTGGTAAGTATTTGAATAGAGATATGTTTGTGATGATATAGATGAGTTATGGATAAAAGAATTTTAGAATATTTTATTAAAGTTCTATTTAAAGACTGGAAAGCCTTTGAAGGAATTGGAGGAATTATTGTAAGTGCGACTGCATTTTTGATACCAGAAACAGAATTGACTGATAAAATCAAAATTCTAATAATTGGGTTTGTAGTAATTTTCTTTTTAAAATTAGCAAAGCAATTCTATAAATATTTCATGGACTTTAACCATCCAATAAAAGTGATTAGAAAAGTTCAGGGAGACGGTGGATACTCTAAGATTGATATTATAGTTATGGAAAATCAAGAAAACATAGAAAGTGGAATGCTTTTGACACTGTTTTGTAATAGCAGTGGAGCAGAACAACCTGTATGCATTTTAGAAGTCCTTTCAAGTGAGAGAGGGAAAGAGATTGTTGCAAAACAAGTCATACCCTCACCTGAAAAATACTCTATAAACAAATATTTTGAAGAAGAGGCTCGAAGAAAATCACTTTATGCTAAAACAATTGTCAATAGCAATATTATAAACTCATTTCAGAAAATAAATCAATAAGAAAATGGATAACGAAAAGAAAATAAAAGTTGTTGAAATTATAAGTCCTTATCAGATTATTCTAAATTGTGGACTTGAAAGTGGTTGTTCAAATGGACAAAAATTTTTAATTTATGGTCTTGGAAAAACCATTAAAGACCCTGATACAGGAGAGGATTTAGAAACTCTTGAGATTGTTCGTGGAAAAGGTAAGATAGTTCATTTGCAAAATAAAATATGTACTGTTGAATCAATCGAGATTAGTGAAATACCAACAACTATTACGAGAAAAAGTCCTGTTGGTAATACTTTTTCTTTGTTAGGTATGGGACCAACAGAGGAAACTCAATTAAGAAGAGATAAAATGCCTTTTGATGAAGTTCAAATTGGAGATTTAGCAAGACCAATTTAGAAAAATACTGTAACCTATCGAGTAGACGGCCTCGCTAATTATGCCGACGGGGAGAGCCTCTCACACAACTGTACTTACTGTATGATAATTATTAATATAGCATAATAAATAATAAGCATATGGCAAAACATGACACACCTGTTGCAATGATTAAAGTAAACTATTTTTAAATGAAGATTTAAACTAAATAAATTCTTAAGTCTATGACATTCAATACAGTTTTTAACACTGCCGACAAAATAAATATTCTAATACTTATTATTAATTTTTTAATACTTATCGTATACGCATTAATGGCTAGATATATGTATAAAACGTTTACTAGTGGACAAAAACAAACCGAAATTTCACTTGCTATTAACCAGTTTAAAATTTATCATTTTGAACTCCAAGGATTAATTGAAGAAGCAAAAAATATTAAATTTCGCTCAGATTCAGTCTTGAGTAATGAGAAATTAGAATCTTTAATTTCTTCTTTTAATAACTCAAATGGAATTAGCTACATATATGTGTTTTCAATGTTAACAAATCCACAATATGGCTTAAAAAACAATCAGAATATGATTAATGATTTTAGGCATAATGTTTTGTTTCCTTTAATACCTTACTATGCAAAAATATTTTCATATCTCAAACGAGTAAAAAATGATAAAGTACTGAATATTGACTATAAAAATATTTTATATTATCAAATAGAGAGAGATCTTTTACAAACTTATTTTAGGATTTGTAATAATTGTCATAGTAATTATAAAACTGTAAATTTATCGATATTTAAAACTGAAGCGTTTGACCCCGAAACATTTTTCATAATTAATAGATTCTATATTGAAAATGATATTTTTCTTTTTAATGACTTGAAATTTTATCAAAACACTTACTAATATTTTTTAATAGATTAATAGAGAATGTTCGAAAATATTATGGTTATTTAGAAGCGAACGCATACACAAATTTTAGAAAAAATGGAAAGAACAGAATTAATAAAGAAAATAGAAGAAATTGAGAAGCTCCGTCAATATGGTGATGATAGAAAAGAAGAAAAAGCTAACTCTTTTTATATTTTAACTCTTCAATTTGTTAGAAACTACATCGGAAAAGAAACGGAATTTTATAGTTCATTATTAAACTATTCAAAAATATATGGAAATATTTCATTTAATAAAGTTGCCGAAGCAACTTCAATTTTAGATTCTATAAAAAACTATTTAAATTTAAATCTTGACTTTGAAAAAAATCAAAATTACTATATCAAAACTGATATAATTAATGACTTTATAAATCAAGCCATTCATTTATCAAATGACAAACAATACCATCCTGCAGCTTCAGCAATTTTACTTGGTGCTTCACTTGAAGAATTTTTAAAGCAATTATCCGAACAGTATGAAATAGATTTAAGCAATGTAAAAAAAACAATTGATCCAATTTCGCAAAAACTGTATGAACAAAAAATAATAACAAAACAAGATTTGAAAGACATAACGTCATGGGTTGGTTTAAGAAATGATGCAACTCATGGAAATTTTGACGAAGTTAATGATAGAAAAAGAATTTTAAATGCAATAGAAGGTGTAAATTTATTTATGAGAAAGTATTCCAAATAAACAGACAGTCCTCATGTAAATACTCACAATATGAGTTTAAAACAAACTTAAAAGCTATTTATTGTATTTTTTTTTTGAAAATCAAAGGTTTATGATTAACAAAACCTTCACTTTTTGTAACAACAAAAAGTTAAAAAAACAAATCCCTAACAGACCATTCAAAATCCTCTCCCTCCTCAAAAATATTAATAAAAAAACTATCTTTGTTTAAACAATACTTTTTTTATATGAGTACCACAACCCAATACTTAGAAAACATAACTAAACGCTATAACTTGGGAAATGCTACCGAACACACTTTTCGTGGCGATTTACAACAACTTATTGAAAGTTTAATTCCCGAAATTAGTGCAACCAATGAGCCCAAACGCCAAAAATGTGGTGCACCCGATTATATTCTAACAAAAAAAGACATTCCAATTGGTTTTATCGAAGCCAAAGATATTGGTGATGGAGACCTTGAAGGAGCAAAAAAAACCGGAAATAAAGAACAGTTTGACCGCTACAAAGCTTCGCTGAATAATTTGATTTTTACTGATTATATAGATTTTCATTTGTTCAGAGATGGTAAGTTTGTGACTAAAATAAAAATAGCAGAAATTCAAAATGGAATAATAATTCCGGTCACTGAAAATTTTGCTCAATTTGAAAATTTAATAAAGGATTTCTGCACTTATATTGGACAAACCATAAAAAGTTCTAAAAAACTTGCCGAAATGATGGCGGGTAAAGCCCGTTTGCTTTCTGATATTATCGAAAAAGCATTGACCAGTGACGAAACCCACAATGAAGACAGTACGCTTAAAGACCAAATGACAGCTTTTAAACAAGTGCTTATTCATGATATTGCACCGAAAAGTTTTGCCGATATTTATTCTCAAACAATTGCTTATGGCTTGTTTGCCGCCAGACTTCACGACCCTACCCTGCCTACTTTTAGCAGAGCAGAAGCAGCAGAGCTAATACCAAAATCGAATCCGTTTTTGCGAAAATTGTTTGGTTATATTGCCGGACCTGATATTGACGACCGCATAAAATGGATTGTTGATGGTTTAATCGAAATTTTTCTTGCCTGCAATGTTGAAGAACTGCTGAAAAATTACGGAAAAACCACAAAAACTGAAGACCCTATTATTCATTTTTATGAAACTTTTTTAAGTGAGTACGATCCAAAACTGCGAAAAGCCCGTGGTGTGTGGTACACACCTGCACCAGTTGTAAATTTTATTGTTCGGGCAGTTGATGATATTTTAAAAACAGAATTTGATTTACCTCAGGGATTGGCAGACAATAGAAAAACAACAATAAAAATAAAAGACTATACTAAAGCAACCGCCGATTCACGTTCAAAAACAAAGCAAATTGAAAGAGAAGTTGAAGTTCATAAAGTCCAAATTCTTGACCCAGCCACTGGAACAGGAACATTTTTAGCCGAAGTGGTAAAGCACATTTATAAAAAGTTTGAAGGACAACAAGGTATTTGGAGCAATTATGTTGAAAATCATTTACTGCCACGGTTAAACGGATTTGAATTGCTTATGGCTTCTTATGCAATGGCACATTTAAAACTGGATTTGCTTTTTAAAGAAACCGGATTTAAACCTGTTAAAGAAAACCGTCTGCGTGTTTTTTTGACAAACAGTCTTGAAGAATACCATCAAGATACGGGTACATTATGGGCAAATTGGTTGGCTACAGAAGCGAATGAGGCTAATCATATTAAAAGGGATACTCCGGTAATGTGTGTTATTGGAAATCCGCCATATAGTGTTAGCAGTACAAATAAAAGTAAATGGATTGAAGGTTTAACTGCAGATTATAAAAAAGATTTAAACGAAAGAAATATTCAGCCGCTTTCTGATGATTATATAAAATTTATTCGTTTTGGTCAGCATTTTATTGATAAAAATGGCAGTGGTATTTTAGCCTATATTTCTAACAATAGTTTTATTGATGGCATTATTCATAGGCAAATGCGTAAGAACCTGCTTGAAAGTTTTAATAAGATTTATATTATTGATTTGCATGGGAATTCCAATAGAAAAGAAATTACATCAGATGGTAAAAAGGATGAAAATGTTTTTGACATACAACAGGGAGTTTCTATTAACATTTTTGTAAAAACAAGTGAAAAGAAAAAAAATGAACTGGGAAAGGTCTTTCATCTGAATTTATTTGGTAAAAGAGAATCAAAGTATATTTTTCTAATTGAAAACACATTAAAAAGCATCAACTGGAGTGTTTTAAATAGTAAAGTGCCTAATCTATTTTTTACTCCCATAGAATTAAATAAAATTGATAAATATGAGCATTGCATATCTCTTAAAGACTTATTTATTGAATCAACTGTTGGAGTAAATAGCGAATTTGATGAGTTAGTAATTAAAAACACTTATACTGAAGCAGAACAATTACTTAACGATTTAAAAAATCTTTTTAGAAACGAAATTGTCAATAAATATTCAATTTTAAGTGAAAAAGAGTCAAAGTTGAATAATGCAATAACTGATACAAAGAAAAACAGACCAATTATAACTAAAATATCATATAGACCTTTTGATATAAAAACAACTTTATATACAGGGGTGTCAAATGGTATTATGGGTAGGCCAAGAGGAAAAGCAATGAAAAACATGCTGTTTAATAACAGTTTAGGACTGGTTTCTATGAGACAATATGCATCAAATGTACCAGATTATTGCTATTCATTCATTAGCAAAAATATAGTTGACAATAGGCTTTTTACAAGCAACAAAGGATATTGCTCCATTTTTCCATTATATATCTATCATGAAACCGGCGTTTCACAAAATAATGATCAAATTGCTGCAAGAGTGCCTAATATTAATTTTGAGGTCATCAATAAAATTGCGAAAAACTTACAGTTAATTTTTATAAATGAAAAAGAAATTAATAGTAACACCTTTGCTCCAATAGACCTATTAGATTATATTTATGCTGTTTTACACAGTCCAACCTATCGTGAAAAATACAAAGAATTTTTAAAAATAGATTTTCCAAGAGTGCCATACCCAAAAGACAAAGAAACATTTTGGAAATTGGTTAAACTAGGCGGTGAATTAAGGCAAATTCATTTATTGGAAAGCCCTATTGTAGAACATTATATTACAAAATACCCTGTTGATGGCAATAATTTAGTAGGTAAAATAAAATACGATTACGGTAAAGTTTTTATTAACGAAACACAGTTTTTTGAAAATGTACCAGAAATTGCCTGGAACTTTTATATTGGTGGCTACCAACCAGCGCAAAAATGGTTAAAAGACAGGAAAGAAAGGAAACTGGAATTTGAGGACATTTTGCATTACCAGAAAATTGTGGTGGCTTTGAGTGAAACGGATAGGATTATGGGTGAGATTGATAAAATTGAAATTGAGTAGTTTAATGGCAGATTTACTAAAACAATATTGCAAAGATCATCCTGAATTTTTAGAAAATCTAAATTCCTTTCCGGAAAACATTAAACAAAAAATTGTCAAAAACCTTAATAATAACAAGGATAAAATAAATTTTTGTTCAGCTATTGCTGAAATACAATTCGGACTTTTATTCAATGAATTGGGATTTGAGTTAGAATATGAGAGAGAGTTTTTTAATAAACAGACTCCTGATTGGTCGCTATCCTTCAATAATTCGTTTGCAATTTGTGAAGTTTATCGATTAGGGAAAAGCAAAAAAGATCAGAATAGAAGTGATTTTGAAAACCTCTTAAGAGAAAAAATTCAAAAATTACCTTTATGTTATTTAATTAAGATTACCTTTTTCAATGAATACTTTGACGTAAATGCTTATAATATAGATAATATTTTCTTCGTATTTTCTGATTGGCTTTATGCCTCAGATAAAGCTGTAGGGGATAAAGTTATAATTCAAAGCAATTTTGAATTTGAAGTTTGCAAGATAAATACAAAAATAAATCATGTTTGTTGTTCAGGTAAAGCATACTTAATTGATTATAAATCAAATAAACTAATACAATTTACACATCTTAAAGAGTTAAATGAAGTATCTAAAAAACTCACAAAATATAACACATTAATTTCCGATTTGAACTTACCATATTTTATTGCTGTGAGCATAGATTTTGTTAGTGGTTTCAATTTTATTGATATTAAAGAGCATTTTTTAGGTAAAGAAGTTGAATTTAATGATTATGATACTACTATTGCTAAACTTCCACAGTTTAATCATTTAGGTAAGGAATGGTCTGAAATGGGTATATTTTACGATAATCCTCAATTAAGTGGACTAATAATACAAGATAATAATAGATTTAATTTGCTTTTAAATCCTTCTAAAAATCAAGTAATATATAATAATATAAACAAAATATTTTTGGATAATTTGAGAAAGATTCATGTATAGTAAATATTTTTTTTTACAAATACCCAAACCCCTCCTTAATCTCCCTGATCCGTTTCTCCTTAGTAAGCTGCTCCATCTTTCCCAGAGGGTTTAACCCTTTTTTTCTGCGATAGATGATATTCTACCGGCACCAGTGGCAGCAGGCATAAGAACTGATATTGTGTAAATGAAAGTTTTAAATTATCAGGATTACTGAATATAAATAGAGAAATTGAACCGTTTGTTTTCAAACGGTTCAATATTTAATAATTAATTTGCAGAATGTAAAGCCATTACATTTCCTTCAGTATCAATAAACATTGCCATAAAGCCGTGTTCATTGTTTTCACCGATTGGAGTTTTTGGCATAGTTATTTTTCCTCCTGCTTTTTCTATTTTACCAAGAACCACGCTAAGGTCAGGATTTGCATTTAAATAAACAGTTACCCCACCGTCTTTGCTTGGCTTACAAAAATTAGATTTAACAATTGCTCCGCCAACAGCTGTGGAGTCATTCATGTCACGGAAAAAGCCCATTGAATATGGTCCGGCTTCTACATCTGAAGAATCTACCATTGTTTGCATTTCTATATCTAAAATGGTTTCATAAAACAATTTTGCCCGGTCAAAATCAGTTACAGGTATTTCAAACCAGTTTATTACATGATTCCACTCACAACATGCAGCAGTTTTTACATTTGTTGAATCGGTTGATTTTTCATTTTTCTTAGATTCTTCCTTCTTTTCGTTGTTGCACGAAACTAACAATGAGATAATTGCTAAAGACAATAAAAGTGTTTTCATAGTTTAAGTTTTTAAATTAGGATACAAAAATAATAAAAGTGAAAAGGAATATTAATAAAACAGAAAATAAAATGAATAGTTTTTTATAAGTACCCAAACCTTTCCTTTACCTCCCTGATCCTTTTTTCCTTGGTAAGTTGCTCCATATTGCCCAGGGGGTTCAGCCCTTTTTTCCTGCGGTAGATTATGTTCTGCCGGCACCGATGGCAGCAGGCGTATGAATTGTACTTGTACGTTTCGTACGGAGTACCGCAAGAGCTGCAAAGCTTGAGGTATTTCTGCCGCAGGATCTCCTTGCTTATAAATTCGCCCTGTATTTCGGTTTTGTACTCCCTTTTCTGCTTTTCAAGTTTGAGCCCGATGATATTTCTGTCATACAGTTCCTCCAGAGTAAGAAATTTTGTCTTTGCCATGGTTGATTTTTTTGATCAAATATAAAAAACCCGCAAAAAGTGCTTTCCCTTAAATAGCGTTAAACCCTGTAAAGTTCCCTTAATTGCCGTTAATTCCCGGAAATGACCCGGAATTCTTCTCAGATTTACATTCGCTTTTTTTTGGTTTTTTTTCGGATTAAGATTTGCTTGATTTCGGATTAAGTCCGGATTTATTTGAGTCTGACATAAATTTGAGCTCCAAAACAAAAAAATGCCCATTTTACTCATAATTGCTGCGTATTTTATGATAGAGAATATATTTGTTTTTCTGCATTAAGTATATATAATATAATACACAACCCACAGCATTACCCACCTTACCTGTTTTGTGAGTGTTTTGGCTATATGCAGCATTATTGACTTGTGTATGGACAGCCGGGAGAAGGCAAAATTTGTTTTTGGCGTATTTTGAAAAATATTCGCTGAGGGAAGAAAAACCCCTAGGTCTGGGTGCGGGGTTGTAAGGTTCGGGTGTAATACGGTGCTGACGAATAGTCAGCATCAAACCACCTGTCAAAGACAGGGGTTTGAATTTCTTCCCGGAAAACAAACAGAAAAACGCAACCGTTTAAAACGGTGCGTCTTCTGTAACGTGTGAGAATTCGAGGATATAATCGGCGGCTTTCTGTGCCTGTGAGGATGCCAAAACAACAAACTGCTTGTCGTTTTTCATCACAGACAGCCAACTGTCTATATAAGCCACATTATTGGTTATTTGGGTTTCATAGCCAAGGTAGGCACAAAGGAAAGCTGCACCAAGCTCAGCAATAATTTCTTCGAAACTGATTTCTTTTTTGGTCTGTCTATTTGTTATTGGCCTGTTCAACCTTGATGGGTGTCCACTTCGATGGATCAATTCGTGAAAAATAACTTCGTAAAAGCCTTCTTTAGAAACAAACTGCCTGCGGTCAGGCATATAGATTTTATCTTCTTCAATATTGTAGAATGCTTCATTTTGTGGAGCATAACAGATATTTGCCCCTGTGCTTTCAATAATATGTTCTGCGTATTCATCCCGTTCAAATCCGGTCATTTGTTCAAGGTCTGCAAGTTTGTAAAACTGCTCAGGCAGTCCGTCAATTTGTGAAACGGAAAAAACAAGGTAGGATTTAAGATAACCGACTTTTTTAAACTCAATATGGTCAGTGTTTTGCCCTTTAGCAATTAGCCCCTCAATAATCGGGGTAATGTTTTTTTCAGTCTTTTTGTCGATATACAAAACAGACTTAAAAATAACCATTGAAGCTTTGCTTCCTTTTTGGATGCGTCCGCCGAGTTCTGAGAGTTGTTTAAAGGTCATCCATGAGTTATGGGCATAATTGTATTTTCGTTTGAGATAACTCAAAAGAAGTTGGTTTATGCCACTGTAAACATGGTTTGATACTGCATTTTTTGCAAAAGTCGAACCACCTGATAAATTTATCCAGGATTCGGAGTAATTGTTTTTTTTGTGGTTCTCCAGCATTTCAATAATAATGCCGGTGATACGTTCATAAATTGCTTGTGTGTTCATGATTTTTCAATTTTAATTAATTCAAGGTCAAATTTGTCAATCAGTTTTTTAAGGTTTGGGAACTTCTTAACCAATTGGTTTAACTGTTCCTGTTCAGATTTTTCAACCTGTTTTTTGTCGGGATGGGTTTTAATCTCGTTCATAACAAAAAGGGTTAAAAAGCGGGTTTCCCCGCTTTTTATTAGAATTCGATCTGCTTTTCGATTTCGCTGATTTTTTCAACCAGAGTCTGGTTGATCACCGAAACAACACGGGTAAAAACTTCTGAGTTGGAAGTTTTAAAGGTGTTGCCGTTCTCGTCGGTCAAAACGATGTTTTCGTTAAAATTGTTTGTACCCACAACAAAAGCGCCTAATTTCTTGCGGCTTGCCTCAAGTTTTTCCCTTTTGTCAATAAGGGTTTTAAGGTTCTCAACTTTTTCGATTTTCTGCTCGATGGAAAGAGCAAGGACAGGAACCGGAACTGGGGCAACTGCTGCCGGGGTTTCAACCTTTTCGGCTGCGGTTTGGACTTCCTGAGTTATCTCAGGTGCTTTTTCGGTTGCATGACCGTTAACTTTTGGTTCAAACGAATGTCCGTTTGTTGCTACTTTGGAGGTCAAATCTGATTTGCTTCCTTTTCCGTTGGTTTTTTTAACTAAAGTTTCCATGATCTAAAATTTATTTGTTAATAATTAATTGATTTTTTGTCTGTTGCGAACATTCAGCATATATGCAGATTAAAAGATTTGGAGAGGAGTTCACTTCCTTCCAATCTGCTTATTTCTTGTTTTTTGCACATAACTATATGTTTTTTAAAATTTTCCATATTGCATCTTAATTAGTTTATCGAGTATGTTCTGCTGGTACAAGGAAAGCCGATGAATGCCAGCCAGCAACAGGGATAGTCCTTGGTGCTGCGGAGTGTGGAAATAAAAGAAATTTGAAGAAATAAAATTTAACAAACACACGAACGCAGCGCCTTAGGAATATCCATTTATCTTCTGTTGTGGATGGCATTTCGGTTTTCCACCTTTGCAGATACATACCGGAAACTGATTAAGTCGCATTAACTGGAATTTTAAAAATGTGATGGGTGCAAAAACATTTTGGGAAATAAGCAGATTGGGAGGTGGATGATCTAAAATGCCTTGATTGCTTATTATTTTTTTAAATAAGAATATTGGATTAATTGAAAAATTAGTATATTTGTATTGTAATGAGTAACAATGGTAGAAGCGAATATATGTAATAACAAAAACATAGCAACGAAATATTTACAAGCCATTACAAGTCATTTGACCAAAAAAGTTGCTAATATGTTACTTTGAAATTATAAAAAGTCATTTGGTGTGTTGATTATTAAATCACTAAGTTTTATTGGTTAGTTTATAAAGTTGAAAGTCCTTATAGTCCAAAGTCCTTAAAGTCCAAAGTTTGTAAAGTCGATGAAGTTTTATCTCCCATAATCCAGGCCTGTAAGGCCGACTCAATTCATCCCCTGCTTTCAAGCCGGGCCATACCGTCGTATCATTCTACCGTCTTACAATCTTACCATCCTACCTGGTAACATCCACAGCAATAAGCCTGATTTTTCGTTCGAATGCGGCAGCCGGACTGTAAACAGAATTGCGGGTATCTTTGAGATCATCAGAAATTTCAACAGCTGCTTCATCTTCACCATACGTTTCCTCGGTAAACGAAAGTTGACCATTATCAATATATTGGATAAACAATCCGTTTTTATATTCTTTGTAGTAATTGACCAGACTGTTGATTCTTCGTTTTGAGAGATTTACGTTGTAATCTGTGGCATGCAGGGGACTTGCATAACCTTTAATGGTTAACTCTATTATCCTGCCTTCGGGGAGTAATTGTTCAAGAAGCAGACTAAAATTTGTAAGGTCAGAATATCCCTTATTCACTTCTTCCTTGAAAAAATTTTCAATATTTTGGACAGCTTCCTCTTTCATATTTTTTTTCACTCCGGCCGAATATTCAGTCTTATATTCCTCCACCATAGCCACATAGCTGTTAAAAGTAGTTTCATAATTAAGTTGAGTTACCGTGTCGCGGGTGCGGGGATTGGGCTCGTCGTTATGAAAATACAAGGTAAGCGGAATCAGCTTTTTCAATTCATTTTCAAGAACCACAAGAACCTTTTCCTGCTCCTCTTCCTCATTAATAATTTTTGGCAGGTCATAATAATAAATATCATTGCAACAACGCTCGTTACTAAAAAAATCAGATTCAGGTCTGTTTGAAGTAAAATAAGCTCTGCTGTGCTTCGAAGTAATATAATAATACAGTTCATTATCACTGGTATTCAGTGGATAGCCCATATTCATCGGATCGCCCCATTTTTTGAAATCTCCCTTGATTTTGAAAATATCAAATCCGCCCATGTTATTATGCCAGGTAGATGAAAAATACAAAGTCGAATCAAGTGGATCGTAAAAAGGGGTAATGTCATCATCAATAGTATTGACTGCAGATTTCATCTCAACAAAATACCTGGTAGATTCATCCATATCATTGGTATTGGCGGCCATATTAAAAGCCGGACCAAAAGTTCCGTCATTTTTGATTTCACAATACCAGATATCCAATTTGCCGATTCCCCCTTCCCTGTTTGAAACAAAAAGCAGCAACTCCTTATCGGGAAGCTCGGCAACCGATGGCTGAAGTGATGCTGTACCCGGAATATTCACCGGTTCTGGCAATCGGGCCGGATTAGTCCATTGGCCCTCAGAATAAACCGACTGGTAAATACCTGATAATGCCTTGCCGTCAACCATCTCACTCAAACAGAAATACAATGTTCCTGTTTTGTTTGAAAATGCAGGGTTTGCAGCATGATAATTACTTTTATTTATTGTGGAATCAAGGACTTCCCATTTCTGAAAAACATCTTCCTGATACTGTGATTTAAAAAGCGTACTGAAAAAGTTCTGAGCATTCTTATCATCCGGTCTGAAAGATGAAAACAGCAACACTGAATCGCCAATATCAGAAATTCCATATTCACTGTAAACAGTATTCACATTGGTGCTGATTTTTTTAATATCAAAGCCAACGGGATTGAGTTTCAGATAAAAAGCATTTTCACAGGCAATCAACTCATGTTCTGCTTTTTTTGCATGGTATGAATTTTTATCCTCACCTTTTTTAAGAAATTTTCTGTAGCTTTCCATAGCCTGTTGGTAATCGCCCATGCTTTTCTCAACTTCAGCAAGATAAAACATGGAAAGCGGGTAATTATCCTTGTCGTTGGAAACCACATATCTGAACCAGATTTTCGCATTTTTATAATCATGGTTGTACATGCAGGCAAGGGCGTATGAATAGGCAATTTTAGGAACCGTGCTCATGTTAAGAGCCTTTTTATAGGAAACCATTGCCCCATAATAATTTCCGCTTTCAAAAGCATCATCGGCTACTTTAACAATTTTATTCAGACTTTGTGAACAGACTGTAAATGACAATAATATAACCAGAACAAAGACAACAATCCTGTTCGTGAAAAAAAAATGAAATTTTGCTATTCCCTTCATCCCAAATGGGTTTTATTTCATTGAGCAATCCCCTAGAAAGCACTTATAAAGCATAATGTCATCAACATAGTAATATGCTTTTTGTCCGCTTTTATCAACAGGAGAAGTGTTAACTTCCTTAATAATAATTTCCTTGTCAGGTTTAAAATTGCCAATGATGAGATATTCTTCACCGCCTTTTGCCACAAACTGTCCAGAAATCTCGATCCAATCAACCTTTTCAGACATTACTTTTCCGGGTTTGCTTATCAGTACCGGCTCAAGGCTTACAGGCAGCCAGGAAACCTGTTTAACCAGACTGTCGGTAACGCAGGCGCCAATATTGTCGGTGGCGAATTTTGAATAATCGGCCAGACTCACATGAAATCTGAGATAATAAATTGAATCGGCCATCAGCTTACTGTTTAGCTCAACAGCCAGATATTCGCGATAATCGGGTGAACGTTTGGAGTAAGAAATAATTCCGGTATAGTTTTCCCCGCTTTTTGGTCCTTGAGATCCCATATAATTTTCGGGAACCCCAAGTGAAATTTTACCACCTTTGGAACAGGCCCCGAAAAAATCGGGTGTGCCCTGACTTGGAGTAAACCAATAATCTGTACGGTCGATCTGTCCCAGGTCAGACGGGCATTTTTTGTAATTATCAAAACCTTCATTGGGCACGAGGTTTTTTTGCGCAAATGCCAATCCGGCAACCAATATCAGCAATGCGGTAAAAAGTGTCTTTTTCATTTTTTGTTTACCATCAAAACATAGATATTCAGCAAATTTAAGTTTTTTCCTTTAAGACACAAGAATTTGGCTTAATTATTTATGGAAATTGGATGGGATATATTTGCATTGCTGTTTTCTTAAATACTTCAGAGTGTTTGGTTGTTGTGGCCATATTTTAAAAAAACAGCAACGAATCAGGTCTGCAAACAAACAAGGCATGCATAAAGAATGTGTAAAAAAAACGCAGCCAACAGTGGGGAACTAACCCCAAAACACAAAAATATCAAAAATCCAATTTATCCCTTAAAAGTTTATATCCCGATTTTGAGACTTTTAATTTGGAGTTATCTTTTAGTATGAGCAGGTACATCTCCTTTTCCATCAGCTCAATTTTTGTTATGAAATCAACATTGACGATACAAGAACGATGAACCCTGATGAACTTTTTGCTGTCGAGCCTTGATTCAAAAAACTTCATAGTGGCTTTTTTCAAGTGTTTGCCCTGGGCAGAAAAGATCATCACATAATCGTCTTCGGCTTCGAAGTGACTGACTGAATCAACGGGAATCACAACTATTTTTCCGGATGAACGCACAACAATTCTTGTAAGTTCTTCAGGGTTTTCATCGGTAATTCTATTCAATGATTCAGCTTGCTCTTGTGTTCCGTTTTTCTGGCCTAGCTTTTCCATGGCTTTTTCCACTGCTGATCTGAACCTTTCTTTGGAGAATGGTTTAAGCAGGTAATCAACAGCATTGAGTTCGAATGCCTTCAGGGCGTATTGGTCGTATGCTGTGGTAAAAATTATCTGCGGATATTCATCAAGAAGTTCGAGCAATTCAAAACCAGATAGTTTTGGCATCTGAATATCAAGAAATATCAGATCAGGTTTGTGTTCCTGGATGCTTTTGATTCCTTTGAAGCCGTCGTCGCATTCGTCGATTAATTCAATTTCAGGAAAATCTTTGAGATAGAATTTTACGAGGTCGCGGGCGGGCTGCTCGTCTTCGATTATTATGGTTTTTAGTTTTTTCATGCTTCTGTTATTTTGTTTCCCACCCCCGACCCCTCCAAGGGAGGGGAGGTGATCGGACAATTAATTAGTTTCGGTTTGGGGAAAGATCATTTTAACATTAAATTTGTTTTCTAATTTAGTAACTTCCAACAGTCCTCCTCCTTTATAGATAAGATCCAGTCTACTACGCACATTCTTCAACCCCACTCCGGCCCCTTTTCGGTGCGGAGCTTCGGGATCATAGTTGTTTGTCACGGTGACCTGAAGGTTTTCGTTTACTTTTTCGGCTAAAATTTCGATGGTAACCGATTCTGTGCTTTCGTAGACTCCGTGCTTGATGGCATTTTCAATGATCGGAAGCAGCACAAGGTTTGGCAGCAAGAATTCTTCGCAATCAGGATCAATAGTGTTTTTTATCACCAGTTTATCTCCGAATCTCAACTTTTCAATATCAAGATACAACAACATATTTTTATGCTCATCCCTAAAGGAAATAAGTTGTTTCTGACTTGTTGACAACGAATATCTCAGGTACTCTGAAAGTTTCACAATCATATCGTGTGCTTTCTCAGGATTGGTGATGGTTAAAGAGCAAACAGAGTTTAGCGAGTTGAACAGAAAATGCGGATTGATCTGCAATTTCAGAGCATTGAGTTCGGCTTCGCGCACTAAAGTCAGCAATTCAGATTCCTGAACTGCCTGCTCCCTGTAGATATCATAGTAGTACTTCATGTAATACACCAGACAGACAAGCAGATAAATCAGAATTCCGCTTAAAATTCTCCATGGCATAGAGAGTCTGAAAAACTCATTGTATTCGATGCGGGCGTTGGCTGGCAAATAACAAATTACATAAGAAACCAGGAGCCAGAACACCAACACAACAGACATGATTATCAGATGATTAAAAACAATATTCAGAACTTTTGTTTTTTCAATCCCGTTATACTTGACCGGATACCAAACACCAATTGTGAGTACACCCAGAACAGAGTTAAAAACAAAACTGTCGATAACAGCAACAACCGGATCAATGTTGATATACAAAAATAAAAGCAGAAAGTGGGCAATCATAATGAGAGCCCACACTGCCATGAAAAACCATGTATAATATTTGTTTTTAAGAAAGGGGTGTTCCATGTCTTAAAAGTTTATACTCTTTTGATATCTCCACCACCAAATATGACTACTCCTTTGATGACCAAAACCTTAGTCTCATCCATTTCGATGGTAGTAATATTTCTGTATTTACGGTCTTCGAACCCGCCTAAAATAGCGGTGACGTCAGTTTTCACTTTCCATTCGCGGGGGATGAGCATCTCGGTTCCGCCAAAAACATTGACTATTTCAAGATAATTGGTGCCTTCGGCCAGAGCAGCCTCGCTGAAATCAATTTTTGAGCCGCCAAAGACACACACAATTTTTCCTCCCCTGAAAGTTTTGGATGTCACCACGGTTGTTCCGCCTCCGAAGACATTGGTCTCGTCGATGTAATCGGTTCCCAGATTGTTTTTGTGAAAATTATCTTTAAAATCCCTGCGCGGACTGCGTGTTTTGAAAAGGATGAACAATCCGATGATGATAAATATTGCCGGGATCCACAGGTGATGTACAGGATAATCAACAAACCCCAGTTTTGGAATAAGATAAATTGATCCCACGGTAATGAGGATTACACCGGGCACTATTCCATGCTTTCCGGTGAGTGTTACCACGCCTATGGCAATAAGCAACATCTGCCAGGTAAATATAATTTTTTCAATTGCAGGATCAAGAATATCCATGTAATACATGGTAAAGACTGCACCCACAGCCAAAAACATAAATCCGGTTATTACCCGTTTCAGGAGGCCCTGGTTGCATTTTTCGCTGTCGTGATTTAAATGGTTCATATTTTTTTTATTTAAAGATTTAAAAATAGTTTAATTAAAATTCTGAACCAAAATTACAACCTGAATTAAAGCATAGAAAGAAGAAATCGGTGAATGGGGGGAATTGGTCGGTGAAAACGGTTTGGAGTTTGGGGGTTTCGGGTTTCGGGTTTCGGGTTTCGGGTTTGGGGTTTGGGGTTGGTTCTTTTTGTTCTTTTTGTTCTTTTTGTTCTTTTTGTTCGAAGGGTTCTTTTGGTTCTTTTTGTTTCGGGGTTGGGGCTTGAGGTTTGACTGACCAAATTAAACCCATGGAACAAACGGCCTGAAGGGCCAGGTTAATTCAGCCCCGGCTAACGGCCGGGGTTTGATGAGATGCGAAAAGAACCGCCGGTAGTGAATTCATTAGAACGAAATATAATGTTCCGGCGGAAATGGAAGAGAAAGTTTCGGGTTTCTTGTTTCGGGTTGAGGGTTATTTAACTAAAATCCACAAAATATTGAGGACATTCAGTAAATTTCAAATCGATATGTCCTGAAATTTGAGTTTAACAAAAAAAAATGAGGCCGGAGCCTCATTTTTTATTTGTCTTTTTTCTCGTCGAGTCGAAAGGTAATCGGAAGAACCATTTCAACATCAACGGCATTTCCATCCTTATCGGTACCCGGATTCCAGTCGGGCATGGAAGAAATGACTCTGACTGCTTCCTTATCCAGTTCATCATTGACTCCCTTTTTAATGCCAACATCGGATATTTTTCCTGTTTTTTCAACGACAAACTGAACATAGACCGATCCTGTTATCCCCTTTTCCTGTGCGTTTTTGGGATATTTGATATTGGATATCAGGTAATTTAGCATGGCATCCTGGCCGCCTTTGAATTCGGGCGCTTTTCCAACTTCGGTATAATTCTGAGGCTGAATTGGTTTTTCTTGCAAAACCAGTTTCTGGTATGCAGGAAGCATGGCCGTAGAGTCAACAATGGAAGAAGGGTTAGTAAAAGCAAAAAGTAAAGTAAGTAGAGTAACTAATGGCAATGCGATTAAAAATTTGAATTTTGAACGCATTCCCGATTTGATTTTTGTCATCATTTGAATTCTCCTTTTAATTAATGATTGATTAAAACTATTGGCAAAGTCGCTTACCGAAGCACCCATTGTCAGCGCTAACAACAATTGCTGGTAACCGGTTTTTTCGTATCCTTTCAACAGCACTCCTTCGTCGGCCAGGTATTCATGAAGCTCTTTTAATGAATTTCTGTACATCCAGACAAATGGGTTAAACCATTGAAAGACTGATATCAGCTCCATAATAACAATATCAACCGAATGGTGCTGCTTTACATGAACCAGCTCGTGGGTCACAATTTTTTCGGCATCCTCAGTTTTCAGATCGTTATTAAGGAACAGGAAGTTAAAGAATGAAAATGGAGCATGGGCTTTATCCATGCTGACCATATTGATTCCGTTTTCTTTTCTGATTCTGTATTTTTTAATAAAACTGTATAACCGGACCATTTTATATACAAACCTCAGTGCAAATAATGTCACTCCGGCCAGATATAAAGTAAAAAGCATATTAAAATAATCGGGTGCATCCTTATTAATATATGTGGATGACAAACCGCCCACAACAATTTCATCAAGGACTACTGTATAGGATTTTGATATTTCACCTATTGGCCACGTCAGCTCCAAAGCAGGAATAATCATGGAAAACAACATCGAAAAAACCAGAAAATACCTGTGTATCCTGAAATGGGTATCACGTTTCATCACAAAATAATAAAACGCAAACAGCAAAGCCATTGAAAAGGCCGATTTTAGCGAGTAAATTAAAATTGCTTCCATAACAACAGAATTTATTTATTCTTACTTTTTTTATTCTTTTTAATTTGTTCATCCATCATAGATCTGATTTCCTCGAGTTCTTTAATGGACAGGTTATCGCCACTGGCAAAAAATGAAACCAGTTGCTGATAGGAATTCTGAAAATAATTTTTCACAAAGCTTCCCATGTACTCTTTCGAATATTCATCTTTGCTGATCAACGGAAAGTATTCATGGGTTTTGCCATATGCCTTATGCCCCACAAATCCCTTCTTTTCAAGAATTCTTACAATTGTTGAAACGGTGTTGTAAGCGGGTTTTGGCTCCGGAATTTCTTCCATGATGTTATTGACAAAACCTTTTTCAATCTTCCATAAGATCTGCATTAACTGCTCCTCTGCCTTTGTTAGCTCTTTCATTGTAATGTTTTTAAAACTTCCTTACAAATATATAACTATGTTTTTAGTTATACAACTATTTGTTTAGTTTTTTTTATTTTACAACAATAATTGTACCGGAAAATATTTTTTTGCCGCTAATGCGCGAATATTTTTTTTTCCTGATGCTATTAATACCGATACGTAATATTATGAATTTATCCTTTCGACAAACCATAATAAGCAGTTGGTATAACAAGGATTGTGAATAATCTTTATCTTTGATGAATGATTGGAAAATATAAAGATATAGCCGGAGTAGTACTTTCGGGAGGAAAAAATTCGCGATATGGAGGGAAGCAGAAAGGTTTGCTGGAGGTTGGCGGAAAAACAATTATTGAAAACACCATTTCGGTTTTAGAGGGAATTTTTGATGAGGTTTTTGTTATTGCAAATGAAGCAGAACTCTACAGAAACAAAATCAATGTTCCGGTTTATGGAGATATTATTAAAAATGTTGGTCCGCTTGGCGGAATACACGCTGCCCTCTCCCACACCACCCGTAAATCAGTTTTTATCATTGCTGCAGATATGCCTTTTCCAAATGAAACCCTGATCAGAACATTGGTCAGCTCGTACCAAAAAACCGATTTTCAGATTTATATTTCCGAAACATCAAAGGGGATTGAACCGCTGCACTCAATATATAATACCAGTATATTGGAAAAACTTGATGCATTTTTGCAAACTACCGGGAATTTTTCTGTGCGTAGTTTTTTTCCGGTTGTCAATACAGGGTTTTCTATTGTTGACATTGAACTTGAGAAGAGTTTTTTTAATATTAATGCGCCGGAAGATTTAGATAATATTCTGAAAAAATAACCATCCAATTATGGAATCCAATTCCATAAAAAGACATATCTAGTTTCACATGTACACTGAAACACATCGGATATTTTAAAAAGACTGCTAGTTTTTTACACATAGGGTTGCATTTCATTCCACCCCATGCGATTACAACCCCAGGGCGTTGCCCTTTTTGCTTCTATATTTAAGGTCTGAAAGACCGATTTGTATCACCACAGGGTGAAACATTGTGCAACCCTGTGTATAAAAAAAACACATTTATTATTGAATAGTTTCATTGATTCAAGTATTCTTTTACCTGAATTATTTTCTTTTACTGAATTTATATCGTAACTTTATTGAATAAATAATACGGATATGAAACGCGAGGAAATTATCAAAAAATATAAACCTGAAAAGGACAATCTGCTGCTGATTCTTCAGGAAATTCAGGATAACAATGAATTAAATTATATTTCGGAAAAGGACATGGAGGAGGTATCGAAATACCTAAATGTTTGCATGGCCGAAATAACCGGGGTGGTTGGGTATTATAGCATGTTCAGCACAAAACCACGGGGAAAAAACCTGATCAGAATTTGCTGTTCGCCCGTTTGTTGCATGGTTGGCGGTGAAAAAATTGAACGGATTTTTAAAAATGAACTGGGAATCGGAATTGGCGAAACTGACAAAAACAATGAATTTACCATTGAGGAGACTGAATGTCTTGGGCAATGCGGAAACGGACCGGTTATCATGGTAAATGATAAAGTTTACACTGAACTGTCGGCTGAAAAAATCAAAGAAATAATTAACAAACACAGGCATAATGCAAATGGAAAGAAATAAAATTCTTACCGGACTTTTCGGAAAAATTTCGCCAACCTCTATTAATGATTATATTGAACATGGCGGATATTCGGCTCTGAAAAAAGCCCTGAAAATAAAACCTGCCAATATCATCCATGAAGTTTCAGAATCGGGATTGAGAGGCCGCGGCGGTGCCGGATTCCCCACCGGATCAAAATGGGGATTCACTGCAAAGGAAATTTCTGATCAAAAATATGTGATCTGCAATGCCGACGAAGGCGAGCCCGGCACGTTCAAAGACAGGTTACTCATGGAAAACAACCCGCATTTGCTTATCGAAGGGGTTATCATTGCTGCTTATGCCATCGGCGCATCTGAAGCAATTATTTATATTCGCGGCGAATATTACGAATCAATCAAAAAAATCCTGAAAGCCATCAAAGATGCCAACAAGGAAGGGCTTTTAGGAGAAAATATCGAAGGTACTGACTTTTCACTGAATATCTCCATCAAAAAAGGTGCAGGATCATACCTCTGTGGCGAAGAACTTACGCTGATTGAATCGGCCGAGGGCAAACGCGGGCATCCCAGAATAAAACCGCCTTTTCCTGCGCAAAAAGGTATTTTTGGAAAACCTACCCTGGTTAACAATGTTGAAACTTTAGCCAACATTCCGTTTATCATCGCCCAAGGAGCTAAAGAATATAAAAAATACGGAGTTAAAAATGCTTTTGGTACAAAGCTTTTCACTATTTCGGGTGATGTGATAAAACCGGGAATGGTCGAAGCCAATCTGGGTATTACACTGCGTGAACTTATTTATAATCATGCCGGCGGAGTTTTAGGAAGCAAAAATCCGAAAGCGGTATTGCTGGGCGGTGCAGCCGGAACGTTTGTCGATGCTTCAATGCTTGACATTTCAATGGATTATGACAGTCTGGCCGCAACAAACACCACCATGGGCTCGGGCGCCATTATCGTCATGAACGAGTCAAGAAGTATTTATGAAATGTTACATTCCATCCTCAGGTTTTTCAAACACGAATCGTGCGGAAAATGCGTTCCCTGCAGGGTTGGATGTAAACAACTCCTTTTGCAAATGCAAGATCTTGAAAAATCAAAAGATAAAAATGCAGTGCTGGATGAACTTTTGAATGAAGCAAAATATATAGCCCGAAACTCACTTTGTCCGCTTGGCCAATCCCCTGTTCTTCCGGTGAGCACAGCAATAAGGTATTTTAAAAACGAACTTATCAGCAAGTAATTACAATGAGCAAGAATATCTCCATTACCATTGACGGGAAAAAAATTAATACCACCGAGGGCAAAAATCTTTTGCAGGTTGCCCTTGAAAATAAAATCGAAATTCCAAACCTTTGTTTTCACAGAAAACTCAGTCCTACCGGGGCATGCCGACTGTGTGTCACCAAAATTAAAAATATGCGGGGGTTTGTAACTTCCTGCTCTACTGCTGTGACCGACGGAATGGAGGTTACTGCCTTTGACGAAGAACTGGAGCAGGATCGCATGCATACAATGAGTCTGCTGCTTGCCGAACACAATGAAAGCTACGATCACACCTATCCGGATGAACTGAAAAATCTGAAAGAAAAATATGGTCTGGACAAAATCAAGGCCCGCAAGCATAAACCGTTAAAAACTGCCATCAACCATAAAGCAGACAACAGCTCACCCGTTTTAACCTACGACAGCTCAAAATGCATCAAATGTTTCAGGTGCATCAAGGCCTGCGAGGAAGTTCAGGGTAAATCCGTTTTGAATTTTCATGAAAGAGGTCTTGAATCCTATATCATTGCAGGAACAGGCATCTGGAGCAATTCAGAGTGTGACGGCTGTGGCGAGTGTGTTCAGTTGTGTCCCACAGGTGCGCTGGTTGAAAAACCCCATCGCAACGAAATAAATCTCGATAAAATTGAAAGAAAAGTCAAAACCACCTGTCCGTATTGCGGTGTGGGATGCCAGATTGAATTGTTCGTGCAAAACGGAAAAATCGTGCGATCAAACGGCATCGAGGGGGTTAGTCCGAATGACGGCCGGCTTTGTGTGAAAGGACGTTTCGGTTATGATTTTGTTGGCAGTAATGAAAGACTTACTACTCCGTTGATCAAAAAGAAGGGCAAATTTGTAAACGCCACATGGGACGAAGCACTAGATCTCATCGCCAAAAAATTCAATGAAATAAAGGAAAAATACGGAAACGATTCCATTGCCGGATATTCATCGGCCAAATGCACCAACGAAGACAATTATATTTTCCAGAAAATGATGCGTGTGGCATTCGGAACCAACAACATGGACTATTGCACACGCTTGTGCCACGCCTCCACGGTCACAGCCATGCTCAGATCTATTGGTGACGGAGCCGGAAGCAATTCCATTGAAGATTTCGAAACCACTGATTGCCTTTTCGTTACCGGCAACAACATCATCGAAACCCATCCGATAACGGCAACATACGTGAAACGTGGTGCTAAAAAAGGAATGAACATCATTGTTTGTGATCCCAGATGGACTCCGCTGGTTAAATACGCAAAAATCTGGCTGCAGCCAAAACTGGGTACTGATGTAGCTTTGCTAAACGGAATGATGCACATCATCATAAAAGAGGGCTGGTTTAACAAAGAATTTATCGAAAAAAGGATTGACCGTGGGATGGAAGCTTTTGAGGAGCTCAGAAAACTGGTTAAGAAATACAATCCGAAGATGGTTGAGAAAATAACCGGCGTTCCGGCAAAAAAACTATACGAAGCATCAAAAATGTACGCCCTCGCTCCCACTGCGATGATTGCAACCGGAATGGGCATGAGTCAGCAGGTTACGGGCACCCATAATGTTTTTTCTTTGCTGAATATGTGTTTCATCACCGGTCAGATTGGCCGTGAGCGCTGCGGAATCAATCCGCCCCGTGGACAAAACAATGTACAGGGAGCCACAGATGTTGGTGTATCTCCGCTTAATTATCCCGGATATATTCCCATCGGCAATGAGGAAAACCGAAAAAAAGTGGCCAAAATATGGAAAGTGCCCTTTGAAAAGCTTTCCGGCAAAGCTGGTCTGACCACCGTAGAGATAATGAAAGCCGCGCACGATGGCAAGATCAGGGGAATGTTCATCATGGGAGAAAATCCGATGGTAACCGATCCCAATCTTAATCACACCATTGCTTCGGTTAGGAAACTTGAATTTCTGGTTGTTCAGGATATTTTCCACACCGAAACAACACCCTATGCAGATGTGATTTTGCCCGCCTCATCCTTCGCCGAAAAAGAAGGAACATTTGTGAATTCAGACCGGCGCGTATTACGGGTAAGAAAAGCAGTAGAAATGCCGGGTGAAGCAAGAGAAGACTGGAAAATTCTATTGGAAATTTCAAAAAGAATGGGTACAGAAATCGGAAATTACAAAAACGCTTCCGAAATATTTGATGAAATAGCAAAAGTCACTCCGATCATGGCCGGAATCAGTTATAAACGTTTGGAAAAGGGAAGTATTCAGTGGCCGTGTCCGGATAAAAACCATCCCGGAACAAGTACCTTGTTTCTGGAAAAATTCAATACCCCAAATGGCAAAGCAAAATTAAATCCGGTTGATTATGCCGAACAAAGCGAAAAAGCCAGTCCGGAATACCCATACATTCTGAATTCGGGAAGGATACTTTATCAATATCACTCCTCAACGATGTCGCGAAAAAATAAATCGCTTACCGCTTTTGCGAACAAATCATACGTTTTAATACATCCTGTGGATGCAGAGAAAAACAAACTTAAAAACGGTGACCGGGTTAAGCTGACAAACATCAGAGGGGTATTGGAAACGACAGTTGAGATCACAGACGGAGTAACCATCGGGGAATTGTTTATGCCCTGGCATTATGGCGAGTCATTGGTAAACAGTCTGACACGCGATGAACTGGATCCGTTTTCAAAGATTGCACCATTTAAATTATCTGCGGTTTCGATAAAAAAAGCAAAATAGTGAACCCTGATTGGCAGGTTATTTACTTGGTTTCCATATCCATGTTTTATCTTTAGAAAGATAGCCATATTCTTCGCCCTTGGATATTTTAAAGATATTATCACCAAACCATTCGATTTTTTCGAATTCAGGTTCAACAATGACATTTCCCTTGTTATCGGCCAATCCGTTGTTGCTCATGGACTGATATCTGAAAAACCTATCGCCAATCCAGGTAAGTTCAGAATAATTCATTTTATACACTTCATCACCCGAAAATGATACAGCCGAATAGCCCTGGCGGTATTTGTATAGAATCAGAAGGTTAGATGAAACACTTGAGATTAAATAATCATTATCTACTCCGGTTAATTTTCTGCCAAATGCGTCAAAAAGGAAAATGCTGTCATTGTTATCAGCAAGAAACAAAGTATCATGTACCCTGGTTATTTTTCCGTATTCAAAGCTGATCAGCGTATCACCAGATAGTCCGATCATTCCCCAATTCTTACCTTTCACAACCGCACAGCCATGAAAAAAGTCCTCGGCTTTGGAATAACCCGCCGGTATCACCATTTGCCCCGAAGTATCAATATAGCCATATCTGCTGCCATCCCTCACCAGAGATCTGCTTTGTTTAAAGTCATTTGCACTTTTGTATGCAGCCGGAATTTTTATTTTTTTATCCATAGTCATAAAACCGGTATAAACATCATCGCTGAAGCTCATCAATCCTTCAGAAGGCATGCCCAATTTTGAATAGCGTGCAGGAATAATTACTTTTCCGGCAGCGTCGATGATACCGTATTTATCTTTCTTTTTAAACCTAGCATAGCCCTGCTGATCAAAATCCGAAAGTGATGCATAGACAGGTTTGATAATTTCTTTTCCGGATTTATCCACAGCGCCATATTTTCCCTGATAAATTACCACACCCAATCCATTCGAAAAATCGTTGCATTTACGATATACAATCTGGTTAATATAATCTCCATTTGTATTGATATATCCGTAACCAGCTCCTTTCGGAACAACACAAATGCCTTCATGAAATTGTCCCGGTTTCTTAAAACTGTAATCAATATTCAGATTTCCCAGCGTATCTGCGAATCCGTATTTCATTCCATTTGACACAGCTGCCAGTCCCTCTGAAAATTTTTCAGCCTTTGCAAACTGAGCTTCAATGACTGTTTTGCCATTTTGATCGAGAAATCCAAACAACCCGTTATTATAATATTTCATCCTGTTTTCGGAATAATCTTCAATATAATCAAAAGAACAGTCAGTTAAGTAGGTTCCCGACTCATCCGACAATCCATATTCGCGGTTAAAATTCCTCAGAAAAAACAAGCTGTCACCCATTCCGGCTATCCTTTCAATAGTATTATATTTAAAAGCCAGCAAAACCGTATCGGGAGTTATAATTCCGGTGTAACCATTTTTATTTACTATTGCAGTTTTATTTATAAACCGTTCGGCATAATCGAACTGCGCATCTATCTTTATTTCGGAATTATCGCCAATATATCCCCATTTGCCTGATGTAATAAAATTTCTCAGGTATGCTTCAAAAGAGCTGATGGTAAAAGCTTCCCAAACGGAAGTGCGGTATCTTTTATCAATATCCCCATAAATATTAAAAAGTGCCATGCCATCATAAGAATCGCCGATATACGCATACCTTGATTTTCCCAACCTTCCGTTTTTATGAAGCATGGCAAAGGAATTATCTTTAAGAAGACAGCGGGCATAAGTCTTTTTTCTTAAATCATCGGTAACAATATCATAAATAACCAGAGGCGTAACGAATTTTCCGGTTTTTTCATTTACAACACCATATCTGATAAAAAAAGAATTTTCAATGGAATAGCGTCTCATAACGATAACCATACTGTCATTTACCAGATTTCGGTATATCTGTAAATAAAGGGGCTTCATAATTATGCTGTCCTTGTCGTTTTTTAGTCCCCACCTTCCAAGCGTATCAACATAAAACCAATTTCCATCTCGTCTGTTCAGATTTATATTTACCCTGCGCGAAGCATTGGCAAATAAATTTGTGAGATTTGAAGCATTTTTATCCACATTGATCCTGCCCACTTCTTCAAAAGTTTCGCGGGCCGATTCCTCGCCGTTGGTTTTAACATTTATCAATGTAATTGCATCGCCATTGTAAATTTTCACTGTACGTCCCTTGCAAAAGATATCATCAGCCAAACCAGTCCACAATTCCTGTCCGGAAATTGAATAAACTGAGTAGGATGTTAAATCATTGCAGATAAAGAAGTTTTCGTTCTTAATGATCATATCATGTTTGCAATCAATAATTTTGTTGCCATTGACAGAATACAACCCATAGCCGGCATCCATCTGGACTAAAAAATATGAATTTTCGAAATAGTCAATAACATTGGCATTGACGGGAATAATTTGGGTACCCAGACTGTTAATCAATCCTTTTTTGCCATTACGGTGTACAAGAAAGAGGTCTGCACTGAAAAATTCAAAATCAGAAAACTGACCGGGTTCAATAATCATTTTCTTTGCGGGGACAGAAAAAAGGCCGGCATTGGTATCTTTTTTAAGACGGATGCATTTTCCTTCGGCTTTTACGTCATCCCAGCGGGTGGTGTCAAAGAAGGCTCCTGCAGTATCGGCAATCATAAATCCCTGCGAATCTCTTACCAGCACAGCTATTTTTTCCAACGATGTAACAGATGAGTAAACAACAGGTAAAATTTCTTTCCCATCAATAGTAAACAAACCATATTTGTTGTTTTTAGAAGCGACAATGCAGGAAAAAAGAGGTTTTATTTCATTCCAGTCTTTGCCTTCAATCGTTTTTCCGTTAATCCGAACAGCTGACCATTTGCTGTTTTTTTTCACGATAAATACATCATCAGTTAAATATTTAACCTCAGAAACAGAATCTCCGATTTGAATCATATTTCCTTTCAGAATGTCAAGAATGGAAAAGTTTTGATTGTTTCCTGCCAACACATAATTTCCCTTTAAAAACCGGAGTTCCGAAAAAGCAGGATGCATAATTATTTTGAGAGAACTGTCTGCAAGTCCGAAAAGTCCGTTCAACTCAATTTTAATAAGATTGTCACCATCAAAAGGATAAATATTATCGTAATGTGCAGGAAAAACGATATTTCCGGTTTTATCAATGAGAGCAGTCTTTCCGTTGGTTTTAACGGGAAGATACCCGAAAAAATCACCGGATTTTTGCCCTGCACATTCAAGCAAGAAAAAAGCAGGGATAAATAGTAATATTATCCTTAAAAGTTTCATTTACAGAAAGATCAGACACTTTTCATTATAATCAGAAAATCCTCAGGTTTTTCAATTTTTCTTTCAATGGTTTTCATATTGAAAGTATAGACCGGACTTTTCTGTGCTTTAATTTCATCTGTATTAATATTCTCAAAATCCCTGATGGTGAATACGGCAATTTTATTACCCGGAATAACGGCAACAAGTTTATTGGTATTATCGGGTTTAAAGGCAAATTTATCCCAATCGGAATAGGCATATTTAACCAGGGATTTTTCGTTGTCAGAAATCAGATAAATGATGATGTCGTTTTTATCAGGAATTTCGGCATCAAATTTAAAATCAGCTTTCACAGCAATAACCGATGGTTGTTTCATATATCGATCCCAGTTATAAATACCAAATGAAGAGATATCATAAGAGCGAAGAATATCGGCTTGCAAATTTGCCATTTCCTCTTTTTGAACCCTTTCGGTAAATTTTTCCCTATACATACCCATTTGTTCCTGAAAAATTTCCATGGCAGCATTGAAATCATCGCCAATAAGCACAGCCGAGATGGTTGTTTCAAAAGCTTTTTGGTTGCTTGTGAGTTTAAGTTTATACTGACCGGCTTCAGAATTATAGGGAATCAGGTCCATGCTAGCCCATTTTTCACGATAAATCCACTTATTTTTTGATGGATCTTCCCTGTCAACCGTTCCTGTATATTTCCAGATTACCGATCCCAGTTCCTTAAGTTCAGGAAACTGATTATAAAACACTTTAAAATCAAGATACGTGCCACCCTTTTCATATTTGAGCGGTTTCACAGGTTTGTCGCCCAGAGCAGACAGTGAGTCCAGAACTCTTTTCTTTGTAACATTAATTTCAGACCTGCCGGTTGTAATATACTGCCAGTCTCCCGATTTCTCATCAAGAGCATAAAAACCAAAATCTTCACCCTGATTGAAGGAAGCCAGGTTAACACTGATTTTTGATCCTTCGCGGATAAAAATTTCCGAATTACCCGCATAACCGCGTATGTCAAACATTCCCGCAGTTTCAAAATCATATTTCACACCTGCACTATCGTATGACATTGGAATTCCGGCCAAAATTATATCATAGGCATTATGAAATTCACGGAAATCAATTTTCACCGTACCGGTAACCGATTCGCCCGAAGCATCAACAAAAGCATCCGGGGGCACTACAATTGAACCACCATTGTCAAGATGGATTACCCCACCTTTATTTGCATCAAGATTAAATGGGGAAAACTTCACATCCACGCCTTCAAAAGCAGGGGAAAGGACTGTAGAGACAGCCGCGGTGTTTTTTTCAGTTTTGCAGGTAACCAGCAAAAAGCCGGCTAATGCAAAAAAAACGGCGAATATTATTTTTCTTTCCATGAGTGTTAGGTTTTTTAGGATCAATGTTACAATTTTATAAACGAAAATAATCTTGTAAATGTTATAGTTGTTTGTCAAAATATTTTAAAAGCCTTATCTGGTATGATTTGCGAAGGATAAAAAGTTTTATGGAAAGTTATCTCATAGAAAAATACATGATTTTTGTTTCCTCCTTTTTTTTGGTATTTTTGTCATACCTACTGATTATTTCTCAGGAATTAATATAAACAAAATGGATCAGAAAACCATATCAGTCGTAATTTCAGTTTACAATGAAGAAAAAGGATTGCCAGATTTCGGCAGGTCGCTTGTTGATGATTTAAAAAAAATGCCACAATACAAGTTTGAAATTCTTTGGGTAAATGATGGAAGCACAGATAAATCGCAAAAAGAAATTGACTTAATAATTAATTCTGTAAAAGCAGAAAACACCAACCATACAGGTATTGAATTTTCAAAAAACTATGGTCATGAAGCTGCAATGATTGCCGGAATTGATCATTCGACTGGCGATGCAGTGATCTGCATGGATGCTGATGGTCAGCATCCCCCATCAAAATTGGGTGATATGATCAAAAGTTTTTTAAATGGTTCAGATATTGTACTTACAGAAAGAACCTCAAGGAACGATGCCGGCTTTTTTTCAAAAATATTTTCAGGTGTATTTTACAGGTTTTTAAATTCTGTCTCAACATTTAAGTTCAATAAAAACTCTACCGATTTTTTTCTTGTATCACGTCAGGTAGCTACAGTATTAAGAGAAAATTTCAGAGAAAACAACCGGTTTATCAGAGGGTATATTCAATCGGTAGGCTTCACAAAGGACATAGTTAGCTTCGAGGCTCCCGACCGGCAGCACGGAAAAACCCACTACTCTTTCAAACGGTTGCTTAAACTTGCTATCAATGCGGTTTTTTCTTTTTCTGATAAACCTCTCCGGTTGGCAATTGTTTTCTCGGCCTTATTTATTCTGTTCACTCTTGTTTTCGGGGCATATAGTCTTTACGCTTATTTTTTCTTTGAAACGCCCCCTTCAGGATACACAACCATTGTACTTTTTCTTTCATTTTCCTTTTCGGTTTTGTTTTCTATCATTACCGTTCTGTCGTTATATTTCGAAAAAGCACTTCACGAAATCAGAAAAAGGCCCATCTACATTGTTAAAAGTATTCGAAAATAAATCGTTTTCTGAAACAGTTAACTGAGTTTTCAAACCATATTAAATGGTTGTATAAGTGGACATCTCATATTATTAAAAGTAAAGCATAGTAATTTGCATTTTTATTTCAAAAAATGAGGAATTAGAAGTACATTTATAAGAAGTAAAAAACCAAATTAAATGGAAACAAAATTCAAATTCTTATACATTGCAGGCGTTGAATCGCTTGACAAGTTAATAGAAAAAAAGTATCAGGGCGAGGATGTTTATGTTGAAATAATTTTTTACCCGGATCAATTAAGTTTTTCATTTAATGAATACAATGAGACTATTCCCATTTCATCAATTTCTAAGATTCAATTATTGGCTGAAGATGGTTTTATTGTAATTACATTTCAAAACAATGATTGTATATTCAATTATGATTTCTTTATTACATTTGAATTACTAGACCTGATTTACAAAACCGGGCATGACAAATTTTTACCTGATGCACTCAAGCTAAGGTATATTCAAATGCAGGACAGAGAATTATTCAGAATGATTTCCAAGGAAAGAGAAAGTATGCCCGATTATGAATATTTTCACTATTTTGACGGAATTGATGAATTGCAATATAAATTTATTTCTGAATCCTTTGCTTTTCAAGCATTAATAGAAGCGCCATTACTTTATATTAAGTATCTTGACTCTGGCGATCGGGAGTTGGGCATGCTAATAACTTGCAAATCCATATATTGTCCTGAAAACTCAATTGAAATAAGTGAAATTCAAAATTTCAGAATTGTCGGAACCTCATCTTCAATTACTTGTTATATAAATGATTGTACGTTTACTGATATTTATTTACCCGTCAGAAGTGATTACAGACACAATAATCATCTTTTCAGCTCATACCAGGAATTTCCGGCTAAAAAGATTGAATTGCTTATCAAAAAAATATGCAATCATATAAACCAACAAAGGGATAAAAATTACAAACCTCTTGATTTGACTAATCAAGACGATTAATAATTTTTATTATCATTACACTTAATGACTTTATTTTAACATTCCTATTATTGTTGTTTATAAAGAGGTTTTAGGTATGGCAGAATAAAACAATATTAATTGTTTAAATTTGTAGGAAATAGGTGTGAATCGGAAAAACCACCGCCCGAAAACATTATAAGAAAGATGGTTACTTTTGCGGCGCAAATGAAAACGATTTTCTAATGCAAGGAAAAAAGGAAGAAAAACTCTTAAAACCTTGCATTTATTAATATACAAATCAATAATAAAAATCTATATATCAATTTGATATCAGTTTTTCAGCAATACCCAATAGTATAAAAAACATAATTGGCCGACATCAGAAAAATATAAGATAAGGGCAACTGAATTAAATTTCAATTATTAAAGTAAACCGATAGTCATTTACTATTTTAAAGTATTTTCATTATATTTGAAAACGAATGAATTTTTGAGAATAGTGGTGTAATGAGAATATGCACTTTTTATTACAAACTTTATGACCAGGAAAGAACATCTTTATTTCTGTAAAAAATGTTTGAACAGAAAATTTGATCCAATGCAGGGATTAATCTGCAGTGTAACAGGCAAAATAGCTGATTTTGAATCATCTTGTTCAAATTTTAAGGCGGACGAATCTGTTAAAGAGGATGTCCCTGAAGAAGTACCGGGAGAAACCAATGAAGAAATTCTCATTAAACTTGATGACAATTTCCGGGAAATATTAAAAATACACCAGAATTTTTCATACGCTGTAGCCGGAGGAATATTTGCAGCAATAATCAGCGCATTTCTTTGGGCTGCTGTAACAGTTGCAACCAAATTCCAAATTGGTTATATGGCAATTGGTGTTGGATTTATTGTCGGATATTCGATTCAGTTTTTTGGTTTAGGGGTGGATAAAAAATTTGGATATCTTGGGGCAGTCCTTTCGGTTTTTGGTTGCTTGTTAGGTAATATACTGACTTTGATCGGACTGGCAGCAGAAGAAGGAAATTTAAGTATTATTGAGGTTGTTTCATTTGTTAACTTCCAGATTTTAATTGAAGCTCTTGTCGAAACATTCAGTCCGGTCGAAATATTTTTCTACGGTATAGCCGTTGCCGAAGGATATAAATTTGCTTTCAGAAAAGTCACTGTCAGAGAACAGATTGCCTTTAAAAGTTCAAAATATGACGGAACTCCGGCATTTAATTTTCTCCGTTCACCCTTATATGTTGTTTCGATAATTGGATCGGCAATATTTTTTATTTCATTTTTCCTTACTTTAAACAGTGAATCCTATTTTTCTCAGGAACCTGAAGTAATTTCCGGTGATAATCCTATTTATAATGGTCAGGGCAATAAAGAATCTCCCTATAGGTCTGAAGGCAAAACTTTCAGGGGAAAAGAAGAGGGAAAATGGACTTATTATTATGAAAATGACAGTGTTCAATCGACAGGTTATTACAAAGAAGGAATTCAGGACAGCACATGGATGTGGTTTGATGAAGCAGGTACATTGCTGGCTATCGGCAACTTCAAGGATGGTTTGGAAGAGGGAGTCTGGTTCAGTTATTACAACAATAAAACGCCCATGGATTCCGGAAGTTACATTAATGGCAGAAAAAACGGTATATGGAAAAGCTGGTACGAGAATGGAAATATTTCAGAAATTGGCAATTATATTGAAAACCATTACGACAGCATCTGGAATTTCTATTACGATAACGGAAAGTTATCAGCAACAGGAAAAATGAAAGATGATCTAAAAACTGACAAATGGATATATTATTACAGAAACGGTAAAATCTCAGCTATTTTGATGCACAAGGACTCAGATGAACCTATAATTCTGGATTATTGGGATCAAAAGGGCAATCATCTGGTCACAGACAGGAACGGAAGCTATAAATCATATTCAGAAAACGGAAAGTTGGTAATAACAGGAAATGTGTCAGGAGGGGTAAGAACAGGAGTATGGATGTACTATCATGACAACGGAAAAAAAATGGCTGAACATGAATACAAAAATGGTCTATTATTTATAAAAAATTCCTGGGGTCGAGATGGCACTGAAGAGGTTATTGACGGAACAGGCATTTACAATTCCTATAATTTTACTGATACTCTTGTAACCGAAAATGGAGAAATTAAAGAAGGTGTCAGGGATGGTTTGTGGACTATTTATTACCCAACCGGAGTAATTCTCCAGGAACAAAGGTATATTAAAGGTGAAATGACCGGCCAGCAAACCACATCTTACCCCTCAGGATTGCTTTTTTGCTATGGAAATGTAGTAAAAGGTAAAAGAGAAGGTCAATGGATTTGGTACAATGAGAATGGGAACATCTCTTCAACTGCTTACTTCAAAAACGACAAAAAAGAAGGTGTTCAAATAATCTGCAGTTCCAACGGCGACAAAGTTATGAAGGAAATATATAAAAACGGGATCCTAATCAAAAAAATCAGATTATTGGAATACAGTAATTAGTCTGCATTTATTTCAAAACTCAAAATAATAAAGAGTCTTAACCGCCATAAGCTGACAAGGCATCAATAAAACAATTTTTTTAAATTCGACCCTTCCGAGAACTAATATTTATATACTTTTGCCGGGGTTTTAATAAAATCATTTAACAACAAAAAAATGAAAAAAATACTATCATTATCAATTGCAATTTTATTTACATCAATCATGTTTACAAATTGCAATAAAAACTCTGAAAAGGAAAAACAATCAAAAGGTGCAACCGAACAAACAAAGGAATCAACTGATGAGCTGAAGGAAGAAGCTTCATCAGAGGTTTCGAATTATGATTTACTTCAAGGTAAATGGCAACACACTGAAGACAAAACCAATTTTGTGGTTTTTGAAAATAACCTTCGAAAGGAAATTGCTGCCGGAATGGACGAATGGGACAGTGAAGAATTTGTTTTATCTGACAAATGCCTTAATGATTTTAATAAGGATAATAAAACCGAAGGTGAAAAGGACAGATACATCACATGCAAAGCTTCTGATTTATGCTGGTACATCCTTGAATTAAATGAAACTACTTTATCTCTTTCTTATATGGGAAGAGGCAATACATTGAATTACAAAAAAGTTCAATAGATTAATCTTAAACAACGGTTTTGGGATTCGGTATTTTACAATTCTTCATTTTCTCCTGCATGAGATTTGTTTTCATTTCCGCCGCAAAAAAAAATATCCTACAAAGATATTCCCGCGCGGCGTTTTTATACTTAAAAACTAACATTCTACAGAGAGTAAGGTGCTCTGCACCTTATGAATAAAAAAGGTGCAGAGCACCTTACTCTTTGTAGAAAATGGCTATAAATAGGAAAAACCGCCGCACGAATACAGTTTTAAATAAAAGATGCTTTTTGCGGCGGAATTATATGGCATCATCAAAACCAGTATTTATTTTATCCAAAATGATTTTCATTAATCCCTATTCTGCAAACGTCAACCCCTTCAGTTTATCCCATGCCCCGCGGGTGAAATCGGGAATTTTTACCGGAGCAGAATTGTTCAGCACCGACTGTTCAGAAAGCTCAACAATACATGACCATTCGGCTGCATCATAAACATCTTCATCAAGTGGCAAACCTTTTCGGAGACAGTAAATGAGCCTGTAATCCATGATGAAATCCATTCCGCCATGTCCGCCCACTTTGCGCGCCAATTCTCCTATCTCTTTTGAAAAGGGATGCTCATATTTGGTAAGCACCGAGTCCATTTGCTGCTGATTTAAAAATGAATGCCCGTTTGGCTCCAGCGCAATAAGTTCATAAGGGTATTTCTGGGCAAATGCTTTTGTTCCGCTTACAGTGTGCAGGCGGCTATAGGGGCGCGGACTGGTCACATCATGCTGCACCATTATTGTTTTGCCTTTAGCCGTGCGGATGATGGTGGTATTCATGTCGCCCAGCTTGTAATTGGTTTTGCTGTATTCTGATTTCTCTCCGAACTTCTCCTTTGCATATTCGGTCATACCAACCTGACTGGTAGACATGGAAACAAGATAATCCATTTTGTCGCCACGATGGATGTTCAGAATCTGGCAAACGGGACCCAAACCGTGTGTAGGATATGGATTTCCGGTATGTCCGGTATTATATTTTAACCGCCACATATCCCAGTAACCGGTTTTTTCATCAAAATTGAGCCATCTGAGATCGTGTATGTATGCGGCCTCGCAATGCATCACTTCGCCAAAAACGCCCTGCTGCGCCATGTTCAGCGTAGCCATTTCAAAAAAGTCGTAGCAGCAATTTTCAAGCATCATGCAATGCCTGCGGGTTTTTTCGGAGGTATTTACCAGTCTCCAGCAATCTTTTAAATTGGTGGCAGCCGGAACCTCAACAGCAGCATGCTTTCCGTGTTCCATTGCATACACAGCTATGTCAGTATGCGAGAGCCAGTCGGTACAAATATAAACCAGATCAACATCTTCGCGTTCAACGGCCTTTTTCCAACTGTCCTTTCCTGAATAGGAAGCAGCAGCAGGCCTGTTGTTTTTTTTCAGTATTGCCTGACAAGAGTCAACGCGTTCGGGAAGCATGTCGCACAAAGCAACCACTTCAACACCCTCGACATACATATATCTGCGTACAGCTTCGTTTCCGCGCATTCCGAGGCCAATAAAGGCAATCCGAACAGTGTCGATGGGTTCGCACTTCAGTTTTAAGACATCTGTTTGTCCGGCAGGACGCTCAGGTACAGGAAACTCAATAAACTTCTGAGTTTGGGAAAATGCCAATACATTGATCAGCAGGAAAGAAAGGAAAAACAGTTTTTTCATAACAGAATTTTTTAGTTTTCACAAATATAATGGTTTGAGGGGAAAGATACAAGGTGATGGGGTGACGAGGTTACAGGGTGACAAGGGTACAGGGTTACAGGGTTAAAGTTTATTGGGATGATTGTACAATTCCTTTCATTATTTCAAAATTGTTTTCCAGGATTTCGACTTGCCTGAATTGTGCACAGACTCTGTGCAAATTATGGTTTGAATGATGGATTTTGTAGTATTTATCGCCATCTAAATAATCGGTCAGGAACCTTAACCCCATAATAAAAGTCATATATTTTGCGGAAAAAGCAAGATTTGATATTTCCTCTGAAACAAGAAACTGTTTGGTTGAATACAAATATCCCTTAACATATGCTTCAAACAAACCAATGTCAATACCAACCTTGGTCAGATCCTGTTCATCCTCATCAGCCATTGCAGCGCCTGTTCTGATGGCATCACCAAAATCAAACAGCACCGAACCGGGCATGACGATATCCAGATCAATGACGCAAAGGGCATTGTCGTTTTTATCAAATAGAATATTGTTGATTTTTGTGTCGTTGTGGGAAATTCTGACAGGAATTTTACCGTCATCAATCAGTTGCTGCAATGAAATCATTTCAGCTATCCTGTTTTCAACAAACTGCACTTCCTTTTTAACCGAATTTAAACGGTTAACATGGTTTTCTTTAACTACTTTCAGAAATTTTTGATACCGCGATTTCATGTTATGAAATTCAGGGATTATCTCATGAATCAGCTTCGGATCCAGATCTGAAAGAATTTTCTGAAACAGTCCGAAGGTGTGCGCTGCGTTATAAGCTTTTTTCTCACTGTCAATACGGTCGTAGCAAATGCTGTTTTCAATGTAATTGAACATCCGCCAGCAGCCGTTATTATCGTCCCTGAAAAAGTAATTCCCGTCCTTACACGGAATCAGATAAAGGGGTTTCAATGAAAGGTCTATATAATCGGCAGTTGCAATTTTCCTGTTGTAATGATCTGTTATTACCAGAATGTTTGATGTAAGATTTTCAATATTTTTAAAGATGGCAGTATTTACTTTCTGCAATATGAATTTTTTACCCGTAGTATCAACCAGATAGGTATCATTGATGTGCCCCGAACCAAATCTGACAATTGATTTTACAGTTTCGCCAAAATCAAATTTAATCGCAATACCATTTAGCTTTTCCATTCTCAACCAATAAAATAATTACCTGCAAAACCTACTCCGGCTCCAAGTATTGCCGAAAAAATCAACATGGGAATGATGGCCTTTTTGTCGGCTGACGAAACAATGATTAACACCGGAATCAGCGCCAGCTCGGCAATAATAATTCCCTTTAGCCAGGGTTCAATGTTCCATGCTACAAACGGAATCACCAGACCAAGAAACACCCATTGCATAAACGCTGATGCACAGGCAGTCCGGTAAAGTTTCTGAATAATCATCGGCACCACATCGATAATTCCGGCAGCAATTCCTATTGCCAAAGCTGTTAATATATCTGAAGTATCCATATTATTTCTTTTTAAGTGCGGTAATGTAAATTTTCTTTATGCTGTTTTTTTCATCACTTTCGATAACAGATCTGAACACTTTTTCAAGATCGGCATTGTATTTTGTTTTCATCAGATAAATTCTGGAAAGGGCAAATGCTGCACTCCATCTGACTACTGTTCCGGGATGTGCCGTATTTTCCAGAAGATTTGCAACCGGCTTTTCCATTTTTGTAGGAAACAGATGTGCAATATTTCCAATTACTCTTGCCGATTCCCATTTAATCCGCGGTGCCTTTTCAGTTAGAGTTTGACTAACAAAATCAAGTGTTTTGGCAGTTGCCAGTCCGGGCTTTTGCTGCGTGGCATATTCCACCGCTTCAATGCAGGTGGCTTTATCAGCATCTTTTTTAAGTCCGGATGTATATTTCAGAATTTCATCCGCAGATATTTTTTCCTCAAGCAAAAGAGAAGCGAGTTTTTCATTTCTTTCTTTGGCTTTTAGCGATTTATCACCTAAAATTTCTTTAATCATTTCCATATTATTGAATTGTCAGTTTAAAGAATGCCGATTCAAAGGGCTTTAATTCTGAAGTTTGCTTTTCAAGGGATATTCCGTTTGAATCTGTCCGGATCACTTTGAAGGGCTTGCCTGTCCGGCTGTTCACCGGTTCAAAAACAGTTGTTTTTCCGGCAGTTTCCCTGACATGCATTTTCAGACTTGCGCCATCATCCTCGGGTACTGATGAAACCAAAACCGTTCCGGCAGGCCATCCCTTGATAAACGAATCAGAATCTTTGTTTTGGGCTGTTCCGCCACCCGGAATAATACGTGTCAGGAATGGTATTTTATTACCCCAGCCAAACTGAGTGGCAAAGTCATTTGAAACATCCTGAGAACTGGTGATAAAGTATGACCATGCATATCCACCCCGCTGATCGGCATTGAAATTGGTGGTCCAGTAATTGTTCATGGGCCATGAAAACAAATGGGTTGAGCGTGAACTGACTGTATAAGCATATCTGCCGGTGTTGATATTTCCCGGTTGAATCAATGGCATTTCATTGCAACTGAAAACAATTTGTGATGTGGCATTTCTCACTGCCGAAAAACCCTGTATGGTGTACCAATCGTTTGAGGAACCCGGAATCTGATCTTTATCCGGCTGGATTATCCCACCCGGAACTTCGATAAAATGCTTGCCGTCCTTAACATCAAAGGGGAAAGCAATATAAAAGCTCTCGGGGTCTGTGATGCTTTTTTTAATGATTGAGCAGGCAACTTCAATTCGTTTTTCCTGATTGTACAACCGGTATTCAATGGTGAATCCACGTGGACCTTCGGCTGTAACAGACTCTCCGTAAAATTTGATACTGTTCCATATTTCCCCTGAAATCTGCGAATCAAACCAAATGGTATCAAGTGGCGATCTTTTAAAGTCGTTGAGTTTTTTGCTTTCCATTTGCTCTCTGTTTGCCAGCTGTTCAAGAATAAACTCGCCAAGCTGGTATTTTGCCTTGGCATCAATGAGTTCCAAACCCGAATCTTTATCGGTTATGGAATTTAACGCACCCTTTTTTAAATCGGCAACCATTTTGTACCACTTGTTTTCGAGTACAGTTGTGGTTTTATCTGAAATTTCATCTGAAATATTCTCAACAGGTCTTATGGAATATTTTTTAAAGCCAAAAGCCGGTATGTCAGAAATATAAATACTCCAGTAAGTTCCATCCGACCGGTGGTTTAATGCCTGAACGGGAAGCCTGTTTCCCTCTTTGTCAAAGATTCCGGCTGTCATTCCGCGCGGCACTATCTGGTGGTCAATATACACTGTGGTTACTCCGGACCGCACCCAGTTAAGCGTATTAAAAACGACAAAAACAGGATCTTTTTCCCTTTGGAAAAGTGTCTGGAGCAATCCCATGGTCTCCTCTCCTATTCCGGCATTCCGGCGGTTTGCTTCCCACGCATAAGATTCCTTGAGAGCCCTCTGTTCCATGGTCGGAAGTGAAAAAGGTTCGCGGACCGACTCTGAATATCCGGTGGTATGCTCGGTATAAAACAGCAGTGCTTCGAGGGCAAGCTTAATTTTTTCATCCATCTGTTCCGGCAACTTCATTCCGGATAGTGCAGCCATGGAAAGTCCGGACAAATTAGCCGAAAGCGAAGCAGATGCCTTACGTGTTGTTGCCACCTCACGAGCCGAAGCACCAAACCCATCGGTCCACCAGTCGGGCCAAGCACCCCTGATAACCGGAAATTCGGCCGAATAATTTTTCTCCATATTGCTAAAGAATGTTCCTGCAAGTGATGTGGTAATCTTTGGCCATTCAAAAACTTCATTCCACTTTTTAATGATATCAGAAGCAGTGGTTGACGGTGGTGAATTGTCGGTCATATAGCCCGAATGCTGAATGGCAATCTCATTGTATTTATAATCTTTCAGTTCAAGCGAAGCCAGATAGTTAAAAAGGTTCACCTTAAACTTGTCGAAATCACCGGTATGAATTTCAAGCACGGTATTTCCGGTCATATAGTGTTCGGCCCTGAAAGTCAGGGTTCTTTTTCCCGAGGGAGATTCCCACCAGAACAATGTTGGTTTATCAAAGCTGATCAGCGCCCTGTGACCATGCGTTCCCATGTTCAGATATTTGATGCCCATTTCGGGGAAAAACTCGCTGAAGCACCAGCCAATTCCGTTCACGTCATTTTGCATGGCCAGTTCCACAGGTACTCCCAGCTTTTTAATGTTGGCAACAGCGGCAATGGAAGCGGCCAGAATCTGTTCATCGGGTATCTCGTCAAAATTGAAATACATTCCGGTTACCTCTATCCTGCCCTCTTTGATTCTTTTAACCAGCCGTTTAACCTGGGCTTCGGGGCGACATTTGAGATATTCATCAACAGCCCAGGAAGCTTCGCAAGTCCAGCGGAATTTTGCGTTTTCGGGATAATCATCGGTCAGATCACAATAGTCAAGCGCATAATCAATATACCTGAGATGTTCGGCCAGAATTTCAGTCTGCGATCTGGTATAACCAATATCCGTATGGGCATGCTGGATGAGGTCAACCGTCCATTTCCTTACCGGCTTGATCATAACGGCTTTTTCAAATGAAAGGTCACCCGTTTTGATGGAAATCTTTACTTTTTTTGGTTTTTCTGAGGGAGGAATACCGATGTTAACAGAATTGTAGCCAAACTTTAAATCAACGGTATCAATGGGTTTGTTGTCGGCATAGATAACAGATTCGGCAGGCCGGTCAAAGTAGAAAATACCGGCTTCAACAAGTTGTAACGGGTTTCCCTTATTTTTCAGGATGGCAGAAAAAGTTCTGATTCTAACTTCAGTCTTTACCTGCATTTTATAGGTCATGTACCAGGAGCTGAGGTTTGACTTGCTGCCAGTAACTTTGATATTCACTGGCTTTCCCGACTGAATTTTTTCCACAGGAATTCTGAGAATCATGTATCCATGATGGTCTCCGTACTGGTCGAGAAAAATTGAGTTGAAAGAGAGTGAGGAACCATCATCATTTTTCACTTCCCATTTGGCTTTGCCATCGGTATAAAAAGTGAATTTCCATTTATCATCGGCAGTCAGATCCATTGCAGCTTTTCCGGGTCCTGAGCCCAAAGCAGCTATCCAGACAAAAGCAGCGTACTTTTTTCCTGATGTATTTCCCGGAACATCAGTTTGCCACTCCATAAAATCTTTTCCTCCGGTTGCCCTAACGATCAGACTGGCACGCAAACCAGGAACGCAGGAATGATAGTCGTAATCGGTGCCTGAAATTTTTGCAGAAAAACCATTGACAAGCAGGTCATCATCGTTGAAAACCGACTGGGAAAAAGCAGGTAAAGAAACCAGCAGAAATAAAAACGGAAAAAGAAATGTTATTTTCATAATAAATCACTTGAAATTTGTGATTCAAAAATAAGTAAACATTTTATTATTGTCTGAATAAAAAATAAATAATTAAGAATATGCGATTGATATATTCATTTGAAATTACCACCATTTAATATACTTTTAATTGACTGGACTGATAAACCATTTTATTCTACTTTTTTATTGTAAGATATCTATGACAGAAACATTCTCTGACACGAAGGGTTAATCTATATATGGAATTAACAAATTGTCACTCTGAAAGCCAATTATTATTCAAAGCCATTACAAATAAACATCATAATTTTATTTATTTTTATATTTTACTATTTTTGTTGAATTATAAACACCATACAATATGAGTAAATCAAATATTGATAAAGGCAATTTTTATGACAGGGTTTCGGATTTGCTAAAGCTGGCAAGGATAGCTGTTGTCCAATCGGTAAACAAAACAATTGTCAATACATATTTTGAAATAGGAAGGCTTATTGTTGAAGAAGAACAAAAAGGTAAATCCAAAGCAGAATATGGTCAAAGCTTAATTCCCGAATTATCACGCAAGTTAACAAGTGATTTCGGGAAAGGCTTTTCCACTACTAACCTTAAGCAAATGAGGACATTCTACCTTAAATACTCAAAAGGTCAGACAGTGTCTGACGAATTCAGATTGAGTTGGTCACATTATCTGATGTTAATGAGAATTGACAACGAGGAAGAGAGAAAATTTTATGAAATTGAATCAGCCGGGAACAACTGGAGTATACGAGAATTGCAAAGACAATTTGACACTGCCTTATATGAAAGATTAGTATTGAGCAGAAACAAAAATGAAGTAAAAAAACTATCTGAAAAGGGGCAAATTATAGAGAAAGCACAAGACTCGTTAAAAGACCCATATATTTTAGAATTTTTAGGCTTACCCGAAGAAACAAAATATTCTGAAAATGACTTAGAACAAAAATTAATTGACAAAATAGAACATTTTTTACTTGAATTAGGAAAAGGCTACACTTTTGTCGGTCGACAAGTCAGGTTCACCTATGATGACAAACATTTTCGCATTGATTTGGTTTTCTATAACCGCCTGCTTCAGTGCTTTGTCCTGATTGACCTTAAAATTGGAGAAATTACTCATCAGGACCTTGGGCAAATGCAAATGTATGTTAACTATTATGACAGATTTGTGAAGCTAGACACTGAAAATAAAACAATAGGAATTATCCTTTGTAAAAAGAAGAACGATGCGCTTGTTGAAATTACCCTGCCTGAAAACAACGAACAAATATTTGCAAGTAAATACCTGACAGTTTTGCCAGGTAAAAATGAATTAAAAGAATTAATAAATAACAAGCAGGAAGAATGAAAGCAAATGTTTTTTGTGATCTTGTTTGAAATATGATGATCTCAACCTGTTTTTTTAAATTCAATTTAATAGTCTATCTTTATGAAAATTAGTTTGGTTATTTAGCCAACATCAAAATTAAAATCCATGCAGGAAAAAAACGATCTACGACTTGCGGTACTGATAGATGCCGACAACATACCCTATTCAAACATTAAAGGCATGCTCGATGAGATTGCCAAGCTTGGTGTTCCTTCCATCAAAAGAATTTATGGTGACTGGACAAAGCCCACCATTTCAGGATGGAAGCAGTCGCTGCTGGAACACGCCATAACCCCTGTTCAGCAATATTCCTATACCAGCGGAAAAAACGCCACAGACTCGGCCATGATCATCGATGCCATGGATATTTTGCACTTACAAAAAGTTGATGGGTTTTGCCTCGTTTCGAGCGACAGCGATTTTACACGGTTGGCAACGCGGCTGAGAGAATCGGGTATGCTGGTTATCGGAATTGGTGAGAAAAAAACTCCCAATCCATTTATTGTAGCCTGTGATAAGTTTATCTACATCGAAATACTGGAGCGGGCAAAGACAAGTTCCATTAAAAAAGATAAAACAAAGACTTCAAAAAGTGAGCAGGTTGCCGCGCCAAAAGAGCACAAGCCAAGGGTGGAGCGCGTAAATAATAATATTATTCATCTATTGAAAAAGACTGTCGAAGATTTGGGCAACGAATCAGGATGGGCGTCAATGGCTGAGGTGGGCGGACTGATCATCAAGAAAAAGCCCGATTTTGACCCGAGAAATTATGGTTTTATGAAACTCACCCCACTGATAAAATCACTGTCAGAGCATTTTGAAATTGATGAAAAAGAAGTGGAGAAATCGCATATCAAGCATATTTATGTGAGGATTAGGAAGTAACCTGGAAATATATAATAGAAAGCTCTTTTAATTGTCGTCATTTTATTTTTTTTTGCATTTATTAATACATTTGCCCATCAATAAACTGATGAATCATGAAAGGTTTATACACAATTCTGCTGCTCATTTTATCCAACACATTCATGACCATGGCCTGGTACGGTCATTTAAAATTCAAAGAACTTAAGTGGTTTGAAAATCTGGGGTTGATTGCCATTGTGTTGATAAGCTGGGGACTGGCTCTTTTCGAGTATTTTTTTCAGGTGCCTGCCAATAGAATCGGGTATAAAGCCAATGGCGGACCTTTTTCACTGGTTGAACTGAAGGTCATTCAGGAAGTCATCACGCTGATTGTTTTTGTGGCTTTTACGCTCCTTTTCTTTAAAAACGAAACTTTCAGGTTAAACCATGTCATCGGGTTTGTGTTTTTGGTGCTGGCTGTTTATTTTATTTTTAAGAAGTAGCAAAATCAATTCAAAACATTATAAATGAAGGAAAGAATTATATTTTCATATTTCATAGTAATTTTTAATGCACTGATACTGCTTGTTAATCCTATGTTATTTGATTATTATTTACTATATGCTATTGTTATCTCCCTATTGATTACTTTTTTTTATAAAGTAAATAATAATATTACAGTCTTGGTTTTTAAAGTATTATTAGTTCCATTTTTTGCTGTAGCTGGTTTTTTAAGTATCCTAACGATTACCGTTAAATTTGACATTTGGGGAGGAGCCAATGGGGATATGGATTTAACGTTTATTCTTATTCCTTTTTTTTATGCAATAATTATATCTTTTAAGGTTTTTGCATTAAAAGAAATTCTTATTGTTTTTGATAAGGTTAAGTGGCTTATTGTTATATTTTATATGTTGGTATATTTACTAAAGGAATTTGGTTTTCTTGATTGGCTATATAAATTTTTTAGATAATCCTTCCCACTCTCAAGTCTCCCTGCATGGGGGTAGTTGACTTTGAATTTGTTTATCAGTGTTATTTTCACATTCCGCCGCTTATTGAATTTTTCTTTCTTTTTTGCCTTTTCAAGCGGCGGTTATTATCACACCTCTTTTCATAGGGCGTTGCCCTATGTTGTTGCTTTTGCCCCTTTGGGGCAGTCTACAAAAACCACTAACGCTGCTCTCCCAAGTCTCCCGACTTGGGAACTGTAATCTTAATTTGTCAATTTAAAAAAAATCCCTACTTTTATAATCAATAAAAACCCATGATTATGAAAAAATTTATACTTTTTGTTTTAGTAGCTGCCTTCTCGGGCACTTTATCCGCACAGCAATGGCTTCAGCCCGAATATTTCAAACCTGCTGATCCCCTGAATGTCAGTTTTTATGATATCCAGAACGCTTTCAAACTTTGGTCTGAAGGAAAAGACATCAGCGATTTAAAAGGATGGAAAAGATATAAAAGATGGGAATGGTTTTATGGACAGCGCATGGATGAAAACGGTTTTCTTCCCGATCCTTCAATAAACTGGAAAGAATGGGAACGTTTTAACCGCAATTTTCCAAAAAACCGCGATCAGTATAAAACCGCAAACTGGGTTTCAATAGCCCCTACTTCACTTCCGCCATCTCCTGAAGCAACAAGTATTCACGGTATGGGCCGTATCAACTGCATGACCTTTCATCCCACAGATGACAGCATCATGTTCATTGGAGCCTCTCAGGGCGGTGTTTGGAAAACTACCGACGATGGAAATACATGGACTTGCCTTACCGACGATGCCCCGATAATGCGCGTTTCAGCCATAGCTGTTGACCCCTCAAATCCTGATATCATTTATGTTGCCACCGGAGATATTGATTACATTGGATTCCCAACCATTCAACAGGGAAGAATTACCCAATACGGGGTTGGAATCATCAAAACAACCGACGGAGGGGAAACATGGAATACAACCGGACTGTCATTTGAACTTACTGATGAAGATAATTCGCTGATCAGAGCTATCATTGTTGATCCTTCCAATTCAAATCACCTTATGGCCGGCGGACCATGTGGCATTCACGTTTCCAATGATGGCGGTGCAACATGGACAAAAACTTCGGACAAGCTTTATATTGATATTGAACCTAATCCAACAAATAAAAACACTATTTACGCTTCAACTTTTTATAATAGTGCCGATCTGGTAAGTAAACGCATCTATAAATCAATTGACTTTGGAAATACCTGGAACGAACTGGAAACAGGAATTCCTTCTACTGTCATCAGAATTGAACTTGCCGCTGCTCCTTCGGACACAAATATTGTCTATGCCATTGCTACCAATTCAAGCGGAGCACTGCACGCTTTTTACAAGACAACTAACGGCGGAACTTCATGGACCGAAATGGCAACCGAACCCAACGTTATGGGATGGGCCGATGGCGGTGAATTTGCCGATGTCACCGGATTTGACGACAATGCCGGTCAGGGTGATTATGATTTAACTCTTATTGTGCACCCCACTAATGCCTCAAAAGTTTACAGCGGCGGAGTAAATATGTGGGGAAGCTCAAACGGCGGAACAACCTGGGACCTTGTCAGCATGTGGATCAAAGTGTTCGGAGAAAGCATCCATGCCGACCAGCACTGCTCAGCTTTCAATCCGCTCACCGGCCATTTCTATCAGGGAACCGACGGTGGCATTTACAAAACTGAAGACCTTCAGATAGGAAACCTTGATCTCACCTGGCTGATGATGAACGGATGCATCACCTTTCCCATTCCGGATGACGCAGATGAAATCGAAGATGTTATTATTCCCGGTTGCTATGAGCTGCCAACCACCTGGACTTACAAATCAGCCGGTGTGCACAATACCGAATATTACCGTCTTGGTCTCAGTCGCTCTGTGGCCGATATGGTTATCGGAGGCTCACAGGACAACGGAACTTACCTTTACAAGGAAGGAAACTGGGTTAACACATTGGGAGGCGACGGAATGGAATGTATGATTAGCCATACCGATCCAAATATTATTTACGCTACCAATTACAACGGAGCGTTAAGCAAATCAATTGACGGAGGCGTCAATTATGTGTCCGGACTTGATTCAGCCATCACACAGGGAGCAGGCGAAACAGGCGATTGGGTTACTCCATTTGTGATGCATCCAACAGCACCCGATACCATTTACACCGCATTTAACAATGTATGGAGATCAGGTGACGGTGGAGCAACATGGGAACAACTCGGCGATATAGCCAACTCCAATTCATTCAGGGCTCTGGCTGTGGCTCCGGCCAATACAAAATACATCTATGCTTACCGTCCGGGAACCATGCTCCGCACCAAAAATGGCGGCGGCACCTGGGAAGGTGTGAGTGCCGGATTGCCGATAAGCTCGCAGAAATTAACGTATATTGCTGTTGACGAAACCAATCCTGAAAAAGTTTGGGTAACCTTCTCGGGATATGCCGATGGCAACAAAGTTTATCTCTCGCTAAATGCAGGAGACACCTGGACAAACATTTCCTCCAATCTTCCCAATATTTCGGCTAACACCATTGCATGCGAGTATGGCGGATATACCGGAGCACTTTATGTGGGAACCGATATTGGCGTATTCTATACCAATGATTCCATTCAGACCGCAAATCCATCAGCTTACTGGATTTCTTACAGCGAAGGACTGCCAAACGTTGTGGTCAATGAACTTGAAATTCACTATGGTGCTCAAAAATTAAGAGCAGCCACTTATGGCCGGGGATTTTGGGAAACCGACCTGTATGTTTATGAAAACGGGATTACACAGCTTGGCGATAATGATGCTATTACCATTTATCCCAATCCAAATGATGGCAAATTCATGATCAAAGGTGAAGTAAATACAACGAAAAATGTAAATATCACCATTTTCTCAGCAACAGGAAACAAGATTTTGACCCTGACTTCACCGAATGGGAAAATAAGCCGTGAAATTGATCTTTCGGGATTTGCAAACGGAACCTATATTGTGCAGGTTGAATTTAATAACACACATTATACTAAAAAAATAATCAAAAAATAATGAAATATATTGCCGGACTATTGATTCCGTTCTATATTTTATGTGGAAATGTAAACCCTGAGCTGATTTCGGCCGAATCACAGAAGTGGACAGCCGGAATCAGCAGTGGAGGTTCGGGCGTGAATTACAAGATTTTTTTAAAACTGAATTCATCCAATACAAATTTTGACGTTTTATGGACTGGAAATGAGAAGCTTGAAATAAAAGTCAACAAATACGGTTCAAAACCCGGTATACAGGAAACTCCCGAAAAAGGTGATACAGTAGTCATTACCGCCACCCGAAGGATTTTGCCTGATTACAAACAAACTGAAGAAAAAGAAAAAATTTCAATACCCGAATTTCAGGGAGAAGGACTGATCGAATACCATGTCGGGAATAAATCCAAAGGACTTGTTATAGAAAAATTTGAAGAAAAAAAGCCTTTAAAGTATCAATGAACAATTTTTTCAAAAATCCTCATGTAAGCAATTCTGCCGTAATACAGGCCTTACAAAAAAGGGAAATGAAAATTGAGCGACTGATTAATTTTTTCAGACTGATTTTTGTTTTTTCAATTATTATTTCAGACCTGATCATGCTTTTCTCATCAGGTGTAAGCGACATGAACCTGTATATAATGGATTTTTCAGTGCTTGTTTTTATTTTTCTCGGATTTTATACAATTAACAAGCAGACCATCTCGGGCAAATATTACTACTTTCTTAAATATAGAACTGTTACAATAGATATTTCCGTTACGTTCCTTGCCGGATTAACAACTTTATACAGTGAATTGTCTGATAACATAACCACTTCGGAAATAGTTATAATGACCACGATCTTTTTTATTTTCTTTAATTCCTTAAGTATCCTGAGAGGAAATAAATCGGTTGTAATTTACAGCAGTTTACTTAGTCTGGCCTTAAACACCACGCTATTCCTGCTTGCCGGAGCACCCTGGCTCACGCTTGCATATTCCTCTATATTCATTATGATATCCGGAGCATTTAATATATGGGTTACAGGTTATATTATCAGCTCTGTTATTTATAATGAAGAACTGATGATTGCCCGTGATGAGATTCAGCAGGCCAACGTTGAACTGAAGCAACAAAAAGAAGAAATCGAAAGTCAGCGTGATGAAATTGAAGCGCAAAGAGATGAAATTGCAGCCCAACGGGATCTGGTGACTTCACAAAAAGAACACATCGAGGAACAGAAAAAAGAAATAACAGACAGTATCAATTATGCGTTCAGAATTCAGTCTGCCATGCTCCCTCCACCCGAACTCATTAATAAAATCCTTCCCGGGAACTTTGTTTTTTACAAACCGAAAGATGTAGTGAGCGGTGACTTTTTCTACTTCGAAGAAACCAATGAAAAAATATTTATTGCAGCTGTTGATTGCACAGGGCACGGGGTTCCCGGAGCAATAATGTCTGTTATCGGGTATAACTCACTTGATCAGGCAATAAAACATGAGAAAATTTACAAGCCATCCGAAATACTTGCATTTTTGAGCCATGAGGTTGCCAAAACACTCAGACAGTCGGGCGAGACAGGCGGAGTAAAAGACGGGATGGATATCACCCTTTGTGCAATTGATAAAAAAACCGGCAAACTTGAATTTTCGGGTGCATATAATCCGCTTGTCATTATTCACAAAAACAACATTATGGAGATAAAAGCTGATAAAATACCCATCGGGATCAGCTTCAAGGGAGAAAACCACAACTACACAAACCATGAATTGATGCCTGAAAAAGGCAGTATGCTGTATCTTTTTTCAGACGGGTTTGCCGACCAGTTTGGCGGGGAAGAAGGAAAAAAACTCAAATACAAAGCATTTTACGAACTGCTGGTTCGGGTTTCCCAACTGCCGGTTTCAGAACAATTTTCGCAAGTGGATTTACACTTCACGGACTGGAAAGGTAATTTCGAACAAATTGATGATGTGATGGTTATAGGAATAAGGATTCCATAATGGTCCATTTTTTTTATATTTTCCTGAGATTATTCATATTGATAAGTACACGGCATTGAATAATAACAAATTACATGATTCGACATTAATATCTTTTAACATATGCATTGTTCATTGCCTGCAAGATTTTATATTTTACCGAAAATTAGTTTAAATTTGCAGGTTCAAAAATTTGAAAAATGTATACACTTTTCCTAAAAGAGATCAGGAGCTTTCTAAATTCACTGACCGGCTACATCGCCATCGTGGTCTTTCTCTTGCTGAACAGCTTTTTTATATGGATCCTTCCGGGTGAAATGAACATTCTTGACGGAGGAATTGCCAGTCTGGACACCCTCTTCCTAATGGCACCCTGGTTTTTCCTGATTCTTATTCCGGCAATCACCATGCGTCTTTTTGCCGAAGAAAAAAGATCGGGAACCATTGAACTTCTTTTCACCAGGCCCATTAGTGACCTGAAAATAATTATGGCAAAATACCTTGCCGGACTTACATTGGTTGTGATTGCACTTTTACCAACATTGATTTTCTATTACAGCATTTACATGCTTGGAGAACCGGTTGGCAGTCTGGACTCCGGCGGAACATGGGGTTCATACATTGGCTTGTTTTTTTTAGCAGCGGTTTATGTTGCCATCGGTGTTTTTTGTTCATCAATAACCGATAACCAGATTGTTTCGCTGATCATATCCATTATACTTTCCTTTTTCTTTTATTACGGATTCGATGCCATGAGCAGCATCATAGGCAATTATGAGGTTCAGGAGTTTATAATGGGACTGGGCATCAACGACCATTATTTTTCAATCAGCCGGGGAGTAATTGACTCACGAGATATGATCTATTTCATTAGTGTAATTGGTTTATTTATTGTGTTTACTAAACTTGTTCTAGAAAGCAGAAAATGGTAAAAGAAGAAAAAATGGCAGAAGCAAAAAAAATAAACAGCAAAAGAAGTTTACGCACCAACAACCTTATTCAGTTGGTACTTGTTCTGGCTATTATTGCACTGTTAAACATCCTGGGGCAGTATGTTTTCACAAGAATAGACCTCACCACAGATAAAAGATATACATTATCAGACGAAACCATTGACCTGATTGAAAATCTGGATGATGTGGTTTACATTGAGCTTTTACTGGAAGGAGACATACCTCCGGGTTACAACAGGCTGAAAAAAGCAACAAAAGAATTTTTCGACAACCTTATTGCCTATTCCGGAAACAATATTCAATATACAGTATTTGATCCGCTTGAAAACACAACCAATCCCAAAGAGAAAAACGACATACACATGCAACTCTTTAAAAAAGGGATTCGCTATGAATATGTAAAAGGAATAGATTCTGAAGAAAATTGGGAACAAAAAGTTGTTTATCCCGCAGCCATACTAAGATATCGCGACAAAGAAATATCTGTCAACCTCATTGACGGAGAAGATGATTACACCCGAAATCCAGGCGAACTTGACCGTGCAACACTGAATAATTGTGTTCAGCGGTTAGAATATAAATTCATTACAGCTATCAGGAAACTCACCACAAAAACAAAAAGGACTGTTGCTTTTTTGGAAGGACATGGCGAGTTGCCCGAGATAGCCGTGGCCGATATTTTTTATGAACTGGTAAGTTATTATGATGTGGTAAGAGTGAAGCTGGATGAAAACCTCAGCAGTTTAACGATGAGAGATTCAGTTGGACCTGATAAATACAGGGTTATAAATAAATATGATGTACTTGTTATTGCAAAGCCCGATTCGGCTTATAGCGAAAGAGATAAGTTTATACTGGACCAATATATCATGCGGGGTGGAAAAATTTTATGGTTCATCGACCATGTAGAACCAAACGAAGACAGCCTGTCATTTTCTCCGATTACCATTGGAATGGCAAAAGATGTCAATCTTGCTGACCAGTTATATAAATACGGAGCCAGAATCAATCCGAATATCATCATTGATAAACAATGTGGATTTATTCCCATTCCAGTTTCAAACACCAATCCACCGCGTTATGACCCCCGCCCATGGTACTATTATCCATTGATTTCTTCAGGAAACGAGCATGTTATTACAAAGGACATTGACTATATCAAAACTGAATTTCCATCAGTTGTCGATACTGTTGGTGAATCCCCATCAATAAAAAAGACCATTTTGCTAAAAACCTCACAAAACTCTGATGCATTTATCACTCCCGTTGAAATAACTGTTGAATACCTCTATAAAAACCCAATGGATATTGGATTTAAGGAACATGATTTGCCAATTGCTGTTTTACTTGAAGGAAAATTTGAATCTCTCTATAAAAACCGCATCCCACCTGAAATTGCCAACAGCAAAGAAATAGCATTTCTGCCAAACAGTGTGGAAACCAGCATGATTGTTGTGGGCGATGGCGACATAATCAAAAATTATTACCGCCTTAACAGCGGCAATCCCTATCCCCTGCCCCTTGGTGCCGACCGGTCGAACAACGTTGTGTACAAAGGAAACAAGGAATTTGTAATGAATGCAGTAAATTACCTGGTTGGAGATACCGGATATATGGGGTTGCGCACAAAAAAATTCAAACAAAGGTTTTTAAATAAGATGACCATCACCAAAGACCGATTTAAATGGCAGGTAATCAATTCGGTGCTTCCAATACTTATTATCATAGTCTTTGGATTTATATTTACATTTTTCAGAAAAAGAAAATTTTCGGCACCTGCCGGTAACTAACAAATAATTACTGTCGTGAAAAAACAAAACATTATTCTTTTAATTATTGTGCTGGTTCTGGCCGGACTGGTAGTATATTTTCTTAAATTTTACGGAAAAACATCATCTGATGATTGTGGTAACGGTGAAGAATTTAAGCAGTTTGCGGTAAAAGACACAGCCTCTGTGACAAAAATTTTTATTGCAGAAAAATCAGGAAAATCAGTGACTTTGGAAAGATCAAAGGATGGATGGCTTGTAAATGGCAAATACCCGGCAAGAAAAGATGCAATTTTCAATATTCTTAAAACCATCTGCCGGATTGAAATTAAAATGCCGGTATCAAAATCCTCGCACAATACCATTGTTAGAAACATGGCCGGCAGATCAACGAAAGTGGAGATTTACGATAAAAACGGACTAATTAAAACATGGTACGTGGGTGGTGCAACAAAAGATCAATTTGGCACTTTCATGCTCATGGAAATAGACGGTTTGATGGCTTGCGAGCCACAGATTACGCACATACCCGGTTTTACCGGCTTTTTGTCTTCAAGATTCTTTTGTGACGTAGAAGAATGGAAAGAAAAATCCATTTTCAAATATAAATTTGAGGAAATCAAATCATTAAAAATTGAAGATGGAGAAAATCCGGACAGATCATACATCGCATCCAATCTGGGAAATAACCGCTTTGAACTTTCTTCTGTATCAGGAAAAAATTTCCCCGCATTTGATACCATAATGGTCAAAAAATTACTTGCCGGATACAAAAAAGTGTTTTACGAAAGCATTGTGGTTTCACTTAGTCCACAACAAGTTGATTCAGTGATAAAAAGCAAACCCTTAAAAGTAATTACCCTCACCGACAACAAAGGCAAAAAAAACATCATCAAAATGTTTAGAAGGCCGGGCGACGGACTTTTGGATGAAGAAGGAAAAGAAATGCAATGGGACCCCGACAGAGCCTTTGGCTATACCGACAAACACGGCTTGATCATCTTACAATATTTTGTATTCGATCCGCTTACCCCGGATATTGAAATGTTTCTTGAATAACTCCAACGCTCAGGCCGGGGTTTAGGTATTGGTACTTAAAGCGGTGTCATCTCTGCTAAGTGTTAATAAAAATTCCCTATTTGTTGATATCTAAAAACCTTGATAGTCCATACAAACTGGAGTTTATGATAATTTTGAAAATTACGTTAAATTTTAAAACCCACTGAAAATGAATTTTGTAATATCAAGTTCTTTATTGTTGAGCCACCTGCAGGCGGTCGGAAAGGTAATCAGTTCAAAAAACACATTGCCCATACTGGACAATTATTTATTTGACCTGAGTGATAATGAATTGGTGATTACTGCCTCTGATCTGGAGACAACATTCACCACCAGCATAAAACTTGAAAATGCCAAGGGAGAAGGAGTTATTGCCATTGAAGCAAAAAGACTTAATGATATACTGAAGGAGTTTTCAGATCTTCCCCTTTCCTTTAACATTGATGTTGACACCTTAAATGTCGAAGTTACCACTGAAAATGGTAAATATCAGATTAAAGGTCAAAATGGCGGTGATTTTCCGCAAATGCCAACTATTAAAGTGGACAAGTCATCCAAAATAACTGTAAAAGCTGATGTACTGAACCAGGGAATTCTCAAAACCCTCTTCGCCACAGCCGACGATGAACTTCGTCCGGTTATGAACGGTATTTTCTTTGAAATTACTGAAGAAGAAATCACCTTTGTTGCTTCAGACGCACACAAACTAGTCAGATACAAAAGAAAAGATATTGAATCTGGCATAACCGCATCATTCATCCTTCCTAAAAAACCGGCATCACTTCTGAAAGCTATTCTGCCAAAAGAAGAAAACCAGGTACTGATAGAGTTTGATGATAAAAATGCGTTTTTCTCACTTACCAACTTCAAATTGATTTGCAGACTCGTTGAAGGCAATTATCCAAGTTACAATTCTGTGATTCCACAGGAAAACCCAAACAAACTGATTATCGACAGAGTTGAATTTTACAATACACTCAAAAGGGTATCTATTTTCTCAAACCCCGCCAGCAATCTGGTGAAACTCGAACTTAACGGAAATCAGTTGAAAATATCGGCGCAGGACATTGATTTTGCTATTTCAGCACATGAAAGAGTTAATTGTCAATATGATGGCGACGAAATGGAAATCGGATTCAAATCCATATTCCTTATTGAAATATTGTCAAATTTATCTTCATCCGAAGCGGTTATGGAACTTTCGGATCCTACTCGGGCCGGACTGCTTACTCCGCTGGAAAAGGATAATGAGCACGAGGACGTACTCATGCTCCTGATGCCGATGATGATCAATTCATAAAATAACGGGAGATTCACTGAATCTCCTTTTTTTTTAAAATCACCAACCATGGCTAAAAAGATTATTGCACTTGCTCTTTTTTTTATCGCAGCTGTTTCATTCTCTCAGGAAGATCCCTTTGTAAAAGACCTACTGAAAAAAGGTCAGGATCATTTTGCACAAGGTGAATATGGGCTTGCAGTTAAAGAATTTGAACGGCTTTATAAGCTGGACACAGTCAATCCTGAATATTTTTTTCCTCTTGGCGTATGTTATATTGAAACAAACAGAAAAAGGGATCTTGCTGTCAAATTGCTTGAAAAAGCAGTGAAACTGGAATCTGTTGAACCTGAAAAACACTATTACCTTGGAAGGGCCTATTTATATATTTATGAATATTCCAAAGCCGTTGAGTGCTTTATGGAATATAAGTCGGGAGCCAAAACAAAAGAGATTTTCCTTAACGAAAGCGAGCGTTTTATTAAACAGGCATACAATTCCAAGGAAATAATGTCGCAGCCTGTAAATGTGACCTTCGAAAACCTGGGCGATAAAGTCAACTCAACCCTTGACGACTTTAACCCTTTTGTTCCCGAAGATGAAAGTTACCTGGTATTTGCATCCAATAAAAAATATGACGAATTATATGGTACTTTTGAGGTAAACGTTTTTGTTTCTCATCCTGAAAAAGGCAGTTGGACTTTTGCCACAAGCGATAAAAATGTAAACACCTTCGACAATGAAGAACCTGTTTCAATTACCCCCAACGGCAAAAAAGTATTTATCTGCAACAGCGTTGACGGCGACTATTCAGACATCAATCTGGCTGAGAAAAAAACACGTGAGTTAAGAATCAATGAAAAAGACAAGGAATTACTCAATATAATCAATACCAAATCCCGTGAAACAGGCTGTTGTATTAATGGCGACGGCACATCCATTTTCGTTTCTGCCGAATCACCATATGGAAAAGGCGGGTTGGATATTTACATGATCAAAAAGCTTCCCAACGGAACATGGGGAGACCCTGAGAACCTTGCCATCAATACTCCATACGATGATGCATTTCCAAATATCTCAGCCGAAGGAACCGAACTGTATTTTGCATCCAAAGGACACAACAGCATCGGTGGTTATGACCTTTTCGTTACTTACTGGAATACTACCAGTCAGGCATGGACAAAACCCCTGAATCTGGGCTACCCGATCAACACCTCTGATGATGACAAGACAATATCTTTTCCGAAAAACAAAAGATATGCATATGTTTCATCAATCAGAAAAGAAGGCTTCGGTGGTTATGACATCTATCGGCTGATTTACAATGATGTGGACATTGAACGCACCCTGATCAAAGGTGAAATTCGTTTTGGCGGACCAGAATCTTCCAAATCTTTTTCAGGCGAATCGAGCGATTTGGTTATTGAAATTTATGACAAATTCGGGAACCTTTATGGAATGTATCTGCCAAAACCGGGAACGGGTAATTTTGTAGCCATCCTGCCCCCCGGATCTTATACATTAAAAGTTGAATACGAAGGTTTTGAAACCCATGAGGAAGCATTTTCCATTGGCGACCGCAACCAATTTGTTAATGAAATTGAAAAGGCTGTTTACCTGACAACAAAAAACTAGTTTATACGTAATATCATGAGAAAAACTAAGCATATGAATTACAATAAATTAAAATACATACTCATTATTCCTGCTTTCCTTTTTTCAATGGTTTTACAGAGTCAGGACAGAGCCGAGGCAGATGCCAATTTCGACGCAGATAATTTCGATGTTGCCCGCGAGCAGTATCTGAAAATATGGAAGCGCGATGCACAGGATGTTGTGGTAAATTACCGTATTGCCATTTGTTATCTGAAAACAGATGACGACAAATCACAGGCATTAAAATATCTTGAAATTGCCATGAATCAGAAAAATTATCCTTTCGATACACATTATTATTATGCGCTGGCCCTTTTTCATAAACATGAATTTGAAAAGGCAAAAGCCAAGTTCGAAGAATACATTAAATCAAAAGATGCTTTAGGTGAATTGGTTGAAGAATCGAAAAAGTACTTAGTAAACTGCACCAATGCTGAAGAATTGATAAAAAGTCCTTTAGACGTTACCTTCATAAATCTTGGGAAAAATATCAACACAAAAAGATCCGACTTTCTTCCTTTTGTTAATTTTGACGAAACACATCTGGTGTTTACATCAAATAAAAAATACAGCTACGATTACCAGATGCTTATCTCAAATGTATTTCATTGTGATGTGGTTGCAGGATCATGGCAGCCTATGAAATCCCTCAGCAGCAAAATCAACACTGATGAAAATGAACTTTGTGTGGGATATGCCAAAAATGGTGAAACACTGATTTTAACCTATGACCATTTCAATGCCTATTTTGATATTTTCTACATCAATAAAAAAGCCGGTACTTATAAGGACGTTTTCAGTGCCGGCGATGTAATCAACACCAAGTATAAAGAAGGTGGCGCCACCATGACTTTTTCGGGCGACACTCTTATCTTTGCCAGCGACAGGCCGGGCGGATTTGGCGGATTTGATCTGTATTATTCAGCCAAACTACCTGATGGTACCTTCGGAATCCCCATAAATCTTGGTCCCGGCATCAACACAGTGGCTGATGAAAACTACCCGAGCATTTCCTATGACAGCAAAAATTTATATTTTGCATCAACAGGATATAATTCAATGGGTGGTTACGATATTTTTTCCTGCACACGCAAAGGTGATAAATTTGCCTGGTCAACTCCGAAAAATTTCGGATACCCCATAAATGATACTTATGACAATCTGAATATTTCATTTCCCGACAATAAAAGGTTTGCCTATGTTGCCAGTTTCAGGGAAGGTGGTTTTGGAAACCTTGATATTTATAAGGTGGTTTTCAATGACCAGCCACGGATGGATTACTTGTATACCGGCACCATCAAGGTACAGGACACTAAGCAAATTCCGGTTCTGGATTTTGACAAATCAATTACAATCGAAGTATTTCTTGAAGGAAATGACAATCCGTTTGGACAATATCTTGTCAATCCAAATACCGGAAACTATGTTATTTCGCTACCTCCGGGCAAATACGAACTTAAAATAAAAGGTGAGAAAATTGAAGATTATATCCGTCCGCTCGAAGTAACTGAAGTAAGCGCAGGTGAAAACTTTACCCAGATGGATGTTTTCCTTCGACCCAAGGTTAAAACAGAAACCACACCCAAAAAGAGAACTTTCTAACCATTTTTAATTATAAAATGAATTTACAACTTAAAAACCCCATTGCTTTTATTGATTTGGAAACAACGGGGATTAATGTGGCAGCTGACCGCATTGTAGAGATTTGCATTCTAAAGGTAATGCCAAACGGCCACGAAGAAATTAAAACGTTCCGAATTAATCCCACAATACCTATTCCACCCAAATCCACCGAGATTCACGGAATCACAGACGAGGATGTAAAAAACGAACCCACTTTTAAAGAGGTGGGAAAAGTTATTGCCCGCATGCTCGAAGGGTGTGATCTTGCAGGCTATAATTCCAATAAATTCGACTTTCCCCTGCTTGCAGAAGAGTTTATCAGGGCAGAGATTGACTTTGACATGAAAAAAAGAAAATTTATCGATGTGCAGGTGATCTTTCACAAAATGGAACAACGCACACTTTCTGCCGCATACAAATTTTATTGTAACAAAGACCATAATGATGCCCACAGCGCCGAAGCCGATGTAAAAGCCACATGGGAAATACTTAACGCCCAGTTGGACAAATACAAAGAACTGGAAAAAGACGTAGTATTTTTAAATGAATTCTCTTCACAAAACAAAAATGTTGATTTTGCAGGGAGAATCATTTATGACGAAAACGGTGTTGAAGTATTCAATTTCGGAAAATACAAAGGGATGTCCGTTACCAGTATTTTTGATAAAGACCCCGGTTATTACGGTTGGATTCTTAATGGTGATTTTCCCTTGTACACAAAGAAAATCATGACAAGCATCAAGTTAAGGGGAATGAACAAATAAGCTATGAAGATATTCGGAATCGGAAGAAACTACCTTGACCATGCAAAGGAACTCAAAAATGATGTTCCTGCTGAGCCCATGTTTTTTATGATGCCCGATACGGCATTGCTCACCAACAACAAACCTTTTTATTACCCTGAGTTTACCAAAAACCTTCATTACGAAGTTGAGATAGTTGTAAAAATTAGTCGTGTTGGAAAGAACATCTCTGAAAAGTTTGCAAAGAGGTACTACGATGAAATCGCACTGGGAATTGACCTTACAGCCCGCGACCTGCAGGAAAAATGCAAGCAAAAGGGACTGCCATGGGAAATATGCAAGTCCTTTGACAATGCTGCGCCCATAAGCAAGTTTGTAAAACTTTCGAATTACCCAAATATTCAGGACATAGATTTTTCACTCGACATAAACGGAAAAACAGTACAAAAGGCCAATACCCGTGATATGATTTTTGGTGTTGACCGGCTCATCGCCCATATTTCACAATTTGTCACCATCAAAATCGGCGACCTAATTTATACCGGCACCCCGGCCGGCGTCGGCCCCCTTCACATCGGCGACAACCTGATCGGCCGCATCGGGGATAAAAAGATGATGGATTTTTATATCAAATAAAGCCTGCTCAAAAACGAGGGGGCTTTAATATAACGTGTTTGGCTGGGATGCGGAAGTACAAATACAAACCAACTATTCACCAAGGTTTATTTTAAGCAACCTTTCAAGTTCAGCCGTATCAATCTTTTTGGCAATTATTTCTTTGCGGTTGTTTAGCAGGTAAATTATCGGGGTTTCGTCGACCCAGAATTTATAACGATACTCCGACCGGTTTTCAGGATCCCAGGTGTTAATCCAGGTCAGACCAAAATCATTTATATATTTTATCCACGCATCTTTATCAGATTGAGTGTAAACAGCAAAAACTTCAAAACTCTTGTTTTTGTACTTATCATACAAACTTTTTAACCGGGGTGTTTCGTAAACACAATAGGCACAGTCGGTTTCATAGAAGAAAACTGCAGTGTACTCTGCTTTTGTTTCAAGCAATGAATATTGTTTACCGTCGGGCGATTCCAGACTGATATCCTTTGCCACATTTCCATACATCACAGGGGCCATCTGAAGTGTTTGTTGCAGTATGGCTGAAAAATCTGCCGAATCAACCGGCACTTTGCCTGTTAAAAACAAATCAGTGGCAAAAGTCACGAAAACCTTATCCAAATTACCTTGATTGTAATCTGCGTAGTAATTCAATAAATAACCTGCTGTATATCTGTAAAATATCGGATAAGATTTCAATTTATCCAAAAACCGGTAGCCTTCCGAAATAATGGTATCTGGATCAGACTTAATCATTCCAGTAAAATAATGATCCAGTCTTTTGTAGAAAACCGGAGTATATAACAGTTTTTCATCCGAAAACCTGAAATTATCCCAATAATGATTTTTCACATATTCTACTTCATAATTCCGGTTTGTATCCAGTTGGTTTTTTTCAGGAACTTCAGGATCGGTCATGGCCATAAATATGGAGGATAAGAAAGATTCAGGGTGCGCCGCAACAATTTTTTTCCATGAAATGGTATTTTCTTCAGTGATTTTCTTCAATGACTCCCTGATAAAAACAGCCGAATCAGGATTTTGTCTCATTCTTAATTGCAGATCAATAGACTTTTTTTTCTGACCGAGCATGAATTTCTGATAATCATTAAACATGGTATTATCATCACTGCCGATGACTTTCATTGCCAAAACAAAATGTGAGGTATCCGTTTCGAGGGTAAACTCACGGTCATCTGTCATCAGAAACTCAAAAAAGTTGTTATCGGGAAGAATGGCGAGGTAAATGCCTCCGGGTATCGGTGTGTCACCCGAAAAAACACCTTTACCTGTTTTATCGAGATCTACAGTGTATTTTCGTACAACTTCACTGCCATAATGATATCCGATGGTAAGCGGTACATTTTTTACTCCGTTTATTTTAAATGTAATGTTGTGCTGTGAATAACCACAGAATATTGAAATCGCAAAGACAAATACTGAAAATATCCTTGACATCAGGTCTTTATTTATATTAACTGTAAATCAGGTCAATTATTTTATCTGCATTAATCTGGTTGCTGAAAACAAAATTAAGCTTTTCAGTCCGCGATTCAATCTGCATATGTGTGAAAGTTATATGAAATAACCTGTTAATTTCCTTGATCATATCATCGGGAGTATCCTTAACCGAGCACAAATCCTGTAATCCGGTATTATCGACCATATCCTTATTGACAATGCAATGCCTACCCGAAAATAATGCTGCAAGCAGTTTAAGTTTGATACCTGTTGATTGAAATGTGGGCAAAATATTAATATGGGCATTTTCAATAAGATCATTCATGCGCTCATGGGTAGGATTGCTTACAATTTCGTAATCCCTGAGATGTTTTGTTGCATTGATAAAAATTGACTTATCAGGATTTTTACCGGCAATTTTAACCGGAATACCCTTAAGTTTTGAAAAAACACATTCAATAAGATAGTTTGCCGCTTTTACATTCTCGCCCACAGACAAGTTCCCATGGTACAAAATATAGTTCCCCCTGCCCTCTTTGCATTTTACTTTGTCGTTGGGATGAAAGGCCGGAATAAAAGTTGCTTTTTTATATTTATCATTAAAATAGCCACAATCATTTGGTGAAATAGCGGCAATTCCATCAGCAACGACAAGAATCCGCTCATGTCGCTCAAGTTTCACCGCCTCTTTCCTGAAAAATATCCTTCTGGACCATTTTTTTTCAATATCAGCCAGTTGATTGTAATAATTATGCTCCACATTGTGGGTACGCACAATCTTTTTACGTCCTGAAAAAGCTTCGTGGTTGAGCATCGAAGTGGTATGCAACCCCTCAAATAAAATGGGATAATTGTTATATCCGATATTTTTAATCAGATCTTCAGAGAAACGGGTGTTTACGATATACGGACTGCTTTTCATAAAATATCTGTAACCTGTTTTTCTGCGGTAATATTGCACCGAAGAACAAATCTCCTCCAGCTCGGGAGCCGGTTCCCTGTCGTATTCATAGCAATGCAGGTGGACTTTTACCCCGTTTTTAAAAAGCCACTTGATTTTATAGTAAACATCTATCACTCCGCCATAATCGGCAGGATAAGGAATATTAAACGATATGATATTTAAATGTCTTTCCAATTTTGTTGTGCATTCAAAAATACAAAATCATGCAAAAAAAACGGACTGTCTTTTTATCTTTGTCAAAAATAATGCAATTATGGAGATTATACTGCAAAAAAATGTAATTAAAGCAATAAAAAGTCTGTACAACGAGGATGTAAACCCCGAGCAGATATTGGTACAGGCAACAAGGAAAGAGTTTACAGGCGACCTCACAGTTAATGTTTTTCCCTTTATTAAGCAGGTGAAAAGATCTCCCGAAATTGCAGCAGAAGAGATCGGAAAATATTTGAAAGAAAATCTGGATATCGTTGATTCATACAATGTTATAAAAGGATTCCTGAATATTTCAATTTCTTCGGAATACTGGTTGAAAGGACTTTATGAAAATAAAACAGAAACTGCTGTTAAAAAAGAAACGGTTGTTCTTGAATTTTCTTCACCAAACACCAACAAACCCCTTCACCTGGGCCATGTGCGCAACAATTTACTGGGCGAATCACTTGCCCGAATATTGCTTGCTGATGGATTTGACGTAAAAAAAGTAAATCTGGTAAATGACCGGGGCATCCACATCTGCAAATCTATGCTGGCCTGGCAAAAATGGGGAAATGGAATCACGCCTGAAACCTCTGGAAAAAAGGGCGACAAGCTTGTTGGCGATTTTTATGTCCTCTTTGACAAGGAATACAAGAAGCAACAGGAAGAACTCATTTCACAGGGTTTAACAAAAGAAGAGGCTGAAAATAAAGCCCCACTCATACTTGAAGCACGTGAAATGCTTCTGAAATGGGAAAATGATGACAAAGAGGTGATATCCATCTGGAAAATGATGAACAGATGGGTTTATGCCGGATTTGACATCACCTACAGAAACCTGGATATTTCATTCGACAAAATATATTACGAATCAGAAACATACAAACTTGGGAAAGACACAGTGCTGAAAGGGATTCAAAGTAATGTGCTGATTAAAAAAAGTGATGGCTCAGTTTGGGCCGACCTTACCGAAAACAAACTTGATGAGAAATTGCTGCTTCGTTCCGACGGAACTTCGGTGTATATGACTCAGGATATCGGCACTGCCGAAATGCGATACAACGAGTATAAACCCGAAAAAATGATCTATGTGGTTGGAAACGAACAGATATACCATTTTAATGTATTGAAAATCGTTCTGGAAAAACTTGGGTTTGATTGGGCAAAAAATATTGTCCATTTTTCCTATGGAATGGTTGAACTGCCCGAAGGTAAAATGAAATCGCGCGAAGGTACAGTGGTAGATGCCGATGACCTGATTGATGAAATGGTTGCAACAGCCCGCGAAATGTCAACCGAATTGGGAAAACTGGAGGACTTTTCAAGCGAAGAAAAGGAAAATATTCTCAGAATAATCGGATTGGGTGCACTCAAATATTTCATTCTTAAGGTGGATCCTAAGAAAAACATGGTTTTCAACCCAAAAGAATCCATTGACTTTAACGGCAATACCGGTCCGTTTATCCAATACACCTACGCCCGTATAAACTCATTGAAAACAAAAGCTGATGACGAGGGTATTTTAGAATACAAACAATATCCCGCCGGAATCACGCCCAATGACAAAGAGATTTCCCTTATAAAAATGCTCCGTCAGTTTGAAAGTGTAAAAAAAGAATCTGCTCAGAAATTAAGTCCGGCCATCATTGCCAATTACGCCTACGATCTTGCAAAAGAATACAATCAGTTTTACCATGATTTTATTATCCTGAAAGAAAGCGGGGAATTGAGAAATTTCAGACTGTATTTATCTGAACAAACAGGGAGAATAATTAAAGAAGCAATGTGGTTGCTGGGGATTGAGGTACCGGTAAGGATGTAGAATTTTTTACCGCTGACGGGCTAATGATTCAATTTTTAGCCGCTAATGCGCTAATTTTTATTCGCGCATTAGCGGCAAAATTATTAAAATTTTATCCCAACATTCAGTGATACACTGTTCAGAATAGTTTTATCCTTGATCTGGTCGTTGCTGGTAACATCCATAAAACCATTGGTATAAGTGAATCCTGCAAGAAAAGAAGTTTCACCGCCAAGACTGTATTCCATTCCGGCTCCAATATGGTAACCCATGCCAAACAATCTGACTTCTTCATTGATCTTATGTTTATCGAAACTCATATCTGCATGACTTCCGTTTCCACTTGCTCCAATGTTGATAAGTGGAGAAATACCAATTTGAGCAAAATAGGTAATGTAACCAATTTCATTTGTTTTGAATTTTAATCCAAGTGGTATTTCAAGATATTGCAGTTTGTAGTCAATCACTGAGCCAACTGGCAAAGAGTCAAGTGCTCCGTCGTGATAAAATAATAATAATGTATCGGCAATATTGTATTTTAATGCTCCGGCCATATTATTGATCTTGATTCCGGTACAAAAAGCATAATTTTTTCCTTCGTTGAAGAAAAAGTCAAGGTTTAGTCCGAATTTAAAGCCAAATTTGGCCCCATCTGATTCAACAACTGATTTATCAGATTTCATCCATGATAACTGAGGAGCAGCATCTAATGAAAAACTGACCTGTGAATAATTTACTTTTACAATAAACACAAATAATATTGCAAGAAATAAGTACTTTTTCATAGTTTTACCATTTAAAATTATTTATCACAAAGATATAATTATATTGAGAAACATAAAAAAATGATTAAATAAAAAATGAAGACTTATCCAATTTTAATTTCTTTGATGGTTTTGATTTTCTCAGGATGTGGAAGCAGCGATCCGCTTGACGTGGATGTTTCTGATATTGAGGCTGAAGTGAAAATAAACCGTTTTGACCGTGATTTGCTTGATGCGTACAAAAAAAGTGATAGCGAAGTGATTAAACTCGGGGAAAAATATCCCGAATTTTTTGAAATGTTTAATATAAACCTCATCAGTGTGGGTCCGTCGTCTGACAGCGGATATTTGGTCAGACTTCATGATTTCATGGAATATCCGATGACCAAAGAGGCTTACAAGGCCATCAGCAAAATTTATTATACCGATGATTATCTTGAAACCAAACTAACGGATGCCTTTAAGCACTACAAATATTATTGGCCCGACAAACCAATTCCTGAAATTTATACTTATGTAAGCGGTTTTAATCTTTCTGCTTTTACATCTGGCAATATGATCGGAATCGGACTTGACCGTTATCTTGGTAAAGATTATGAGGTGTATAAAAGCATGGGAATTCCTGCCTTTACCATTGCCAATATGCATAAGGATAAAATTGTTCCCGACGCCATGCAGGCCATTGCATATAAGGAATTTCCATTTAATGATTCCATTGACAATCTGATCAGCAATATGATTTATGAAGGCAAAATACTGTATTTTGTTGAAGCCATGATGCCCGATGAGCCCGAAAATCTCATCATCGGTTATAATGAAGAACAATGGGAATGGATAAATGCAAGCGAAGATGATATGTGGAGCTATCTACTCGATTACAAACAACTTTTCATCACAGATATGATGACTATTAAAAAATACGTGGGCGAAGGTCCATTTACCATCAATTTCTCCAAAGAATCACCAGGAAAAGCAGGCGTGTGGATTGGCTGGCAGATTGTAAAAAGCTATATGAAAAACAATGAAAGTGTTACCCTGCAGGATCTGATGGAAGATGATGATTACCAGAGTATTCTACAACTCTCGAAGTATGATCCGTTGTAGGAAGGTGGATGGGTGGATAAGTTAAACTGTGGAACCAGAAACAAAAAACAAGAAACAAAAAACAAGAAACCAGAAACAAGAAACTGGAAACAAGAAACTGGAAACTGGAAACAAGAAACTGGAAACTGGAAACAAAAAAAACGATTATGAAAAAAGTATTTGTATTAATTATTGTGTCTTTGTTTTTAATTTCAGCAAAATCGCAGAATGCTGATTACAAAACAAAACTTGATTCCATTGATAAATATATTGTAAAAGCAATGACCGACTGGGGCATTCCGGGTATGGCCATTGGGATAGTGAAAGACGGCGAAGTAATTTTCACCAAAGGATATGGTGTTCGTGAAACCGGTAAACCCGAAAAAGTGGATGAAAACACCATGTTTGGCATCGCATCCAACACCAAGGCTTTTGTTTCGGCCTCGCTGGCAACCCTTGTGGATGAAGGAAAAATTTCATGGGATGATAAGGTCAGAAAATATCTTCCTTATTTTCAGCTATACGATCCGTATGTGAGTGAGAACATGACCATACGCGATCTGCTGTGTCACAGAGCCGGTTTCGAAACTTTCAGCGGCGACCTGCTGTGGCATTCCACTTCCTATTCGCGCGAAGACATTATCAAAAGAGCAAGGTTTTTAAAACCTGTTTATGGATTCAGGGCTCATTACGGTTATTCAAACCTGATGTTTCTTACTGCAGGTGAAATAATTCCGGCTGTTACGGGTATTAGTCTGGATGACTATCTGAAACAGACTTTCTTTACACCACTTGGAATGGCCACTACCAATTCTACCATCAGGGAGCATAAAAATATCACCAATCTGGCGCAGCCCCACGACTGGGTAAACGACAAAATAACAAAACTGAAATATATTTCATGGGATAACATTGCTGCTGCCGGCGGAATCAATTCGACTGTTACCGATATGTCCAAATGGATAAAACTGCAGCTTTCAAATGGTACGCTTGATGGCAAAAAATATTTTTCAAAAGAAACACAGGAAGAAATGTGGAGTGCACAGATGGTCAATACCATTTCGGGAACCGATAAATATTTCTTTCCTACAAAACACTTTCATTTGTATGGAATGGGCTGGGATTTATTTGATTATCTGGGTAAAAAGGTTGTCAATCACAGTGGCGGACTTGATGGAATGATTTCGCAGGTAGCCATGGTTCCTGAAGAAAAACTGGGATTTGTCATCCTCACCAATTCAAACAACTACCTCCCCTATTTCCTGATGTACACGGTAATTGATGTTTTTCTTGAAAACAAAGGGCTTGATTACGGCAAGATCGTTGCTGACTTTGTAAAAAGAAACAAAGAAGAAGACAAGAAAAAACAGGAAGAAGAAGAAAAAGCCCGTAATAAAAACTCCAAGCCAACCCTGCCACTCGAAAGTTATGTTGGAACATACGGAGGAGAGCTTTACGGCGATGCAAAAGTAACCCTGGAAAAAGGAAAACTGAAAGTGCAATTTATTCCGGCACCCGAATTCGAATCGGTTTTGGAACATTGGCAATACGATATTTTCACTGTAAAATTCAATGCATTTCCCTCATTGCCCACCGGAAAAGTAAATTTTATTATCAATCAGGACGGTAAAGTGGAAGAAATGAAAATAGACGTTCCCAATCCCGATTTCTATTTTACCGAACTTGAGTTTAAAAAGAAAGATTGAAAAACTTCCTCACTATATGGATTATTTTGCTTGCTTTTTCAGGAATGAAAGGCCAGTCAGACTCTGTTGCAATAAAGTCATTCGACAGCAGCAGATTTGTATTTGCCGGCAAAGTGGTTGGATACCAGTCAGAATTCAGGGCAGAAAAAGAGTATTTTTTTATTGAATTTGAAATGATGTCCATTTATAAAGGAGAACGTAAATACCGTACCACAGTTGTTGCAGACAGTCTGAATCAATTTCTGGTTGATCATTATTACCTTTTGTATACTCTGAGGAATAAGGAAAAAGATGCCGATGGAAAACGACTGGGATATTATCATTACTCTCCTGTCCGATATGTTGAGTTATTTGAAAATAAATCAAACCCCGAACCTGAGGAATTAAGGAAATACATCAAAACAAAATTTTTAAGAAGAGTAAAAAAGCCACTTTCAGAAGCTAGGGCTAATTGCCATTGCGGGGTATAATAAGTGTTTTTGCTTATATAATTAAGTGTTTTCATTGAAGTAAAAGGTAATTGGCCTATATTATTGAAATCCTCTGTAAATTACCTTTGTTATATTGATAAACCATAAAAATCCAACCAAATGAAAACTCAACTATTTATCCTCGCATTATCAGCAATTTTTCTTTATAATCAGGGGCTATCGCAGAATCCTTCCTTTTCAAAAAGCAATCAGTATAAAATAATAACTGGCATTTCTCTCTCAGATGAAGATTTATATATTCTGAATCAGAATAATGAAATGAAAAATGAGTCTGTTAGACTACTTAACATGGCAAATAACACTTTTATTGAAGTAAATCAGATTAAAGAAATTGCTTTTTTATCAAAAAATTATAATGATCTTCATTCACGGGCACTGAAAAAAGCAGAAAAACTAGAATATATTGCATTTACAGCTCAATTTGAATCGCTTGAATACATTGAATTAGCTAACGATTTAACATATAATCTTTACAAAAAATTAATTGATGAATTAATTATTGAAAACAAATCTGATAATAAAAGAGCAGCAAAGGAACTGATTATTCAGTCTCAAGATTTGTATGACAAGTCAAAAAACATGATTGAAAAAGCATATGAAAATGATACTTACAGCAAATCTATTGCATCACTTTTTGAAGCTGAAAAAGCAGAAGAAAAAGCCATACAGATACAGGAAATAGCAATAAGTCTTTTAATTGGATTTGATTATGAAATTGAACCAACTTGGTTGGCAAATTTGGATTATTCTGCCAATCTTTCTGAATTCAATAATAATAAACTTGACCAATCATTGCTTACCGAGTTCACGATAAAGGAAAAAGCAGAAATTGATTTCACATACCAGGACGAAGAAGAAACCATTAATGAAAATTTACCCGAAATAAAAAACACTTACAAGGTTCAAATTGGAGCATTTATAGGCGATATCGACGAAGACGCTTTTTTTGGAATTAACCCGATAACAATGGAAAATACAGTAAATGGATATACAAAAATTATGGTTGGCGACTATAATTCAGTTGATGTGGCAAGACATTCATTAAAAATACTGAAAGAAACTGGTTATGAAGATGCTTTTGTAGTTACTTATACTGAGGGCATAAGAGTTGGAATGACTTATTTTATTATTAATGATCAACTGGCTAAACAATAATTATAAAAAATCGAATCTGATAATTACTAATTCAGAGGTAAAAAAAATTATATCAAAAAAAAATCCCGGCATAACCGGGATTTTCTTTTTCAGTAATAAAAATTACTTCATTTCAATAAATTCGATTGAAGCGATTTTGCCATCAGCCCAGCAAAGTTTGTAAACACGGATTGTCATACCGGCTTTGGCTTCCATTACGTAACAGTCACCTTCGGCTGAAACGATTCCGGGTTCGCTCATGTCATACATACCCATTTCGTCTTCTTTCATTTCTTCGGTTGAAGCAAATTTTGCAATAGCTTCTTCAACTTTCTGGTAAGTTCCATCGAACATTCCCATAAATTCTTCCATTTCGGGAGAAACAACGATAGGAGCTTCTTCAGCTTTTACTGTGTCAGTAGCAACTGTGTCAGTTTTTTTATCGTCTTTTTTTTCTTCTTTTTTGTCACCGCATGAAGTAATGAATACAACTGCAAGTGCAAGAACCATAATTGATAAAAGTTTTTTCATTTTCTTGTTTTTTAGTTTTAAATTGTCCGTTTAAAAAGTTATTTAAATGCAAATATAGTTATTTTCCAACAATCTCATTATAAAGAGCATTCATAATTTCAACAGCTTTACCTTTCAGGTGAATGTCGGTTATGTATTTGGTAAAGGATGATGTTTCGGGGTTGATCTCAATTATTTTAGCATTATTTTCTTTTGCCTTGTATGGGATCATGCAGGCAGGCATTACTTCACCGGTGGTTCCTATTACCAGAAAAACGTCAGCAATCCGGGCTTCATTCTCTGAACCCAGAGCAGCTTTTTCAGGAATTCCTTCACCAAAGAAAATAAAATCGGGTTTCAGATAATACCCACAATCGCATAAGGGAGGCAGTGAGTTCAGGTTTACATCCGACACATCGTACCTTGCCCCGCATTTTTCGCATACAAGGTACTTTGAAGTTCCATGATATTCATAAACTTTTTTGCTCCCGGCCTCCTGATGCAGGTTATCAATATTCTGAGTAATCACTGTTTTCACATAGCCCATTTGTTCAAGTTTTGCAATGGCAATATGTGCTCCGTTTGGTTTTCCCTGTCCAAAAAAATCATAAAAAACCTCTTTTATCAAAGTCCACGATTCCTTTGTATTTGAATGAAAATAAGAAAGCTCAAGCACTTTGGGGTCATATTTTGTCCACAACCCGCCAGGGCCCCTGAATGCAGGAATTCCACTCTCAACAGAAATTCCGGCCCCGGTAAAAACCGTTGTATGCTTTGATTTTCTGATTAATTCAGCGGCTTTTTTGATTTGATCCATATTTGTTTTTTTTAGTTTTTAAAGATAATAATTTTATTATAATCAAATGGAACACTGATGACGCGGATTGGACTGATTTTCGCGGATTTTCACACCCATACTAGTTCATAATAATCCCAAATCAGTGTATAAAAATGATTGAAAGCAGTTCATTATCTCATCTTTTTTTACTTTTTTTGCATATTGATTTTAATATTAACTAAAAACTATATGGCCATGATTGCAAAATTTTTTATGATTCTTTTGGTTGCTTCTGCAATTATCATCTCATCATGCGGCGACAGCAAAAAGGAAGAAAACAAAGAAAAGAAAGATACCACTGAACAAAAAACCGAAGGACCCGAAGTTACAATCAACCCGGTTATTCCCGATGGTTTTGTTGATAAGGAACTGAAAGAATTCGGATTGGATGCTGCTGTTAAATGCCCTGCCGAAGCTTATATTTACACTTCCGAATTGCAAACTGACGAAGGAAAACAACAGCAAATCGTAATCCAGTTTGACTCCAGCTCTGATATTAAATTTTATATCTCAAAAACTGCAGTTGATTTTGCAAAAGTGAAGGAAGAAATTGAAAAAAACATGTTTCTTGAATTTAAAAGATTTCTTGTAGAAGATGAAAACGGTGTTGTTTATGAAGCCATGAACAAATCTGATGAAACACTTGTTTATAATTTTGCCATGATCCTTAAAGGCAAAGATTCAAATTACAAAGTGGAATCTGACACTTTCGTAAATCTGACTCCCGAACAGATTTCAACCCTGTATGCAATGGCTAAATCGATAACAATTAAATAATTATCTTTTAAAATATTAAGGCTGTCTTCCGTTTGGTTGGCAGCTTTTTTTTTTATAAGATACCGGGTTTCGGTTGAAAAAAATGCACTTCCGAAAAATTCTGCAAATTCATTCGCAGCAGTTTAAAATAAACAGGCATTTTACTATTTTTACAAAAATTTTAAAAAATGAGCACATATAATTTTCATAACGAAATTCTTGAAGGCATTCCACAAATATTGCCACAACAAAAACCTTACGACAGCACCATAAACCATGCTCCGAAAAGGAAAGATATACTGACGCTGAAAGAAAAGAAACTGGCTGTTAAAAATGCCCTCAGATATTTCCCCAATTCGCAGCACGAAGAACTTGCCAAAGAATTTGCCGTTGAGCTTAAAACTTACGGCAGAATTTATATGTACCGGCTGAGACCCGATTATAAAATATATGCCCGATCAATTAACGATTTTCCGCATAAATCAAAACAGGCAGCAGCCATCATGCTGATGCTCAGTAACAACCTTGATTATGCCGTGGCTCAGCATCCCCATGAGCTGATTACTTATGGCGGAAACGGAGCAGTTTTCCAAAACTGGGCACAATACCGTCTGGCAATGAAATATCTTGCTGAAATGACCGATGAACAAACCCTGGTTATGTACTCGGGTCACCCCATGGGCGTTTTTCCTTCACACAAAGACGCTCCGCGCGTTGTTGTAACCAACGGCATGATGATTCCAAACTACTCCAAACCCGATGACTGGGAAAAATTCAACGCTTTGGGCGTAACACAATACGGTCAGATGACCGCCGGATCATTTATGTACATCGGTCCGCAGGGAATTGTCCACGGAACAACAATCACCGTTCTGAATGCCTGCAGGATGATTTCAAAACCCGGCGAAGAAAACAAGACAAGGATTTTTGTAACAGCCGGTTTGGGCGGAATGAGCGGCGCGCAGCCAAAAGCGGGAAATATTGCAGGTGTGGTAAGCATCACTGCTGAAATAAATCCAAAGGCAGCCTATAAACGCCATGAACAGGGCTGGGTAGATGAAGTTATTGAAGATGTTGATAAAACAATTGATGCCGCTCTTAAATACAGAGAAAACAACCAGGCCCGCTCAATAGCATTTTTGGGCAATGTTGTTGACCTGTGGGAAAGAATGGCTGAAAGAAATATTTATATTGACCTGGGATCAGACCAGACCTCACTTCACAACCCCTGGGCAGGCGGGTATTATCCGGCCGGACTAAGTTATGAGGAATCCAATAAAATGATGGCAGAAAACCCGGCTAAATTCAAGGAATACCTTCAAAAGTCTTTGTGCCGCCATGTTGCAGCTATTAACAAGCTTACCTCTAAAGGCATGTATTTCTTTGATTATGGCAATGCGTTTTTGCTTGAATCAAGCCGTGCCGGAGCTGAAATCACAAAAGAAGACGGATCGTTTAAATATCCATCTTATGTTCAGGATATTATGGGACCCATGTGCTTTGATTACGGATTTGGTCCGTTCCGTTGGGTGTGCACATCCTCAAAACCCGAAGATCTTGATATGACCGATAAAATTGCCATGGAAGTACTCTCAGAAATCTCAGCCACTGCGCCTAAAGAGATTTCACAACAGATGAAAGACAACATCAAATGGATCAAAGGAGCCAAAGAAAATAAACTAGTTGTTGGATCGCAGGCACGCATCCTATATGCCGATGCTGAGGGAAGAACAAAAATCGCTGCTGCATTCAATAAAGCCATTAAGGATGGTAAAATATCTGCTCCGGTTGTTCTTGGCCGCGATCATCACGATGTTTCAGGAACCGATTCTCCATTCAGGGAAACCTCAAATATTTACGATGGCAGTTGTTTTACTGCCGATATGGCCATTCAAAATGTAATCGGTGATTCATTCCGTGGCGCCACATGGGTTTCAATTCATAATGGCGGAGGCGTTGGCTGGGGCGAAGTAATCAACGGAGGATTCGGAATGCTACTCGACGGTTCTGATGATGCTGACCGCAGACTCAGAATGATGCTGCATTGGGATGTAAACAACGGAATTGCAAGAAGAAGCTGGGCCAGAAATGAAGGTGCTATATTTGCTATTAAGCGTGAGATGGAGCGGACACCCGGATTGAAAGTAACCGTGCCTAATATTGCTGATGACAAGATACTTGAGAATTTATTCTAAAAATATTCAGCCACAAACAATCAGATAAATGATTATTTGTGGCTGAAAACCTTTATACTATGGACTGTAAACAATCATCCAATACAACAAAATGCAATTGCACTTATCCCTGTAGTCGCAAGGGAATTTGCTGTGATTGCTTGCATTACCACCGTAAAGCCGGTGAATTACCTGCCTGTTATTTCCCTGATGATATCGAAAAAACCTACGACCGGTCAATCGAAAATTTCATCAGAATATATAAGCAAAAAAGATCTGAGAAATAATTACAGAAACAATTATTTATTAAAGGAATATCGAACGAGGAACATCGATATTCGATTTTAGAAGTTTTATGTTCATAAATCTAAAATCGGTGTTCCTTGTTCTTAAATCAATATCATTTATTTGACCAAGCCATTAATACATAACCACCTTTTTAGAAGGTGGATTTTTCATCTTTGTTAAAACTCCCCTTCCAATTGCTTTAACCATCCGGCAATACGCGAATCGGTCAATTCGGGCTGAGTATCCTCATCAAGAGCAAGTCCGATAAAATGACCACCTGAAATGGCTTTCGAGTCGGTATGTTCATAACCTTCTACCGGCCATGAGCCAATAATGGCAGCGTCAAGTGAAGAAAAATAATCATGTAAAAGCTTCATGTCATTTACAAAATGCTCGGGATATAATACCTGATTTCCCATTCCAAAAAGAGCTATTTTTTTGCCTTTTAAGCTCACTTTGTTATCATTCAAACTTTTCGAAAATGGTCCCCACTGTTCACCTTTATAAGCATCCTGCCAGTTGTCGGCTCCCACTGTGGAACCTCCAATAATAAACTGATCGTAGTTTGAAAAAACTGAAAAATCAACTTCACTAAGCTTAAAAATTTCAGATTTTTCTTTTCCAAGTGCCGCATGTATTTTAATTGCAGCCTTTTCGGTTGCTCCTTTATAGGGCCAATAAATTATTGCTGTTTTTTTCATATCAGAGTACTTTATTTTTGCTGCAATATACAAAATAAATTCTAATTTAGATTCATTTTAAATAATTTTTTGTGTGTTCGCTCGTTTTTTTTATCTTTGGATAAACAAAAATCCCATGGAAAAGGAAAAAGTTTTTGGTTATATTGTTTTACCAGCTTTATCGGTTGCCTTTGTTGTGATCAGCTTTTTGCTTTTTATAAATCCGAAAAATGCCCGGTTGCTTAAAAGAAAACTTCACCTGGGAGCAGCAATTATAGCATTAACATCAATTTCCCTGACTTTTCAAAGCTGCGTTACATGCTATGAACCGGCACAAGAACTGCCACCAAATGAATTCTTTTTAAATACTGAAAATGACTCCATCAATATTCTTTTAAATGAAACCAATAAAATTACAGGGTATATTTCAAATCCTGTAGCTTCAGGTTTTTATTACCGGATTATAAGGGATGAATTGATATATCAATCGGGAAAAATTGAAGCATTAGACGGAGCTTATAACAGCGACATGGAAGATTTTGAGATTACCCTGAATGATTCACTTTACGGATTGTATGATTTGCTTTTTTATTCCGGAAGACCGGATGAATACAGTTATGACGCAAAATACGTCTTAAACATCCTGGAGATCAAATGAAAAAACAAAAATTACCTTTTATAATTTTCGAAACCACCTCAGTTTGTAACCTCAACTGCAAATATTGTTATAATATATGGAAACGACCGGGCGAAGTAGATGAACCAAAAAACTCCTATCGAAAAGCCAGAAGGGCATTAAAGCGTTTGTTCAGATTAGCCGATGTGGAGCAGGTCACCTTTACCGGAGGTGAGCCGCTAATTTCAGAGAGGTTTCAGGAACTTGTACTTTTCACACGGCTAAGAAAAAAATACGTTTCTATAATTACAAACGGCAACGGAGGCAAAAAGGAAGACTACCACATGCTAATACGTCTGGGTTGCGAACTTTTTGAGCTTCCTATACATTCAAATATCCCGGAAAATCATGATAATTTAAGCCAGATTAAAGGTTCCTGGGAAAAATCCGTTCAGTCGGTGAAAGATATTTTATCATTGGGTGGAAATGTGGTATGTGTCATCGTCATCACCAAAATCAATTATAAGGAAATAAAAGAAACTCTGAAGTTTATCAGATCAATAGGTGTTAACAGGGTGATGCTGAACCGGTATAATATCGGGGGAACCGGGTTGTCCTATATTAATGAATTGGTTACCACAAAAGAGGAATTGAACGAGGCATTCCGGCTGGCAAACGAGGCTGCTGAGGAAACCGGAATGAAGCTGTCATCAAATGTTTGCACACCAATTTGCCTTGTAGATTTTAAACAATATCCGAAAATTGCATGGGCACCATGTTCATCGAATGTTTTGAACAAGCCCATTACGCTTGATATTGAAGGAAATATCAGAATGTGCAACCACTCTCCCATTGTATTGGGAAATATTTTTAAAGAAAATTTTGAAACTATTTTTAAATCAGAATATCTGAAAGGCTGGACAGATATTGTTCCCGAATTCTGCAATGGCTGTGATTTATTTGATAAGTGTTTTGGCGGATGCAGGGCTGCTTCGGAGCAAATGGGTTTCACGCTTCATGAAGTGGATCCGGTGTTGACTTGTTTGAAAAAATAAGAACTTTTTTCTGGCTTTTCTATTTTTAATCGAAGTTTTCAACCTTTAAAGTATCACCATTTGCCTCAAACTGAATCCAGGTTCCTGTTTTGTTTCCCATATTATAATTACCTGATTCCTTGAGTTTTTCGTTCTGATGCCACATTTTCCAATCACCATTTTCTTTGCCGTTAACAAATGCAACCTCAATCCATGGATTTGAATTTTCATAATACCAGAACCACTTCCCTACCCTTTCATTGTTTTTATAATGACCGAATTCCTTGACCATTCCATTTTCATACCAAAATTTCCAATCCCCGTCAAGTGTATCATGTTTGTAATGTTTGATCACAGCAACCTGTCCATTTTCATACCAACCGGTAAATTTTCCATGACGTGTACCATCTTCGTAAGTACCTTCATACTCCTGCTGTCCGTTTGAATACCATGCCGCACCATCTCCATGTCTTTTGCCATCTACAAAATCTGCAATGATACTCATTTGTCCGTTTTCATGGTACGCGGCACAGGTTCCGGTGTAGGGTTCTTTTGATTTACCGAGATAATAAAAGTCATCTCTTTTCTCAAGTTTGTTATAGTCATCATATTCCTTCTGACATGAGAAAAGCAAAAAACACAATATAAAAAAGTAAAATATTTTCATCCCGTAGGTTTTTCAGTTTTTCATACGATAATATTATTCCACAGTAAACATTTTTTATACAAAGAATAATTTTTTCAATACTTATATTTGCATAATTTACTTTTATGGCGCTTTCAATTACAGAAAAGAAGGTTTTCAAACTTCACTTGTTTTTTTCTACTGCCGAAGGAATCACAAGAGGCGTGATTGCGCTCAATGCTTTCGTTTTATTAAAGAGTCTCAATGGAACCGAAGACCAGGTAGGGTATCTTTTTACCATTACGTGGGGAATCATGGTTTTAACTGTTTTGTTTAACATCCTGATGAAGAACAGCAAGAATATCAAGAGGATGCTGAATATCATGTCTTTAATAACCAGAGCACCGATGTTGCTGTTCGCTTTTTTTCCTTTAATTGACAACCAGGGAAAAGACCTGTTTCCACACCTTTTTTTATTAATTTTCCTTCTTTACTTTATATCGCAGCCGTTTTTTATGCCTGTGATCAATCTCGCATTAAAGACCAATTATTCAAAAGAAAACTTTGGCAGGTTATTCAGCTACTCAAATATGGTGCGAAATGGTTCCACCTTGCTTGCCACGCTGGTTTTTGGAATAATGCTTGATTTCAATAATAATGCTTATACCATTATTTATCCTGTCACCGGACTCTTGGGATTTATTTCCATATACACACTTACGCTCATTGATTTCAAAACTTATGATCCTGAAGTAAAAGGTACAATCTACCAGAAACTCATTTTTCACCTAAAAAAAATGTGGCAAATATTAAGTAAAAACAAGCCCTACAGAGATTTTGAGATAGGTTTTGTTTTCTATGGGATAGCATTTATGATCACCGATTCCGTTATCAAAATTTTTATGGGTGAATACCTCAAATTAAATTACACAACATTATCTGTTTATGAAAATCTAAGGTGGATTTTTGCAATTGGTCTGACACCGATATTTGCCAGAGTGGTTGATAAAATGGATCCACGAAAACTGGGAATTATTAGCTTTTTGTCATTGGCAGTATATATATTATTTATTGGATTGACCCAGTATTTCGACCAGACCTTCCGTTTATTTGGATTGGAAATGCACATAACCATTGTGATTTCTTTGCTGTTCTTTGGTGTTTTCACTGCAACAAACGGAATATTGTGGAGTATTGGTTCAGCATATTTTTGCAAAGACAAAGATGCCGCCGATTACCAATCAATTCACATGTCACTTACCGGAATAAGAGCATTGATATTTCCGATAATCGGAATTGAAATACTTAAGAATTTTAATTATTCGATAAATTTTATATCCGGCATTATATTTCTGACAATTAGCTGTTTAATCCTTTATTATTCAATGAAAAAGTACAATATTTAACAAATTGAAGAACTATGAAATCATACAGAAAAGAGCTTTGGTTTAACATTGAAAAAAGGCGCGAATTGATCAATATCACGCCATACATTGAATTATGCCTGAATGAAAGTGGTATCCGGGAAGGTTTATGTCTTGTAAATGCCATGCATATCACCGCCAGTGTTTTTATCAATGACGATGAATCCGGACTGCATCATGATTTTGAAGTATGGCTCGAAAAATTAGCTCCTGAGAAGCCCCATTCACAATACAAGCACAACTCCTTTGAAGATAACGGTGATGCCCATTTAAAACGCACCATAATGGGCCGTGAGGTGGTGGTAGCCATAACCAACGGGAAACTTGATTTTGGTCCCTGGGAACAGATATTTTACGGTGAATTTGATGGGAAAAGAAGAAAACGGATTTTAGTTAAAATTATTGGAGAGTAATTTTTTTTATAGAAACTCCCCTTGTTTCTTGTTTCTTGTTTCTTGTTTCTTGTTTCTTGATACTTATTACTTGATACTAAAAAAAAGAGGCGGTCACTGACCGCCTCTTTTTTTATTTATTGTTTTAAAATTATTTTGTTTGTGTACTTTCTATCCCCCGAATATAAGTTGATAAAATATACGCCTCCATCAAATTTTGATAAATCAATTTCAGTAATAACATTTACTTCCTCTAAAACCAATACCCGTTTTCCAACAACATCCATTACTTCAATGGTGTTTACATTCATTGAGTATAACTCAACTTTTAAAAGACCATTGGTCGGGTTTGGATAGATTCTGTATCCCGAACCGGTTTCTGTTTCGGCAACTGAAATACCAAAATCAACTAATACGGAGTCTGTCAAGGTACAGCTGTATGAATCGATAACAGTCACATAATACCATCCTGTTGCAAGTCCGCCAATAGTTTCAGTATTTTCACCATTGCTCCATTGGATGATAAATGCCGGTGTACCTCCGCTGATTGTAACAGTTGCAGTACCATTTAAAGCACCAACAGGATCTTCATCGGTTGAGCTCATTGTAAGCACCAATTGTTCAGGTTCTGTTACATCAAATGATTCGAATGCTTCACAGCCTGCATCATCAGTAACTGTTACTGAATATGATCCTGCTGCCAATCCGGTAACTGTTGCATCTGTTGAGCCGGTTGACCAGTTGTAAGTAAATGGTTCTGTTCCGCCAGTAATGGTCAGAGAAGCTTCACCTGTACTTTCGCCAAAGCAACCAGCATTGATTACGTTGACTGAAATGGTTGCTCCGCCGATATCATTAACTGTAATTTCTGCTTCTGCAGCACACAGTGCTCCATCTTCAACAGTCACATAGTACAATCCTGAAGGGATACCTGTAAGGTCACTGGTAGTTTCGCCTCCTGCCCAGAAATATGAGAAAGAACCATCGCCACCAATAACTGACAATGAAATTGCTCCGTCGCTCATGCTGCAATTGGCATCAGTAACAACAGGATAAATTACAATCTCATCCGGTTGGTATACAAGCACCATCTGTGTTGCTGAACAACCATTGGCATCAGTAACTACGGGATTGTATTCACCTGCACATAAACCTGTAGCAAGCGCATCGGTTTGTGCTGCAGGATCATCCCATATGTAGGTATATGGAAGAACACCTCCTGTTACCTGTAGCTCTGATGAGCCATTGCATTCACCGTAGCAAACCACATCTGTTAACGAAAGAATTGAAGCAATAACAGGTGCAGGCTCATTGATGGTTACTGTATTAATAACTGAACAACCCGAATCATCAGTAACTGTCAAGCTAACCAATCCGGCACCCAGTGCTGAAATATTATCAGCAGTTGAACCGGTTGACCATTCATAATAGTATGGCGATACTCCTCCTGTTACTGAAACAGATGCTGTTCCGTTGTTATCAGCAAAACAGGTAATATCGGTGTATAACATATTTGCAACCAGTTCGGCAGGTGTAAGGATATCAAATGTTACAACATCTGAACATCCATTGGCATCAACCACAGTAACATCATATGTTCCTGCAGCCAAACCGCTTTCGGTCACTGCTGATCCACCGGTTGACCATGAGTAGGTGTAAGTTGGTGTGCCACCGGTCACTGTAAGTATTGCCTCGCCATTCAGCTCTCCGTAACAAGTTACATCGGTTGTTGTAACACCTGCAATAAGCTCAGCAGGTTCAGTAATAGTTACATCGGTTGTTGATGTACAACCACTGGCATCAGTAACAACAACACTGTAAGTACCTGCACAAAGCGCATTATCGGTTGCAGTGAGCGTACCGTTAGACCATGAATAAGAAACCGGCAAGGTTCCTCCTGTTATATCAACAGTTGCTGCACCGTCGCAGATTCCAAAACATGAAACATTGGATAATCCACTGATACTTAAAACCGGAGCGGCATGATTGTTCACAGTATAAGTTCCTGTTTTGACACAAGCGTTTGCATCAGTAACAGTAACATTGTAAACTCCTGCAACCAGACCAGTAATATTATCGGTTACGGCACCTCCATCCCATAAATAAGTGTATATCGGAGTTCCTCCGGTAACCGAAGCAGAAGCAGTACCATTGGCATTGCTGCAGGTTTCGTCAGATCCGCTCATGGTAAGTACCATATCAGCAGGTTCAATAACTGTATAGTTTCCTGAAGTTACACATCCGTTTCCGTCGGTGATATTCACTGTAACCAAACCGGCACAGAGGTTAAATACAGAAAGTAAAGTAGTTACTGAAGGATCAGTCCATAAATATGAATAAGGAACTGTTCCACCGGATACAGAAGCTGTTGCGGTACCGTCGCAGATTCCGAAGCAGGTCATATTTGTTCCTGTTACAGTCAGCGACAAAGCAGCGGGCTCGGTAACGATAGCTGTTCTTTCCACTGTACAACCGCTGGCATCAGTTACGACAACTGAATAAGTTCCGGCCTGAATACCATTGATAAGAGAAGAAGCAGTTCCTTCTGACCACAAGTATGAATAACCAGGAGTACCACCAGTTGATGAAACTGAAGCTGAACCGGTAAACCCACCATTACATAATACATTGGTTACTGTTGTTGTTGCATCAAGTACAGAGGGTTCGGTAATTGTAACACTAGCCGAAGCAGTAACAAAGTTTGCATCAGTTACGGTTACTGAATATG